>ERZ869979.764-NODE-764-length-9839-cov-5.021307_pt1 | contig 9839 bp, 9 predicted proteins | sample MGYA00521269_ERZ869979 | MGnify/ENA primary metagenome ERZ869979 (study PRJEB32232, sample SAMN07284974) | human gut metagenome | biome: human-associated habitat; material: feces | host: Homo sapiens | place: Tanzania | collected 2014-04-05 ... | reverse complement strand
GTGCCTTTTTGTCGTGGAGCATCTCCGCCAGCACCTTTTCCTTATCGTAGGTGGTGCGGGTGGGCAGACCCAGACGGCGGTAGACGGCGCGGACCCGCTTCTGCAGGGCTTTTGACTCGATCATGGGCAGCATTCCCAGTGCGACGCACTCGCCGTGGTACAGGCCGACCGTGCGGCGGCCCTTGATGCCCTTGACGGCCTCGATGCCGTGGCCGATGGTGTGACCGAAGTTGAGGGCTTTGCGCATCCCGCGCTCGGTCTCGTCCTGTTCGACAATGTTTTTCTTGAATTTCAGGCTGCGGCAGATGATCTCGCCGATCTGGGCGTCCACATCGCCGGTCTCGAAGATGGAGAACAGCTCCGGGTCGGCCAGGAGGCTCGCCTTGACCGCCTCGGCCAGACCGTTGATGTAATGGCGGCGGGGCAGGGTGGACAGGGTGTCGGGATCCACGATGACCAGCTTGGGCTGCCAGAAAGCCCCTACGATGTTCTTGGTGGGTCCCATGTCCACGGCGGTCTTGCCGCCGATGGAGGAATCGATCATGGACAGGGTGGTGGTGGGGCAGTTGATGAAGTCGATGCCCCGCATATAGATGGCAGCGGCAAATCCGGCCAGATCGCCGACCACACCGCCGCCCACGGCGATCACGAGGTCGCCGCGGCCCATGTTGAACTCCAGCATCTGCTGCAGGACGCTTTCGAGGATCTTGAAGCTCTTGCTGGCCTCCCCCTGCGGCACGGTGATGATCTTGGCCTCGCGGCACTGGTCGGCCACCCGCTGGGCGTAGGCAGCGGGCACGCCGCTGTCGGTGACCACGGCCACCCGGCGGTCCAGCCGGGCAAACTGGTAGAGATTCTCCAGCGCACCCCGTTTCAGGATGATATCATAGCTCCGTGCGCCAAGGTTCATGGTGAGCTTGGTTCCGATAAATTCACTCATTTTGTGTACACTCCTAACAGCCGTACCGTGCGGCAGATCCGATTCAGCTCGCGCAGCAGCGCGGCGGTCTCGCTGCGGGTGGGGTCGCCCACCAGCTCGACGTAAAAATAATATTCAAAGGGAACATGGGGCATCGGGCGGCTCTTGATGGACTCCATGTTGAAGCCGCTGGCACCGATCATCTGGATGACTTCGCCCAGCTTGCCGGGTTTGTTGTCCACCGTGAACAGCAGGGAGAACCGGTTGCCGACGGTGGGCTTTTCGCGGCTGAGGACGATGAAGCGGGTGGTGTTGTCGCCGTCGGTGTTGATGCTGGGGACCAGCACTTCCAGCCCATAGAGGCTGGCCGTCTCTGCGCTGGCGATGGCGGCCTTGGTCTTGTCGCCGCCCTCGGCCACGAATTTCGCGGCCATGGCCGTATTGGGCATGGCGGTGGCCGGGAGATGGAACTGCTTCAGGAAGGTCTCGCTCTGGGCGATGGCCTGCTGGTGGCTGTATACGCTCTGGATCTCGCTGAGCTGGGTGCCGGGCAGCACCAGAAGGTTCTGGGAGATGGGCAGATCGTACACCCCCACGACCCACAGCTCCGGGTGGTTGTAGCAGAGATCCAGCACGGCGGACACGTCTCCGGCGTGGCTGTTTTCAAAGGGCACCACCCCGTGGGCGGCGTCGCCGCTGGCCACTGCGTGGAACACGTCATCCCACGTCGGGTAGCTGACGGCCTCGGCGTGGGGGAAGAGGGCTTTGAGCGCGATGTGCGCAAAGGCACCCTCCACGCCCTGATAGGCGGCACGGTTCTGCCCCAGCACTTCGGCCTCGTACTGCTTGGCAACGTCCATCATGTTCTGGACGTGATCTTTGTAATACGGGCGCAGAGCCGGGTTCTGGATCCGTGCGGCGGATTTTTCCAGTACGGCGGCCTCCCGCGAAGCGTCGAAGATGGGCAGGCCGTGTGCCTGCTTGTACTGCGCGACGCGGAGAACGGCGGCCATCCGCCGCTCGAACAGAGCGGCAAGCTGTGCATCGACGGCGTCGATCTCGGTGCGGGCTTGTTCCAGAGCGTCCATGGGTTCCACATCCTTTCGCGTTGTGGGTTGGTGATACCAAATTAGTATACCATAACCCGGACGAGGAGACAACAAGCCATTTCCGCTTTCAAAGGGGAGAAAATTTCAAATGCAGGGCAGGCAACAAGAAAAAAGGTCAACCTCTCCGTCTCGCATTCGCTCGACAGCTCCCGGAATCGGGGAGGCGGCATTGCGAGGCAATGACGGAGAGGTTGACGATTCAAAAGTCTTTTCGATTCTTCCGCAGATCTTCCCGGCTGCGGGCTTTGCCGTAACAGCGGCCATAGGGATTGTCGAGGTCGGCGGCTTTGGGCGGGGCGGGTTCGGGTCTGGGAACGGGGGGATCCGAAACTTCCGGGCGGTCAAAGACAAAGCGTCTTGCCGACCGGCCGGAGCGATCGTAGAACCGCATGGGCTCAATCCTCCGCGCGGGCGGTGGAGACGGCACCGGCAGTCAACGCCTGCCAGAGCTCTTCGCCGCCGGCGAGGTTGTCGGCGGTGCCGGAGTTCCATGCGCCGCGCATTCCCACATAGAACTGCGCCATATAGTCCTGACTGCTGCCGCTGCGGTTCTGGGTGGTATCGGGGCCGTAGTCGCCGAGGGCAAGGCCGGTCAGCACGGGGCAGTCCGTCCACTTGTAGACCATGTTCCACCAGTCGTCGTCGCTCTCGGGGGCGGGCAGGGTGCCGTCCAGATACCGCAGGGTGCCGGTGCTCTCCTCAAACCCGGCAGGGTCGTAGAGGAGAAAGACCGAGCTGAGGCCGCCCTGCACATCGGTGGCCAGCTTGGTGGTGCCCGCCATGGTCAGGTAGGCGGCACTTTCGGTCTCGGTATCGCCCGAAGAATAGTCCAGTGTGTAGACATTCAGGGTCACGACCACCTTGCCGTCGCCGTTGCGATCCTCGCCGTAGTGGGCGAGTTCGGTCTGGAGGGCGTTCACGGTGTCCTCGGGCAGGTAGTAGGGAGCCACCACCGCCACGTTGTAATCGGCTTTGGTGGTGAAGAAATACTGCCCGATGAAGCAGTAGGCCGCGAATGCGAGAGCGGCTCCGATGAGGAGGACCCATTTCAGATTGTAATCCCACCAGTTGGCCCAGCGTTCTTTGCGGGTGTATTGTTTTTCGCGGCGGGGCTTCAGATCCTCGGGGTCGATGTCTCGTTCATAACGATAGCTTGCCATGCGGTTTCGTTCCTCTCCCCATCAAAGTTGAGCCAGAATGGTCTGCCGGACGGCGTCCGGCAGCTGCTTCTGCTCGGCCTTGCTCATGCCGACGGTCTGGATGGGCGGCAGCACCTTGATCCGCACCGGACCGGGGGTGCAGGTGTTGCCGTGCCCCTCAAACAGGGCGCGGGCACCCGAGATGGCCACGGGAACAACGGGCACGCCGGTCTTGATGGCGATCCGGAACGCACCGTTCTTGAACTCCCCGGCACCGCCCTCTTCGCCCTTATAGCGGGTGCCTTCGGGGAAGATGACGAAGCTCCGGCCGCTTTCCACGACGGCGGTGGCGTCGTTCAGGGCGCGCACCGAAGCGCGGATGTCGTCGCGCTGGACGAACACGCAGCCCAGCAGCTTCATCCAGCGGTTGAGCAGGGGGATCTTTTCCAGCTCTTCCTTGGCGAGGATGCCGTGGGGCGCGTCCAGTGCGGCCAGCAGCAGGGGGATGTCGTAGTAGCTGCGGTGGTTGCCCACAAAGACGCAGGCCGAATCCTTGGGGATGTTCTCAAGGCCGGTGACGGTGAGCTGGACGCCGGTGATCTTGAGGATCCGGCGGCTCCAATGGGGGATGTGCTTGCGGACGATCTGCTCGACCGTTTCGGTATCGCCTGCGGCGAGGGCGCGCTCGGCACGGCGGAGCACGCCATAATGGACGATCATGTAACCAAACAGGTAGACGAACATGGCTATGGTGCGGAAAATATTCACAGGATCATTCCTCCTTCTGGCCGTAAAAAGCCAAGTTTATTGTAACACACTTTCTGGAAAAAGGGGAGAAAAAATACTTTTTTTACATTTAAGGGGCTTTGCGGCTTGCAAAATTCACAAAATCCGGGTATAGTTATAACCAGAAAGACAGCACAATTGCGTTTCTTTCGGGAAACGACCCGGAACCGGGAAACGGTGCTGCCGGTAACGATGGAGAGAGGTTTGGACACCCCATGAGTTTATTTCCTTCTGCGAACGATTTTAAGGCCGGCCCGGGCGTCGAAAAGGATGCACCCCGCAAGACCGGTGCAGGCCGCTTTTTTGAGCTGGTCGGCCGCGATATGAGCAGCCTGTTCCTCGCCAACATCCTGACCTGCATCGGCTTTCTGCCGGTGATCTGCATGGTCTACATCGGCTTTTTGATGAACAGCCTGCCGGTCATGCTCCTCAGTGCGGCCGTGGGCGGCATTCTGGCCGGCCCTGCCTTGGCCGGAATGTACGACACCGTCCTCCGCGCCCTGCGGGATGAGGCGGGCTACTGGTGGATGACCTACCGCAAGGCCTTTAAGCGGAACTTCAAGGCCAGCATCGTACCGGGCATCCTGTACTGCGTGGTGATCACGACCCAGATCTTTCTGGTCTATTTCTGCTTCAATATGCTCTACCACGGCACCAACGTCGGCGTTGGGATGTGGGTCGCAACGGTGCTGAATCTGGTGCTCTTCCATATGCTGTTCTCCTATATGTGGCCGCAGGTGGTCTTGCTGGATCAGCCCTTTGCCCAGACCCTGAAGAACAGCCTCAACTGCATGATCGCCTTCCTGCCCCACGCGCTGGCCGCATCCATCGTGACCATCCTGTTCTGGGGTCTGGTCATCCTCTGTATGCCGCTGGGTCTGCTGCTGATGCTCGTGTTCGGCTTCTGGTTCTGCTGCGAGGTCACCACCCAGATCGTCTACGGCGACCTGAACCGGGTGTTCCACCTTGAGGAGAACATCCGCAAGCTCCGGGATGCCGCGCTGGAAGAAGAGCTGCGCAGAGACTACGACGACAGCGGCGACGAACAGCCGTAAACAAAAAAAGGAGCGCGTGTCATGGAACAGCGGAACAATCTGGTTCTGCAAGGGACCGAGACCTTCTCCCGCGGGCAGCTGGACAACGTTGCGCTGGAAAGCGGGAGTCTGGTGCTGGACAGTGCGGCCGGGCGGTATCTGCCCTACGGCAGCTACACCACGCCGGAATTTGCCATGCCCGCCTTCTGCAACCTGAACGTGAGCTGGAACGCCCGCACCCCCCGCAATACCCTGCTGGAAGTGCGGTGCCGGATCTACGCCGGGAACAACTGGACCGGCTGGATGAGCTTTGGCAAATGGGCACCGGATTACCCCCGGTGCAGCGTCAACACCCAGAGCGAGGATGGGATGATCTTCCTGATGGGGGATACCGTCACCGTGGCGACGCCGGGCGGCGGCACCGGCATCCAGCTGCAGGTGAATCTTTCGACCAACGACGATAAAGCGACCCCCGCCCTCCGGCTGCTGGCGGCGGCGGTCCGCCCGCTTGTCTGGGAAAAGCAGGAGGGGCTGCCCCTCAACCGGCGGCTGTACCTGCCCGAATACTGCCTCAACGCCCACGACCCCGCCTTTGGCCGGGAGATGGATCTGCCGCTGGTGATGGCGGCGTTGATGAACCGCTGGGGCGAGGACATCCTGCCCGAGGAAGTGGCCTATGTCATGGAGGACAGCGCGACCCGGAGCACCGGCAACGCAGCCTTTGCCGCAGCCGCGGCGGGCTGCTGCGGGTATCCCTGCTGGCAGGCGTGGATGGATCTGAAAGACCTCCGTGCCCAGATCCACGACGGCTGTTCGGTGGCCGTCCGGGTGGAGCGGCGCGTCCGGGGGCAGCGGGAGCCGCTGGGCGTCTGGATGGGGCTGCGCGGCTTCGGCCACGACGACGCAGTGCTGGCGGATTTTGTCCTGCTCAACGATCCTGCCGCCGACAGCGACGGCGCGGTGAACTGCACCATGGCGTTGACGGATTTCCGGCGGTACTTCACCGGCCGTGCCATCGCGCTCCGACCCAAACCGCGGGATATTGAGGCCGACCGCCCCCGGCGGTTCCTCTGCGAGCTGGAAAAAGGCGCGGAGGAGGGGCACTACTACTTCTCAAAGCGGGGGCAGCGGGATCCGCTGCCCGAGACGTTCTCGGGCTGGATCGCGGGCAGCTCCCACGATGGGGTGGCGCACGCCACCACCGCCCACCGGACGTTCCAGCGGATGCGCCGCGCCGAGGACGGCGGCATCCAGTTCACGCCCGAACAGCTGGCCGTCGGCGGGCGGCAGAGCGTTTACGCCGTGGATCAGACCGGCAGTATGCGGGTGGCCGAAGTCCGGCTGCCGACCCCGCCGGAACCCCAGCCCAACGATCACCCAGGCACCGGGTCGGCTGCCCAGACGCAGCAGAGCCGGTGACTTTTCGGGAAAATACAGTTACATAGGAGGAACACATTATGGCAAAGACGATCATCACGATTGGCCGAGAGTACTGCACCGGCGGCAACTACATCGCTGAAGATGTGGCCAATGCACTGGGCATCAAGCTGTACGATAAGGAGCTGATCACCATGGCGGCCAAGCATTCCGGCCTGTCCGAGGAAGCGGTCGCAGCCAGTGAAAAGCGTCATACCCACAGTCTGCTGTACAGCCTGTATACCATGGGCAACGAGCTGCCGCTGGGCGATCAGGTGTTCATTCTGCAAAGCCGGATCATCAAGCAGCTGGCGGACGAAGGCCCCTGCGTCATTCTGGGCCGCTGCGGAGACTATGTGCTGCGGGAGCGCAAGAACATCCTGCGCGTCTTCCTCTATGCGCCGGTCGAGTGGCGGCGGGAGCTGGCCAAGACCGATCCGCTGGTCAAGGCCAAGGACGAGAAGGGCATCAAGGAAGAGATCGAAAAGACCGACCGCAACCGTGCCGCCTACTACAACTACTACACCCAGAACCGCTGGGGCGACGCACACAACTACGATTTGGCCATCAACGCGGCACTGGGCCGCGAGACCTGCGTCAAGATGATCCTCGACGCCGTGGCCGCCAAGGAAAAGACGCTGGGCGAGTGATGCCCATCCCGGCAGAGATGCCATAAACAACGGTGCTTCGTGGGCAGGGCGGGGATTCGCTCTGCCCACGTTTTGGGCATAAAATCAAAGAACAAAACCAACCAGAAACGCAAAAAAGGAGAAATCGTGGAAAACAAGCAACCCCAAACCCAGCCTGCCGCCCGGGAAAACATCATGGGCACCATGGCCATCAACCCGCTGCTGATCCGGCTCAGCGTGCCGATGATGGTGTCCATGCTGGTGCAGGCATTGTACAATGTGGTGGACTCGGTCTTCGTGTCCCATGTCAGCGAAAACGCGCTGACCGCTGTTTCGCTGGCCTTCTCGCTGCAGAATGTCATGATCGCCGTGGGCGTCGGCACCGGCGTGGGCGTCAACGCCCTGCTGTCCAAAAGTCTGGGCGAGAAAAATCAGGAGCGCGCCAACAAGACCGCCGAAAACGGCATTTTTCTGGCTCTGTGCAGCTTTGCGGTCTTTCTGATCCTCGGCCTGACCTGCATGAGACCCTATTTCTATGCGCAGACGCAGGATGCGGAGATCGCCGGGCAGGGCATCCGGTATCTGACCATCTGCTGCGTGTTCAGCTTGGGTCTGTTCCAGCAGACGATGGGCGAAAAGCTGCTGGCGGCCACCGGCCGCACCCACCTGAGCATGATCAGCCAGCTGGTCGGCGCAGTCGTCAACATCGTTCTGGATCCGATCTTCATCTTCGGTTACTGCGGCGAGGCACTGTCCGGCACCACCGGCGCAGCGGTCGCCACCGTCATCGGCCAGTTCTGCGGCGCAGGGATGACGATCTTTTTCAATCTGAAGCGAAACCCGGATATTCAGATCCACTTCAAGGGCTTCCGCCCCAGTGCCGAAGCCATCCGGCGGATCTACGTCGTCGGCCTGCCCAGCATTGCCATGCAGTGCGTCGGCAGCGTCATGACCTTCTTCATGAACCAGATCCTGATGACCTTCTCGGCGACGGCGGTGGCCGTGTTCGGCGTTTACTTCAAGCTGCAGAGCTTCGTGTTCATGCCGATCTTTGGCCTGAACAACGGCATGGTGCCGATCATCAGCTACAACTACGGCGCACGGAACCCCGAACGGGTGAAGAAGACCATCCGCCTAGCGGTGCTCTACGCCGAGTGCATCATGCTGATCGGTTTCTGCGTCTTCCAATTCCTGCCGGATCGGGTGCTGGGCATCTTTGCTGCCAGCGATGCCATGCTGGCCATCGGCATCCCGGCCATGCGGATCATCAGCCCGCATTTCCTGCTGGCGGGGATGAGCATCGTCCTGTCCTCGGTCTTTCAGGCATTGGGCAATGGATTGTTCAGCCTGATCGTCTCGGTCTGCCGCCAGCTCTTTGTGCTGCTGCCGGCGGCCTACCTGCTTTCCCTGAGCGGGAACGTCGATCGGGTCTGGTGGTCTTTCGTGATCGCAGAAGTCGTCAGCGTGCTCATGAGCTTTGGCTTCTATGCACGGATCAACCAAACGATCATTGCCCCGCTGTATGAGCGGGAGCGGACATAAAAGCAAGCAACGAAAGGAATGTGATCTCTATGGCAAAAAAGCTGAAATGGAACCTGATCCTCATGAGCGTGCTCTATCTGGCTCTCGGCGTTTTCCTGCTGCTGGTGCCGGGAACGGCCCTCAATGTGGTCTGTTACGCGCTGGGCGCGGTGGTACTGGTCTGCGCCGTCATCCAGCTGGTGCGGTATTTTGCTGTGGAGCGCGGCATCTTCCAGAGCCAGCTTACCCTGATCTCGGGGCTGATCTGTCTGGGGCTGGGAGCCTTTCTCATCTTCCGCAGCGACATCGTGGTGCGCATCCTGCCCATCGTGTTCGGCCTGTTTGTCATCTTTGACAGCTTTGGCCGGATCCAGAATGCGCTGGAGCTCCGCCGCTGCAAGTACGACAGCTGGAAAGGCTTTCTGCTGCTGGCCTTGCTGAGCATCGCGCTGGGCGTGGTGATGATCCTGAACCCCTTCGGCACCATGGAAACGCTGGTGATGGCCATCGGCGTGATCCTGATCGTGGAAGGTGCGCTGAACCTGCTGAGCGCGCTGTACACCGTGATCGCCGTCCGGCGGTTTGCCAAGCTGCATCCCGAGACCCAGTCCATGCTGGAAGCTCTCACCGGCAGCGACCTGAACGGCGACGGCGTGGTCGCGCCCGAGGTGACCCCGACGGATGCCGAAGCGACGGCGGTGGAGCTGGATCATGTGGACGAGAGCGCGGAAGTCGAGCAGGAAAACGAAGAAAACTAAAACAGATAAAGGATAAAAAGAAAATGGAAAAATACGATCTGATCATTGTGGGTGCCGGCCCTGCCGGTATCTTTACGGCCGTAGAGCTGCTGCGCCATGGCAGCCGGAAGAAGATCCTGCTGGTGGAAAAGGGCAAGCCGGTCGAAAAGCGGCACTGTCCCAAAGCAGAGCTGGGGCATTGCGTCAACTGCCGCCCCACCTGCGCCATCACCACCGGCTTCTCCGGTGCGGGTGCCTTCTCCGACGGCAAGCTGAGCCTGTCCTATGAGGTCGGCGGCGATCTGCCGACCCTGATCGGCGAGGAGTTTGCGCAGGAGCTGATCGACTACACCGACAAGATCTACCTCGAGTTCGGCGCAGACCCCCATGTGGAGGGCATCTACACCGGCGAGGACATCAAGGAGATCCGCAAAAACGCCATCCACGCCGGCCTGAAGCTGGTGGACTGCCCCATCCGCCATCTGGGCACCGAGAAGGCGCAGGAGCTGTATCTGGCCATCCAGAACTATCTGGCAGACAACGGCGTGG
>ERZ869979.762-NODE-762-length-9849-cov-4.860725_pt1 | contig 9849 bp, 4 predicted proteins | sample MGYA00521269_ERZ869979 | MGnify/ENA primary metagenome ERZ869979 (study PRJEB32232, sample SAMN07284974) | human gut metagenome | biome: human-associated habitat; material: feces | host: Homo sapiens | place: Tanzania | collected 2014-04-05 ... | reverse complement strand
TGCAACACCAGTATTGGCATATTCAAAAGATGAAACTGTTTATTCTAAATTAAATTCAGAAGGAAATAGTTATAAAACAATAGTTAGTACACATTTAAAAAATACAGATAGTGAAAATACACTTAATGATATGACAAATTTAACAAATATAAAAAATACAAATACAGCTTTTGTTGAGTACATGTCATACAGGCTAAAGCAAATGGGAACAGAAGGTGAAAAGTATTACAAGCAATTACAAGATGAAATTTCTAAGCTTGGATTTTCTATTGAAGAAGCAATAGTAAAAGAACATATGGAAATTGCTAAAACAACAGACTATATTGGAAGAGCAATATCATCATTTAAAAGATTACAAGCTTTAAATTTCAGAGAAATTTTTGAAGCTGTAAATAAAATAGATGAAACTTTGATGGATGACTATACAGATGAGTTTAGAAAATGTGATTACAAGACTAAAGCAAGATATAGAGCATACATTATAACGCTAGCGCAAAAGTATGATTTATCTGAAGTATATGTGGCTAAAAAAGCAATAGAATGTTCTAAAAAATATAAACGACATGTTGGATTTTTCTTAATAGGAGATCAAAAATATTTACTTAAAGAGGCACTAGGAAAATCTGGACTATCTCAAAGATTTTTATATAAAGTGTTTGTACCTATTAGGCAATTCCTATTTGTACTTACATTATTGCTTATTGAAACAGCTTTATCTGCAATTACATATAAAGCTATTAGTCCATCAAACTTATTCTTAAAAATATGTGCTATAGTTATTTCATTTACTTTCTATTTAGAGCTAGCAGATAAACTAGTAAACTATATAATAAGAAAGACAGTAAAACCAAAGATATTACCAAGATACAATTTTATAAAAAATGTAGATGATAGTAGCAAGACATACATAGTAATGCCAACAATAATCTCATCTTTAGATAAACTAGATAAGATGATTGAAAAAATGGAAGTAACATATTTAGCAAATACTTCTAAGAATATATATTATATGTTACTTGGAGATTGTTGTGCATCAAATACTAAAGAAATAAAAATGGATAAAGATATTGTAGAATATGCTAAAAAACGTTTAGATGAATTAAACAAAAAATATCCTACAGAAGATGGTCATGTTTTATTTAATTTCATGTATAGAAAACGTGTATATTCTAAAGGTGAAAGTGCATACATGGGCTGGGAGAGAAAAAGAGGAGGACTAATGCAATTTAACTGGTTAGTCTTAGGAAAACTCTCAAAAGAGCAAATAGATAATGCAATGTATTTAATCTATGATGATATAGTAAGATGTAAGTATGCTATAACAATAGATGAAGATACAGAATTATCACTAAATAGTGCAAAAGAATTAATAGCAATAATGGCACATCCATTAAATAAACCTAGATTAAACAAGAAAAAAACAAGAGTTGTAGAAGGATTTGGATTAATTCAACCAGCAGTATCATTAGATATAGAATCAGCAAACAAGAGCTTATTTTCTAAATTATTTGGAGGCTTTGGTGGAATCGACGTGTACACTAATGCAATTTCAAATACATATCAAGATGCATTCCAAGAAGCAATATTTTGTGGTAAAGGAATATACGACATAGCTTTATTTGAAAAACTTGTTGCTCCTGAAATACCAGAAAATCTTGTATTAAGCCACGACCTATTAGAAGGCTCAATAATAAAAGCAGGTTTAGCCTCAGATGTAGATATACAAGATGGATTTCCAAATAACTATATTGCATATATGAAGAGAAACCATAGATGGTACAGAGGAGATATGCAAATAATAAGATGGTTATTAAATCCTAAGTCTAAATTATCAATATTATCTAAATGGAAAATTTTTGATAATATTAGAAGACCTATGCTAGATGTAATAGCTCTATTTGCAATTCTTTTATCATTATTTATCTCATCAAGAGCATTCATATATACTGTATTTGCAAGCTTTATAGCTGTTAATATGGGATATATATTCTCTTTCATAGATATTTTAATATATGGTAGAAGAGTTCATAAGAAAGAATTACAGTATATTCCACTAATTCATGGAATAGGAGCAGATTTACTTACAATGGTATATAATTTTATTACTATACCATATAAAGCATATATGTGTTTAAGTGCGTTTAGCCTTTCTATATACAGAATGTTAATTTCACATAAGAAATTATTAGAGTGGACTACAGGAGAAATGCTTGAAAAACAAGCTAAAAGTAAATTATCATTTTACTATAGAAATATGTTTCCTAATATAGTGGTAGCACTAGCAATTGCACTTGTGCCATTTGCGCTAAATACAAGTAAGATTGTTTTTATAGATTTTAAAATATTTATAGCTATTGCATTTGCTTTAGCACCATTTTTGACATATTTATTAGGAAAAGACCATTTATTTGGTAGAATAAAAAGATTAGATAAAAAAGAAGAAAAAAATATTCTAGAAATTGCTAAAAGAACATGGGGATTTTTTGATAGTATGATGAATGATACTAACAATTATCTTCCAACAGATAACTTCCAAGAAAATAGAAGATATAAAATTGCAAATAGAACATCTTCAACTAATATTGGATTTGGAATAATGTCTATAATAGATGCTTATGACTTGGGCTTCATAAATAAAGAAGAAGCAATTGAAAGATTAACTAAGATATATGGCACAATAATGAAACTAGAAAAATGGCATGGTCATTTATATAACTGGTATAACATAAAGACTCTTGAACCATTAAGACCTAGATTTGTATCTACAGTAGATAGTGGTAACTTTGTATGTGCATTATATGTAGCAAAAGAGTTCTTTAAATCTGAAAAAATAAAATTATATAATTATATGCCAGGAACAAATGTTGAAAAATTCACAGAAGCAATAGAACAACTATTAGATTACACTGAAAAACTAATAAAAGATACAGACTTTTCTATATTATATAATACTGAAAGAAATCTATTTTCTATTGGTTTTGATGTTGAGCAAGGAACTTTAATAGATAGCTATTATGATATGTTAATGTCAGAAAACAGAATAACAAGTTTAGTTGCAATAGCTAAAAAAGATGTGTCTTCTAAGCACTGGTTTGCACTTGCACGTAATATGATAGATGTAGATGGATACAAAGGACTTATGTCTTGGGCAGGAACTTCATTTGAATACTTTATGCCATATCTATTTATGAAATCATATGAGTATACTTTAATAGATCAATCAATGTTTTTCTGTGAGTATTCACAAATGAAATATGCTAAAAAATATAAAGTACCTTTTGGTATTTCAGAGTCAGCATATGCAAAAAGAGATACAGATTTAAATTATCAATATAAATCATTTGGTATACCTTGGTTAGGACTAAAAAGAGGATTAAATTCATCACTTGTAGTTGCTCCTTATGCATCAATACTTATGATTGAATTTGCACCAAAAAAAGTATATGAGAATTTAAAGAGGCTAAAAAATATAGGAATGTATTCATCATTTGGATTTTATGAGTCAATAGATTATACAAAAGAGCATTTGCATGATAATGCATCTAGTGAAGTAATAAAAACATATATGGCTCACCATCAAGGTATGGCTTTAACTGCAATAAACAATTATATTAATAATGGTATTGTAAGAAACAGATTCCATCAAGATGAGGGAATAGAAGCTTGTGAAATATTATTAAAAGAAAGAGAAAGAGTTAATGTAAAAATTCAAAAGAAAGCAAAAGATAAAGAGCATGAATTTAAACAAAAAGATGTAAATAAATATACTACTTATGTAAGTTCTACACATGCAGAGAAAAAATTTGCCACTTTAAATGATGCAAGTACAAAGATGAATATTGCATTCTTAAGAGGATCAAGAGTATCATCAATAATAACTAATACTGGTGCAACTTATCTAAAATATAAAGACAAAATAATAAATAGACAAAGTTATAGTGACTTAGCACAGTCAGGAAACTATGTATATGTAACAGATCTATCAACAGGAAAAACAATTTCAACATCAGACTGTAATATTCATAGTAAATATAATAGAGATACAGAAAGTTGTAAATGGACTAGTGAGTTAAATCAAGTAGAATGTTTTGTAAAGACAAGTGAAATTGAAGCTACAACAGATATATGTGTATCTCAAGAATACAATGTTGAACTTAGAAGAATTAGCTTATACAATAATACAAATGAAAAGAGAGAAATATTAATTAATACATATATTGAACCTGCAATGACAGACTATATGACTAACTTAGTTCATCCATCATTTGCAAATCTTCAAATTGAAACTTACTATGATGACCAACTAGATACATTAGTTGCAAGCAAGAGAAAAAGAAGTGATGAGGAAAGTGACTTATATGTATTCTCAAGAGTTGTAGGTATAAGCTTAGATAAAGATTTTGAAACAGAAAAGAAAAAACTATATGACAATGATGAAACAGCATATAATGGTAAGCTTACTAAATATCCTTTATGGCCTGTATTATCATTTAGAGGAAAGATTATACTAGATCCGTATGAAAGACAAGAATTTTATTACATAGTGGGAGCTGCAGATACTAAGTATAAAATATCTAATGCTGTTGTTAATTTAAATGAAAAAGGAATTGAAGATCAATTCAAATTAACTTCTGAATTAAACTCTGTAATTGCTAGATATTTGAACTTAGAGCCAACAAAAGCAGAAATATATAATAATATATTACAAGAAGTATTGTTTAGTAAAAAAGATTTGAGAGAAAATGAAGCATATTGGAATGAATCTTTAAATCAATCATTATTATGGAAATACTCAATTTCAGGTGATTTACCAATAATACTAGTATATATAGATAATATAAAAGATGCAGGAATAATCTCTGAAGTAATAAGATTTATGGATTATGTAAAAAATAGAAAAATAGACTTAGATATAGTTGTACTAATAGATGAAAAAATAAAAGAAAATGGTCCTGTATATACATACGTTAGACAAAGAATAGATAGAGCCGTATATATGGATTATACAAGAGGAAATATTTACATATTGAATATTAATAACTTAACTAAACAAGAATTTACATTATTATCATTCTTATCTAGAAGATATATAAAAGATGTCAGTGATTTCTTATTTGTAGATAAAAAAGAAGATTCTGTAAATGAATTGTTAGAAAAGTAAAAATTAATATGAGTATGGGAGGTATATGAAAACATGAATGATAATGAACTAAACCTTAAGGCGTTTAATATGTATGGTGGTTTTAACAAAAAAGGTGATGAGTATCATATTTTAAATACAAAGACCCCAGTTCCATGGTGTAATGTAATGGCAAATGAGCATTTCGGTACTATAGTTTCAAGCTATGGTACTGTATACTCATATTATAAAAATTCACAAGGATTTAAAATATCAAATTGGTGTAATGATTGGGTTAGCTTTAAGCCTGGTGAGAGCTTTGAAGGAATTTATGATAAAGAGTATAATTTAGTTTATGGATTTGGATATACTAAAGTCTTACAAGAAGATGAAGGTATAGAAAAAGAAATGACAATTTTTATATCAAGCTATGAAGATGTTAAGATTCAAAGAATTAAGTTAAAAAATAATTCTAATGCTACTAAAAAAGTTAAAATATCATATAGTATTGACCCTGTAATGGGTGTTGTAAAAGATATAAATAGAAATTACATACTTTGTAAGAAAATAGATAATGGATTAGAATTTAAAAATCCTTATAGTCTAGAATTTTCAAATTGTATACCATACATTTCAGTTGTTGCTAAAAGTAAAGAATGTAATGTATTTTATGATGAAGAAAATTACATGGTACAAGTTGAAATAGAGCTTTTAAAAGACGAAGAAGCAGAATTTACAATACTTCTTGGATGTACAGAAAAAAGAGAAGATATTCAAAGAGTAATTGGCTTTTTTGATAGTACTAAGGCAATAGAAGAAGAATATAAAAATACAGTAAATTATTGGAGAAAACTTGTTGTAAAAAACATGAAATTAGATAATGAGTATTTAGAGATAATGGCAAATGGATGGCTACTATATCAAACTATTGTATGTAGACTTTTTGCAAGATCTGGATTTTATCAATCTGGCGGAGCAATAGGATATAGAGATCAGCTTCAAGATACTTTAGCTTTAATTAGTACTTGGCCAGAAAGAACTCGACAACAAATAGTACTTCATTCAAGCAAGCAATTTGAAAAAGGTGATGTACTTCATTGGTGGCATGAACATAGTGGAGCAGGAATAAGAACATATTTTAGTGATGACTATTTATGGCTACCATATGTACTTTCTGAATATGTTACAAGAACAGGAGATATATCTGTTTTAGATGAAGTAACAAATTATTTAGAAGATAAGCCTATGAATGGAAGACATGAGGTATATGATACATATCATAATATTGAAAAGAGTGATACTGTATATGAACATGCTAAAAAAGCTATTAATTATGGCTTAAGTAGGGTAAATGAGAAAACAGGCTTATTAAAAATTGGAGATGGTGACTGGAATGATGGATTTAGTAATATAAGAGGAGAATCTGTTTGGTTAACTTTCTTCATGATGAATGTATTAGAAAAATTTATATATTTAGCAAATCTAAAATTTGATTATGAACTTGTTAGAAAATACGAAAAAAAGAGAAGTGATTTAAAACAGAGTATATTAAAATACACATGGGATACAGATCATTTTGTTAGAGCATTTTTTGAAGATGGAAATATATTAGGTGCTTATTCAAATAGTGAATGTAAAGTGGATTTAATATCTCAAGCTTGGGCAGTAATATCTATGAAATCAGATCCGGACGTACACGAAAAACTAGAAAAATGTTTGAAGACTGCTGAAAAATATTTAGTAGATAAAAAGCTTGGAATTGTAAAACTATTGTATCCAGCTTTTAATAACACAGAAAAGAATAATCCTGGATATATAAGAGCGTATGTTCCAGGAATAAGAGAAAATGGAGGGCAATATACACACGCTTCAGTATGGCTTGCAAAAGCTTATTTTGAAATGAATGAATATAAAAAAGGTGAAGAAATATTAGAAATGATTCTTCCTATATCTCATTCAGACACTAAAGAAAAAGCAGATGTATATATGGTAGAGCCTTATGTTGTTGCAGCAGATATATATTCAAATGAAGAGCATCCTGGTAGAGGAGGATGGACGTGGTATACTGGTTCATCTGGTTGGATGTATAAGGTAATAGAAGATTATCTTGCAGATAATAAGAAATAATTTAGAAGAGAACTTTAAACTATATTTTTTAGTTTGGAGTTCTCTTTTATTGTATAAATTTGTAATATATGTTATCATCATAATTAAGAGGTGAAACAAAATGGAAAAAGTTTCAATAAGACATGTAAAAAGTGGAGTTAAAGAGGCAAGAATTGCAAATAACTTACTTAGCATAACAAATCAAAAAATTATGCTAAAATTACTTACACTTCAAGAAAAATATTTACAAAATTATAACTTAGATGGTAGAGAAAAACTATATGATTTAAATACAGAAATATTAGATAATTTTTATAGAATGATTGAAAATACTAATTGTAAAAACAATCTTATAAAAAATCACAATAATAATTTTAAATACTCAAGAGATTTGAGCAAACTTTGTGGATCTGTACCAGCTATAGATAATGCAGGTGAAAGCTTAAAAAGTGATAGATCTAAAGATGTTGTTTCAAGTGACTTTAGAAAATGTATAAATGCTTTAGAAGATGAGAAAATGCAAAAAGTTGCTTTTTGGGCAAATAAAATAGCACATGCCGGTAAAGATGAGATAGCGACATTTACAGAACAATTCTTAGGAGAAACTAGAGGGGAAAAAGAGCTAGAAAGAAAAAAATCTATGTTTACAGCAAGAATTGCAAAAGCAAATACTGCTTTTAATAGCGAGCCTACTTACCAATTTAATCAAAATGCCTTATTTAGATTAGTAGATGGAGAAGATTTTGATTTTGCTACAAATACAAATCCAGACTTTTTAAAAGCCAAGGCTCTTATGAAAGCTAAAAGTATACCATGTAGAAATAAACTAGATATAAAAAGCTTTATATACTGTAACAAGATACAAAATATGAATAATAACTTCTTTGCTTTTAAAGATAATGCTGTTAATAATTTAATATTACATCTAAATGATCCTCAAATAGATGAAGATGATAAGAATATAATGGCATTTAGAATAAAAGACAATAAAATGACAAATATGAAAGATGAAAATTTATCAAGAATAGTTTTAGCAAATAAGACAATGTATGATATATATTTAAAATACAATGATTCAGTTAATTTCACAGATAAACATATAGAAAACTATTTACCAGATAAAAATAATGACAAAGATAAAAAAAGAGAGATAAAAGAGATTTTTAAAGAAAAATTTGATACTAGATGTATAAGTCCTAATATAATGAACGGTCTTATGGAAAAGTGTTCTGTATCTAGTTTCCATGTTGTAGACAAAACATTAGATAAATTTCTAGATAAAACAGGGGCTGTTATAGAAGACTCATACCCTCCAATAGTTGAGTGTATGGCTTTTAATGGCGGTAATATATATGATATAGCACCATCAATAGAAAAAGAAGATGGATTATCAGAATTTTTAGATGGTCAAGAAAAACTAAATAGTTATAATGAGAAAAAATATGAAGGCAACTACGAGAGAATGTATAGCGAAAAAAAGATAGAAACAAAGGCAAAAAGAATAGTTGATAATATAAAAACTACAGGTGTCATAGGAGGAAATTAGATGGAAGAAGTAAAGATAAAAGATTTATTTATTCAAGAAAGATATGATGAAGTAATAACTTCACTAGAAGAAATATTTAGAAAACTATTTGTGACAATGCTAGAGTATAAAGGTAGTGAAGTTAAAGAAGAATATAAAAATATGGATTATGGAAAAATAGCAATATTAGTAGTAGATTACTATCCAAGATATAATCAAACAATTATTAATTTGCTACATGTAGAATATAGAGAAGAAAATACGTATTTAGATGTAATAAATTCAATGTTATCTATATATTCATATATACTTGATACATATAAACAAGATTATGAAGAGAAAGAAGAAATTGAAATTGACGAATTAGAAGAAGAATAAAAGTTGACATAACCCTCTAAAAGTGCTATAATATAGAAGATGATTTTAGTTTATTTTAGTTCTAAGAAAAAATTTGAATTAGGGGGTAGAGATAATGAATATAGCACAAATGTGTCAAATTTTTAATTTCAAAAGTACTAAAGAAATAGAAAAGAATACAAAAGTAAGGCAGCTAGTAGAATACATAAACCAAAATCAGATTGAGTTTGAAGAAATAGATGGAACAATATTGTCTAAGAAATCATTTTTGATATTTTTAAATAATATAAATTCCATCGAAGTAGCAGCAAGGTTGCTAGGAAAATACAGAAATTTAATGGCAATAGAACAAGAACCTGAAAAAGTAGCAAATTTTTTCAATACATATTCAGTTGAAAATTTTACATATCCAGGTGAAGATGTTGCCAGCTTACTACTAGATAAGGAGTATTTAAAATATGCATCTGTAGAATGGACTAGAGAACATGTTTTATCATTTTCTTTTGAAAAAGTGTTACAAGTAAGTGGTAAAAAAGTAAGTACTACTATAAATGCTTTAACAGATGAAAATGAAGATGAATACATTCCTAATGTAGAAAGCAATATAGAAGCTTTAAAAAAAGCACAAAAAAACAAAGTACTAAAAAAGGCAATAGAGAGCTTAAGCTAAGCTCTCTATTTTTTTATTCGATTAAAAGTATAATACATTATATGTGAACTACATATAATAGAATAATAACAG
>ERZ869979.760-NODE-760-length-9860-cov-5.177144_pt1 | contig 9860 bp, 6 predicted proteins | sample MGYA00521269_ERZ869979 | MGnify/ENA primary metagenome ERZ869979 (study PRJEB32232, sample SAMN07284974) | human gut metagenome | biome: human-associated habitat; material: feces | host: Homo sapiens | place: Tanzania | collected 2014-04-05 ... | reverse complement strand
CAAGTTGCCGCAGGTTATCGAGAGCATGCGCAACACCATCATACGTTGCGGCGGCGAGGTTCACTTCCAGACCAAGATGACCCGACTGCTGCTCGAGGGCGACAAGGCGGTGGGCGTTGAGGCTGTCGACCTGCAGACGGGTGCCGAGATGACATTCCGCGGACCGATTATCCTGGCTACGGGCCATTCCGCCCGCGATGTCTACCGCTATCTCGCCGAGGCGAAGATAGAGATTGAGGCGAAGGGCATTGCGGTGGGTGTCCGTCTGGAGCATCCTTCCCAGGTCATCGACCAGATACAGTATCACAACAAGAACGGTCGTGGCAAGTATCTGCCTGCAGCCGAATACAGTTTTGTAACCCAGGTGGATGGCAGGGGCGTATATAGTTTCTGTATGTGTCCGGGCGGTTTTGTGATTCCTGCAGCTACGGGTCCAGAACAGCTTGTGGTCAACGGTATGAGTCCGAGCAACCGTGGTACGGCATGGAGCAATTCGGGCATGGTGGTGGAGACGCATCCTGAAGATGTAGCGCCTTTTGTGAAGGATCATCAGGCAGTGTTGGAGGAAATCGAACTTCGCAGACAGGAGGATTCTTCACTCTTCACTCCTCACTCTTCCCTCCAAATGATGTATTTCCAGGAGATATTGGAGAAACAGTGCTGGCAGCAGGGCAACATGAAGCAGACGGCGCCATCTCAGCGCATGGCCGACTTCGTGAACAACCGTTTGAGTTACGACCTGCCTAAGAGCAGTTATGCGCCGGGTCTGGTATCCAGTCCGCTTCATTTCTGGATGCCGTCATTTGTGAGCAAGCGTCTGCAGGAAGGATTCAGGACATTCGGCAAGAATGCGCATGGTTTCCTGACCAATGAGGCGATACTGATAGCGACGGAGACTCGCACCTCTTCCCCGGTTCGCATTGTTCGTGACCGTGAAACCTTGCAGCATGTCCGCATCCAGGGCCTCTTCCCTTGTGGTGAGGGAGCCGGCTATGCAGGTGGCATCGTTTCCGCAGGCGTGGATGGAGAGCGCTGTGCCGAAATGTGTGCGCAGTATATGGAGCAGCTGTGATTTAAAATAATCAAATAAAAGTTGATCATTATGGTAGAGACAAACGATAGAAGATTGCCTGTAGGTATCCAGTCCTTTGAGGAAATCAGAAGGGAAGGGTATCTTTATGTTGACAAGACAGATATCATCTGGCAACTTGCTAATAGAGGGAAAAAATATAATTACCTGAGCCGCCCACGCCGCTTTGGTAAGTCTGTGCTGGTTGATACGATCGAAGCTTATTTCTTAGGAAAGAAAGAACTCTTTGAGGGCTTGAAAATCATGGATTTAGAGACGGAATGGGTGAAACGTCCTGTCATCAGACTTGATATGAGTCGTGCTGGCGCTGAACCGAAAACATTACGATCTTATTTAGATCTTACTTTTGATAGACTGGAGGAGGAGTATGGTATTACTCCTAAACCTACAGCCCAGCTTGCCGACCGTTTTGATGCCATCATCCAAACAGCCTGCAAGCAGACAGGACAGCAGGTGGCGATTCTTATTGATGAATACGATTCTCCATTGCAGCATTCCTGGAAGACTCCTGAGCATGAGGCGTGCACAAATGTCTATAGAGAAGTGTTTGCCATTCTTAAGGCAGATGATAAATACGAGAAGTTTGTCTTTATCACAGGTATCACCAAGTTTACACAGATTTCCCTCTTTTCTGTGCTCAATAACCTGAGCAATATCAGTTTTGATCCAGAATATGCTGCCATCTGCGGTATTACGAAGGAAGAAGCTCTCCGTGATTTCAAGCCTGAAATCAGTAAATTGGCAGCCAAGAACGACTGGACTTTCGATGAAGCCGTAGCACAATTGACGGCTTATTATGATGGTTATCATTTCAGTTATGAGAATATGGTGGATGTATTCAATCCATTCAGTCTCATCAATGCCCTTTCTGATTTTAGATTGAAGAACTATTGGGCTTCATCAGGTGCAACCTCGCTGCTTCCAAAGTTTGTGGATGATATGGAAATAAGGATGAAAGATTTTGAAAATTGTCCGATAGACAGCGATACTTTAGAGACCTCGGATGTGACAGGTGGAGGAGCAGAATTATTCCTCTATCAGTCTGGCTACCTCACAATCAAGGGATACATGGAGGGAATTTATTTGTTAGGCATTCCAAACAATGAAGTTCGCAGGGCTCTTTATAAGATTGTATTACCTGTCTTGACGTTGAAAACTGAAGCCCAAGTCATATCTACTCAAAATATGTTGTTGTATTCGCTGAAACTTGGCAATCTTCCCGAAGCCATGAAATGTCTGAAAGCTCTCATTTCGGATGTACCTTACAGCAACAAGAAACTGGCAAGTATGGACATGGAGGAGCGATACCGCCTGATTCTGAGCACCATCTTCAATGCCATCGGTTGTCGGGTGGAAGTAGAGAAGATGATTGCTACAGGCAGAATTGATATGGTGGTAGAGACTATCAATATTGTCTATGTATTAGAACTGAAATTGAGTAATAATGGCGGTGTTGATGCTGCCGCAGAGCAGATAAAAGCCAAGCAATATGCCGAACCATTCCAGGCTGACAAGCGCAAAGTAATAGCCCTTGCCATAGAACTGGATGAGTTAGGAAAAGGATTGATTGATTGGAAAGCAATATAATTGCCAGTCTGCATTATTTGCGATTCTAATCTTTCTTCATGACCGCATTCTTAAAATAATCAAATAAAAGCTTGCGGTTTTCAATTCTTTTTTCTAACTTTGCAGCGTGATGTTTAAATCATGCAACATGTTGAACAAATTAAAGCGATAAATGATGGAAAAGAAACAAGTTAAAGTCGGTTATTGGACTTATGAGGAGTTTTGTAAGAAGTTCCCAGATTTCGATAAAATTCCCGTTTGTGATAATTATCGGCCAGGCAGAGTCGCCAAATTTACAAACGTAAAATTTGCCTCTTCCAAATAAAGATTTTCTTTTCGCTATCCTTCGCAAGACCATATTGAATTTAAAGCATAGTGCTAATAGCATAAAAACGGCGCATTTCCCATATTTTGAGGGAAAATGCGCCGATTTTTATGTTATTTTTTATGCAATTTGCATGGAAAGAAGTCTTATTCTTACCACGTCAACGCTTTCTGAGCCTCTTTGTTAGGAATATCAAGCGTAAATAGCTTAGTTTCAGGGTCATAATCCTTGATGGTTATACAATCACTTTGGTTAATATCTATTCTGCCATGGTTTGTTCTTTTAAGTTTCTGGTGATAATACCTTATCAGCCTATTTGCTTTTGCAAAGCTAATCATTTTATTCGGAATAACAAAGGAAAAAGGCTAAAATCTGCTGTTTGTGCAATCGATTGCATTAAAATAAGTGTAGAAATATTGGGTGAAAGTGAACAGGTTTTAGATATTTTTTCTATCTTTGCCCGATAAAAGTTAGTATAATAAAAGTTTCTGACTAAGTAATGGATATTGCTAAAAGCATGTCCGTCTTAGAAAAATAGACAAAGTTAAAAATGACGTATAAGTTCCTAAAAGAAGTGATGATTATCTAACTGAACAGTTTCAAGGTCATCTACCTGCTCATAGAAGCTTAGAACAACATATAAATAATAACTTAACTAAAATAAAAGATGAAAAGATTTTTTACGTTTTTAATGGCGGTTTGGACTTTATTGTCCATATCGCAAACGGTAAAGGCAGCCAATTATTATATAACGGGCTTCTTTGTCGAGGGACAGGAATGGACCAAGTTAGATGGTAAAAACATGGAATCTGTTGGAAACAATCAGTATTCCCAAACGTATCAGTGTGAAACAACTGGAAAGTATTGCTTTAGATTTGCTGGAGATGATTTGCCTTATCAAATGTGTCCATACCAATCGTCCTATGAACTCACTAAAGCTTCTCCAAGTTATGGAGTTTCTTATACTTATCAGGAAGGTAAGGCAAATAATTACTTTTTTGTAAACATGGAGAGTGGCAAGGCTTACACTTTTACATTTGATGATTCAAATAAAACAGTAGCTTGTAAAGTAAGTGGTTCATCTACTACTCCAACAGAGAATTATGCTAAGTTTTATTTGCTTGGTAGTATGAATGAATGGAAAGGAACTGATTATCCTTTCACAACAACTGATAATGTTAGTTATACTTGTACTCTATCTGGTAAAAGCGGTTTGTTGTATTTTAAACCAAAAAGTTCTGCAGACGGAACTTGGTTAGCCCCTGGGGCTTCTAACGCTTATATTACTACAGAATATCAATCAACAACAGCTGGTAACGGTGCTTGGATGCTTGAAGCGTCAAGTGATAAGACTTATACCATTACTTTGGATTGTTCTAATGCGGCAACCCCAAAGATTAAGTATTCAGAGCAGGGTAGTGGTAGTGTAACTCCTCCAACTCCTCTTACCAATCCAATTGCTAATCGTAAATACAGCGAGGGTTATTATCTTGTAGGTAACTTCTTCAACTTTGATGGTGATACAATCAACTATAAAGATGCTGTGTTTAAATTCAAGCAGCAAAAAGATGATGAAGAAGGTAATGCCGTTTATATGTTAGAAATTCCTGCAACTCTTACTGCAAGAGCTCAGGTAATGAGTGTGGACGCAACAAGAACTCCTGTTGCTGTTTATGGCCCTGGTGAAGTTCTTGCTATCAATAACTCTACTCTTCCTGTTGGTACAGATAATCAAACCGCAACTACTGGAATTAAGGATTTAAAATCCAATATAAAGATAGAGGATGGTACTAATTACTGGGATATGACAACGCGTAGAACTCAGAATGATGGAGTAGGTCAGGACGGATCATATAAATATTATATAACAGTAGATAAAGCTACGGGTGAGCCAAGTAAGTGGGAGATCAAATATACGGATTTAAAGCGTGTTGCATTTTTATTGTCAACGAATCCTTTTGGTTCGGCTTTAACTGTAGGAAGTACTCGTGCTAAAAATACATTTGAAAGTGAAAATGATAAACCTCAAGCTGCTTTTAACTCTGGTAAATATTTTGGTAGTTTGTACATGGATAATGATGACGAATATTATGGAGTTTCTAATGACCTTGCTGGAAATAATTCCTTGAGTTCTTCTTATAATGGCTATAAAGCAATTAAAAATGAAATTGACCGTCCAACTTATAATAAATTATTCTTGTTTGGTAATGGCGGATTGGATATAATTCAATCAGATGAAGCTAAAAAGGCAGCTGCAAATTGGGGTACATTTAAGTGCCCTGCAACGAGTGGTGTTTATGTCTTAGAGTTTAATACCAATAAGGGTAATGGTAATAATGAAGCGGCTCATGGAGGTACTGGTGCTGAAATCCTAATTGTAAATAATCAAGAAATTATTACTTCCCTCTCAATGGTAGGTCCTGCTATTCCAGGAACAACTACTGGCAATAAGTGGGATTGGGCATCTCCTGTTGCTGATATGGATTTTGATGTTTCAGAAAACTGCTATAAGTTGACAATAGCTACAACTGAAGAAAATAGGAATCAGGTGTTCCGATTTGTCGGTAATCATACTCAGAAGATCAACTGGTTTGAAAATAGTAGTGTTGATCAGTCAGAGATGGCTGCTAAATATAATGATGACGGCACATTTGGTATCGGTCATACTGCTTCACCTTCTGATCCTAATGAGGTTTCTTATACTCAGAACGGTTTGGATAAAACTGATAAAAGTAATGAAGATAATCTCGATATCATATGGAATCGTCCTGCCGGTACTTGGACTGTAAGATTCCATATCTATACTTATTCTCAGGATGGTAATAATCCATCTTACAGATATTTCTATACTATCAACAAGAATAGTAATTTGGAACTTCGTGATTTTAAAGATGTAGTTTACATGTCTGAGGAAAATGTTCGTCATATTAAGGGTAGAGGTGATTATCAATACTTCAGAACATGGAGTGATGATACGGCTTGGAAGCGTCCTAAGAATGTGGATGTCTTTGTTGTATCGGAGGTTACTGCTGCAGATGCAAATAACCACGTAGGATTTAAATTGAAGAATATTAATAATTTTGATTCTTCTGAAGATGTTATTCCTGCAAATACTGGTGTAATCTTGGCTTTGAAGGAGAACGATGAAGTTCCTGGTGCTGTGTTCCATAAGAGAAAGTCTCTGATTACTTATAATACTTTGGATATTCAACTGGAACAGGCAAAGAATAAGGAATTGAGCTATTCGGGAGAAGGAAAAACCAATCTCTTGGTAAAATGTATTGAAGCAAAGAATATTCCTACAGAGGAGGGTGAAAATGTTAATTATCTCTTTGGATTCTATCATGCAATTCATGGTTTAGGCTTGGATAACGCAACAGACAAACAAGGTTATAATCAAAACGATTATCTCTTGGGATTCTGGATTTCCAATGGTAAGGGCTTGACCTATGCAAATAGTAGTTATCTTCCTATAAAGAAAGCAACAGCGGAAAAGCTCAATTTGGGTACGAGCAATGATTTTAGTGCACTTCAAAACCAGCCAACTGGTGCAAAGAACATCCCTGCACTCTTCTTTGATTTCGGAGCTGTAGATAATGACGTTACTGGAATACAGGGGGTAGTTGAATCTAAAACAGTGCTTGATGGTAAGTATTATACCTTGAGTGGACAGCAAGTGGAACATCCTACGGTAGGTGGCATTTACATCCACAATGGTAAGAAATACGTAATTAAATAATATTGGATAAGTAAAACTGAAGATATGAAAAAGAAGTATATAATTCCACAGATGACTATGGTTACTTTTGCGGGAGAAACTTTCTGTGAAGGATTCAATGGGGCATCTGGACTTAACAACTCAGATCAAAACCGTTATGGTGGATCTGGTGCCAAGGATCACGACTTCTCTTCTTGGGATTTCGACGAGGAGGAAAATTCAGAATCTAATTCCAGCAGTAAGTCGCTCTGGGATTAAGTGAAAATTCAGATGAAATGAGTTTGAAACAAAAATATACAGAGTTTATATAACAAACTTTTATTAATCATCTTTTACTAAAGTTAGGCGAGGATTGCAGGGATGCAATCCTCGTTTTTCGTTTAGTGGGTTGTTAGTGAGGGGGTGGGGCAGATTTCTCGAAAAATATTTGGAGAATTCGAATTTAAATCGTAACTTTGCAGCACTAGAATCCGCCACGCTTCCCGTAGAACAGCGTACCAGGGCGGAACTTTTTGTTTTAAATGTGTTTTTGCAGTAACAAATCCCACCACGACTCTCAACGATGTGTACCAAGATGGGACTTCGCTTTTTATAACCTTGCATCACATTTCAGTTAAACGTTTTAAAAGGAGATGGATATGAGACGGATAGAAGATCGATATATTAGCTTGCTTACCGATTTCGGTTTTACGCGTATCTTTGGAACAAAGCCTAACAAGGATTTGCTCATCAATTTCTTGAATTCACTGTTTGATGGTTTTCAGGTCATTAAGGATGTGAAGTACTTGAATAGTGAGCACGTTGGTGATGTCTTTGTCGAGCGCAAGCCCATCTTTGATGTTTATTGCGAAAATGAGCATGGTGAAAAGTTCATCGTTGAGATGCAGAATGCTTATTTTCCTATCCGTGAGCAGGCTCCAAAAGGGGCAGAATGGAACTTCAAACTTGAACATGTATATACAGTTGCTCTGCTGAACTTCGACTTGGAAGAAGAGGCATTTGACAAGAATGATATCAACCATGATGTAGGCTTGCTTGATAAGAAGACTTTTAAGGTTTTTAATGACAAACTTTCTTTCAAGTATGTTGAGATAGCAAAGTTCAATAAGACAGAGGAGGAGCTTGACACGCTTTATGATAAGTGGTTGTATGTATTGAAAAACCTTTCCCGATTGGATAAGCGTCCTGCTGCCTTGAAAGAGAAAGTGTTTACTAAACTCTTTGAGGAGGCCGAGATTGCGAAGTTCACCCCAACAGAGCTGAAAGAATATGAGGATAGTTTGAAGGCTTATCGTGATGTCAAAAACTCTATAGATACGGCTTTGGAAAAGGGTCGTGAGGAAGGAATGGCTAAAGGAATGGCTGAAGGAATGGAAAAAGAAAAGCAATCCACAGCTCGCCGCCTTCTTTCAATGGGTCTTTCTGAAGAGCAAGTATCAACAGCCACTGAGCTTCCGCTGGAGGAAATTCAGAAATTGAGGGAACAAGCCTGAACTGGCTGAACTTTCAGGAACTTAAATGATAAATCCTGTATTACATCATATCTTATCAATTATGGGAGAAACGAATAATAGAATATTACCTGTAGGCATACAGTCTTTTGAGAAAATTCGAAAGGAAGGTCTGCTCTATGTTGACAAGACAGAGATTATCTGGAATCTTGTTAATAGCAATAAAACATATAATTACCTGAGCCGTCCAAGACGTTTCGGTAAATCATTGTTGGTGGATACTTTGCAGGCTTATTTCGAGGGTAGGAAGGAGCTGTTCGAAGGACTGAAAATCATGGATTTAGAAAAGGAATGGGTAAAACGTCCTGTTGTCAGACTTGATATGAGCAGGGCTGGATCCACTGCTCATGAACTCAACGCTTATCTCAATCTGGCTTTCAAGGAATATGAACGGAAATATGGAATAGAAGCTTCTGCTTCCGACTCTTTATCCAATCGTTTTGATATTATAATCCAGTCTGCCTATGAACAGACGGGACAGCAGGTTGCTATCCTGATAGATGAATATGATTCGCCTTTGCAGCATTCTTGGAAGACTTCTCATCATGAAGATTGTACCTCTATCTATCGTAGTGTTTTTGCTATTCTCAAAGCTGATGACGTTTACGAGAAATTTGTCTTCATCACGGGTATTACTAAGTTTACTCAAATCTCATTGTTCTCAGTCTTGAATAATTTGAGTAATATCAGTTTTGATCCTCCTTATGCTGCGATCTGTGGTATCACGAAAGAGGAAGTGGTGAGCGATTTCATGCCAGAAATTGAGGCTATGGGAGTACATAATGGTTGGACGCCGGAAGAAACGATTTTGCAGTTGAAGGCTTATTATGACGGTTATCACTTCTGTAAGAACAGTCCTGTTGATATTTTCAATCCGTTCAGTCTGCTTAATGCTTTGGCTGACAAAGAACTGAAAAACTACTGGGCTGCTTCTGGGGCAACGTCTTTGTTGCCGAAGTTTGTCAGTGATATGGAAATTCAGTTGGAGCATTTCGATCATTGCTACATTGACCGCGATACTTTGGAGACTTCTGATGTTTCTGATGGAGGAGCAGAACTCTTCCTTTATCAATCCGGTTATCTGACCATCAAGGATTATGACGAGGGTGTTTATACTTTAGGTATTCCTAACTTTGAAGTAAGGAAAGCACTCTACAAAATAGTAGTACCAGCTTTGACCTTGAAGACAAAAGCTCAGGCTATTACCACACAGAATATTCTTTTAAAGATGATGCAAGATGGTAATCTTGATGAAGCCAAGAAAGCCCTGAAGGCTTTGATAGCTGATGTGCCGTATAGCAATAAAAAGTTGGCAAGCATGGATATGGAAGAACGTTATCGTCTTATCATTAGTACCATTTTTAATGCTATAGGTTTCAAGGTCGAAGTAGAAAAGCAAATCTCTACAGGAAGAATAGATATGGTGGTTTTTACCCGTCGTATTATTTATGTTCTTGAACTTAAGCTTTCTAATAATGGTGGGGTTACTGCTGCTGAACATCAGATAAAAGACAGACAGTATGTTGAACCATTTAAAGCTGATGGGCGAAAGGTTATAGCTTTGGCTGTTGAATTAGATGATATGGGCAAGGGACTCATAGATTGGAAGGAAGTTAATTAGCATGAATGCTATGTTACAATAGACTTTCG
>ERZ869979.758-NODE-758-length-9871-cov-4.912191_pt1 | contig 9871 bp, 14 predicted proteins | sample MGYA00521269_ERZ869979 | MGnify/ENA primary metagenome ERZ869979 (study PRJEB32232, sample SAMN07284974) | human gut metagenome | biome: human-associated habitat; material: feces | host: Homo sapiens | place: Tanzania | collected 2014-04-05 ... | reverse complement strand
AACAAGGGATGGCTTCTTTTATGATATGCGAGTTAGAGCAAACTAACTTGGAGGTATGATGAAAAAGATTATATATATGATTATTGGATGTATATCCATTGTTTTGGGAATAGTTGGTGTGGTATTGCCGATTCTTCCAACGGTTCCTTTTGTGTTGCTTGCAGCTTTTTGTTTTGCAAGATCGAGTGAAAGATTGGATGATTGGTTTAAGAATACGAAGTTGTATAAAGAGAACAATATTAAGAGTGGTATGACTAAACGAGTAAAGATGCGTATTATGTGTAGTGTCACTCTATTAATGAGTATTGGATTTATTATGATGGGATTGAAGGGTATTATTGTTGGTAATGTTGTTTTGTTGATTGTATGGATTTTCCACATGGTTTATTTTATGTTTGGAGTGAAGACTGTATGAGAAGAGTTTTGAATTATTTATTGGCTATTAGTTTTATTGTGACAATTCTAGTTCCAATTACGGGGATTAAGATTCATAAGGTAGCTTCTACATTATTCTTATTATTAGCATTGATTCATGTCTTCTTGTACAGAAAGAAAGTGGATTATAAGTATATTCTAGTCATTGTATTAACCATAGTATCCTTTATTCTTGGAATACTAGGATTGATATTGGTTGAGTATCCAATTGTTTTAGTTCTTCACAGAACTATATCGATTGTATTAGTTTGTTTGTTAGCTATTCATATATATAGATTTCATAGAAGGCTTGTCGTTGCATAATGTAGCGGCTTTTATTATATTAAGAGTCATGGTGGATGTGTTTAAAAAAGATAGGAATGATTCAGAAAATGGCGAAGTTGTTGTTTTGTCGGATGATAACTTTTTATATATTGTGAGAAAAATTTGTTTGATTTAGGATGGTATTATAATTTTAAGGTGTTTTCAATTTGATTTGACAAAATTTTGGGGTAGGAGTATGTTCTTACCAAAGAGAAAACAAGTAAATAAAAACAAATTTATTAAGTTTGGGGATGATATTTTGTATTCAGAACAAGAATATTTAAATTGGATGTTTCGTATCGTGTTGGCTACTATATGTGGCTGTGTTATTGGATATGAAAGGACTAGTCGAAATAAATCGGCTGGCATTCGAACACATGCGATTATTGCACTAGGATCTTCTATGTTTATGCTTATTTCTAAATATGCGTTTTTTGATGTGTCGACGGCGGATGGAGCTAGAGTGGCAGCACAAATTGTTAGTGGAATTGGATTTATTGGTGCTGGCGTAATCTTTGTGAAAGATGATTTGATTCAAGGACTTACTACAGCAGCTGGAATGTGGACTACTTCTGGCATAGCTGCATGTATTGGTGCTGGATTGATTTTTATTGGTGTTTTTGCGACATTATTTCTAGTCGTTCTTCAAAAGATATTTCATTATCCTTTCTTTAATCAAATTGATCATCCTAATGTATTGATTCAGACTAATATTGTTTCTAAGGAAGATGAAATATATAAAATATTTGAGAAGTATGGTATAGAGGTCAATGAAATAAAAATTGATAAGAATCTAGATTTAATGACTTTTGATACAAATAATAGGTGGATTGACCATAAAAACGAATTTTTTCAGGATTTGATGTCAATTGATGCAGTAACAAAAATATCTATTCTCTAATTGATAAAGGGACAATGCTGTTCCCTTTTTCATTTGTGTATCATTTCGCGTAATAAACAAACTATAGGATGGAGGTGTATTATTATTGTGATGACAGATGAGGATTTTGATTTCTTAGAGAAGGTTTATAACAAGCTAAGAAGTGCTAAGGTTACAGGTAGTAGTGTTAGGTTGAATAGTCAAGAGATAAAGATCATATTAAAGAATGAAGAGGATCTTATGGCTATGATGGCTGATATGTTTGGCGATGAGGATGATGAATTATTATGTTAAGTGATCAGGATTATGAATTATTGGATAGAGTATTAGTTAAGTTAAAACAAGCTGATTATTCTTTTAGTGATGTGGTACTGGATCCTGAAGAAGTAAGAGTCTTAGTGGATGATTTTGATGATGTGAATCATGAGTTGGTTGAAATCAAGAAGATTATGGATGAATTTGAAAAAGAGATAGGAATTAAGGAATAAGAAAGAGGTTGTAGCTATGTTGTTACAACCTCTGTTTTTATAGATATCTCATTTTGAATGGCTTGATCGTACTGATACAAATAACGTCATCTAAATTTGCATATTTTATTGGGCAGATCTTATTGAATTTGGTTTGATCTGCAAGAATAAATGCTTTGTTTGATTGGTGAATCACCTTTTCTTTAACAACAGCTTCCCATTCGTTTGTTGTGGTGACTTGAGCTTTTTCATGAATTCCATTAACACCTAGAAAAGCACAATCAAAATAGAAATTGTCCAATTGATTGAATGTTTGAGCTCCTGTGATAGCTTCTGTACTTTTACGAACAAATCCTGGTAGAACGATTGTTCGAATGTCTTTTTCCATTAATAGAGATAGATGGGGAATTCCAATTGTGACAACGGTGATATTTTTACTATGGATAAAAGGAATCATTTCATAAGTGCTGCTTCCAGCATCCAAATAGATTGTTTGATTATCTTTGATTTGAAGAGCTGCTTGTTTAGCAATCCATGTTTTTTCACTAATTTGTTCATTGAATCTATAAACCATAGGAAGTTCGTTAGTTTCAGGATTCAACATTACACCACCATAAAATCGTTGTACGAGTTTCAAATCTTCCATTTGTTGAAGGTCTCTTCGAACTGTCGCAATAGAAGTTTTGCATGCGATTTTTAAATCTTCGTTATATACTTTATTGTTCTTTTGACATAAATTGATAATGATTTTCCATCGTTCTTGTTTAACCATAATTCAATTATAAATATAAAACGATCAAACGCAATGATTGTTTCTTTAAAACGATTGATATTTGATTGTTTTTATATTTAAATGACATTAATTATTAGGAGAAACAATAAGAGGTACAACATGAAAAAAATAATGGTAAGAGCCGATGACTTAGGATTTTCTAAAGCGATAAATTACGGTATTTATGAAACTGTTAAGAATGGTGTTATTAGAAATATTGGGCTTATGGTCAATATGCCAGACACTCTTCATGGCTATGAATTAGTAAAAGATTATGATATTTGTCTAGGCCAACATACAAATGTGTGTGTGGGAAAACCTATTAGTGATCCTGCATTGATTCCAAGCTTACTTCAAGAAGATGGAACTTTTAAAACGAGCAAGATGTATCGCAGCACAAAAGAAGATTTTGTGAATTTAGATGAAGCTATTCTTGAAGTGGAAGCGCAATATAATCGTTTTAAAGAAATAACGGGAAAAGAACCAGCTTATTTTGAGGCGCATGCCGTAATGAGTGAAAACTTAAATAGGGCAATTGAAATTGTGGGGAATCGACACAATTTAAAAACTTTGATTATGGGATGTGAAAAGGTGAATGGTCAAGATATGCATATGTATATGGACAGTATGTTTCCTAGTTATGATCCAATGGCTTCATTTAAAAAGATGGTGGATGAGGCAAAAGAAGGATTTAATATGATGGTATGTCATCCGGGTTATTTAGATCAATATATTTTATCGGTTTCAAGTCTTACAATGCCAAGAGTATTAGAAACAGATTTTTTAACGAGTGAAGAATTAAAGGTGTATCTAAAAGAAAATAACATTCATTTATATACATATGATGAGGTATAGAGTATGGCACATTTAACATGTAACTTTTTTTCGAAATCATTGATGCGTACAGTTGATATTACTGTGATTTTACCAACCGATAAATTTGTGTTTACAGACCCAAATTTTAAGCCGCAGACAACCTTTAAAACGTTGTATTTGCTTCATGGAATCTTTGGCAGTACATCGGATTGGATCAATGGCACAAGAATTGAGGCTTGGGCGCAAGAGAAAAACTTGGCGGTCGTGATGCCAAGTGGAGAAAATAAATTCTATGTGGATCAGCCACATAGTATGGATAATTTTGGAACGTTTATTGGAGAAGAACTTGTGGATTTCACAAGACGAAGCTTTCCATTATCAACTAAACGTGAAGATACATTCATTGGTGGATTATCCATGGGTGGCTATGGCGCATTGCGCAATGGTTTGAAATATCATGATACGTTTGGTTCGATTGTCGCATTATCAAGTGCACTTGTTTTAGATGGGGTATATTCATCGACATATGAGGATTTAAACCCAATGGGCAATCGCTATTATTATGAATCGATTTTTGGGGATATTTCAAAATTAAAAGGCAGTGATATGGATTATTATGCCTTGGTGGATGGTTTAAAATCAGAGGAGTTTCCTAAGTTGTTTATAGCTTGTGGAACCGAGGATTTTATGTTGAAAGAACAGAATGAACAATTCCATCAGTATTTATTAGAAAAAGAAATTGAACATGAATACCAAACAGGACCTGGAGGTCATGACTGGGTATTCTGGGATACGTTTATTTATAAAGCACTAGAGTGGCTTCCATTAGATGAAGCTGTATCGGGTGTAAGTAGTGGAAATGTAAATATAGAGAGTGAAGGTAAATAAGATGAGTTTTCCAAAAGGATTTTTATGGGGTGGCGCAACAGCGGCCAACCAATGTGAAGGAGCTTGGAATGTAGATGGCAGAGGCCCTGCTTTAACGGATGTAAAAACAGGAGGAAGTGTGAATGCACCTCGTTTAGTGACATATATAGATAAGGATGGAAATCCTCATGCAGAACCAGAAAGTCCAAGGGGTATTCCTGAAGGCGCGCATTATGCGGTATTAGATGATTATCTATATCCAAATCACGATGGAATTGATTTTTATCATCATTATAAAGAAGATATTGCCTTAATGGGTGAAATGGGATTTAAAACATTCCGTATGTCAATTTCTTGGTCAAGACTATTCCCAAATGGAGATGAAGAGATGCCAAACCAAAAGGGTATTGAATTCTATCGTAATGTATTTACAGAATTAAGAAAACACAATATTGAACCTTTAGTTACAATTTGGCATTTTGATACACCATTATATTTGGAAGAACATTATGGTGGATGGAAGAATCGTAAATTGATTGAATTCTATACGCGTTTTGCGAAAACATGTTTTGAAGAGTTCAAGGGGTTGGTTAAATATTGGTTAACATTCAATGAAATCAACAATACAGTCATGTTCTTGGAAATGTTTGGCAATAAGGCAAGTGATGAGGATTACCAAAATGCGTACCAAATCTTACACCATCAGTTTGTGGCAAGTGCCAAAGCCGTTCAGATTGGACATGAAATTGATCCAGAAAATAAGATTGGATGTATGATTTGTGGAATTACATTCTATCCAATGACTTGTGATCCTAGTGATATTATCTTAAATCGTCACACTTGGGAACAGGGAATCTTCTATTGTGGTGATGTGCAATGTAAGGGTAAATATCCTACTTACGCGAAGCGTTTGTGGAAAGAGCACAATGTAGAATTGGAAATCTTACCAGAAGATTTAGAGGATTTGAAAAAAGGTACAGTGGATATGTACTCATTCTCTTACTACATGTCTACGGTAGTCACTACACATACAGTAACAGATAAAGTGGGAGGAAATTTCTCTGCAGGTGCACGTAATGAATATCTTCAATATTCAGATTGGGGATGGGCAACCGATCCAACTGGATTACAGTACTATTTAGAAATGATGTATGACCGTTATGAAATTCCTTTATTGATTGTTGAAAATGGTTTGGGTGCATTTGATACAGTGGAAGAAGATGGAAGTATTCATGATCCATTCCGTATCGATTACTATAGACAACACATTCAAGCAATGGATAAGGCCATTCAAAATGGTGTGGATCTAATTGCGTATACAACTTGGGGATGCATTGACTTAGTTTCTGCAGGAACTGGTGAAATGCGTAAGCGTTATGGATTTATCTATGTAGATAAACAAGATGATGGTACGGGTGATTATTCAAGAAGTCGTAAAGATTCATTCTATTGGTATAAAAAGGTTATCGCATCGAATGGAGAGGATCTTGATTAATGAAAATTTATCTTGTGCGTCATGGACAAACCTTATTCAATCAACAAAAGAAAGTACAAGGTTGGTGTGATTCTCCATTAACACAAGAGGGTATCAAACAAGCGATTGCAGTGTCAAAAACGCTGCAGTCGATTCCTTTTGAGTATGCCTATAGCTCAACGAGTGAAAGAGCTATGGATACGTTGCATTATATTCTAAAAGATCGAGATGTGCGTTATGCCTATGTGAAGGGATTGAAAGAGTTGAATTTTGGCTCTTTAGAAGGCGAAAAAGAAGCGGATGTATTCACAGATATTCATGTGTATGAAAAGGGTTTTGAGATGTATGGCGGAGAAACAATGGTGACAAGTAATCAACGCTTTATGGCTTGTTTAGAAACAATCGCCAAATCACATACGGATAATGTACTTGTGGTTGCGCATGGTGGAGTGATTATGGGGGCTTTGAATTATTTGGATGAAGCTCGTTTTATGAAGCATATGGAAGAAGTTGGAGATGTTGAAAATTGTTCTGTGACAGTTTTAGAATATACAGAGCATTTTGAGATTGAGAAATTGGCAGATACGTCTTATCGTGATAGGGGGCTATTATTACTATGAAAATATTTGCGATGGATATTGGGGGCAGTTCAATTAAATATGCCTTGTTAGATGAAAATAGAAATAAGTTGGATAGTGGAAAAATTAAAACGCCAGCACCAGCTTCAATGGATGGTAATTGCGAATATACCGTAAAAGATTTATATGATGCGATGGATACGATTATACCAAGTGATATTGATGGAATCGCATTAAGCATGCCAGGTGTGATTGATTCTGAGAAGGGAATCGCATTAACAGGTGGTGCTTTGACGTATATTCAAAATGAACCTGTTGAAAAGGTATTAAGTGAAAAATATGGCGTGCCGGTATGGATTGGCAATGATGCCAAATGTGCGGGTAGTGCTGAAGTTGGATATGGTGCTTTAAAAGATGTTCAGGATAGTGTTGCGATTATTTTAGGTACGGGCATCGGTGGATGTTTGATCAAAGATAAAAAGGTACATAATGGAAGACGTTTTTCTGCAGGAGAAGTTTCTTGTTTGTACACAAACAATGCGTATCCAGCCAACTATCAAGGCCTATGGGCATTCACAAGTGGGATTGCTGGTTTATTGGGTTTAGTACAAAAGTATTTAGAAACAGATGAAAAGTATAGTGGTGAAGAAATCTTTGAAATGGCAAATGCAGGCAATGGAAAAGTATTGGCAGCTCTAGATGAATTTTGTTTCTACATTGCGTTACAACTTTATAATATTCAAGCTATTTTTGATCCAGAAAAATTTGCGATTGGCGGTGGTATTTCAGCGCAGCCTTTATTGATTGAAAAAATCAATGAACAATATAAAAAGTTGTTTTTACCGATGTTTCCTTTGCGTCCTGTTGAAGTTGTGGCTTGTGAATTTAGAAATGATGCCAATCTAATTGGGGCTTATTATCAGCTTCGGACAAAAATGGTGGGTGCATGTTAAGGGTGTGCATCTGCTGCGGGGGTGGCTTTTCAAGTAGTGTATTGATGCGAAAAGTTAAGAGTGAACTTGTTGAAAAAGGGTATGATGATAAGTTAAAGATCGGATTTTGCCCTTTTAAGGAAGTACATGAACATTATGATGAATATGATGTGATCATGGCTTGTCCACATCTTTCATATAAGATAGAGGAATATATTGAGAAGTATGGCAATCAAGTTCCTATCTATGTGATTCCAGCTATGATGTATGGAACGATGAATGTGAAAGAAGTGTATCAGGATGCGTTAGATATTTATGATAGATATAAAAAAACACATAAAAATCCGATGTATTTTCCTGGTGAAGACAATAATATGAAGCGTAAAAATCGTAATGTGAGTTATCGTAGGGCATATCATATAACAGGAGAGATTGAGTTTTAAGGGAGGTCTTATGAGAATATTATTTGTATGTGCTGGTGGAATGTCGACTGGCTTGATTGTTAAAAAGATGGAAAAATGGGCAAGTGAAAACGGAAAAGATCTAGTTGTGAAGGCAACGGGTGTTGGAGGCTATGAATCAAAGTGGCAGGACTATGATTGTATTTTAGTGGGGCCACAGGTTCGTTTTAAGATTCCAGAAATGAAAGAGAAAGTTAAAATTCCAGTGGCTCAAATTGAAACGTTGGATTATGGATTACAGAATGTTGACAACATGTTGAAGCTAGCGTATTCGTTAGTGGAGGATTCGAATGATTAAGTTATTCGCATCAGATTTAGATGGCACATTACTAGCTAGAAGTCATCAATTTGATGAATTGATCAAGGTTACGGTTGAAAAGATAGTAAGTGAGAATGCGTTTTTTACGATATCTACAGGTCGTGATTGTTCAATGACAGAATTGAATGGATTAGAAGATAAGATTTATCGTATTTGTATGAATGGGGCTTTGATTATGAGTCCTGAGGGTGAAACACTAAAGTTGGATTTAATTGATAAGGATATTTTGAAAATTCTTCTAGAAGAGTTTGATGATTTAGATTTAGAGTTTATTACACCTTACAAGACGTATACGAAACAATCCAAAGAGGAATTCTTTGAAAAAATGGAGAGAATGCCACATCCAGATGGGGATGATGTTGAGGTTGCGAAGTTCTTTATGGAAAATATTTCGAAACGATTGGTGTTTAATCAATCGAAAGAAGAAATTTTATCTAAAGATGTTTGTAAGATCAACTCACATTTGCAGCCTGGTAAATCGTATAATCGGTTGTATAAATTTTTAGATAAATATTCACATTCGATTGTGAATGCGCCTTGCGATAAGAATTTGATTGAAATCACGAAACAAGGTGTGAATAAAGGAAATGCCGTACATTGGTTAGGACAGTATTTACATATTGAAGATGATGAGATAGCAGTTTATGGCGATGGTGGTAATGATTTACAGATGTTGTCGATGTTTGAACATTCTTATGCGCCATGCACAGCTTTAGAAGAGGCTAAGTATGCCGCAAACAATCAATTGGGTCCTTATTATGAGTATAGTGTGGCTCGAAATATGTTGGAGACTTTGGCAAAACAAAAATAAATTTGTTTCATTTCATTTAAAACGTGTTAAGATAATGGAGGATGCTTGTTAAGAGTATCTAAATCCATTATTCTAAGCAGAAAGGGAGGTTTTTAGCGATGCCTCCTTTTTTGCGTTTCATAATAAAAAGCCTACTGGAAATGATTCCATGTAGGCTTTTCTAATAGTTCATAAGCTGTTTTTGCGTTTCTAACGTTTGTGTTAGAGAATTTATTGAATAATTTATAATTGTTGAGTCTGACCATTAATTTTTTATCGGTTCTAGGGAAATGAAGTGGGAATAATTTATCGAATCTTTCACTTTCACTGATTAGAATGGATGTTACTTCGTTGTTGATGGATAAATAACTTAAAAGATCTTGAATGGCTTGTGAATCAAAATAAACTAAAACTTCGATATGTGCCTGATGATCTTTTGTAGAATATATCGCAAATCCTTTTGGTTGTTTATCCTCGTTTATCATTGTGACAATGTTTTTTTGTAGGCTTTGATGGTATTGAAGGAGTTGGTTGAATTCATCTTCACTTAATAGAATACTGCCATCAAAATACTGCATGAACTGAAAATATAATGGGTATAAATTGTCTGCTTTTTGTTTTACGTGGAAAGGATTTCCACTTCTGCATAGTGGAGCTCCAATCCAATATTCTTTTGTGTTTGAAATGTGTTGAAAGCTTTTTGCCTCAAATAATTTGGGCATATTTGTATATGTGATTGTCAATAAATCATTGTAGGTAGCTTGTGAAATGGCGGCA
>ERZ869979.755-NODE-755-length-9881-cov-4.140657_pt1 | contig 9881 bp, 8 predicted proteins | sample MGYA00521269_ERZ869979 | MGnify/ENA primary metagenome ERZ869979 (study PRJEB32232, sample SAMN07284974) | human gut metagenome | biome: human-associated habitat; material: feces | host: Homo sapiens | place: Tanzania | collected 2014-04-05 ... | reverse complement strand
GGTAGAGAACGTGCAGGATGTGCTGGCTGTGGAGAACACGCAGCAGTTTCACGGTCTCTATCATGTTTTGGGCGGCATCATTTCGCCGATGGATGGCATCGGACCTGCCGACCTGGAGATAGATTCTCTGGTACTGCGTGTGGCTGCGGGAGGAGTAAAGGAGGTGATTCTCGCCCTGAGCAGTACGATGGAGGGCGATACCACCAATTTCTATATCTCGCGCAAGCTTGCCGACTATCCCGTGAAGCTCTCTGTCATAGCCCGAGGCATCTCCGTGGGAGATGAACTGGAATATACTGATGAAGTGACGCTGGGTAGAAGTATCCTGAACAGAACACCATTTAATCAATAATTTATTTTCTGAATGAATATCAAACAAGTACAACGAATATTGATGACCAACTTCCTCTTTATGCTGTTGGTGGCTTTTCTACTGGTGGTTCTCTATGAAACAGAGATACTGACCGCCAATGATATCGCTGCCAACCAGACGATGATGTTCGGCATCCTGGTAGTAATGGAGCTTGCCACCATTGTGGTGATTCCGATGGCGCTGAAGCTGTTCAGTCTGAAGGCTATCCGCCGCAAACTGTTGGCAGAAAAGGGCGATGCGCTGCTCTTCTGGGGCACTATGCGCATCAACATGCTCTGTCTGCCTATGCTCATCAATACCTTTATGTATTATCAGACCATGTCGCCTGCATTCGGCTATATGGCAATCATCCTTGTGCTCTGTCTTTTCTTCGTGTATCCGTCTATCGGCAGATGTATCGAGGAAACCAGTGAGGAGGGAGAATAGGTGATAGTTTTGTAGTTAACACTTAATCGTTAAGATAGGCTTTGAAACTCTCGGTTATCATAGTAAGCTATAATGTGAAGTATTATCTCGACCAATGCATCCGTTCGGTGCTCCGTGCCTTCGAAGTGATGCAGGGGGATGATGCTTCATCTTCTTCATCTTCCTCCGGAAAGAAGGATGTGGCAGAGATCATCGTGGTGGATAATCATTCTTCCGATGGATCGCTGGAGTATCTGCAGCGCCGCTATCCCCGTGAAGCATATCCGATGGTAAGGTTTGTGGGCTGCAACCACAATCTGGGTTTTGCCCGAGCCAACAATATCGCCATCCGTCAGAGCGAGGCAGAGTATGTACTCCTTCTGAATCCTGATACCATCGTGGGCGAGCAGGTACTGAGCGAATGCATCCGCTTTATGGATGCCCATCCCGATGCGGGAGCGGCAGGCGTGAGGATGCTGAATGCGGATGGCAGATGGGCGCGGGAGAGCAGGAGAGGATTGCCTACACCGATGGTTTCCTTCTTCAAGATGCTGGGATTCTGCAACCGATGGCCCAAGCATCCTCTGTTCGGACGCTATTATATGGGATTCCTGCCATGGGATCAGCCGAACCGGATAGAGGTGGTGAGTGGCGCTTTCTGCATGTTGCGCCGTGAAGCCCTGGATCGGGTGGGACTGTTGGATGAGGATTTCTTCATGTATGGAGAGGATATCGACCTTTCCTATCGCATATTGAAGGGCGGTTATCACAACTATTTCCTGCCTTTGGATATCCTGCATTACAAGGGAGAGAGCACGCAGAAATCCAGTTTCCGCTATGTGCATGTCTTCTACGAGGCGATGCTCATCTTCTTCCGCAAGCATTATGCGGGTATGTCGCTGCTCTTGAGTCTTCCTATCCGGACTGCCATCTATGCCAGTGCTTCCGTGGCGCTCGTGAAAATGCTGGTGGCGAGAATGAGAAAGAGTCTGGGGTTCTTCACACCTTCTGTGGTGGATGAATCGGAGTATCTGCTGTTTGATGCCGACAGGATGAGTTATGAGGAAATTCTGCATCAGCTTTCGCTTCGGGCGGATGAGCCTGACAAGCTGGCTATCTATACCCGGGAAATCGGGAAGGCGATAACGGAAAGGGATGTGATGGACATGGATGAAATGCATAATATATATAAGGTACGCGCGTACATTATATAATAGGTGCTCATATCATAGTAGGTAGATGAGGAAATATAATAGGAAAATATTTATTTTGGAGGAATATGGAAGATAAGAAGATTCGTTTAAGGGCTTTGGAACCGGAAGATCTGGATTTTCTCTATGAAATGGAGAATGATGAAAGTCTCTGGGAGGTGGGGTGTACCAATGTGCCGTACTCCCGACAGGTGCTGCTCGACTATATTACTACGGCTACGGCAGATATCTATACTGATAAGCAGGTGCGCCTGATTGTGGAAAATGAGCAGCAGGAAGCTGTGGGCATCATCGATCTGATGAATTTCGACCCCCGCCATCAGCGTGCTGAGCTGGGAATTGTTATCAAAAAGGAACATCAGCATCAGGGCATGGCACAGTTGGCTATCCGTCTTCTGATGCAATATGCATCAAATGTGCTGCATTTGCATCAGATTTATGCCATTGTAGCGGAAAGTAACCAAAGTGCCGTGAAAATGCTTGAAGTAGTTGGCTTTCAGGGTGATAAAATACTGAAAGGGTGGCTGAAGACAGGCAGCGGATATGAGGACGCTTATTTTTTTCAATCTTTTTTGTAAAAATATAGCGGAAAAATTTGGTGGAATCAAAAAAATGTAGTACCTTTGCACTCGCAAATGAGAAATGCTCCATAAGCAATTAAGAAATAAACTTAATTTGGTGCGTTAGTTCAGTTGGTTAGAATGCCTGCCTGTCACGCAGGAGGTCACGAGTTCGAGTCTCGTACGCACCGCTGAAACCTTCGGGAAGTGATTCTCGGAGGTTTTTGTATTTTTGTACCCCTGATATTCTCCATTCTTCACTCTTCACTTTCTTCCAGTATGTTATTTCTTTGTTAAGTTATGGAAATAATTTTGTTATTTCCTTAAATTACTGTACCTTTGCAACGTAAATAAAGATATAAGAGAAAAAATGATTATCATCATCACAATTTTGGCATACTTCTGCGTGCTGTTGCTCTTCAGCCATATTACGGCAAGGCGTACCGGCAGCAATGAAACTTTCTATAGGGCGAACAGGCGTTCGCCTTGGTATATGGTGGCTTTCGGAATGGTGGGCGCCTCTATCTCGGGCATCACCTTCGTGAGTGTTCCGGGTATGGTGATGAAGACTGATATGACCTATCTGCAGATGTGCATCGGCTTTATACTGGGTTACTTCCTGGTAGGTTTCCTGCTGCTCCCTATCTACTACCGGTATAATCTCACCACCATCTACAGTTATCTGCAGCAGCGGTTGGGCGAACGTTCCTACAAGACGGGTGCTTCGTTCTTTCTGTTGTCGAAGATGACGGGAGCGGCAGTCCGCTTTTTCGTGGTCTGCATCCTGTTACAGCGGTTCGTGCTCGATGGAGTGGGAGTTCCGTTCTGGGTGACGGTGCCTGTGATGGTGATGCTCATCTGGCTCTATACCCGCAAGGGTGGCATCAAGACGCTGGTGTGGACGGATTCCTTCCAGACTACCTGCATGTTTGCTGCGCTCATCCTGATCATCTATCATGTGGTGGCAGCTTTGGGAATGACGCCATCAGAAGCTATCACGGCAATCGTCCACGACAGTCATTCGCGCATCTTCGTCTTTGATGACTGGATGTCGAAGCAGAATTTCTGGAAACAGTTTCTGAGCGGCGTGTTCGTGGTAATCGTGATGACGGGATTGGACCAGGATATGATGCAGAAGAATCTTACCTGCAAGTCGCTTCGTGAGGCTCAGAAGGATGTATGTACCTATGGTTTCGCCTTTGTGCCTGCCAATCTGCTCTTTCTGAGTCTGGGTGTGTTGCTGATGATGCTGGCACAGAAGCAGGGCGTAGCGCTGCCGCAGGCTCCGGATGATCTGTTGCCGATGTTTGCAGCTTCGGGAGCGATGGGAACCCTGGTGGTGGTACTGTTTACCATCGGTATCGTGGCGGCGAGCTTTTCGAGTGCCGATTCTGCATTGACCGCGATTACAACGAGTCTCTGCGTGGATATTCTGGGCAAGAAGGATGATGTGAAGCTTCGCAAGCGTATGCATCTGCTGGTGGCTTTCATCTTCATGCTCTTCATCATCGCTTTCAAGGCGATTAATTCCACGAGCGTGATAGATGCCATCTACATCCTCTGCTCTTATACCTATGGTCCGCTGCTGGGCTTGTTTGCCTTCAGTCTGCTCACCAAGCGTCAGGTAAACGACCGCTGGTCGCTATGGGTCTGCATCGCCAGTCCGCTCATCTGCTTCGCCATCGATACCCTTACCTCGCAGTTTACGGGTTATAAGTTCGGCTATGAGCTTCTGATGCTGAATGGCGCCCTGACATTTGCAGGTCTCGCCCTGTCCACCGCCAGGCGTTCCGAATAGTAAGTCCCCCGCCAGGCGTTCCGACGGATTTGCAATCCGTCGTTAAAAAATGTTCGACCTATTAAACCGGGGATTTAAAATCCCCTCATACAAAGAAGATTTATTTAATAAAACAATAATGAAAACAAAAGTATTATTTGCAGCATTGTTGCTCAGTGCAACAACTGCTTTTGCCCAGCAGGAGAAGTTGGGCTCCGGTATTGACAAGACCAATATGGACTTGACCATCAAGCCGGGAAATGATTTCTATCGCTATGCCGCAGGCAACTGGATGAAGAATCATCCACTCGATGCCGAGCATACCGACAATGGTGCTTTCACCGACCTCTATGAGCAGAACCAGAAGCGCATTCAGGACATCATCCTCGAATATGCTTCCAAGCCACAGCAGAAGGGTTCGCTCGGACAGAAGATCGGTTCGCTCTACAACCTCCGTATGGACAGCGTTCGCCTGAACAAGGAGGGATGGGCACCTATCAAGCCAACTCTCGACCGCATTGCAGCCATCAAGGACCGCAGAGAGTATCAGCTCGTTACCGCTCAGCTCGATTTCCGTGGCGAGGGTACCATGATGTATGGCATCGGTGTGGGCGCCGACCTTCGTGATGCCGCCAACAACCTCGTTGAGGTAGACCAGAGTGGTCTTGGTCTTGGTGTACGCGATTACTATGTAAACGATGACGAGCAGGCCAAGAAGATTCGTGATGCATACAAGGCTTACATGAAGAAGCTCTTCCTGATGGTAGGCAACGACGAGGCTACCGCCCAGAAGAAGATGGAGGCAGTGATGGCTATCGAGACCCGCATCGCCAAGGCTAGTTATAGTCAGGTGCAGCTCCGCGACATCGACAAGAACTATCACAAGATGACCTACAACCAGCTCGTGCTCGATTATCCTGGCATCGACTGGGGCAACGTGTTCCTGGCATCCGGTTTCCCTGCTTTCAAGGAAATTTGCGTGGGTCAGCCTGAGCCAATCCACGAGGTAGAGAAGATTCTCGCAGAGACCTCTCTGGATGATCTGAAGACATACGCAGAGATCAAGGTGATTTCTGGTGCAACCAGCGTATTGAGCGATGATTTCCGTGCCGTATCCTTCGAGTTGAGCAAGGTAATGAGCGGTGTTCAGCAGGACCGTCCTCGCTGGAAGCGTGCCGTAAGTACCGTGAGCGGCGTATTGGGCGAGGCTATCGGAAAGATCTATGTAGAGAAGTACTTCCCAGAGAGCAGCAAGAAGCGTATGCTCGACCTGGTTCACAATCTCCAGACTGCGCTTTCTCAGCGCATCGATGAGGCTACCTGGATGAGTGCGGCTACCAAGGCACAGGCTAAGGATAAGCTGGAGAATTTCATCATCAAGATTGGCTATCCTGACAAGTGGAAGGACTATAGCGGATTGCAGGTAGATGACAGCCTTTCTCTCTACGAGAATATGGCAAATATCTCTGAGTTCTTTACAAAGGATGAAATCGCCCGCAAGGTGAACAAGCCGGTAGATAAGACTGAGTGGGGAATGACTCCTCAGACTATCAATGCTTATTATAACCCAACTACCAACGAGATCTGCTTCCCAGCAGCTATCCTCCAGCCTCCATTCTTCGACCCAACAGCCGATGATGCAATGAACTATGGTGGTATCGGTGGTGTGATTGGTCATGAGATGAGCCACGGTTTCGACGACCAGGGTAGTCAGTTTGACAAGACCGGTAACCAGAACAACTGGTGGACTGCTGCCGACAAGAAGAACTTCGAGTCTCGCACCAAGATCCTGGTTGATCATTTCAACAAGATTGAGTTGGCTGGCAAGAAGGTAAATGGTCAGATGACCCTGGGTGAGAACATCGGTGACAACGGTGGTTTGAACATCGCTTTCCGTGCACTTCAGAATGTGATGAAGACAGAGAAGTTGGGTGTGAAGGATGGATTTACTCCAGAGCAGCGCTTCTTTCTGGCATGGGCACGAGTATGGGCAGGCAATGCCCGTCCTGAGTACCTGCAGTATCTGATGACCGTGGATGTTCACTCTCCAAACGAGGCTCGTGTGAACGGTGCCCTCCCAATGGTGGATTCATGGTATAAGGCATTCAACATTAAGAAGAGTGACAAGCTCTTTGTTCCTAAGAACAAGCGTGCACATATCTGGTAAAAACATAAATAAAAAAAGTCTTGCAGGCTATATGCTTGCAAGACTTTTTTTATGCTTGTTGCTTTCTTTGCAGAAAGTTTCGTATGCTATGCTGATTACTTCGTTCCGAAATAAAGGAAGAGCATTCCGAGCAAGACGAGGAGGAGATCTACGAACTTCGCCTTGAGGTTCTTCTCGTGGAAGATGGCTGCGCCGAAGAGGAAGCTGACGATGACCGAACCGCGGCGGATCATGCTCACGATACTGATCATGGCACCCGGCAGACTAAGCGCATAGAAATATACGAAGTCGGCAGCCGAGAGGAAGATGCTGATGAAGATAATGCTCCAGTGCCAATGGAATGGGGTGGAGTTCTTCTTCGTTGGCCACCAGATCATCAGGAGCATGGCTCCCATGAGGAAGCACTGGTAGATGTTGTACCAGCTCTGTACGATCATTCTGTCCAATCCCACACCGCCATTCTCAGGTGGAGCCATCAGATACTTATCGTAGAGACCACTCACGGCACCGAGCACGGCAGCCAGCACGATGAAGTAGATCCACTTGTTGTGCTTGAAGTCGATGCCCTCCTTCTTTCCGCTGCGCGAAAGCATGGCAAAGGAGATGATGGCAAGGATGACACCAATCCACTGGTAGAGGTTGAGTACCTCACCGTAAACCAGCAGGGCACCCACGAGTGTCATCACCGGACGGGTGGCATTGATAGGTCCCACGATTGTGAGCGGCAGATGCTTCATGCCGAAATAACCGAAAATCCAACTGCTCAATACGATGAAACTCTTGAGCACGATATACTTGTGAACTTCCCATCCGCCTTCAGCTACATGGAACATGGTTCCATCCAGTGAATTTCCTGTATAGCTCATGATGATGAACGGCAGGAAGATGAGCGATGAGAAAAGCGTGTTCAGAAAGAGCACGGGAATCACTGCGTTACCTGAAAGTGCCTTCTTCTTGAAGGCATCATAGAATCCCAGCAGCGCTGCTGAGAGAAATGCTAATACTAACCACATAGTAGTGTTTAATGTTTATTGTTTAATGTTTACTGAAGGGATTAGAAACTTAATTTCTCCGAAGGCATACGAGCGTATCACTCCCTTCTTGTCATGAAGGATGAGATGACCATCGTCCTCCACCTCTACGAAAGCACCCTCGAACTTACCGTCCTTATCCTCATACCAATGGTAACCCTTGCGACGGTAGAGCGAAAGATGATAGAGTCCCGACACATCCATATAATCGGCACGACGCAGAAGTTCGTAGTATCTGCAGAAAGCCTCAATCACCTTCTGCAGCACCTCTTCCCTATCCACCTCATGCCCCAGAATCTGAGCCAGAGATACAGGGTTGGGCGCATCGCTGTGGAACTCAGTCTGATTGACATCAATGCCGATGCCGAAGATGCAGCGCTTGATGCCCTTAGAGTCGATGACGGTCTCTATCAGCGTGCCACTGATTTTCTTGTCATACCAGTACACATCATTCGGCCATTTCAGCGTAATGCCATCCGTATAGGAATCCAGTGCATCCTTCACGGCGAGCGCACCAGCCTCAGAAAGGAGAAACTGCTGGCGCAAAGGTACCCACTTAGGACACATCATCATACTGAAGAGGAGGTTCTTGCCCGGCTCGCTCTCCCAGGTATGCACGCCCTGTCCCCTACCTGCTGTCTGATAGTCAGCAATGGCAATGGTCAGCGCATCTTCATCGTAAGTACCCAAATTCTTCAGGAAGGCATTCGTGGAATCCACTTCCTTTAATCGTATAATCTTCTTTTCCATGTCTATATAATAATGTATAGCGAAACACAACGGGTTATCCAATCAGCAACGGGTTGAAGGCATCCACAAGATGTTCGATGCGTATCACCTGATGCCCTACCCCTACCACGGTAACAACATCAAAGCGCAGTTCCCTGTCTACCTGATGTTCCTTGACGTAAGTATTGGCAGCAATTGCCAGATTACGTATTTTCTTGGCATCTACGGCTTCCTCGGGCTGCTGGTATTCTTCACCCGAGCGGGTCTTTACTTCTACCACAACCAGCGTCTTTCCATCCGGCGAAACGGCAAGGATATCCAGATCCCGCTTGCCGGCTCTCCAGTCTCTGTCGATGACGACATAGCCTTCATTCTCGAGATAGAGCGTAGCCTCGTCTTCTCCCCATTTGCCTAATTCATTATGCTCTGCCATAGTCTATTTCCTTTATTTTGCATCAAAAGATGCTTTTACCTTGCAAAAATAACAAAAAAAGTCCACACTTCAAACTTTTTTATGTAATTTTGCACGAAAAACAATGGAAGATATCAAGAAAAAAGACGAAACATTCATGCGCCGTGCCCTGATGGAGGCTCAGGCAGCATTCGATGAAGACGAGATTCCGGTAGGCGCCGTCATCGTTTGTAAAGACCGGATCATATCGCGTGCCCACAATCTTACGGAGATGCTGACCGATGTTACGGCTCATGCCGAAATGCAGGCAATCACTTCGGGAGCCAACATGCTGGGAGGAAAATATCTGAAAGACTGCACCCTCTACGTTACGGTAGAACCTTGCGTGATGTGCGCCGGAGCACTGGGATGGGCACAGATCAGCCGCGTGGTGTATGGTGCCAGCGACGAGAAAAGGGGATATACAAAATATGCGCCCGATGCACTGCATCCTAAGACGACAGTTACATCGGGCGTATTGGAAGATGAGTGCCGCGCACTCATGCGGGATTTCTTTCAGAGAAAGAGATAATTATTTAACGAGCACTACAAGATACTTGCTGGTGCTCCAGAAAATCTGTGGATTGGTGATGCGGAGTGTATACTGCTTGTTGGCATCACGTACCAGAGCATAAGAACTGGATGGGTGGGTAGTGAGCAACTTAGCAGACTTTGACATCAACTTGATTTCAGAAATGTTGCGGATATCAACCTTGGTGAAATAACTCTTGTTGAAATTACCAGTCATTACCTTACCACCTTCCATGATATGCTGCTCCTTCAACTCCTTCTTGGTACCGAATACGTACCAGGCAGTGTTGAGCTGCTTGTCCTGTGCATTGATTGTCTCTGTCTTCTGGCTGCTTTCAGTAGTAAGACGAGAGGTCTTGGTATTCAGATTGTTGATAGTCTCGTCGAGCGCTGCAATATGAATATCCTTCTTATCCAACTCCTCGCGAAGCACCTGGAGTTCCTTATCCTTCTGTGCAATCTGCGCCTGAAGGTTTGCGATGGTCTTCTTCAACTGGTCAGCCTGCAAAGAGCTGTTAGCCATCTGCTTCTGCAGTTTAGCCAGAAGTTCGCGGTTCTGCTGCATACGGGTAGCGATGAACTGTACATCCTCCTTAAGCTGCTGTCTCTTGCTGGCACCCTCGCTGTTCTTCAGAATAGTTACTCT
>ERZ869979.754-NODE-754-length-9893-cov-5.268032_pt1 | contig 9893 bp, 8 predicted proteins | sample MGYA00521269_ERZ869979 | MGnify/ENA primary metagenome ERZ869979 (study PRJEB32232, sample SAMN07284974) | human gut metagenome | biome: human-associated habitat; material: feces | host: Homo sapiens | place: Tanzania | collected 2014-04-05 ... | reverse complement strand
CACCAATTCATTGTATGAAAGTGTATAAAAAAACCGAAGGCTGATATGTTCCCTCTTCTGTAGAGGTGGGTATCCTTGGTCAATCATCAGGATTCTTACGCGCAGCAAGCATTCACAACAGATATCGCCAGTCAGAATTCCCTTATATCAAAGTGTAGGAAAAATATGTGTACCTTCGGTATAAGTAGTATAACAAATACAATCTATCAAAACAGTCTTGACTATCTTTTTTTATTCGTTCCAAAAAAGAAAAGAACCAAAATGGTTCTTTCGTTATTTTACTTCAGAAGCTCCGTATTCAAGACCTTCATTAAAGTTACGCGCATTTTCCATTGTCACTGCAGCAATTGCCTGCAATGCTTCACGTGTGAAGAATGCCTGATGACTTGTTAAGATCAAGTTAGGGAATGTTGTTAAACGAGCAACAATACTATTCTGCATCATATCGTCAGAATGGTCTGTATATACATTACCATCTTCACCTTCATATACATCTAAACCAACCGCATGGAACTTATTCGCTCTTAAGCCCTTAATCAATGCATCTGTATCAATTAATGGTCCACGAGATGTATTAACTAGCATTACACCATCTTTCATCATATTGATAGCTTCATCATTGATCATATGATATGTTCCACCTTCACCCATGATCAGTGGAGCATGTAAAGAAATCAAATCAGATCTCTTCAATAATTCTTCCTTTGTAACGTATGTCAATAAACCTTCTTCTTCAAGCTTCTTGTTAGGATATGCATCCCATCCAAGTACTGTCATACCATAACCCTTGCAGATTCTAGCCATAATCTGACCAATTCTGCCTGTCCCCATGATACCAGCAACTTTGTTATGAAGATCTAATCCAAGTAAACCATTCAAAGAGAAGTTGTTATCTCTAACTTTATTGACTGCTTTATTGATTCTTCTATTTGCAGCCTGGATGAGTGTCATTGCGTGTTCAGCAACTGCATATGGAGAATATGCTGGAACGCGTAATACTGTAATTCCACATTCCTTTGCGGCATCTAGATCAACATTGTTGAAACCAGCACATCTTAATAGAATGAGCTTAACACCATTCTTATGCAATTCTTCTACAACAGGACGAGGTGCTTCATCATTAACGAAAATACATACTGCATCAAATCCAACAGAAAGATGCGCAGTTTCACTTGTCAAACGAGAATTGAAATATGTAATATCGACGTTATATGTTCCTTCCCCTTTATCTTTAGATAGTTCTGAGAAGAAGATACGGTCATAGTCTTTTGTTCCATAGAAAGCAACCTTCAGAATAGAAGCTGGTTTATCTTTCGGCTCAACTTCCTTTAGTACTTCCTGAATCTTTGCCATTGCTTCTTCTTCATCTTCACCAGTGATTGTAAACTTGAGTGTAGTACCTTTAGCGGCATGCAGACTCAAAATGGAAAGAACATCGTTACCTTTTGCTTCTTCACCATTACCTTCAATCACAACTGCAGACTTAAAATTTGTACATGCCTGTGCAAGCATTGCTGCTGGACGTGCATGAATACCTAGAACATTTGTTACAACATAATTAAATGTTTTCATTACGTTTAGAATCCTCCCTTACGTTTTCTTCATATTTATTTTACATGATGATATGTAATCCTACTACTTTTTTTATTTCATTTTTTTCATAATTTTCACAAATGAAAAGATAAGGTCGATAGCCTTATCTTACATTCTACTTAATTGATCTTTGATTTCTTCTACACGGCGAATAGCACGTCGTACCTGTTTTTTTGCATCTTCGATTTGACTTTGGACCATAAAGTCGATAATTCCGTTGTCCATAAATACATCCGCGAAACTCATAAAGTCCATATTATCAAACTGAAAGTCTAGATCTTCATCCACATCTCTCAATTCTTTAGAAAATCTCTGTAAAGCATATCTTGCTTCATTCATATGCTTTTGCGCAGAATTCATATTTGAGTGTTTGATCATTGAAGTAATCATACCTCCACCAAGGATGTCGAAGATTCCCCATCCACCAGCACTTTTCAAATCTGTTTCTGCATTACGTAATGCTCTTAAAGCAACATTTGCTGCTTCAATTGCTTCTAGTATTTCATTTTGATATTGTGCATCTGTCATATTGTTGTTCCTTTTCTAGCAATAAATACAATGAGTGCAACAGGTATGAAAACAAATATTGCAAATACACCAATCACACTAAACAATATCACCATTGAAATCACAGAACAAAGAATACCAACGACGATTTTCAATACAAAACCAGTAATCGCAAATGATGCAGAAAACATAAAACCTATGATTTTCAAACCAATGGATAATAAGCAGATTGCCAATAAACAAGAAAGAACTGTTAACATACATATCACTCCCTTCATCCTTTTTATTGGATACAACTATTATATGATGAATGAGAGTGAACACTATGGAAATGATTGCGAAATATTCTTAAGTTTCCGCACACATTGCGGAAACATTGGTAGAATAATATCATGAACAAAGAAAAGAATATTTACGTAGAAGCTAGAAAACAAAGCAATCTCACACAGGCCAAGGCAAGTGAAGCAATGCAGACAATTTCTGAAGATCGTTTAGCACGTTTAGAAACAGATAAGATTTCAATGACGCCAAATGATGTATTAGAAATGGCAAATGCATATAAAAGGCCTGATCTTTGCAACTACTACTGCACACATGAGTGTCCAATTGGGAAAAACACTTTAAGTGAAATCAAACCGCAACAATTATCAAATATCATTTTAAAAATGGTTGCCTCTTTAAATACAGTTGAAACAGAAAAGAATGCATTGATTGAAATTACATCTGATGGACAAATCTCAGAAAGCGAACTAAAAGATTTTGCACGCATTCAAATGAAACTCAACGAAATCTCTTCCACAGTTGAAGCATTAAAGCTTTGGGTAAAGGAAATGATTGCCAATGGAAGTATTGATGAAAAAGAATATGAGAAAGTACTTCAAGAACTCACAAAATCAATGTGAGTTTTTTTAAAATTTTTTTAATTTTTTATGTTATTTTTTCTCTTTTTATCTTTACAAATCTTATTTAAAGCTGTCTGATCTGGTAATAGCATTTTTTTATTTATAACCATTTCTCTACATTTTTCAAAAGCCTTTTCTTCTTTCATTTTCTTTATATTCATAAGAAGTACTCCTGAATTTATGTATTTTCTATTTATAAAAAACTGTCCTATATAATCTATAACAGCTGCAAAATCATAATCTTCTATTTTAGTATTATATAAAGGTTCAATATTTTTATATATAACTAAATCGCTATCTAAATATAGTACTTTATCTGGTAGCTCTTCAATCTTATCTGAAAATAATCTAACTAAAATATATGGAGTATAATGTGTCTTTATATTAGCACTATTAAGCATTTCCTCCTTGAAATATTTAGTTATATCTATCAAATGTATTTGACTATCTTTATTTGCTTTTTTTACTATCTTATCTAAAATCTCTATATGTTTACTATTTATTGGCTTATAATTTTCATTCATTTCTTGTAAGTCCATTGTAAGTACGAAAATATTAAGTGGTTTCTTACAATATTTTACAATAGACAAAAGTGATATTATCATTCCATCTATAACTTTATAATTTCCACAAAACATTAAATTAATCATTTTTAGCACCTTTTTCAACCTTTACATACTTATAATACTCTTCATTGCTATTTTTCGCCCTATTACACATGCATTCATATACTTGATTTCTTAACTCTTCTTGTGCCTTTTTAGTTCCAAGCTCTTTATTTGGATAAAAAGGTCCATCTATATACACAATGATTTTAGGCTTTTTCCCTTCTTTTCTTTTACTATATGTTGTAGTAAAAGCATAGACAGGTTTGTCTAATTTTACTGGATACTTAAATGAAGTTGATACAAAATCTCTAATTTTTGTATAATATGGCCATACATGTGCCTCTGGATATATTGATATAACATTTCCTTTTTGTATAAACTTGTCCATTGCATCTAAAAAATTCTTAGCAGCTTTTATATCTGAAGGAATTGGAAATCCTCCCATCATTTTATTAAAATTTCCTAAAACTGGTATTGCTACATTATCTGGATGTGCAACTATATGACATTTTTTAGGAAAGTTTCCTAAAGTTGGTATAAAAGGATCTAAAACTTTTTGAGTATGGTTTCCATATATAAAATATCCTGTATTTCTACATTGTTTTAATACTTCTTTATTTTTAAATTCTAATCCAAATACAACTTTTGAATATATAAATGCTAGCGGTGTAGCTATTATTCTATATACAATAAACGATAATATGTTCCATAAAGGATTTTTATGTATATACTTGTAATTTGAATCTATATGTATTTGCTTTATATTTTCTTGTGCAAAATCATCATTAAGTTCATCACTATAATAAAAAGTCTTTTTTTCCATTATTATTCTTCACCTAATTTTTCTGCAGCTTCTCTAATTAGTGTAGCTTGATTGTCTGTCGAAAATTCTACCTTAAGAATTTTTTCAACTATACTCTCAATAGCTGAACTAACTAAAAGCCTTGCTTTTAAACTAGCCTGTTCCATTGTTAAGTTCTCGTATTCATTCATATAGCAAGTTGTTATAAGATTTAATATTTTACTCCAAAAATCTCCTAATATCTTTTGAAGTTTCTTATTAACTTGCGCTTGTGATATAACTGTTATTAACAATCTTTCTATCTTAGTTTCTTCCTTTAAAACAGACTCTATTCCATCTACAATAACTTCTATTTTATTGTCACTATTATTTACTTTTTCTTCAAATTCATTATAAAAAGCTTCAAGCACTTCTTTTACTACTAAGACAATAAGACTATCTTTAGTTTTATAATAATAAGTTAATTGTCCAAGTGCAACGTTTGCTTCTTTTGCAATCTTTCTCATAGAAATTGCTTCATACCCTTTTTCTGCAAGCAAGTTTAATGTTGCTTCTTTTATTTTTTCTGAAGGGTCTTTTTTGTGGAAATTTACACTTATCATATCAATTTCTCCCTTTTTAATACAACTGTACTAATTTTAGCACAAATGTACTATTTTTGTCAAGTGTACAAAAAAAGCAAGCTAGTATGAGTTATATTAGCTTGCTTAAAATATTATATTATTTTGAGTTTTTCTTTTTATTTTTTACTACTACAAATACTATTCCTGCTACACATACCACTGCTACTATTACTAGTGCTACTACTGCTATGTCTCCTGTATTTGTTACCTCAAATATTATTGTTTCTGGTGAGTTTTCATCTACTGTAAATTCTAGTCCTGTCATGTCCTCATCCATTTCATATCCTTCTGGTGCTTTTACCTCTATGAATCTATATCTTCCATATGGTACATTCTTTATTACGTATTCTCCTTCTTCGTTTGTTACTCCTTCTTTTACTAGATATATTGTTTCTCCTTGACTATTTACGTATTCTTTTCCCTCATCATCTAGTAATGCTATTGTAAATACGCATCCTTCTAGTGCTTCTCCTGTTTTTGAATCTGTTTTTCTTATTACTACTTCTTCTATTGTTTTTCTGTCATTTCCTACTTCTATTTTTTCTGCTTCCCATTCACATTTTTCTTCGTCTACTTTTGCTGTAAACTCATATTTTTCTTCATCTATTTTGTACATCTTTGGTGCTGTTTTTTCTTCGTAGTAATATTTCTCTCCATTTTCAAAATAGATTATTGGTACTTCTATTTCTCCTTCTTTATTTGTTTTTCCTGTATATACTACATTTCCTTCCTCATCTGTTATTTCAAATTCTACTCCCTCTATTACGTCTTTTGTAAATGTATCATATTTTCTTAGTATTTTTGCTTTCTTTGTTGGTTCTTTGGCTGTTAATAATACTAATTTTCCTTCTTCATTTATTTCTGCTTTTATTACTTCTTCTGATTTTTCATATCCATATGGTGCTTCTATTTCTTTTAAGTAATATGTTCCTGTTGGCATATCTGGTATATCTATTATTCCATTTTCATTTGTTTTAAATCTTGCTTCTTCTCCATCTATTGTTTGTACTGCTTTTTCACATTTTTCATCTAAATATACTCCATATGTCTTATCTGCTATTCCATATAGTTCCGCTAGTTTTTCTAATGTATCTCTATCTTTTTCTTTTTCTAATCCTAATTCATCGTATACTACATCTGGATATACTATTAATTCTAACTCTGCTGTACTTGCTTTGTTTTCTACTTTTCCATTATTTACTGTTAACTCTATCTTTTCATCTTTATTGTTTTTATATTCTACACTAAATTCGTATGTATCATTTGTTTTTGCATATGGGCTTGATACATATAATTCTTTTACATAGTATTTTCCTTCTGGTAATTCTACATTATTTCTTAGTTTATTTTCATCATCTGTTTTTATTACATCTACTAGCTCATCTTTTCCTATTACACTTTCACCTTTATAATTTTTTACTGGTTCTTTTGTATATATTCCAAAGATTGCTTCTTTTTCGTCAAATTTGAATCTTGATACTTCTAATTCTTTATATACTTTCTCAAATTCTAATTCTACTTTTTGTGTTTCATTACTTATGTTTTGACCTAAGTATTGTACTTTTTCATATTGATTTGTGTATTCAATTGTTATTTCTTTTGGCTCTGTTGTGTTTATGTATCCATTAGGTGTTTCTACTTCTTCTAGTATATATTTACCTAAATATACTTTTTCTGTTTGAGCTTTTCCTTCTTTATCTGTTTTAATATTTGATACTACTTGTCCTTTTGTATATCTTACTGTTCCTTCTGGTGTTACTATATCTTCTGCTGCTATTAATCTAAAGCTTACTTTAGCTAATCCTTTTTCTTCAAATACAGGACTACTTACTTTTCCATATTCACTTTCTTGACTTTGAACTTTGCTAAATTGTTTAGCTAATTTTTCTATATCAATTTCTGCTTTTTGTGGATCATTGTATGTTTCTGCTGTATATGAATATATTTTTGTTGGTACATTATCATAAGGCATTTCTACATATGATAATGTTACTTCACTATCATCATGATATAGCTTTACATCTCCGTTTTGTACAACACCTATTGTAAATTCATATCCTTTTGAACCTTCTCTTAGTTCGTCATTTAAGTAATATCCTTCTGGAGCTTTAACTTCATATATTACATAGCTTCCTGCTTCTAAATGTCTATTTATTGTTAATTGTCCTTTTTCATCAGTTGTAAATTCTGTTATTTTTTCTCCTGATGGATATATCATTTCTTCATACCATCTTTGATTATTTACATCCCAGATTTTATATGTTGCTCCACCTGGTACTAATTTTTGTGTTTCACTATCTTTTATTGTTATTGTTAATCTCATTCTTACATATTCATCATCTAATATGTATCTTTGTGTTTGACCTTCATATCTTATTTCTGTTTTTTGTTTGTTTATGAATATGTTTTCTCCTGAGTTACTCTTTTGAACTTCAGATATTGTATATACTCCATATGGTATTGTGTATGGATAACATGTTTCTTTACAATGTGTCTCAGTAGAACTGTAGTGTGTGTCATCTATTGTATCTACAAATTCTAAGTATCCATTTTCATCTACTATACCTTCGTAGTATACTTCTGGATTTGAGTCTAATGTCAATCTTAATTTTGCTCCTACTGCTGGATTTTTTTCTGACATTATACTGTTATTGTTATATTTTATTCCTTTTACCATACCTTCCATAACTTTATCTTTAGATAATATTGTATGTTTTATATGTTCATCTTTTTGTGCAGCTGGATCTTGTGCTACTGTGTATACAGTTTCATCTATTAAGTATCCCTCTGGTGCTTTTGTTTCTTTTACGTAGTATGTTCCTACTAAGTACCAGCCACTTGTTGCACTGTATGTTCCATCTGCATTTTTAGCTATTGTTATTGTTTCTACTGCATCTGTACATGCTGCATCTCTATATAATGTATATTCTGCATTTTCTAAATGTGCATCACCTTGAGTTGTTGTTCCTGTTTCAGTGTCTTCTTTGTATACTGTTATTTGCATTTTCTTTGCTACGTCTTCTATAGAATATTGTAATGTTTCATCTTTATTTACATCAATATTAAAACTACTTATTCTATCTTTTGAACCATTTAACATGAAAATTCCACTAAATGCAGTATTAGGTACAACTTCTTCAACTATAGTATAATTTCCATAAGGTACTCCTGTAATTAAGCAATGTCCATTTTCATCTGTATATGTAGATAAATATGTTTCAGCAGGAGATGCCAATTGTACTTTGTCTGCAAAATTATTTACTGTTAATTTAAATCTTGCACCTTTTAATTTTTGAACATCTGTTGAATCTGTAGCTTCTAATGTTTTATTTATGCTTATATTTACTCTGATTAAATCATAAACATAAGTAACTTCTGTTACATTAGTTTCCATTTTTCCTGATGTATTTCCACTATTACTTTCTAATTTATATCCATAGATATCTTTTGGTGTTGTTGTATAAGAATCCAGTAAATTTCCATTAGTTTCTACATCATCTGCTATTTTTACTCCTTTTTTATTTACAAAGTGTGTAATTACTTTAGCTTTTAAAGTAGTGTTTACTGTATTAGATGTCATAGTGTATGAGTTATTTATTGTAACTTGTGCTTTATCTTGAATGTTAGCAGAAGTTGATGAATTATTTATTGTTGTGTCAATTACAAATTTATATTTTTGTCCATTATATGCCATATTATTTAAATATGTTTGATTAAAAGTATAAGTTAATTTTCTTGTTGAATTATTATATCCTACACTTCCTGCTGATGCAGTAATATCTGCACCTGTTTCATTATATACCTTTAGTGAATTATATGTTAGATTTGAATCTATAGTATCACTAAACATTAATCCTGAATAATGGAATGCACTATCATATCTTTGAGATATTTTTTGTTCAATTGTATATGTTAATTTTTCTCCAAGTTTTGATTCAGATTTATCTACTGATTTTACAGGATCACTTGGTAAAGTTGCTGTAAGAGGTGTATATTGGAAATGATATCCTATACTTGTCCTTCCAAATCCATAAAGTTCAACGTTTAAATGATCTTTATTTTTATATTGGAATGCAACACAGTTTAAAGATCCTGCTTCTGTTGAACCATTACCTGTACCATAATATGTATTATAATATGTTCTGCTAGAAACTAGTGATTGCTTAGTACTAGCATAAGCCATTTGTGTAACGTTATATATGTATGCTTGGCTAGATTGGTTTGCACCTGCTCCTTCATTTTCATCTTCTGAAAATATAGATAAGTACGCAACGTTAATATTTATTGGTGAAGATTCACCATGATAATAGAAATAAATATCCGCATTAACGTGTTCTACGCCTTCATACCACCATTCATTTGATGAAAGCATATTGCTTCCAAATGCTGACCAGTACAAATATGAATTTTCTTTATTTGTAACTATATCTGAATATATTAATTTCATATCTATTGGTCTTCCATTTAAAGTTCCACAATTAGTAAAAAATACTGTGATTGTAGAATTAAGGTTTTGACCTGCTCCAGAGTTTGAGTAATATACTCCTCTTGAAGGTGATCCAGAACTACAAGTTCCATCTCTTATAGTATACGAAGATCCTCCTGATACTGAAACGCTAGGTAAAGTTGAATAATTTAAAACTAAATTATCAAAAGTACTAGGTTCAAATAAATACTGAGAATCTATTCCTGTGTATGCAAATATGTTTTGTTTGCCTACAATTATTAATCCTAATACTAATATCATCATTAGCATTGCCTTAACTCTTTTCATATATATCCTCCTTATTTTTCATAACCATTACACTAAAATTTTACTATAAATGCTAAAATAATTCAATAAATATCATGACGTATT
>ERZ869979.748-NODE-748-length-9921-cov-4.328119_pt1 | contig 9921 bp, 10 predicted proteins | sample MGYA00521269_ERZ869979 | MGnify/ENA primary metagenome ERZ869979 (study PRJEB32232, sample SAMN07284974) | human gut metagenome | biome: human-associated habitat; material: feces | host: Homo sapiens | place: Tanzania | collected 2014-04-05 ... | reverse complement strand
GACATCTTGCGCAAAAATCATTTGATCTTTATCCTTCACATTAAATGTCACAATGCCACTCTTCGCATTTTCATTGTATACAACGATATTTCCTAAAGCTTTCGCTTTTTCTAAGAAATATTCCTTTAATTCAACTTCATGCGCATGGATATTCTCTGTTCCAATCGCATCCAAATAATCCATGGCAGCCGCCATACCAATGACACCCTCAATAGGTTGTGTTCCAGATTCAAACTTTAATGGCGTTTCCTTTAAAGTTAATGAACAAGACTTATCAAAGCGCGCATTACTTTCTCCACCATAGAAAATTGGTTCTAACTGATCCAACCATTTTTTCTTTCCATATAATGCACCTACGCCAGTAGGACCACACATCTTGTGGGCACTAAACGCATAGAAATCACAATCTAAATCTTGCACATCAATATTTAAATGGGGTGTACTCTGTGCTCCATCAATCACTAATAAAATGCCTCGTTCATGACAGATCTTGGCAATTTCCTTAACAGGAGCTACAAAACCTAAAACATTGGAAACCATCGCAATCGCAACAACTTTAACTTGATTGGTTAAGACACTTTTAAAGTTTTCAACTGTAATCTTACCCTCTTCATCCAAAGGAATATAATCAATTTTAGTTCCTTTTTTCTTTCCTGCCTGCATCCAAGGCAAAATACTTGAGGCATGTTCACTTTCATCGCTTAAAATGACATCCCCTTCATGTAAAAGCTGTTCTGTAACCATCATCGCTACAAGATTCAAGCCTTCACTCGAACCTGATGTAAATACGATTTCTTCTTTGTGTTTCGCATTTAAGAATTTTTGAGTACGAACACGAGCCCCTTCAAAAGCCGCATCGACCTGTGCACTCATTTCATAATCACCACGGTGAGCATTGGCACCAAGGTATGTATAATAATTTACTACGGCATCAATCACAGGTTGAGGCTTTAATGTCGTAGCTCCGTTATCTAAATACACTAGAGGCTTATCTGACATCTTACGCGTTAAAATCGGAAAATCTTTACGTATTTTATTGATGTCCATATAATCCAACCTTACTTTCCATTTCTTGACGAAGATTTTCTTTCAATTCTTCATCTTCAACTAAATCAATAACTGGCAAGAAATAGCCAACACTTAATAATCCTACAGCTTGTTTAGTACTCAATCCACGAGACTGTAGATAATACAATTGATCAGCATCAGGCTGTCCAATGGTTAGGGCATGGCTTGCCTTTACATCATTTTCATCAATTAATAATAGGGGAATAACTTTTGTCTTATGTCCCTGACCCAAAGTTAATACACGCGTTGCCTGATGAGACTGCGCATCGAAACATCCCTTTTTGATATTTCCATTGGCAACCATTTGATATTGTCCATGATCAAATAAAACGGCAAAGTTTTTCATTTGACCATTTGTATGAGGCGCATTATGTCTTACTTCCATATCACATACTTTTTCAATGTGTTCCTGACATAATTGACCACTTAAAATTTCATATTCAGCCCCCTGCTCTTTTAGATCCACATAGTGATTCCATTTCAATGGGCTTTTTTCTAGATCCAAGACACCCATTTGGCAATTGGCATCTTGTTTAAGTACCATATTAATATTTAATTCGCACGCATTTTCAGCATGGTTTAAAATAAAGAATTTTGAAAAAGAATTTTCTAAACATTCCACATTCAAATCTAATTTTGTACAATCTTTATTTAATTCAATTAAATATGATTTTTGATCATGACGATCAATTTGAATGTTTAAAGTTTCGCTATTGTGTACTTCCTTGCGATTAAGCATATTTTTTAGCTCCACAAGAACCTAAAGAAATAGGTTGTTTATCATCTTCTTTATTTGCGGTTACGTGGTACTCTTTTTCAATCCATTCATATCCATCCTGGTCAACTTTTTCAACCAAACTTGCATCACCAGATACAACGATTTGTCCATCCATTAATACGTGAGCATGTGTTGGCTGTAAATACTCATAGAAACGTGCATAGTGAGATACGATCAATAAACCAAGATCTGTTTGTTGCTGACATTGGTTGATGGCATCTGAAACAATACGCAATGCATCAACATCAAGTCCTGAATCAATTTCATCCAACATCGCAATGGCTGGTTTTAACATCATCATTTGAACGATTTCATTACGTTTCTTTTCACCACCACTAAAACCATCATTTAAGAAACGATGAGCCAAGTCTGGTTTCATTTCTAATTGTTCAATAGCTTTATCCATTTCTTTGATGAATTTAAATAATGAGATTGGTTTTTCTAAACGTGCATTGATGGCACTTCTTAAAAAGTCAGAGTTTGTAACACCAGAAACAACACTCGGATATTGCATACCCAAGAAAAGTCCGGCTTTGCTTCTTTCATCGACTGACATTTGTAGTACATCTTTTCCATCTAATGTGATTGAACCTGATGTAACTGTATATTTTGGATTACCCATAATGGCTGCAAGCAATGTAGACTTACCATTTCCATTAGGTCCCATTAGGGCATGACGCTCACCTGATTTTACAGTTAAGCTCAACCCTTTTAAAATTTCTTTATTCTCCACGGATACATGAAGATCCTTAATGACCAAATCTGCCATACATTCTACCTCTTTTCACTGCAATATAATACCAAATAATTATTAAAATCTCAATTAATACGTCTCGAGCCTTCATTGCAATTTAAAAAGATATCTCGTATAATTGAAAAGACATTCTCAAGGAGGTTAATTATGACTGATATTTTACGAAATAACTGGTTTGTCGTACTTATTGCCATCATCATTATTGGTTTTATTGGCTACTTCATCTACGACACCAATAAAGATAATGTTTCCGCAAAAACAGCGAACAACGAACAAGTTGTTGCTTCTATTAATAAGGATGACATTACTGCTGATGATTTATATGATGAATCCACACCTTATGATGGCTCTACTATTTACAATATGTATAAAAATGCCGTTATTGATCAATCCATCAAAACTACAAAAGATTTAAAGAAACAAGCTAGCACATTAGAGTCTAACATCAAATCGAATGCATCGAGTCAAAGCGATGATTATGAATCCACACTAACAACAGAACTTGCTAAATATGGTTATGCATCCTATGAAGAGCTAAATGATTATTGCTTAACAAGTGTTAAAGAAAAAGAAATGAACAAAAAATACATCACGAAACATTTTGATGAAGTGAAAAAGGCTTGGGAAGAAAAAAGTCCAAGAACCGTATCTATTATTAAGATGGAAGTTAGTGATGCCGATAATCTAACAGAAACAGAAGCGAAAAAGAAAAGTAATATTGAAAAGGCTTTAGAAAAAGAAAGTTTTGCGGATGTTGCCAAAGCCTTCTCTGAAGATTCAAATACCGCTAATAAAAAAGGATTTGCAGGATACATTGATTCAGACTCTACAAGTTCGGATTCAAGTTCAACATCTACGGTTCCTGCCGACGTTGTAACAGCCGCCATTGCTCTTAAAAAAGGTGAAACAAGCGACTGGGTTACAGTTACAAGTTCAAGTGGAACAAGCTTATATAAAGTATATGTAAAAGAAACAAACGCAAAGAAGATCTTCAATGCGAAAAGTGACACTGTTTCAAGCCAAGCATTGTATGCCATCTTAAACAGTGATTCTTCTCTTTCATATAAGATCTTAGATTCTTATGCGAAAAAATTAGATATCAAATTCAACGATAAAGACACAAAGAAAAAATTCGACAGCTATGTAAAAACAACTTATGGAGGTGATCAATAATGAAAAAGACACCTATATTATTCGTATGTGCTGCTATGATGTTGACAGGATGCTCTGGGGCAACCGCAACTATCAAAGATAAAGATGAAACAATCATGACTATTGGTGATACAAAATACACTAAGGGTGATGAATATGAATTGTTAAAGGTATCTACTGGTACAGATCTTACAATGGAACTTGTAAAACAGGCTATCTACAAACAAGAAGTCAAAGTTACAAAGGAAATGAAGGAAAAAGCACAAGAACAAGTTAACAACTACAAAGAAAATATGGAAAACTTTGATGAACAAATTCAATCCTTGGGTTACAAAAATAGTAAACAATATATGAATAAAGTTCTAATTCCAAGTTTACAAGCAAGTGAATTAACTGAAAAATACTTCACAGACGCAAAGAAAGACATCCAAAAAACATACAAACCAAGTAAAGCTCGTATCATTCAATGTGAAAATAAGGCAACTGCTAAAAAAGCTTTGAAAGCATTAAAAAGTGGAACAGATCCAGAAGAAGTCGCTCAACAATATATGATTGATTCTGCAACATATTCTGGAAAAGAAACATTGGTAACGACAAAGACAACGGATTTATCAACTCGTTTGATCAATAAATTGTCAAAGGCAAAAAAAGCCGGAGTTATCGATGAAGTCTTCACAAACGAAAGCAGCGGAAATACATATGCCTATGTTGCTGTATTAGTATCCAATACATACAAAGACATTAAAGATGAAGTATACACTACATTAAGCAGTGATGATGACATCACAAAAGAATGCCTTGTTTATTATTTAAAGAAATATAATTTTGAAGTACACGATCAAGATGTATTCAATAATTTAAAGACAAACAATCCTGAATATCTAGTTTCTAGACCTGATTTATCTGAATCAGACGACTAAACAAAAGGCCATTAGACAAGAGTCTAGTGGCCCATTTTTTTCATCATTTCATCCAGTTCAAAACGAAAATTAAATTCTTCTATATCCTGTAACCCTATATAGAACAAACAATCTATATCCTCATGATCAAATACGTAACAATGCTCCTTATCCATATAGCCTTCTGGCCATAAACATCCCGCATAATCATAGATTTTTTTGGTCTTCACATTTTGTTGAAGACGACCAATGATCATTAATTTCTTTGTCCCCTCTTTTAAAGTGACAACACTACCAATCGGTAATAAATCTTTCATGTCTACTCCTTTCTAATAACTTACGTTGATTTTAAAGCCCAGTCCTGCTATAAAGCCAAGTTTTGAGCCGATTTCCCACTCTCGACTTGAAAAATGATAAGAGAAATTGGCCTCTGCACTACCTACACTTCCCTGTGCTGTTAAAGTGACTTTTGCGCCAAGAATGTTCAATACACAACGTGTCTCGCCACGTAATGCGGCAACACCAACGCCAGCTTCAAACGACTGCTCTTTGGCAGAAAAAGCGGCTTTACAAGTCGCATACGCAACACCGACTTGACCCGTCGCCCTTGCACTCGCATAGACTTTTGAATTTCCAATACGCGCATTCACTGTAGAAGATAGTAACGAAAGACTTGACTCTGCATTTAAAACAATACGCGGATCAAATTTCTTGTTCTTCCATATCCTTGCACTGATACTCGATTTGATTTCTCCATCAAGCAGTGTGGCATTAGCTCCTACATGGAAATAAGGCTTTGTGTAATTTTTATTCCATTCTTTAAATGACTTTGTATAACGAATCGATCCATACGAATACCGACTCTGTTTTGTCAGTTGTGAAACTAAGTTTAAATTTGTATACTTGATCAAATTCACCTTTCCAGGTTTCCAAGTACTTTGTTTGTGCTCACAAGACTCAATTAAAGATGCACTCTTCGACAAATAATTCGCAATATCCATGATTTCTTTGGCAATACGATATTGCCTTTCATTGATTGTCGGATCTTTCGAATAAATCTGTCGAGATGCCAATGCCTTATATTCAAGACTCAGATTTTGACAAGCTGCACTATCTGCGTTCACGATTCATGATCCCCTGAATCTGAATTTGAATCAAATATTGAATTCGATTGATTTTTTGATTCACATAGACAAACTCTTCATTCGATACAACATTTTTTGTCTGATTTAACAACGCATTTAAATCACTAGACAAAGCATTGTAGAAATTTATCTCATTCATAACGCATTAAAGACTGTTCATTTTCCTGATATAGATTTGCGGTTTGATGTAAGTACGTAGAAAAACGCGCTAACGTATCTAAATACGACATCATTGCTGGATTCAACTTTTGAAACTCTTCCATAAAATGCTTAGATGCAGGAGATTGCCAAATTGATTCCACATAATACATTCTAGATTCAATCTCGTTAAATACAGTTCGAATCTCATTGGCATACGCATCTACCTGCTTAGAATATGCCATTACATCTTCACTTGATATTTGAATTTGTGCCATACTTTTCTCCTTCTACAATAACAGCCTAGCTTGCGCAACCCGATCTTGTTGAAGCTGTTCATAAACCGAAGCTGTCTGCTTCAATACATTGCTGTATTCTTGAATCACTTGATACATTTCATTTAATGAAGGTCTGAATTCTTCGAGTTGATTTTGAAAAGCTAAGTGATCCACACCTTGCCAGATACTTTGCATCTGTTCCACCTTTTTGTATAAATTTTGAATTAAATCATTATAGCTATCCGCCTTGTTTTTCACATAAACACTCGCTTGATAGACTTCAGAATAATCCACTGATATTTTCATTTTTACCTCCCGTAAATCAAGATATCGCTATTGACGATTTGATTTTCTTGAAACGTTTTATTTAAATCTAAAAAATAATTTCCTGTCACATTAAACACATACAGTACTTCATAACCTAAAAACTCATTTAAAAACATTTTCACTACATACAATTGAGATACATATACCATTCTTAGATCAAAAGACAGATATATTCCAACCTCATTCACAAATACCAATCCCTTCATTTTGATCTTTAAAAAAGACACAATCAAAATGTTCATATGGAAGCTTACGCTTTAACATATATCCATATTCTTTTAAGCCATAACCAACCCATACAATCTGGGCGTTGTATAGTTTCTTTTGAAACACCTCTTGATTTAACAGCTGCATGTCCACACACACTACATATACATCACTCTCTTTATGCCAATCTCTTGTGATCTTGAGATGGGCTAAATTTTCACATATGCGATTGACTTCCAATTCATACTCCGTATGCATATACAAAATGAATAATTTTTTTGTTTCATCCATAAAAACCGGTCGATCACTCTTACATTCAAAACCAATACAGTTTTTTTCCTTATTGAATATCATTGATTTTGTATCTCTTAATTTCAGATCTGTTTCTTTGATCTTTCGATATAAAATTTCAACATATGCATTGTGATACAATGTCAAGTTTAGATACGAAGGCAGATGGTAGGTGTCAAAAAATATTCTTTTATCATCTAAACTCTCTATATCAAATACATACTTATTTAAAATCCATTTAAAATTTGTGTTTTCATTATTCGTAACCACAAATGAAATTACATGTTGATCCAATTCAGAAAGATCCAAATTCTCATCTTCGAAAATAATACAAACACCCTCATGAATCATTGAAAAATAACGAGATTGAAAGAAACTAAAATCAACATAAGAATCCAACCTGTTTGTTCCATATACATAGATTGTTTCATTTTCAAAATACTTGATCAAACGATATACAATATCTAGACTTTTTGTATACAACAACTGTAATGGTATGAATTCAATCTCACATTGTCTTTGTTCAAAAGGAAGATCTAACACACCGAATACATGTTCAGGAATGTTTTTAGGTAATAACACCCATTCTCTTACTTCCTTTAAATCATGAATTTGATCCTTTAATACATCTATGACGCGCTGACCTGCATGATAGTTTGAATGCAGTACTTCCTTTTTCTCATTGATTTCGCGCCAAGCTATTTCATCGATTGAACTCTGCAAATAAAAACTTCGACAAAATTGATTTTTTTGTTGGTGCAAAAGAATCATATCTCCTGGATTTTTTAAATGATACGCCATTTCATTTTGAAGCATTTCCCGACTATCTTGTACGCTGCTCACATGAAAACAAGCTCGCCAAGTTGTATTTGACCAAACTTGATCATCAATGATGCCACTAGGCTTTTGTGTACTTAAAACCAAATGGATGCCAAGTGATCTTCCAATGCGTGCAATTTCCTGTAACTGCGACATAAATTGTGGAAAACGCATTTTTAATTGGGCAAATTCATCCACAAAGATCCATAAATGTGACATTGTATGAATCTTATTGTAGGAATAAATATCTGATACCTTTTCTTTTAAGAACAAGCGTTGTCTTTTCTCCAGTTCATAATTCATGCTCTGAAAAAAACGTTCCATAGATTGTGCATCTAAATTGGTCACAATTCCTGCACAATGCGTAAATTCATAAAATGGTTGTCCAAAGGCACCACCTTTAAAATCAATCAATATATATTGAAATTGTTGAGGCGTATTATGCCATATCAACATCATTAAAAGAAAACTAATAAATTCACTCTTGCCAAAGCCCGTCATACCTGCGACTAAGCCATGAGGACCATACTTTTGAAAATCCATATATACAATTTGTTGGGTATCATCGATTCCTACTGGTACTTTCATCACATACTCAGATTTTCGTATAGGACCCATTTTGATCAGTTCATCATAGAAATCTGTATATTCATTTCGTAACACAAGTCGTTTTCGATTGCAGCTTAATTCTGTTATCGCAATCGTTTGAATTTGGTAGTCATAATGGAAAGATGGTTTTTGATTTCCCACATAAATCAAACAATAATACGACTTAGGAAGATATGTCCCTTCTACATCAACGACAATTGTGTCCGCATCGATTTTTTCATGAATTGCACAATAAGGATTTAGAAGAATTCGTTTCATTCCATTAAATTCCTGCAGCCATACCCATTTGCGCTTTTGTTTGGAATACCACAAATAATTTTCAAATAAAACCACGCTGTCCTTCACATTGCCTTTGATCCAACAAACCTCTCCTTGTTTCAAAAAGACAGGAACTTGAACAGATTGATTTAAGTTTGAAATCAACTGTTCTCTTTTCTGCATTAAATCATTGAGCGCATATTCATACGAAACTTCACGATAACTGACTTCACACCACTTGTCGTATGTACACCCCACATAGATTACATCTCTGTTTTCGTGTTGATATGTATCTATATATTTAGAAATATATTCATCAATCTTCTTTTCAAATGCTCCTTTAGATACAACTCCCTTTTCATACATCTTCTCTATGTAGGCATTATACATATCGATACTTTTGGTGCTCTCTTTTACACTTAACTTATATTGATAATTCCGGTTATATAAACCATACACCATAAAAGTAAATGCCATTGTCAAAGAACTGATCATACTTGTGAAGAGGGTTTCTATTCTTTGTTTTTGAAGATATCCAATTAGAATAGAAGAAATAAAACCCGAACTTGCGATCATACAACTCGGTCCTATCGCACTAAATAGACTTTGTTTTTGCACAGTACGCATAATTTGCGGCATCTGAATATCAAACTTTTGAACTATAGGCATTTCAACATTTAAATCAGACGGATAATACGCTCTATTTTTACAATCTAGCTCTGCATTTATATAAGGATTATTGACCATATCCAAAAGTACATAGTCTTTTAAATAAATCATGCGAATATTCGCAAACACGATTTCATCCTGCATACAAAGACTGCAACTTTTTACTCGTTTTGAATTGACATACGTACCGTTTAAACTATCAAAATCCTGTAATACACCTTCTTCAATTTGAAAATGATATCTAGATACGCCATTCGTACATAATTGAATCTCACACGCATCACTTCTTCCAACCTTTATCTTTTTAGAAATCGGAAAATGACACATTGTACTTTCCTTTTCTTCTAGATAGAATAAAGCTTCTTCTAAAATGCATGATTCGCCATACCGCAATAGTTTTTTAGATTGATTCCATACGATACACACACCATTTTTTCTTTTTTCAAAGGAATACTTTAAAAATGACTTTATGCAGTTTAAATCAAAGTAGTGACAGGATGAATCTGTGTATACCCATAGTTTGATCATA
>ERZ869979.747-NODE-747-length-9931-cov-9.409580_pt1 | contig 9931 bp, 11 predicted proteins | sample MGYA00521269_ERZ869979 | MGnify/ENA primary metagenome ERZ869979 (study PRJEB32232, sample SAMN07284974) | human gut metagenome | biome: human-associated habitat; material: feces | host: Homo sapiens | place: Tanzania | collected 2014-04-05 ... | reverse complement strand
TAATTAAACCACCTTTTTCAATACTGAAAAAATAGAAAGGAGTGAATAAAAGTATGAAAACAAAAATGGTTTTAACAAGTGGTTTGTGTTTGGTTTGTATTTTTACTGCTGGTTTACTTTCTGCTAATGCTGATGTGAAGAAAGGTACATCTTGGCAAACAGCAGAATATGTAAACATTCCACCTAAAGGAGGTACGAAGTATAATCTTTCTAACGGATCTAAGAAAGTGACAACTAGCGTGACTGGCTCGATGAAAGCATCGTATGGTGCTGTTATTGCTCCTTATGCGAGATTTATTACTTCTGGTAAAGCAAATCGTTCTCCAGCGGTAGAAGTTTATCGGACTGTGGCACATCCTAAATTTTATAGCACTGTAGATAAAGGAAATACTCTATATACGAAAATGTCAACAAGTAATATTGATCCGGGATATATTGAAGTTTCCTTGAAGTTCTCTTCTGATCATATTGATTAATTGTTGAAAGGATAGTTGCTACAGTGACTATCCTTTAATGCTAGAAAGGAGACTGATTATGAAACAATTCTTCTACTTATTTAAATCCAAAAAGAAACTTCTCTTATTCTCTATTTATTTCATTGCGGTTATCATTGGAATATTTATTAGCTATAGAGTGGCCTATGGATCTATCCCTAATAATGAAATGATACTCATGAAATCAAAGGATCCTGAAATGGGTTTAGACTTCTTCTACTACTTACAGGATTCAGGATTGACACTTATATTATATGTCCTTACTACTCTCATTGTTCCTAATATCATTAGTGCTGATTTCTTATTATATGATCATAATAAATTCAATCATTTTCTGATAACACGTATGTCTTCTTCTCTTTATCATAAAAAAGAAAGACGATTCAATTTCCTTGCAACATTCATTCTTATTCTTATCACTCATCTACTGACAATACTCATTATTCATCTCTTCTTCTTTAAAATATCTTTTTCTATTAATCCAATCTATATGAATGCGACTAGACAGACGAATCTCTTATGTAGTTCATTACTTCTTAATCTTATTATTTATATGATTCTCTCATCTATTGGTTATGCACTCTTTTCTAATTTCTTGTTCTCATTACAGTACTTTATTAAGAATGTTTATCTCTATAGAACTTTAGGTTTGCTTGTATCTTTGATCCTTTATATTGGTGCATCTGTTTTATCTCATACATTCTATAATACATCAGGAAGTTTGCTTGCTACATTGGCTTATTTCCTTAATATTATAAATATTCTTACTCCAAGTATTATTAAAAGTCCTGTCCTCAATAATAATCCCCATCTCTTTTATATCGGTACTGCATTACTTTATTATCTCTTGTCATCTATTCTTTTTGGAATGAGGGATTATCATGACATTACATAAACTTATTAAGAAACAAGATATTATTATACTTCTCATTTTAATTCTTATTATTCCTGCTGTGACTCGATTAAATAAGAGAGTTAATTTCATCTATATACTTCTTACAAGTAACTATATTACTTTGATTCTTAATATTGCGTATCATGTGATGATGTATAAGAAAGTAATGATTATCAATGGAATTAATCATACCTTGATTTCACGTCAAGGCTATAAGAATACAAAACAAACAGTCTATTGTTTTATGATAAGCACCACACTTTGTTTCTTAATCATTCTCTATACCTTCTTATTTATTGTATATGGTATATCTCATATGAGTATCAATCTTCTATTAATGTTAGTGATTTACACATTATTGTTTCTATTTGAGATATCCATTATTTACTTACAGTTCAATAGGAAATCAAATATCCTTTATATCGCTTTACCAATTATTATGAATCTTATTTGTCATTATATATTCTTCTAGGAGGAAATAAAGATGTTGAAAGTCAATCATATTAAAAAGAGCTTTAACCAAAATATTGTATTAGAAGATATCAATCTAGAAATAAATACAGGGGAATGTATTTATATACATGGAAAGAATGGATGTGGTAAATCCACACTCTTTAAGATTATCTGTGATATTATTCAAAGTGATTCAGGTACTATTGAAAAGAAGTCTGATACATATATTGGAGCACTTATAGAAAATCCAGGATTTATTGAAAATGAATCTTTAAGATTTAATTTTGAATTTCTAGCTTCTATCAATTATCACTATAATGAAGAAACAATAAGAGAACTATGTCATATGTATTCTTTAAATTATGATAGTTCTTCTTCACTTAAGAATTATTCTGTTGGTATGAGACAAAAAGCAGGTATTATCCAGGCAGTGATGGAAAATCAGAATCTTATTTTCTTTGATGAACCAACAAGAGGTTTAGATGAAGAGAGTATTATTGTATTTGAGGATATGGTCAATGCATTAGTGAAAAAAGGTAAAAGTGTAGTGATTGCATCACATGACCGTTTAGCACATGTTCGCTATACCCATACTTATTTACTTGAAGAGGGGAGACTTAAGAATGAAGACTATTAGGAATTATGTTTCTCTCTTTATTCTATTTCTTATATGTAAAGAAGTATTTCATATCGATTTTATTGATATCAAATACTTCTTTCCCCAAAGACCGATATATGTGGTTTTATCACTTTTAGTTAACTATTTCTATTTGAAGATAGTCTTTGATTGTATATTACAGTATATTGAAATAGATACATTTTCAATTATTAGAATGGGAAGAAAGAAGTATCATACAATGATGTTTGAAAGAATAGTATATACACTTGTTGTATTTATTTTGTTTTCTATTCTTACTGATTTCTTCTCTCATAATATATGTATCTTAGGACTTATAGAAACAGTTTGTATTGAAATAGCTATAGGATTATGTATGTCTTTCTTCTATAAAAGACTAGGAAGTCATACTTTCATAATTGCATTTATACTTATCATGTTTACTAAATATCTCATTAGTTTGGCTTCAGGATTTTAGTCCCGAAGCTTTTTGTGTTATGATAGTTTCAAGGAGGTATTTTATGAAGTTAATATTTTGTGATATGGATGGTTCATTACTGAATCACTATCAAAAAATCTCACCTTACACACTAGAGATACTGATTAAACTACAAGAGAAGGGAATAGGTATTATTCTTTCTAGTGGTAGACATATTAATAGTTTAAAGAAGTATGGTGATATGCTTCATTTTGAGAAATATCCAATGAGTGGCTATTCCTGCAACAATGGCCAAAGCTATTATGATCATCTAGGTAATAAGATATTTGAACATGAACGTTTAAACTATGAAGATTACTTAAAAGTAAAACAATATGCGAAAGATCATCATTATGGCTTTATCATCTATATAAATAATAAAAGATTCATGTTTCACTACAATGAATCATTCCTTTCTCGCTTATTTCATATGCATAAGCCTATAAGTAAAGATACAATCTTTGATAAGTTTGTCTTTGTTGGTCGTTCTTCTTTTGATACACAAGGACTAGATTATTCATGTTCTCTAGTAGATGCTTATTGGATGGAAATAGGTCCAAAAGGAGTAGACAAAGGAAGTATGTTAGAAAGAATTGCGAATTATCACCATATAGACTTAAAAGATGTAATTGCGTTTGGGAATGGTGAAAATGATCTTCCTATGCTTATGAAAGCAGGGACAGGTGTCGCAATGGGAAATGCATTTAAACATGTGAAAGAACTATCCGATGCAGTATGTGATGATTGTGATCATGATGGAATAGGTAAATATCTGGAGGACTTACTATTATGATGAATATGACAAGTTATTATGATTTTTCAGGACAGAAGTTTGGTTATCCTCTTTCTTTAAGTATCAACAGCTTTGATCGTCATATCTTCTCTAGACAAAAGAGTCTAGAACTCTCTTATGTATTACAGGGAGAATACCAGATTGTGACAGAGAAGTTTACTTCTAAGCTATCTAAAGGAGAACTTGTAATGATTGCGCCAGGAGATATACATTTGATATCTCATAAGAAAGATGGTGTAATTCTAACTATTCATATAGACTTTGATCGTATGACGAGCGCAATGAGTGGTAATAGTAATGAGGCTTTTTCTACAATGATTGTCACAAACCAAGCATATGATCAATTAAAGAATAAGATATCAGGTATCTTAAAGCTTATTAGACAGGAAAACTATAACCTCTATACTTTGAATGCCTATATGATGGATATCCTCTCGATTGCTTCTCAGGTATCTTTCTCTATGTCTTCTTTACCTTTACAGGATGAAGCGCATAAGAACTATATGCAGGCGATTTTATATATAGACTCACACTATAATGAGAACCTTACTCTAGGTGATGTAGCAGATACTCTTTCATTTAGTTTAAGTTATACTTCTAAACTCTTTAAGAAGTTTACTGGTATTACATTTATTAAATACTTAAATAGTGTACGTATTCGTGCTTCTCTGGAAGATTTATTAGAAGGTATCAAGAATATATCAGAAATATCTGATGAATGTGGTATGCCTAATTCTAAGGCTTATACAGAAGCATTTAAAGAAATCTATGGTATATCACCTAGTAACTATAGAAAACGTTTTAAGAAGAATTTTGCACCTACGGTAGAAAAAGAAATGAAGCTTCATGACTTTGATAGTATACTAGAAGACTTTATTAATGAAGAAGAAACAATCTATGAAGATGAAAAGTGTAAGATTACGTTAGATGAAAATCATATTAAACTAGAAACAGAAGAAGAAATCAAAATATCAAACAAAGGTAAGCGTATACAAATTGTTTTATAACGGTCATATATTGTCTTTTTGTAACTACAAGTTGGCAAAATATGACTGTTTTTATATACAAGCATGATTTTTTATTCACAAGAGGAGTGCTATAATGGTGACGAAAGAGAGGATATACCAATGAAGGAATTTTCACATTTATTTTCACCTATTAAAGTGGGTGAAACAGTAGTAAAAAACAGAGTTTTTATGCCTCCTATCAGTACAAACTTAGCTGATAAGGGTTATGTTACTGATGCATTAGTGGCTCATTATGCAGCCCGTGCAAAGGGTGGTGTTGGATTAATCGTTACTGAAGTGACTACAGTAGAACCAACATATATCTATTTACCAGGAGATATGTCTATTCATGATGATAGCTTTATTCCTGGATGGAAAAAATTAACTGAAGCTGTACATCAGTATGATTGTAAGATCTTACCACAGTTATTCCACCCAGCTTATATGGCTTTCCCAATTCCTGGTACACCAAGATTAATCGCACCAAGTAATGTAGGACCATATTATGCGAAAGAAGCACCACGTTCAGTCACTAAAGAAGAATTAAAGGTGATTATTAAACAGTTTGGTGAAGCGGCACTTAGAGTTAAGACTGCAGGCGCTGATGGTGTTGAAATCCATGCAGCTCATGCTCATGGTTTATTAGGTGGTTTCTTATCTCCTTTATATAATAAGAGAACAGATGAATACGGAGGAGATATCTCTTGTAGACTAAGAATCACTTTAGAAGTCATTGAAGAAGTACGTAAAATGTGTGGTAAGGACTTTATTATTGATGTACGTATTTCAGGTGATGAATATACTGATGGTGGTTTAAACATCAATGATATGATTTATGTTTCTAAGACATTAGAAAAAGCTGGTGTTGATATGCTTCATGTTTCTGGTGGCACAACTATCGCAAGAGGAAGTTCTATTCCTGCACCAGGAACTAAGATGGGTTCTCATGCATTATTAAGTGAAGAAATCAAAAAACATGTTTCTATTCCAGTGGCAACAGTAGGACGTATTACTGAACCTTGGATTGCGGATGAACTCATTGCGAATGATAAAGCAGATATCTGTATGATGGGTCGTGCAAACTTATGTGATGCAGAATTCGTTAATAAGGCAATGAATGGTCATGTAGAAGATATTAGACCTTGTATTGGATGTTTACGCTGTTTAACAGGTATTATGTTTGGTAAACGTGTATCTTGTACAATCAACCCTTCATTAGAAATTGAAAATGAAGATACTATTACAGAAGCTAAAGAAAAGAAGAACATTCTTGTCATTGGTAGTGGACCAGCAGGTATGGAAGCTGCATTTGTCGCTCATAAGAGAGGACATCATGTCGTATTATGTGAAAAGGATGATAAGCTAGGTGGAGAAATGAACTTAGCTGCAGTTCCTATCGCTAAACAGGATCTAACACTTGTTATCAAGTATATGGCTCATAAGCTTGAAGGTGTTGATGTAAGATTAAATACAGAAGTAACATTAGATATGTTGAAGAATGAATTTAAGGATTATGAAGTTATTGCTGGTACTGGTGCGTCTCCAATCGTTATTAATCCATTCACTCAGTTTAAATCTTGGATGACTGCAGATGATGTACTTGCAGGTAGAGCATTCCCAGGTCGTAAGATTGTAATTATTGGTGGAGGATCAGTAGGTTGTGAAACAGCTGATTACTTAGCTCCATTAATCAATGACTTATTCCCTAGAAATAGAGATGTTACACTACTTGAAATGGCAAATGGTGTCATGATGAATGAATCAGGACCAGGCAGAAGCTTACTTGTAAGAAGAATGATGCAGAAAGGTATCAAGATTATTACAAGTGCTAAAGTAGAATCAGTCACTGAAACTGAAATCAACTATACACTTGATGGTGTCACTCATACTATTAAGGATGCTGATACTTTAATCTTTGCAGCTGGTTATAAGAAGAACCCAGCAGTAGAAGAAATGTTGGAAGAAAGTGGTCTCACTTATCATATGATTGGTGATGCACATGAAATTGGAAATATTAAGACAGCTATTACTGAAGCATACAATGTAACTAAAGACTTATAAGATAAAGGCCCTCTCGAAAGAGAGGGTCTTACTATTTATGATATACAAATGTTTTAATGATTGTTTGTAGTTCCTGTTTTGATTCCTTCTTATTACTATTGAGCCACCCCATCATAATAAAGTGTATTGGGGTTAAGAAAGAAATCATAAAATACTTAAAGTACTTCTCAATAAAAGGATTATCAAATTCACGAAGAGAGACTTCTTCTAGAATACGCTGCTTCTCCTTTGATAAAAAATCTTGGTAATACCACTTCTCTAATGTAATGAATATGGTTGCATGCGCTTCATAGACATCAATTACTTTCATAATAAAATCATCAGACTCTATATAGTCTTTGTCTTCTATTCTATCTAAATAAGTATACTTAAATAGATTAAAATAGATTTCCTTTAAAACCTCATCCTTAGAACGATAATGGAGATAAAATGCTTGTCTCGACACATCAGCATTATTACATATCTGTCCGATTGTTAGATCTTCATAATCACTCTCCTTTAGTAATTCCACAGTGCTTTCATAAAGTTTCTTCTTCGCTTCTTTTTTCATATTGTGATCCGCCTTTAATTCAATTTTACCTTATTTCAAGCCAATAAAAAAGCATCAACTCTTTTGAAGCTGAAACTTTTTACTTATATGTCATAATTAACAATTATTTCTCATTAAAAGCACGATTATCTATCTCTACGATATTCCAGAACATCGCATATCCATCTTCACCACCACTATTAGCCCAGGCACTTTCCTTATGTATTTCTCCACGAGGACTCCAATCATACTCATCTTCTTCACATGATTCAATATCAATATTGAGTGAATCAAATGTCTTAGAAGCACTCTCATATAATGCCTTTATGGCTTCAGTGCGGGTTTGAAATAATCCTTCTACTTCAATGTTTTCTCCATTTTCTGTGTCACCATAAATTACTGCGTACATAGTACCGCCTTCTTTCTATTACTATTATAGTTCTTTTCTTGAAAAGTGTTAAATGATAAGAAAAATAGTTTCTTAGAAACAAAATAATAATGTACTTTTTTACGTGAAATTATGATAGAATGCCTGTATAACATATATAGGAGAAAAGTATGAATATAACAGATTTGATGAGTAAAGAAGCCATCAAGATTCATGGTCATGCCTCTAACAAGATGGATGCGATTGATCAAATGGTGTCTTTAATGTATAGACAGGGTAATGTCTCTGATAAAGAATTATATAAAGAAGCAGTTATAGAAAGAGAAAATCTCTCTACTACAGGTATGGTGGATGGAGTCGCGATTCCTCATGCACGTACAAATGCGATCACTCATGCAGGTATTGCTGCTATGACTTTACCTGAGGGTGTAGATTATGAGTCTATGGATGGGCAGCCTACGACTCTTATTTTCTTAATAGCTGCACCAGATAATGGAGATAATGTACATTTACAAGTATTAAGTGAATTATCTACATTACTTATGGATCATGACTTCTGTGAAGATTTAAAGAATGCAGGTAGTCCTGAAGAATTTTTATCTATTATTGATTTAGCACAAAGTGCTAAACATGAAACAGAAACAGTAGAACATCCTGAAGTCTTAGCAGTGACTGCATGTCCTACAGGAATTGCCCATACATATATGGCTGCAGAAGCATTAGAAAAGAAAGCCAAAGAAATGGGTGTATCTATTAAAGTAGAAACACAGGGTTCAGTAGGGGTTAAGAATGAATTAACTCAAGAAGATATTAAAAACGCTAAGGGTGTTATTATAGCAGCTGATAAGAATATTTCTTTAAATCGTTTTAATGGTTTACCACTCTACACTTGTCCTGTGGCAAGAGGGATTGATGAACCTGAGAAGCTTATTCAGATCATCTTAGATGAACAAGCACCTGTCTATAAGGGTGAAGAAGTAAAAGTAGAGAATAAACAGGAAAAGGGATGGCATATTCCTTATAAACATTTGATGAATGGTTTCTCTCATGCATTACCTATTCTAGTGGCAGCAGGATTTATTAGTGTACTTACATATAGTTTTACATTTAATAATACACAATACTTTGATATATTGAATGTACTTGGAAATATCCTTTATTTATTTGTCTTACCTGTATTTTCAGGCTATATTGCGATGAGTATTGCGGATCGTCCAGCCTTAGGACCAGGACTTGTATGTGGTTATATTGCCTATAGTGGCTATTCACTGAAATGGACCTATAATCCATATGACGCTCTAGCAAACTCATCAGGCTTCTTAGGCGCTATAGTAGGAGGTTTTCTTGCTGGATACTTGGTACTTGCAGTAAAAAGATTATTTAAGAATGTGCCTGATATGTTTGATGGTATTAAACCAGTTTTACTTTATCCAGTATTAGGAGTACTTGCATCTGGTATCGCAATGACAGTGCTTAATACATATTTAGTTAAGTGCCATGCATTAATTATAAACCGTCTCTATGATTTACCACTTATTTCAGTCGTTATTATTGGTGCATCACTTGGTGCTATGATGTCTATTGATATGGGTGGACCTATTAATAAGTTTGCATACTTATTTGCGAATGCATTGGTCTTTACTGATGCTTCTAATTCAGATGTTATTATGGCTGCAGTTATGGGTGCTGGGATGATTCCTCCTCTTGCGATTGGTTTCTCTACACTTATATTTAAAGATAAGTGGACTAAAGAAGAAAGCTCTACAACATTTAAGAATATTATTATGGGCTTATCATTTATATCAGAAGGCGCTATTCCTTTTATGAAGAAGGATCAAAAGCATGTCTTGCCTGCATGTATCCTAGGTTCATTTATTACAGGAGCATTATCTGCATACTATAAATGTGGTATAAAGGTACCTCATGGTGGTATCTGGGTGATCTACCTCATGACTAATCCATTTAAGTATGTCATAGCACTTCTAGCTGGTACAATTGTAGCAGGTCTTATTATTACATTTACACACAAGTCTGAGTCTTAACTCAGGCTTTTTTTAGGTAAAAAAAGAGAGGCGCCTTGGCACCTCCCTCGATTGCAGGCTTCGCAAGTATCTGCAATCTAATCACAAAACTAATATAACCTATATGGCACAGCAAGTCAATTATGAATAAGAAAAAAGATCAAAAGTTTTCTGTTTTCTGAATAAGAAAAAAAAT
>ERZ869979.744-NODE-744-length-9943-cov-3.020576_pt1 | contig 9943 bp, 12 predicted proteins | sample MGYA00521269_ERZ869979 | MGnify/ENA primary metagenome ERZ869979 (study PRJEB32232, sample SAMN07284974) | human gut metagenome | biome: human-associated habitat; material: feces | host: Homo sapiens | place: Tanzania | collected 2014-04-05 ... | reverse complement strand
TTTCACAAGGTGATAGTAATACAGGAATGCAATAAAGTTTCTTTCACCTTCGCTCAGTTTTTCTGCAACAGTTCCATCCGGTCGAATAACCTCATATGTATTTGCTACTCCGTCCTTTGCACGAAGATGGAAACCTTCAAAACCAGAATTATCAAGCAGAACATTGATACTATCGATAGTGGCCTCAGTATTCACAATCTGTTTGTTTAGTTCATTGGCCTCTTCCTTCTTAGCAGTAGCATCCTTTTTTAGCTGCTCCATTTTACCTTTCAGTGATTTGATTTCAACATCCAAATCAGTCAAGGCCTTGTTGTACGCAGCAACGTCGGTTTTCAAAAGCTCTGCAAGATACTCCCACACTTGCTTTTTGCATAGAACCTTCTTTGTTTTGAGGTCTCTGACTATCTCGTTATTTTCTTTGATTTTCTTATTAAAGCCATCAATCAGAGTGCCAATCTCAATGAGCAAACTATCAGTATCTTCTAAGGAAGCAATGGATGTCGGCTCTTTAATCTTTGCTGCAATTCTCTGTTTATTAATGGTTATCGCATCCACAAGAAGCTGAACTTTTACTTCATATTCTGACAAGTCTAATCCCGGCATAGCAGCAGATACATTGCCCTCCAGCGTTGCTACAACGGAATCCATCTCTGATTCATATGTTCTTTGAAAAGCATTAATCGCAGAGATATCATCTTGATACTGTGCATCAAAGCATGCAGCTATTTCTTTATCAAAGTTAGACGGGAGTTTTTGCTGGCAATATGGGCATTTTCCGTCTGTCTGGCCAGCAAAATGAGTATGACCACTTCGTACCCAATCAGTAGCTTTTAAGGCTTTAATAAATTTTGCAAAGTCCGTATCACTACTGCTGGAGATTGGTTTGCCCATCAATTCATATCCCGGCAGGGATGCATAGGTAACTTTACCTGCCTTAGACAGCATGTTGTACTGCTGTGCATCGCCAGAAAAAACGGTCCCATATAGAGTTCTTAAATCTTCAACATCATGAGCAACCGGCGCAATTGCTAAAATTTCTTGAGCGAATAATGCAGCCTTTTTCTTACCCTTAATAGCTTCATCGAATAGTGTTCTGGCTTCCGCACTCTTGCTCCAGCAGTCTGATTGAAATGTCGATAAAGCGGTATTCTTATCCGCTGTTTTCTGGTCTATAGCGGCCTTATGTCCGTTATATTCCTCACCCATTTTCTTGCGTTCTGCATTGAGTGTATCGACCTGCTCTTGAATAGCAATATTAGTTTCATTTACGGTGAATACACCAGCAAGATTTCCATAGTTACGCAAGTTAGCATTTATAAAATCTGTATCATACACAAGAACATCATAGTCAGTTGATACCTTCCCAGCTTGCCACTGTAAATGCTCATCGTTTGCCTTAAACGCTCGTGCAATGGTAGATTTGCCTGCACCATTCTTCCCATAGAAGAAATTTACATACGTCGGTTCTATAACCTCATTGGAAAATGTGGCATCGTTTAACGTTATTTTTTCTATTGCTGATTTCATTTTAGGGTTCATATGCAAATCTACCTCCTGCTTCTATTCTTTAATTTTTCCTTCTCTGACCCATTCGTCAACTTCAGAGATTTTGAATTTATATCGTTTTCCAGCTTTATATACAGGTAATTTTCCTTCTTTTATCCAAGTACGGACTGTATCCTGACTCAAACTTAGATGTTCTGCTACATCTTCAAGGTTGACCCATTTTTCAACTTGCATGTTTTCATATTCTGCACTCATATTATTCCTCCATGTTCGATTCCCGACGAGTGGTTACATATTTATAAAGAAAAGACTGGTATCCCAGCTTCTCTTAATACCTCTACTGCATTTATCTTTTTTATTGCCCAGTGCATACGATTCAATTCATTCGTTCCACTGCAGCCTTCGATTCCGAGCTCAAACCGAAGTTCATTTATTTTCTGCTGTGGTATCCAGTTAAGTATTTGATAATATACTTTGATACCGTTGTCCTGAATTTTCACATCAACAATCAACCCATAAGCTGCATAGTGGTCTGCGTCCGTTTTTCCATAAGCGTGGTTCTCAGTCGCAATAATTGCTGGATAGGTTTTCAACACCGAAATTGCATCATCTGACAAAGTCGCATAAGCTGCTTTCAATTCTTTTGACGTACTTTCCGTTATTGCTCTATCCTTGCGAACAAGGCAATGACAGTACTGAGGATTTAATTCATCATCCCCGACAACTAGAAGATTGTAAAAATCTGTATTTAATGTAATGGTATGCGCTGCGTTAGGACTTCCCGGCATGGGTGGTGCTCCACCCACCATCATTACACTATAGGTATTATTCACTGCGTCCGTATGAGCTACTAACGTATTATTGTTACCGGGCAAATTAAATGTTGTATTCGGTGTTTGCGTTTGCAAAGCTCCCGGTTGTGATGGCTGTAATTTATTCTCCATCTTTTTTCTGCCCTCCATAATAATTGTTCGTAATGCTATCTACATGCTGAATGAAGCTATTATTATTTCCGGTCACATTAAAATTGAAAACCATTTGCTGTTTTGACTTTGCTTCCTCCTGACGAGGTTCTTCATAGACTTCTTCAACGATAATATCATCTGGCGATTTATCTGCTTTATTATCGGCAACATCATCATCTTTAGGTTCAATGTAAGTCAGCTTAATATCAACAGGCCAATTAACACCAATATCCCCAGTGTAAGCCCTTTTACCTCCACCTGCGGATGGACACCAAACATCAAATGTTTCTGCCCCTACTGTATTATCAACATTACATACAGCGTAATGAAATATCCCTAACAAAAATGGCTGTAGGGAAATCTCTTTCATAGCAACAATATCTTTCTTCTGCATTGCTGCTCCATCTTTCTTAACATAAAAGGATTGACTTTCATCTATACAATTATCTAACGATATTAGTTCGACGAGTGCTTTCACGAGCAGCTCGTCTTTTTTTATATCGCCTCCAGCATCAATGAATCCATCTACAAAGCAGCACATTTTTCTCAAGGTATCGCTATACTCATTCTTCACTCTTTCGTCAAAAACTCTCAATGCTGTTTTATCACCGAACGGGAAGTAGCCTCCGCCTGCATTTTTGCATTTTTTATATTCTGAAGCATTACCTTGAATTGTTTTAATTTCAGTCGGCATTGGAGTTGCTAAGTCAGAACGTATCACTCTTGCCAAACCAATCAAAGTTTCATATTCAGTTAAGCCATCTTTTTTCCCTGCGTAGTGTTCATTTGCACCCAGCAGTTGCTTTCTTGCCTCTAAAAGCAAGGTGAAGAATGTACCGCCACACAGTCTTAAATTTTCATTTTTTGTCATTGATTGTCCCTCTAATCAAAGTTACCTACTCAACTTACTCAACTGTGAATGGCAGGCCTACTCAACTTACTATTTTCTATCCCTGTGAAAAGCCACAGGGATTTTTTGATGTTTGTCGGCTGTCGAATCTGATGACTACAAACCAGAGCAACCCCCAACAAACCCCACTAAATCATTATAACACTTTTCGACATTATTTTCAATGTAGCGAACATGAACGAACAATGAACTCTACAGCGAAATATGCCGGAAAACTCTGTTTCCACCTGTGGCTGGTCACAAATTTACGCCAATCACAGGAGGAAAAAATAATGGCAAAAAACGTAAATCAGAGTAAAGAGTATCGTATCTACATCAAGGAATCCAAGAGCTGGGTGGACGTTAACAAGGAGTTCTACACGAACTACTACCGTGAAATCAACGCCTACCGTAAGCGTCAGCAGGAACATGGCCGTTGTGTCTGCCCTGCAAGCAAGCGCTACTTATGCGACATGGATTGCTTAACCTGTCCTTATGCCAAGGCTGGTGACCAGCTTTCCCTTGACAACACCGTGAGCGACGGTGATGGCAATGAAAAGAGCTGGCTTGAAGATGTACCGGATGAATCCGTAGCTATCGCTGAAGTGTTAGAGGATGCAGAGCTTCTTAATGCTCTCTACGCAAAGCTGAACGAGCTGGACCCGGAAGGCCGTCTTATCTGCCAGCTTATTATGGAAGGAAAATCGGAGCGTGACTGCGGCAAGGAAATGGGCCTCTCTCGTAATACATTCGTATATCGCAGGGACAAGCTCTTCCAGAAGCTCCGCTCCGAGCTTAAGGACTACATCTAATATGAATGGTCGTCCTCTGATTTTTCAGGGGACGATTTTTCTTTTCAAAAACTTTTTTATATTTTTTCGGCCAAACGGCAATCTCACCTCCATTGAGTAGTGTAAGGCGAAACAAAGCGACCTACAGAAAGTGAGGTGAACATCGTGAATCGAACTTTTCACAACAGAAGCGGTACTGACGCAGAAGTGATTGCTACTCTCACTGCAATCAGCCAGGTATCCGCAAGAATGGCGAAAAATCTCAGAATCATCGCCGCACACAGACAATCCGAGGAAGGAGAAACAGTAAATGTAAAAAATGAACGATATGGCTATGACCATCGAAGAGCTGAGAAATGCTGCCACTGCTATTAATGATGCAGCAAACTGGCTCGCACAGCAGTTTGGAGGAACACCCGAAACCGCTGAAAAAGCAGAAGTCCCTGCTGCTCCTGCGAAACCTGCTCGGTAAGTCTCGCTTCGAAGAGCTCTTTGCAGCCTATATCGAAAAGCCACAAGGCAAACCTACTCTTGTGCCGGAAAGTGATAAACGCCCGGCAATGAACACAGCAAAAAATGATTTTACGGAGGAATATGATAATGAGTAAAAATGCAAAAATGACAAATCCCATGAAGGTTATCACTGGTCCTAACACACGCTGGAGCTACGCCAACGTCTGGGAACCGAAATCCATCAACGGCGGCACTCCGAAGTACAGTGTCAGCCTGATTATCCCGAAGTCTGACACCAAGACTGTCGCTAAGATTGAAGCGGCTATCGAAGCAGCCTACCGTGAAGGCGAATCCAAGCTCAAGGGCAACGGCAAGTCCGTACCGGCACTTTCCGTACTTAAGACTCCTCTTCGTGACGGAGACCTTGAAAGACCGGATGACCCTGCATACGCTGGCAGCTACTTTGTAAATGCCAACGCCACTTCTGCTCCGGGCATTGTAGATGCTGACCGCAATCCTATCCTTACTCGTTCTGAGGTTTATTCCGGAGTCTACGGTCGTGCCAGCATCAGCTTCTACGCTTTCAACAGCTCTGGTAATAAGGGCATCGCCTGTGGTCTTAACAATCTGCAGAAGATTCGTGATGGCGAGCCTCTTGGTGGTAAAGCATCTGCTGAATCCGACTTTGCAACTGATGACGATGATGATTTCCTTGATTAATGGAGGTGACAAACTATGGAGACAATCATGATTAGTACAATCCTTGTAAACATCTGTATCGGCTGCTTCGCGTGTGTTGGACTTACTACTGCAATCTCTATGATTCAGAGTATCATCAATGACCACAAACGCGAAAAGCGTGAACAGGAAAAGGACAAGCGTGATCTCGAATACCACGAAAAGCGCATGAAGGACTTTAAGTAATCTATCAACCTGCTGGCGGTGGTTTTACTGCCGTCAGCACATCTTTCGACAAAAGGAGACAATCTATGAATGAATTTGCAGAAATCTTAAATCTATTTATTGCTAATGTCATCGCATACACCTTTTTTGTAGCGGTATATGGCTTCATCATTTATAACGTAGGGAAAATCATTCTCTATCTTATCCGCTATGCGGTATACCACATCCGCCGTGACATCAATAAATACAAATCAAATAAAGATAAACAGTAACACGGTAGGCGGCAGGGATTTCTCTGCTGCCTGTTTTGTAGAAAGGACAATCTCATGAAAACACTTAGCATTGATATTGAGACATACAGTGATGTGCCTCTTCAGAAAGCAGGCGTCTATCGTTATGTGGAGTCTCCAAATTTTGAAATTCTACTCTTTGCCTATAGCGCAGACAACCAGCCCGTTCAGGTGATTGACCTTGCTTGCGGAGAACAAATCCCCAAAGAGGTCCTTCTTGCCTTGGAGGATGAAGCTGTCATCAAGTGTTCCTTTGAACGTATCTGCCTCTCTCGCTTCTTAGGTTATCCAACCGGAGAATATCTGGAACCAGAAAGCTGGCGCTGCTCTATGATTTGGGCTGCCACAATGGGACTCTCACTCTCCTTGGAAGGTGTCGGCATTGTTCTCGGTTTGGAAAAGCAAAAACTCTCAGAAGGAAAAGACCTCATCAAGTACTTCTGCCAGCCCTGTGCTCCCACGAAGACCAATGGGTAGCGCACAAGGAATCGTCCCTTCCATGCTCCGGACAAATGGGCCATGTTCAAAAAATATAATATCCGTGATGTAGAGACCGAAATGGGCAACCAACAGAGACTTGCAAAGTTCCCGGTACCAGCTCAGGTCTGGGATGAATACCACATGGACCAAGAAATCAACGACCGTGGTGTACGTTTGGACATGGAGCTTGTTGCTGCTGCCATCGAAATGGATACTCGTTCCAGAACGGAGCTGACCGAAACAATGAAGGGAATCACACAGCTAGAAAATCCAACTTCCGTCCAACAGATGAAAGCATGGCTTTCTGATAACGGATTGGAAACTGACACTCTTGGTAAGAAGGCTGTAGCAGAACTCTTGAAATCTGCTTCTCCGAAGCTCTCGCAGGTCCTGACCTTAAGGCAACAACTGGCCAAGTCGTCCGTCCGTAAATATCAGGCAATGGAAAAGACCGTGTGCACAGATGGTCGTGCCCGTGGCATGTTCCAGTTTTATGGTGCCAATCGAACCGGCGGATTCTCCGGTCGTAACATTCAGTTGCAGAACCTACCGCAAAATCATCTTTCAGACCTTGCAGAGGCTCGCTCTTTGGTGCGCTCTGGCAACTTTGAAGCTGTGGAACTTCTCTACGAAGATATGCCAGATACCCTTTCCCAGCTCATTCGTACTGCTTTTATTTCCAGAGAAGGGGCACAATTTCTGGTGGCTGACTTTTCTGCTATTGAGGTCCGTGTCATTGCATGGTTTGCCGGTGAAAAACGTCGTCAAGATGTCTTTGCCAAAGGTGGCGACATCTACTGCGCCTCTGCATCGCAGATGTTCAAAGTTCCTGTTGAAAAACACGGTATCAATGGCCACCTCCGTCAAAAAGGTAAGATTGCAGAACTTGCCCTTGGCTATGGATGTTCAGTAGGAGCCTTGAAAGCAATGGGCGCTCTGGATATGGGGCTCACCGAAGAAGAACTCCATCCGCTGGTAGATGCATGGAGACAATCTAATCCGCACATCGTGAAATTCTGGTGGGATGTTGATCATGCTGTCATGGAAGCCGTAAAATTCAAGCACACAACTTCCGAATATGGTCTGATCTTCACCTGCAGGAGTGGCATGCTCTTTGTTACTCTCCCATCAGGAAGAAAGTTGGCGTATGTAAAACCGAAGATTGGAACCAATAAGTTCGGTGGCCAATGTATCACCTATGAAGGCATTGGCGGCACCAAGAAGTGGGAACGACTCGATTCCTACGTTCCAGCATCAGGCCGTATAATACCTTTGCTTCGCAAGAAAGAGTTTTAAAGCATGGTTCTGTAAACAGCACTTTAGGGACACGATAGAAGCTGTATTGTTCCGCTTCCATCCCTGTAAAATAATCAAACTGTATCTTCTGCATCTGCTACTCCTTCTTTGTTTTCTTTCCATTTATCCAAAAGCATAAAAATGACTTCTTCTATCTGTTCTTTAGAATATGTCTCCGGAAAATAATTGCCGATTTTCTTTGCCGGAAGCGTCACATTGATCTTACTGCTTTCCTTTTTTAATAAAACAGCATAGATATAACTCTGGTTTAATTTTCCATTTGCACTGCATTCTTTTAGCTGTTCTGCCTGTTGCTTTGTCGGAAAGATACTGCTGTTGGCAATCACTTCCAGAAGCCACTCCTGCTCCTCTGGTTTCAGATAAGACAGCTTTTCTCCCACAATCATAGGAATTTTATTATTGTCCACATAATCCAGCAAAGCATCTGATAATGCCGCCAGACGGATATATCTCTGCACAGTTCTTCCACTGTCCCCGGCTGTTTCACCAACCATATCTGCCGTATATTTTTCACCTTTACTTCCCTGGTGCTTCATAGCATCATATTTCATCTTATAGGCATGGGCCTTTTCACTTGGCAGAATATTTTCACGCTGAATGTTGGAATCGACCATAATAATGACCGCTTCATCATCCGTATAATTTCGGACAAGAGCTGGCAATGTAGTCTTTCCACACAGTTCACAGCCTCTTTTTCTTCTATGCCCGGAAATCATCTCATATCCGCCATCTGGTCGAGGTCTTACCAGTGCAGGAGTCAAAACACCGTATGTTTTAATGCTCTCTACGGTTTCTGCCATTTTTTCATCATCATTTACATGGAACGGATGATTTTTAAAGGGATAGAGCTTTGCCAGATCTATTTCCACAACCTGGTTCATACTCTTTTCCGGTGTTTCCTCTAATCCCAGTAATTCATCATAAGAGGTAAGCTGAATATCTTTTTTCGGTCTACGCATGTTTCAACACCTCCTGAACCAGTTCCAGATAGCTGTCTGCCCCCTTGCTTTTTCCATCATAGGCAAAGATACTTACACCCTCTGATGCTGTTTCTGCAAGGCTTTCTGTTCTCGGAATCGTCTGCTCAAAAATCCTAATGTCACTTCCGTATGTAGTTTTGATTACCTGTTTGTTTCTCTTTGCATTATTGTAACGGCAATTATCCATTGTGAATAAAATGCCTTCTATCTGTAAATCCGGATTGAACCTCTGATGGATTCCCTTAACTACTTTCAGTAATTCCATGAGTCCATCTGCCGCATAATATTGTGGCTGTACCGGAATCAGAACACTGTCCGCTGCACTCAAAGCATTGATCGTCAGCATCCCCAGGGATGGCATACAGTCAATCAGAATATAATCATACTCATCCTTCAGCAGTTCCAGATACTCTTTCAGCACCTTTTCTCTGTCCTCTACTGTAAATAAAGACATATCCATTCCGGCAAGCAATTTATTGGACGGAATCAGGTCAACACCTTCTTCATGGTGCAGAATTGCTTCTTTCGGATCAAATTCCAGCCCCATGATGATATTTTCCATCATGCTCTTTAATGTTACTTTGAGATTCTTTGGAAATCCCAATCCCATTGTCAAATGCCCCTGCGGATCTGCGTCTACCAGAACTACCTTTTTCCCTGACTTCACCAGTCCGGCTCCCAGATTGATTGTTGTCGTTGTTTTGGCTACTCCGCCTTTCTGATTTGCAATAGCAATTACTTTACACATATACTTTCCTCCGATTTACTCTTTTTCTTCTACTTCAACATAAACACGAAAATATTTGCTTGTTCCTTTGTTCGCATAAGCATCCGATACTTCCAGAACATCCAATTCTTTATGCTTTTCCAAAATACGACGGAACCATTGAATATCCTTTAAAGTACCCTGTAATCTAATTTTCAGCATACATATCCTCCCAGTCTTTGTAAAAACAATACTCTGGATAACGGATTTTAATGGCTTCCCAAAAATACCGGGCATATCCGCAGCAAAACAGATCTTCTACGGTATAATACTGACACTCTTTTAACTGATCTTCCTCTGCTTCATAATCTCCGACACTTGGTGTCCCATTGCAGTAAAGATTAAATGCCATGCGGACGATCCGTAAACTTCCACTGGTCTGCCAACCTTCCTGCAGGGATTCCGTTTTTACACATCCAGTTTTAAAATTATAGATTTTATTCACATTTTCTCTTGTGTCTCTGTCGATACCCAGGCAATAAACCAGAGCCTGATGATAAACATCCTGATATCTGCATTTTTTCAGATATTCCATATAAAATTTTTCGTGTTCCTTGCTCTTGAAAGTAATTGTGCGAGAATTGCTATTCTCTGCTCTTAACG
>ERZ869979.743-NODE-743-length-9944-cov-5.612344_pt1 | contig 9944 bp, 10 predicted proteins | sample MGYA00521269_ERZ869979 | MGnify/ENA primary metagenome ERZ869979 (study PRJEB32232, sample SAMN07284974) | human gut metagenome | biome: human-associated habitat; material: feces | host: Homo sapiens | place: Tanzania | collected 2014-04-05 ... | reverse complement strand
CTTGATTTGCATAAATGAAAAACAGGCAAAAAAGCGCAGTCGCAACAAGTACCGCTCGAGCGATTTTGCGAAAACTTTCATTTATCTTATTAATCAACGGGTAAACAACAAAGCCGACCGCGCTTGTGCCAAGCGCATAGTTTTGCGCGTTTACGGCACTGTCACCCGATGCGGAGAGAGAAATAACATTGACAAAAAAGTATTCCGCACCCAAAAACAGGAAAGTAAAAATGCTCATCATCGCAACCGCAAGTATATATTCCGAGCTGTTTGCGATATTTTGAGCAATGCTTTTCTTTTTTGCAACATCGTTCACTGTGCCGTCACCCCGTTTCAATAAATTTATATTTTCAGCGTATCACATTTTGTTAAAAATTGCAACGGCTATCATTATAAAAATGCAACACAACAGGCGGCGCTCCATGTAAGAAATGAACACACAAAAACAAAATAAGCCCTTTTAATTAACTCAAAAGGACTTATTAAAAAAGGATTATCTTTTCTTATATAATACAAGCTCGGGATTAGCGCCGTTTTCCTCATAGGTAGAAACCAAAATAAAATCCGTATTTGCAAGAACTCCGAAGCATCGTTCTCCGCCGAAAGTACATTCAAGCTGATTTCCGAGATATGTTGCGTTGTCGTCCAAGAATTTAACGGTATTTCCGTTTGGCAGACGATAAGGCAAATTGACATATGCGCCGACAAGTGCATTGAGTCTTGTGAGTTTTGGCTTTATATTGCAGTTTGCGAACATTTGCGGATATCCATAAAATCAAAAAAGCCCTTTGAGAAAAGGATTTTCCTCTCTCAAAGGGCAAATTTACAAACACGAATTTATCGCAATATTCCATTCTTGGATTATACTCGCTTATAGATAATTGGTTCATCATATCCAAAAGTTTTCTTTCCATTAACTTCCATGCTTTCAGATACCTCCAGACAACTATCAGAAAACTTTTCCCAAAGCTTAAATGTCATTACCGGTGAAAACTGGCTTGTACTGCCTCCTTCCCAGATTCCATCTTTTTCATGATAGAGCGCCGGTGTGAATTTTTCAGATTTTTTCAATTCAGTGTAGTCAACATTTTTCATAGAATCATATGAAAACGTACTTTTATCTTCTCCTTCCGGTATTTCATAAGAATACAACACAATTCCATCTTCTTTCTCTGTAATAAGGAAAAGATGTGGGGAAGCATGGCGTTTCCCGTTTGTCTCATAGTAGCTTTCTTCCACAACAAATTTACCATTAAAATCTTTAGGAAGGTTCAAAATTTTCTCATTACAGATTGTATTAATGTGTTCTGCATAAGGATATGCTTTTCCTTCTTTCTTCATCTTATCAAACTGCTCTTTATTATTAAAGTGTCCCGTCATCATATCAACAAAAATATCGAGTTTCATCATGTTTTTTACCTCCAAATTATAATTTTTTAATTTTCATGTCCACATTATATAACTCTCTTGTCAACAATACAATAAATTCCGATTGAGATTTCACCTGTTTTAAGAGATTTAATAACTGTTATATCTTGTTATTAAATTCTCCGCAAACCCTTGAAAACATTGGATTTATCGCAGGTGAGCTTTCCCTTATTGTTTCCCTTGTGTTATATCGTCCCATCAGTGTTTACGAACTCTGATAAGGGCAAATACAAGGGCAAGAAAAACATATAAAACAGTATAACACAAAATAAAAGTGACATAGTGAACTGATTGAAGTGCTTCTGAATTTTGTAACTGATAATCGATTGAATGATAAGGAGATTCGATAAGATGAAAACAATATTTGCAGAATACAACCCACAATGCAACAGTATTGATGTTTATACTTTTGTTGGCTATATGCTCCGCATTGACTGTTGGGAAGCTGAGAAGGACTTAAAAACCACACCAGGATCAGACTGTGCATTAAATGCACTTGCCATTGATGAACCACTTGAGTATGCAAAATTATATCTTGATGGAAATTTGCAGATGTGGGTAGATGCCGAAGATTCTCTTGAATTATAATTAAAAACTGCGATAATGAAATGAATATAAATCAACTCATTATCGCAGTAAAACATTACCTGTCTATTCAACCTCATCCTTTTCTTGATTATCTTTTAGTTGTTCAGAACCTTTCAATTTTCGGTTATATAATCAGCCGTAACATTTGACAGCATATTTCTATTCTGCTCTGTATCTTCTGTATACACTGCTTTCACATCTAATGTTGAGCTTTCTGTATCACCCATACTAACTGTTCCTTCATAACGGACTATGCTCGACCAGTATAAAGTTCCTTCGACATAAAACATATATGTACCATCTGCAACTATATTTCCGTCATCATTTGTTCCATCCCAGATATAAGAGTGTGTCCCGGTAGAAGGAGTTGCTCCTGTTATGGCATCAATTCGTGTTTTGTCCATATCAGAGGGCTTAGCATGAGCAACCCATGTAGGAATGCTGTTTTCACGCACTGCATATCCTCCATTGGAAGTAAAATTGGTTACAAAAAGAGTTTTTACCACATTTCCATCCATATCTTCAATCCACACGGCATACTGATTAGAAGCCGGTGTACTTGAACGATTAAAATCTATACTGATTTTCAGCTTTCCATTTACCTGACTATCTTTAGACTGTGCTGTCTCAAGTGGGCTTATATCTGGCACATTATCATCTGATGTTACAGTTTTTTCTATAACATCATCTGTTTCTTCTGTCATGGTTTGTTGCTTATTGCTTTCAGTTGTACAAGTAACATTATTGATGTTCTTTGAAGCTCCGATTTTTACAATTATTGTAAGTACAAATAGTATGATTACTAATATGGAAACTATCTTTTTCCTCATAACAAGGGTTCTCCTATTCTGCCAATATTATAAAACATCATTCTCAATATCTCTTATCTTCTTAGCCGGAACCCCGCCTATCACGCAGTTATCCGGCACATCTTTTGTTACCACAGCTCCGGCTGCAATAACCACGTTATTGCCAACTGTCACTCCCGGAAGAATGGTCACATTTCCGCCAATCCATACATCATTTCCAATCGTAACAGGATTGCCAATGCCAAGGTGTTCTCTGCGTCCTTTTGGGGTGATTGGGTGATTTACAGTCGTAATCAAAGTATTTGGTCCGATCATCACATAATCGCCAATATGCACCGGCATGATATCAAGAATTGTGACATTGTAATTTGCAAGGAACTGGTCTCCAACATGAATATTTTTGCCGCTGTCACACATAAAGCCTGGACACAGACACACATCACTGCCTACCGAACCAAAATATTTTTTTATCAATACAGCCTGTTCATCCTCTGTCGCATCTGCATCCTGCATTCTGCGAAGTTCCCGGCAGAATTTGATTGCATTCAGTTTTCTGCCATTTACTCCGACATCCCAGAAATCATAATAAAGTCCTGCGTCTAATTTTTCTTCTTCTGTCATAATAAGCCTCCTGATATTTTTAATACTTTTCTTATTATATTTTTGAAATTTGTTTGATTTTTTGCACAAATCCTGCTAATACAATCGGTACACATACAATCCATGTAATCGGCTCTGTCAGACAGATTCCCAGATATCCGATCATTCGTGAAAGCAGGAAAGCTCCTGCAAACTTTCCTATTAGTTCTACTATGCTGGCAATTACAGGAAGTTTCTTATTTCCCAATGCCTGAAGGCAGTTTCTCATAATAAGTAAAATATTCAACACCGCATAAAACGGAACATTCCAATATAAATATTTCATAGATATTCCGATAACAATTGCATCTGTAGATCCGGTAAGTGCATAGATCAGTTGCCGACCGGCAATCAGCACAATCATCAGTACAAGAACACTCCAGATAGTTCCGAGAAAAATGCTGGCTGAAACACCTTGTTTTATACGTTCCTTTTTTCTGGCACCATAATTCTGACTGACAAATGTTGCTGAAGATGTACATATCGTGCCAAGCGGAAGTATACACAGATCATGAAATTTTCTTGCGGCTGTATGGCCTGTAATAGTGGCTGTGCCAAAGGAATTAATGCTTCCCTGTAATATAACCGTACCGATATTAGTCAGAACAAGCATCATCGCCATTGAAAATCCAGTAGTTAAAAGTTCAAGTAATATTGTCCAGTTGATGGTAAATTTACGAATATTTATATGCAGCAATGGACAGTATTTTGCTATATATATCAACAGGAAAAGTGCGGAAAATCCCTGTGCTATTACTGTTGCGAAGGCTGCTCCCCTTACTCCCATATTAAGTGTTTTCACAAAAAAGATATCAAGTATTACATTTAAAACAGATGCGATAATCAGTGCATACAGTGGAATATAACTATTTCCAATTGCCCGGAGTATTGAAGACAAAAGATTGTATGCAAAAGTAACACAGCAAAACAGCATGATAACTGAAATATAGCTCTGAGATAAATCTAAAATATCAACAGGTGTGTTTAGCAAACGAAGTAATGGTTTTAAAAATAGTATTGAGGCAATCGTCAGAATAACGGTTGTTATAATGGACAGGATAATTGAAAATTGCACAGATTTTTGGAAATTATCCTGTTCATTTCCACCAAAATATCTTGCAATTATTATGCAGAAACCATTTGACATTCCATTGATAAATCCGATTACCAGACTGTAAATAGATGATGTTGCTCCAACTGCTGCCAGCGCATTGTCTCCTAAAATATGTCCGATCACAGCCACGTCTACAACATTATAAAACTGTTGAAACAGATTGCTGATAAAAATGGGAATTGTAAACACAAGAAGTACCCGTATTACTTTACCTTCCGTCATGTCCAAAGTAGCAGCTTTGTTCATACCTGTTTTCCTCCAAATTTCAAATGGTATTTTAATCTCAACTTATGATTTTATTTTAAATATAGGTGGTCAGCCAGTCACTATCATTTCTTAATAATTGAGGTGGTGTTTTCTAATATCATGATATATAATTGGGACAGATTATAAAAAAGGAGTTCTTCTTATGCGTAATAAATATATTGATCTCGCCATTAACAAACTGGGAATTGCTTTTGATTCCCTTGACCTGACCTTTCATCAGATGAATACCGGCGTGCCCGGTGATGTCACTTCCTACTGGCCTGGCTCAGATGATGAGGACATACTGATATGCGTTTTCAAGGGAAATCAGATACATGAACCATTCCACAGACAGGATTTTTTCTTTATCAACTATGCATATAAGAACAGCTATCAGGCTTTATCCGAAAAATATAATAATCTGATCACAATAAACGAGGATGAATGCTATATCGGACAGCCTTACAGTGGGTATGCCCTACGTGCTGACATCAATGAAAATGTGGTGATTATTGGTGTTCTTATCCGTAAAGATTCCTTTTTTCGGGAATATTTACCCACAGTATATACGGATTCTGCCCTTTTCCGTTTCTTTATCGAGCCACAGACCAATAAATTCTCAGACGAATATATCCATCTGCCTGTTACGAAAGACCATGCCATCCGCACAATCCTTGAACTTATGGTAGTAGAATATGCTGACAAACAGGAAGATAGCCAGCGTATATTAAAATCAATGCTCCAGACATTGTTACTTGAAATTGCTCGAAGATACCGAATAGAAAAGCACGGAGCAGATACAAAGTCACTTACAGAACAGATTATAAACTATATGGGGGATCATTCTGATGTTGTTACCTTAAAGGATATTGCTGCACATTTTTCCTACCATCCAAACTATATTTCTACGCTTCTTCACAAAGAAACCGGCAGAAAATTCACAGAAATCCTGCTTGAAAAAAGAATGGAACGTGCAGTTCTTCTGATGAAAAATACATCCCTTTCACTTGAGGAAATCTCTGTACTTCTCGGTTACAGCAATCACAGTAACTTTTACAAAGCATTCAAAGAATATTACGGAATGCCCCCGAGAGAGTATCTGAAATCTATGTCATAATGTTCTATCTTGAAAATATATATTAGAAATTACCACTATATTTATTAACATATAATAGTGTCCTCCATGACAACATAATTATATAATTACTTCAGATTCAGAGAGATTCTGGAAAATTCACTAAAACAGGAGGTACTGAATATGTATAATTTTAATTTCTACATGCCTACGAAAGTGCTTTTCGGTCCCGGAAAACTGAGTGAACTTCATAGTGAACAGCTTCCGGGCAAAAAGGCACTCATTGCAATTGGTGGTCAGTCCGTAAAAAAGTATGGATATCTTGAAACACTGGAAAAAGAATTAGATACTGCCGGTATCGAACATGTATTGTTTGAAGGCATCCGTCCTAATCCAACAGATATCAATGTCATGGATGGTGCAAAGGCTGTCCGTGAAAATGGCTGTGACTTTGTCATTGCTCTGGGTGGCGGTTCTATCATGGACTGTACAAAATGTATCGCACTGATGGCAGCAAATGACGGAAACATCTGGGATTATTCTTTATCTGCAAGTGGCGGAAAGAAAACTCCGGCACATCCTGCCTTACCTATCGTGTGTATTACAACTTCTGCCGGAACTGCAAGCGAGGTTGATATTGCTTCTGTTATTACCAATGATAAAACACAGGAAAAAACAGGCATTTTCTTCCCATCTATGTTCCCGACACTTTCTGTTGTTGACAGTGACTTGATGATGAGTGTTCCAGCAAAGCTTACTGCTTATCAGGGAATGGATGCCTTTTTCCACGCATCAGAAACGGTTGTAAATATCAACCACCATCCTATGGCAGAAATGTTTGCTTTAAAAACCATAGAATATGTTGCAAAATATCTTCCAAGAGCAGTAAAAGACGGAAATGATAAAGAAGCCCGTGCATACATGGCTCTTGCAAATACTTTTGCAGGTTACTATATGATGTGTACTTCTGCCCACACTATGGAACATGTAATGGGCAGCTTCCATGACAACCTCATTCATGGTGCCGGTCTGATTGAAATTGCACACGCTTATTATGATTTCTTCGCCGAAAAGAAAGCTTCCGAAGAAAATATGATAAAAATGGCGGCTGCAATGGGTGTTGCCAATCCTACAAGTGGAAAAGATTTTATTGCAGCTCTTGATAAACTTATTTCTGAGGTCGGATGCAGCGATCTTAAGATGAGCGATGATGGAATTACAAAGGAAGAATTACAGTTATATCCTGTCAAGATTCACGAAGTTTTAGGCGGTGATATTACTGCTGATCCGCTTCCTTTATCTGATGATGATTATCTTACAATTTTTGAAAACGCATGGAGGTAAAAATCAATGAAAAAATTAGCATCTAATACTGTACTTTGTGTCCAGCCGCTCCCTCAGACAATCGTTTCCTGCCGGGACAAAGATGGCAAAAACAATGCCTTGGTAGTTGGCTTCGTTGCCAATGTAAGCCTTGATCCGGTTATGGTAATGGTCGGCATCACACCTGCAAGATATTCCCACCATATAGTAAAGGAATCCGGCTGCTTTGTAATCAATTTCCCGAAAAAGAGCTATAAAAAAGAATATGGCTATCTTGGCTCAGCTTCTGGAAGAGATGAAGATAAATTTGCAAAAGCCGACATCAAATGGGAAGATGCAACTTATGTAGATGCCCCTATCCTTACAGATTGTCCGGTAAGCATTGAGTGCAGTGTTGTGGACAGTACTATGCCGGGTACACATGAATTGTTCATCGGAAAGGTTGAAGCTATTCATGTAGATGAAGAATATCTGGATGCCAATGGCAATATTCTTTGGGATAAGATGGATTTGATGTAAAACATATTATTTTCTTATAAAAGGGGCTGTCGGTTAATAGCAAATTCCGGTATCCCCAGTAGTAATTGAAAGGATCCCAGCAAGGACAAGGCTTGTTAGCCTTCTACCTTGCGAGGGATCCTTTTTTCTATGAAAGATGAAATTTATTTTTGGCCGCAAAAATCCCTTGTCTGGATTTTTACAGCCGCACTTTTGATCAAGCTGTTTTTTCCGTTGTTTTTCCCTCAAACTTCTTTAGTTTTTCATTGAGAAAACGACAGTATTTATTTATATTCCTTCCGATTGCATACAACATGAATTCTTTGTACACTTTATCTGCAGAACGGTAATTAAAACGGCGGAAGTTTTCGTTTTCTTTGATATCACCGAAATGTCCTTCTGTCTGGATCGAACGTGTCTGCCGTTTCAGGATCCCACGCTCACTTTGGATGTTTGCATGGGATTTTTCACGCAGTTCTTCCCACTGCTCATTGATCTTCATTATCTTGTTTCTTTCCGTATCCTTTTCGGCATTATATTTATACAGACAGCGTGCTTTATGTTCGCATCCACTGCAATCGGCGCAGCCGTATACCTCAAAGGTCTGGGTATAACCATTCTGCTCTTTGGTTTCCGTTCTTATGTGACGCAGTTCACGTCCGTCATGGCAGATATAGAACTGCTCATCTTCAAATACTTCAACCTTCATGTTGTAATATTTACTGATATCTTCCGCATATGCACGTGTTTTACGTTTCTCATGATCCTGCAGTTTTATATAACTTTCTATCCCTTTTTCTTTTAAATAAAGCAGATTTTTCTCGCTACAGTATCCACTGTCAGCAGTCACCTCTTCCAGGACGCTGCCAAAAGCCTTCTGGTGCTTTTCCAGGACTGGGATCAGGGTATTGTAATCCGTCCGGTCATTACTTACGTAACCGTGAACGATGAAATAATTTTCCACGGCAATCTGTACGTTGTACGCCGGCTTTAACTGTCCGTTCAGCATATGATCCTCTTTCATCCGCATAAAAGTAGCTTCCAGGTCTGTCTTGGAATAGCTGTTCCGGTCTTTTCCCATGATCTCGAAGCATTCTTTATATCCCATCAGACGCTGGCCGAGATGCTCCAGTTCCTCATACAGCTGCTGGATCTCAGGTTTTCTTTTTCCTTTTCCATAAACGAACTCTATCCCTTCTCCAGTGGCAATCGTATTAAGGTTCTTCTGCAGCTTCAGGATTTCAAGAGGAGAGCAGTTATCAATCTCAATGACTGTATTATTTGCAAGTTTCTTATGCTTTGACAGCTTCCTTTTCCGGTTCTTTTCTATTACACTGCGGACTTTATCCATTCCCTCGATCACAAACATCTGTGCATTCCCGATATCATACTTTTGCCCATAACCATTCTCCTGCAAAAATGTATTATACCTGGCAAAGTTCAGCTCAATAGAATCCAGCAGACCAGCCAGATGGTAATTGATCGTACCACGCCAGACAAATGTATAACGGTTTGCATTGGCTTCGATCTTAGTCCCATCAATAAAAAGTTCTTTTAGTGTAACAAGGCCTTCTTTTTGAAGCCGGCGCAAAAACTGGTAATTAAGATCATCCAGTATTTCAGAGGTCAGCTTTTTCCCTTTAAACTCATAAAAAGCGTCCCGTTTTGGTTTCTGCCCACGGGTCAGCCAGATAAAAGCCAGATCTCTTTCACATAATTCTACAATACGGTCAACAGAACGTACCCCACGCATGTTTGCGTAAGTAACTACAGCATACATCATAATTGGGTTATACCCGGTTCTTCCCTTATCTGAACAATTGGCCAGCAGACCAGAAAAATCTAAATCCTCCATCACTTTTTTCAGGGTATAGACTGGATCGTCGTCGGGTAAACTCAATTCGAAGAAACTAAAGTTAATTTTCTGTTGCCCAAACTCAAAAAAGTCGTTATAATAATTAGTTGTTAGCATAGTTACATTATAACATGTAACGGAGAGAAAGATGGTTGTCGTTAGCCATCTTTTTTTCTTTTTATGATAAAAATTTGGGGAGGGTGTGACTTGGTATGAGTCACACCCTCCCTCTCTTAGAACTGTCTATTTCCCGACAGCCCCTTTTGGTAAAGCGGATATCCGTCGGCGGATCCGTATCAGATCACTACGATGACGCCGCCGTCACTTGCATATAAGGAAGAAACTCCTGCCGTATCCAACAAAATGACA
>ERZ869979.742-NODE-742-length-9963-cov-3.295772_pt1 | contig 9963 bp, 8 predicted proteins | sample MGYA00521269_ERZ869979 | MGnify/ENA primary metagenome ERZ869979 (study PRJEB32232, sample SAMN07284974) | human gut metagenome | biome: human-associated habitat; material: feces | host: Homo sapiens | place: Tanzania | collected 2014-04-05 ... | reverse complement strand
CAAGGCTCAGTCCATGCCCAAGGACAAGATCAAGTCCGCTATCGATAAGGCCTTCGGTTCGGGTGCCGACGCTGCCGTCTACGAGAACATCGTGTACGAGGGCTACGGTCCCGCCGGTGTCGCCGTCTACGTCGACTGCCTGACCGACAACCGCAACCGTACCGCTGCTGACGTCCGTTCCGCCTTCTCCCACGCTGGTGGCAACCTGGGCACCTCCGGTTCCGTCGCCTTCCAGTTTGAGCGCAAGGGCCAGATCGTCGTCGCCAAGGAGATCCTGGACGAGAACGCCAAGAAGGAGACCATGATCGCCAACGGTGCTGCCGGTGACGAGGAAGAGTTCATGATGGCTATCGCCGAGGCCGGTGGCGACGACTACGAGGACGCCGGCGAGGAGTGGATCGTCTGGACCGCCGCCAACGACGTCATGGCTGTTTCCAAGGCTCTCGAGGAGCAGGGCATCCAGGTCAAGGGTTCCGAGACCACCATGGTCCCGACCACCCCGACCGAGGTCTCCGGCGCCGACGCCAAGAAGGTTCAGCGCCTTATCGACCGTCTCGAGGAGCTCGACGACGTCCAGGACGTCTACAGCACCATGGACATGACCGACGAGGTCATCGCTGCCCTCGAGGAGGAGTAGCGCCCGCGCGGGTTAAGCCGTGCATATCTGGGCATAATGAAGCGAGCATGCAAGCCTCGTGGAATAGATGAGCCGGATCCGCGTGCCTACAGCACCGGACCCGGCTCTTTTATAATGATGCGAATCGTTTTGCATTCTGTGGACCGAGACCTGAAGGGAGCGCGCGTGCGCGTACTCAAACGAGCCCTAGCGATCGTGTATCTTGCCGCCGCCATTGTGGCGCTGGGTACGTTCGTCTGCCAGTTCTGGGGGCCGTATACGTATCGCTTTATGCTGCTGATGCGCGATCCTATGCCGCGTATCGTCGTTACGGTGTGTGCCGGCGTTGTGGCGCTTGGCGTGCTGGTGGGATTCTTCCGCCTGATGTTTGCCCGTCGTGAGCCGTCCTGCGTGCATCCGGCGGGGGAGCGCAATATCGAGGTCACCCTTGCAGCCCTGTCGTCGTGTGCCCGTGCTGCCGCCGAGCGCGACGAGCGTGTGATGGTCGAACATGTCGAGGCACGCGTCCAAGGCTCCGACGATTCGCACGTCCGTTTTAAGGTCGAGGCTATCGCGCTTGACGATAAGGACGTGGCATCTCTGGCTACCGCGATGCAGCAGCGCATCGAGGAAGCTTGCGACACCATGCTCGGCACGTCGGGTACGACCGCGCGCGTCCGTTTTTTACCGTCCAAGACTACCGTCCAGACCGTGGAGGTTTCCGGTGAGTGATACTAACCAAGATAAGACCGCCCGCACGCCGCGCCTGACGATTGACCAGACCGCCGCACCGGCAAGCGAACCTGTTGATTCCAAAGCAGAGGCAACCGAGTCGCAAGACGCGGCGGCCGCGGATTTTGACGAGGCGATGGGCCTCATCAAGGGTACGGGCGCTGCCATCTGGAGCTATGCCGTACGCCATCCCAACACCACGCTCGGCGCCGTCGCAGGCTTTATCCTTGCCGTGCTGGTGCTCACGTTGGGTCTGTGGGACACGCTCGTCATCGCATTCTTCGTGCTGATCGGCGCCGTTATCGGCCAGATCCGTGATGGCGAGAACGATATCGTCAACTTCTTCGGCCGTCTGTTTAGCGGCCGCTAATATGTATTCGACTGCCGCATCTGCGGTGGGCATAAGGAGGAACCATGGCTTTTAATACGAAGGTCGATGTGGCCGATACCGAGCTCGAGGAGAACGGGGCGGTCGTCGCCGAAGTCGAGGATGTAGAACTCGAAGGTCAGGCCCTCGCCGAGGCCGAGTCCGATGCGGATGAGGATGACGAGGAGGCGGACGAGTCCGAGGACTCGCTGACCTATTCTAACGGCGTAATCGAGAAGATCGTCGCCATGGCCACCCGCGAGGTTCCGCACGTCCTGGGCATGAAGGGTAACCTCATGCACTTTGTGCAGGAGCAGTTTGGTGCCGAGAACCTGACCAAGGGCGTGACGGTCGAGGTCACCGACGACAACCGTGTGGTCGTCAACATCTCCGTCATCATCGAGTACGGCGCCTATGCGCCTGCAATCTTCGACGACGTCAAGGAGCGCGTCACCGAGCGCCTCGCTGCGATGACCGGTCTTGAGGTGGCGGGCGTCAACCTGCGCATCGAGGATGTCATCACGCCCGAGGAGTACGAGCACCGCACCAACCAGCACGAGTAACCTACCAGTTAGGGACAGGTTCGTTTTTGCAGGTTTTATCTGCCAAAACGTCAAATGGCCGGCAGTGCAGACGCATGCGCTGCCGGCCGTTATTTGTATGTCCCTGATGTAGGTATACCGCTTGTCTAACTAAGGGTTGCAATCGCTGCGTTCCGCGTTACCCTAATGGGCGCATTGTTTCCAAATTGTTAACGAGGAGTTGCCGTAATGGCCGACGAGCACGAGACAGAAAGCAAGGCATGGGCGATTGAGGCCGCTGCGGCAGAGGCGGCGTCGCGTGCTGCCGAGGAGGTACATCGTCCTCCCGTAGTGCCGATGGAACGCGTGGTCGATCGCGATGTTATCGAGCGTGGCGAGCGCGCTGGTCGCAAGCGCAGCCAGGAGCCGGGTTTTCCGCGCTTTTTTGCCGAGCTCAATTTGGGCCTGATCCTCACGGCCTTTGCCATCGTCGCGTTTAAAACCCCTAATCACTTCGCCTTTGGCGGCACCTCGGGCGTTTCGGTTATTCTTTCCACGCTGTTCCCGACCCTGCCCGTCGGTGTCTTTATGTGGATCATCAACGCGGTCCTCGTCGTCCTGGGCTTTATCTTTTTGGAGCGCAAGGCAATCCTGTGGAGCGTCTTCGCCTCGTTTGCACTTTCCGCCTATGTTTCGCTGTTTGAGCTCTTCATTCCGACGGATGTTTCGCTAACGGGCGATATGTGGCTCGACTTGTGCTTTGCCGTGATTCTACCGGCGCTCGGCAGCGCCATCGTTTTCGACATTGGCGCCTCGACGGGCGGCACGGACATTCTCGCCATGATCCTCAAGCGCCGCACGACGCTCGAGATCGGCCGTGCGCTGCTGCTGGTGGATATCGGCATCGTGACGATCGCTGCTTTCCTGTACGGTCCGCGCGTCGGTCTGTACTGCGTGCTTGGCCTGTTTGCCAAGACGCTTGTGGTCGATAAGGCCATCGAGAGCATTCACCTGCGCAAGGTCTGCACAGTCATTTGCTCCGAGCCGCGCAAGATCGAGGAATTTATCGTCAAGCACCTTAACCGCACGGCAACCATTAGCCGTGGCTACGGTGCCTTCTCTGGCAAGTGCGTAACGGTGATCATGAGCGTGCTGAGCCGCCGCGAGGCTGTGCAGCTGCGTCGCTATGCTCGCGAGATCGATCCGGACGCGTTTATCACTATCGTGGACAGTTCCGAGATCGTCGGCAAGGGCTTCCGCGGAACGAACTAGCGCGGGCGTCTATAGTAAGTTGCCTGCTGGCTCCGTATTCTTGCAAATCGGTCATCTTTGAGTATTTGTCCTCACATTGGGCAATAATGATGCTAAAGGCATTGTTAGCAATCCAAGTGATTCGCTCAAGATACGAAGGGATGATTTCGATGTTCTGCTCGCAGTGTGGCGCTCCTATGGGCGATAGCGATAAGTTCTGCGGCGTGTGCGGCGCTCCTAATGCTGGTGCTACCGACCCCGCACCCCAGGGACAGCCTCAACCGTTTGTTCCGCAGCCGCCTGTGGCGAATGTGCCCAAGGGCTGTGTGGCTCAGGCGTTCCAAGATATGACCAAGACTCCGGGCGTACTGCAGCGCGTGTGCCAGATCGCCTTTTTGCCGGCGCTTATCTGCGTTGTGTCGGTGCTCGTGCTGTTTATTCCCGTTATTGGCGGCATTGCGGCAGCCATCGGCTTTTTGGCGGCTTGCATTGCGAGCGTGTGCGGTTCCGGTTTTGGCATCGAGTGGGGCCGTGATCTTTCGCTCAAGGTCGATGACGGCATGGACCGTCCGCTGATGCGTTCCACGTCGTTTGGTCTCGGCGTCTTCTCGGGCGTCATCTCGGTGGTGCTCGAGGTTATCGCTGCCATCCCCGTTTTTGGCGTAATGCTTTCACTCGTCGAGAGCGTGGCGCTTGGTGCCGCAGGTTCGTACTCCTACTATGGTTCCTATGCGCTCGAGGCAGCGCTGTTCGGTTCGCTCGGCCTGCTTGTCTTGGCTATGATCGCGACGGCGATTCTGGGTGTCTTCTTTAAGATGTTCGCGGATATCGCCGTGATGCACTTTGCGGTGACCGGTCGCGTCGAGAGCGCGTTTTCGCTCGATAAGGTCTGGGCGGCCTTTAAGCACAATAAGACCAAGCTGTTCTGCGCATCGTTTCTTCCTGAGTTTTTGACGGGTCTGGTCGCCAACGTTGTCACATGGATCCTGACGCTCGTCTTTGGCGCCATTGCCTCTGTCGGTATGTATAGCTACTACTACCGTCCTACGGCTATTGAGGCGCTTGTTACCGGCGGTGGCATTACGCTCGTATTGTTCTTGGTGCTGACGGCGTTTGTCACGGTATTCCTCACGGTCTTTGGCAGCATGCTCAAGCATCGTGCCGTTGGCTATTGGGTAGCGCGCTACGCAAGCGAGTGGGCCGACGAGGACAAGGATGACGTCCTGACCTTCGTGCTGCCCTTCGAAAAGAAGGCCGCTCCTGCAAGCTACGATGCTCCGGACGTCGCTCCCGCGCCTGTGCCCAAGCCCGCACCTGCGCCAGAGCCCGAGCCTGCGCCAGAGCCCGCACCTACGCCCGAGTCCGAGCCTGCGCCGGAGCCCGAGCCTGCACCGGATCCCGCGCCCGACCCGAACTCCGACGAGGCCCCGCAGGACGAATAGCCCTGCCGCCTGCCATTTGGGGACGGGGTGGAAATGGCAGAAATAGCGCTTAACAAATAAGCGGAGGGGGACGTTCATCTTGACGTCCCCCTCCGCTTTGTTATTGACGATTAATCTAGAGTGCGCGATGGCTACTCGTCGCGATGGTCTTCGTGGCGAGCAGCGGCGCGGGCATCGTGGATGCCCTTGATTGCGGCATGGCGGGCGGTGCGGGCATCGTGCACGGCGTCGCGAGCTTCGGCAGCCGTTGCCTTGGCAGAGCGCAGTTTGGCGGCCAGATCGGGATTGGTCTCGGCGACGGCAGCAATCGTGGGGCCGTCGAGCTCCTCTTGCGTGGGCTCGGCCAAAAAGTCGATGGCATACTGGGCGGCTACCATGGAGCCCTTGGCAAGCACGCTCTCATCAATCTTGTAGAAGCAGGAGTGTTGGGCGTACGTCGCACCGATTTGGGGATTGCGCGCGCCCACAAAGGCGAGCACGCCCGGCACGCGGCGCAGGTACTCCGAAAAGTCTTCGCCCGAAAGCGTGCCGCGGTAATGGCCTTGGCCGGTGGGGCCCAAGCATTTGATTACAGCCTGGCGGCAGCGCTCACTCGAGGCGGCGTCGTTTTCGACCTTGTAGTTGGCGATGGTGTAATCGGTAAGCTCGGCCTCGGCGCCCAAAGCTGCTGCGGTGTGCTCCACGATGCGGCGCATAAGCTCGGGCATCTCCTCATGCGTCTTGTCGCCATAGGTGCGTACCGTGCCGGCGAGGTATGCCGTGCCAGCGATGACGTTGCGTGCGGTGCCGCCGTGCAGCTCGCCGACGGTGATGACGGCGGGCTCGTAGGGGCTGATCTCGCGCGAGACGATGGTCTGCAGGGCGTTGACGATCTCGGCGGCAACCATAACGGCGTCGTGGCCGCGCTGGGGCATGGCGCCGTGGCACGAGGTGCCGCGCACGTCGATGCGGAACCAGTCGGTATTGGCCATGCGCGGTCCGGGCTCGCAGCTCACGGTGCCGGCGTCGACCTCACTCCAGATGTGCGCGGCGTAGGCACCATCGACGCCGTCGAGCACGCCCGTGCCGATCATGAGCTTGGCGCCTTGGCCATTTTCCTCGCTGGGCTGGAAGACGATGCGGACCTCGCCGTGGATGTCATCGGTCATGTGGCGCAGGATCTGCAGTGTGCCGAGCATCATGGCGATGTGGCAGTCGTGGCCGCAGGCGTGCATGCAGCCCTCGTTGACGCTGGCGAACTCCTCGCCGGTCTGTTCGGTGACGGGAAGGGCGTCGATGTCGGCGCGCAGCAGGATGCGGCGGCGCGGCGTGCCGTCCTCGCGGTAGGCATCGGGCGCGGTGCCGCGAAGCGTCGCCACCAGGCCCGTCTTGAGCGGGCGCTCGTAGGGGATATTCATAGCGTCGAGCTGATTTGCGATGTCGGAAGTCGTGCGCTCCTCGGCGAGGCTCAGCTCTGGGTGCTTATGGAAGTGCCGGCGCTGCTTGATGATGTAGGGCTCAAATTCGGCAGCGATATCTTGGATGGCAGCGGTGACGTCGTCAGCCGCTCGCACCTCGGTCGCCGCCATAATCTGCTGTGCCTTGGTCTTCGTCATGGTCGATTTGCTCCTTGCTGGTTTTATCGCAAAATCGTACAAGATGTCTCCAGTATGCCACCTGCCACTTGGCCTGGCAAAGCTGCCGTTTGCCGCTTGGGGTTTTGTAACAGGGGCGGGGGAGTACACTCGGGGGTGTTGAATTTCCTGCCAGAGATGGGGATGCCCATGCAGCATATCGATCGGATTATCCGCTCCAAGAACGTCTTTACTGCCCAGGATGGCATCGATGCCGCCCGTGAGCTCGCGATTGCCATTGCGGGCGATCGTATCGTCGCGGTCGGTAAGCCCGATGACGTGATTGCCGCCGCGCCTGCCGCCACGCCGGTTATCGACTACGGCGAGCAGTTTGTCTGCCCTGGCTTTCACGATGCTCACCTGCACTTCTTCCATACCTCGGTCGGCTCCTCGCCCTACATGCTCATGGATATGGGCACCTCTGAGGCAGCATTGGTGCAGCACGCGCTCGAGTTCTCCCAAGGTCTGCCCGATGACGCCTGGGTCGTGACCCAGGGCTGGCGCGATTACCGCTGGGATCCGCCTGAGCATCCTACTAAGGCATCGCTCGACGCCGCCTTCCCCGATCGCCCCTGCGTCATGTATTCGGGCGATGGACACACGTTGTGGCTTAACAGCCGCGCACTCGAGGCCCTCGGCGTGACGCGCGACAGTGAACCGCCAGCGGGCGGCAGCTATGACAAGGATGCAAACGGTGAGCTCACGGGTATCGCGCACGAGGCGGCTGCCATGCAGCTGCTGCCGCGCTGCCTTGAGTGGCTGGGCGAGGACCGCATCGCGAGCGCTTACGCCGACCAAATGAAGCGCATGGCCGAGCAGGGCATCACCTCAATCTGCGACATGTCGCTCATGCCCATGCCGGGCTGCGACTTTATTCGCGACGATGTCTACGACAAGCTGCAGGCCGCCGGCAAGCTGGGCATCCGCGCCCATCTATTCCCCACGCTGCTGGATGACCAGTCGCGCTTGGAGGAGCTGCAAGCCCGCTACACGAACAATGCACTGCTCTCGGCGCCGGGCTTTAAACAGTTCTTTGATGGCGTGTCGAGCGAGCATACCGCATATCTTACCGAGCCTTACACCAATCCGCGCTTCCCGGGCGACCAGGGTCGTCTGACGGTTCCTGCCGAGCGCATGCGCAAACTGGTCCTCGCGGCGGCAGAGCGTGGCCATACCGTGCGCATCCACGTCATCGGCGACGGTGCCATCCACGCTGCACTCGATATCTTCGAAGAAGCGGTCAAGCTTTACGGCCTGCCCCAGCGCGGCCACAACACGCTTGAGCATCTGGAGAACCTTCTGCCCGAGGACATCGACCGCCTACGCAAGCTCAATGTCATTGCCTCGAGCCAGCCCTGCCACATCACGCTCGATCCGGGCGGTCCCGAGCGCGACCTGGGTCTGGAACGCAGCCGCATCATGTGGCCGTTTGCGACCTATAAGCAGCGCGGCATCCGCCAGGCCTTCGGCACCGACAGCCCTATTACGGCCGTCACTAGCATGAATGTGCTCTACACGGCCATCACGCGCCAAGACCCCCGCAGCCACTGGCCCGAGGGCGGCTGGCTCCCCAGCGAGCGCATCGACGCGGCCACGGCCCTGCGCAACTACACCCTGGGCAGCGCCTACGCAGCGGGCGACGAGCAAAACCTCGGCAGCCTGGAGCCCGGCAAATACGCCGACCTGGTAGTCCTGGACCAAAACCCACTCACCATCGACCCCCAAGAGCTCCAAACCACCAAAGTCCAAGCCACCTACCTAGCCGGCAACCTCATCTACGAACGCTAGCCTCACACATCCCACCCATCAGTTGCGGTGAAATATGGACTAAATAACGCCTCAACAGCAAAAAACAGTCCATATTCCACCGCAACTTAAAAGGGGCACGTTTCAGCAACGTGCCCCTTTCTTGTACATCCCATCCGCATCGCCATTTTGCTGCACTGATTTTTCTGAATGCCGGGCTCAAATAAGTTACCCCAGCTCCCGTGTGGCTCCGGAGGGGCGGGGCATAAGGTTTATCGCGAGTTCCGCACGAGCCGAAGGCCACTTAATGTGGCCTTCGAGCGAGCCCAGGACCTGACCGAGCAAAAATCAAACGGCCGGCCCCGGGCAAGGCGGCGAGTTTAACGAGCCGCCAAGATGGCGTCGATGAGCGTCAGTACGCCCCCGTCGTTGTTGCTCGGAATGCGCCACTTAGCATGCGCGTTCATATGCTCCTCGGCATTGTCCACGATAAAGCTGTGACCGACGCGCTCCAGCATGGGGATGTCGTTATACGTGTCGCCCACTGCGGCGGCGTCGGCGATGTCGATGCCGAGCTGCTCGCACAGATGCGCGACGCCGGCGCCCTTGTCGACGCCCAGGTTCATAAAGTCGATCCACTCGCGACCGGCATTGGTGACATAGAGCTGGTCGGAGAATGCGGGGTTGTAGGTCTCGCGGAACGCGGGCTCGGCATCGTAGGCAGGAAAGAAGATCGAGATCTTATTGGACTCGATGTCGAGGCCCTCAAAAGTGTCGACGTAGTTGATCGTGTTGTAGTAGACGCTGATCTCGTCGTGATACTGGTGGTCGCGGGCAAGCACGTAAAACTCGTCGTAGCAGCACAGCACGGGAACGGCGCGCGGGTCCTCCGAGGCACAGGCAAGCACCTGCTGGTACAGAGCCACGTCGATATTGCTCTTATAGATATAGTTGCCGCGATAGATGACGCAGGCACCGTTGTCCGGGCAAAACGCGAGGCGGTTCTTAATGCCCTCGAACATTTCCTCGAGCTTGGGGGCCGGGCGTCCACTGGCGGGGCAGAATACGATACCGGCGTCGGCGAGCTTGTCCAGACGCTCATCGAGGCCCTGAGGCAGCACGCGCTCGTCGGTGAGAAGCGTCTTGTCCATATCGACGGCGAGAATCTTAATCTTGCCGATATTGGCATCTGATTCGTAAGTTTGCATAAAAGCGCGCCTTTCGTTTCGAGATTGTTTCAGACGTTATAATCATTAACTAGTAGTCGGGCGTATTTTCGCAGGATTGACGCGTATTTGCACCACTCTTCACAAAGTAATGAAAAAACTTTTCAGAAATTTGAATTTGTCGCTTGTGCAGCAAGCACTTTAGCGTATGATAGCGACCATCGAAAACGGAGACGGCAAAAGCGCCGTTTACCGAGGAAAAGGTACCGTTTGCGATATATGAATTGCGCCCGGCGATACGTGAAAGGAGAGGCAGATGCAGTTCGTAAAGATCATCACCACTGCAGACAATGCCATCCGACGCCAGCGCGCAATTTCCCGACGACGATAACAATCGTCTCTGTCCGCATGGGGCGAAATGCCTCAACAGAGTCATTTTGAGGTCGTCGGGTTTTTAGCACGACATAGCCGCATGTTTCTAGGGCATGCCTGTGCTGCATTCTGCTGAA
>ERZ869979.740-NODE-740-length-9970-cov-6.477307_pt1 | contig 9970 bp, 9 predicted proteins | sample MGYA00521269_ERZ869979 | MGnify/ENA primary metagenome ERZ869979 (study PRJEB32232, sample SAMN07284974) | human gut metagenome | biome: human-associated habitat; material: feces | host: Homo sapiens | place: Tanzania | collected 2014-04-05 ... | reverse complement strand
AAGCAGTATATGCACAAAAGGACAATCATTAATAGGAGGTTTATATGTATAGATATGTGATAAGTTTCATTCTGCTTTTTTTATTGGAAGCAAACAGTATATGTATTGCACAGCAAAAGCAGGGAAAGGTTCTCCGTCCAATTCCACAGGAAATTGGAAAGGTTACGATTCTTGGCAATGCCAGTCTGGAAGTGACCTATGCTTTCAATGCAACGGATTTGACAGATGAGCAAACATATATAGACTTGCAGGTTTTGCGAGCAGGTCGTTCTGTGAGCAAATATTACAGTCGTTTCTTGGAGTTGGATGACTCGCTTTGTAGCGAATTCAAAAGAAAGAATTCCAGTGCCTCAGGTATTCCTGGGCTCTTTTGTCAACAAGGTCGCAACTGCAACTATTGGAGTGAATATCAGTTTACAGAAATATTCTCTCAGAATGGAACTCGAACCTATTATGTCCGTATGCCCTTTGCAATGCAACGATATAATTGCTATTATACGGAGCCTATAGAGCAGCAACGCTGGCAGTTGGACAATGATACTTGTCGGATTCTTGGTTATCGCTGCCAGAAGGCTCATTGCTTTTGGCGTGGACGTAAGTTCGAGGCATGGTTTGCCTCAGATATCCCAACAAGTCAAGGACCATGGAACTTTGGAGGGCTTCCTGGCCTTATTCTTCGTCTCAATGACGAAGAACGGCTTTACAGTTGGGAGGCGGTGAAAATACGTAGCGGTCAATTTCCTATTGCCAAGCGCAACTTCAAAGGCTACCGACATGATACACGTGAGCATGTGCTACGATTGCAAGTTGCCATCAACTGTGATTTTTTGAAAGTTGGTGGTGCTCGTGACCGCAAGACAGGTCAGTTGAGGTCACAGCCTCACCCATACGAACCTCTTGAAAAGGAATAGTAAAGAATAGAGGCTAATTATTAAATATTTAGCAAATACATCTTAAAACCACGAAATATGAAACGAAATTCTCTCTTGATATTGCTTTTTTTATTGCCCTTTTTGTCAGTAATGCCCCAACCGAAACAAAATGGTCGTATTCCTACTCGTGAGAAAAGAGGGTATGATCTCAGGAAGGTCATAGGAAATGCCAGTATTCGTATCCTTTATGCTCTCAATGCGAAAGATGTGAGAAATGAGGATACTTATCTGGACTTAGGTAAGTTGGAAGTGGGACAGGGCATTTCGAAATATTCCAGTGAGTTCCTCTCCAGATCTGATAGAAAGGCCGTCCAGTGGAAAAAGACAACAAAGGCCAAAGGAAACGTGCCCAAGTCCTTTTGGATGGGTGGTCTAAAAACATATAAGGAAAATTGGAGTGAGTTGGTATTCTCTGAATATTTTGTAAAGGGAAATAAACTTACGGAATGGGCTTGTATGCCTCTTTGGGCAGAGAATAATAATGGTCGATACACGGAAGCGTGGCCTTTGATGCGGTGGAATCTACACAAGGAGTATCTGTTAATTCTGGGACATCGTTGCCAAAGGGCAACCAGTCGTTTCCGCGGCAATGAATTTGAAGCCTGGTTCGCTCCTGATATCCCTTTCAAGGGTGGCCCATGGAAGTTTGGTGGACTTCCTGGTTGCATCTTGAAAGTTCAGGACCTGCAAAAAAAATATGTTTGGGAGGCGGTAGCCATAGATCGAGGAAATTTCCCCATTCTTCAATATCCTGAGCGTCTCTATCCAAAGACTACACGTAGTCGAATCTGGAAGTTGCAAAAGAAATACAATGCGGATTACTGGAATGCCATAGGAATGGTATGGAGTGATGGTCATGTCAGCAAGAGACAGAAATTCTCACCCATAGAAAAAGAATGATTTATGATGCGAGCAGCGATAGTAATCACAGTATAAATAAACAATTTAAAAAAAGAATATATGAAATCAATTATACCTATAATCCTTTGTCTGGTATTTTTTCTGAGTAAAGGTTGGGTATTGGAGGCCCAGCCTAAGGCTGCGTATTGCCCTATTCCTAACAGATCGGTAGGTAAAATAAAAGTAATCGATAGTACAATGGTAAAGATCTGGTATGCTTTCAATGCTGATAATATTAATGACGAAAATACCTATATAGACAAGCAATGTCTGGATATAGGTAAAAAAGTCATGAAATATTATAGCGATATCCTTTCAAAGGAGGATAATCTACTGTTAGCTTGGAAAAAAAAACACCCCAAGACTCAGGGAATTCCACGTAATATAGTAAAAGGAGGCAAAAAACGTGAGACGTGGAGCGAATACCAGTATTCTGAGCTATTTATCTATAAAAATAAAATGGAGGTATATGCCACCATGCCCCAATGGCTGGAAAGATATAATTCCTTTTATACCGAAGACTATCCTCTTCAAAAATGGAAGATTGATACGAGAACTCAGAAAGTCTTGGGGTACGTATGCCAAAGGGCTACGACTAATTGGAGGGGGCGTATCTTTGAGGCATGGTTCGCTCCGAGCATCCCCTTGAAAGCTGGGCCATGGAAGTTTGGTGGTTTGCCTGGGCTTATCCTTAAACTTCGTGACATGGATGGCTTGTATCGATTCGAGGCCGTCCAGATATCTCGGCATCCCAGCCCAATATTTAAATATGACTACAAGGGTTTCTTGTCTTCAACACGTGCAAAAGTTTGGAAACAACACAAAAGCTTTAATGAGAATTGGTGGAAGGCTGCCAATTACCATAAGGCGACGATAGATTCTCAAGGTAATATGGTGCAAGGCGCAGCCGTTTCTATATTTACACCTTATTCACCCATAGAAAAAGAATGATTTATGATGCGAGCAGCGATAGTAACAATATTATTGATGGCGATATGGCAAGATGGTTTGCAGGCTCAAACCGTCATCGGTGGCTCTGTGCTCAATGCACAGGGTAAGCCCATCGAGGCTTATGTTTCCGTAACTGATAAGAAAACGGGCAGCATCCTTGCCTACTCTGACGTTGACAACAAGGGTAATTATAAGTTGTCTTTTGAGACGGATGCGGACTCTGTGGTGGTTACGGCTTCCGGTCTGACGATCGGCAATCATCCTAAGACTGTTCCTAATTGTTCCCAGCAGATTTCCTTCCGTCCCAAGGAAGAAATCCTCCAGCTTCAAGAGGTGATGGTCAAGGCAAAGAAGATTCGCCAGGATGGTGACACGCTGAGCTATAACGTCGCCTCCTATAGTCAGCAGGGTGACCGAGTGATAGCTGATGTTTTGAAACGCATGCCAGGCATAGAGGTTAGTGGAGATGGTGGTATCAAATTCAACGGTAAGGGCATTTCTAAGTTCTATGTGGAGGGCATGGACTTGCTGCAGGGCCGTTACGGCATCGCCACCAACAATGTCAATGCCCAGGATGTCGCTTCCGTGCAGGTTCTTCAGAACCATCAGCCAGTTAAGGCATTGAGAGGAAAAATGCTGACGGATGACGTTGCTATGAACCTTAAACTAAAAAGCTCCTCTAAAGGAACTTTGGGAGTAAATGCCATGGTTGGTGGGGGAATAGAAGGAGAAAATAAAGGCATTTGGACGGCAGAACTTGTTGGTATGTACTTCAATAAGAAAAGACAGGACATCACGTTGTACAAAGGAAATAATACCGGGGACGACGTATCGCAGGAACTGAGGATGCATTATTCTGATATCAACAGCGTTTTTCTGTATCCTTATTGTCCTATGGGAGCTCTGTTGCCAAATGGATCCGGACTTCCTCAAAAGAGAACCTTCGATAATTCATCGCACGTCTTAACCTTGAATCATTTGGAGAAATTGGGTGAGGATAATGAGATAGGTCTGAATGTTGCCTATTACAGCGATTGTGTCCGTCGTGACGGAAATAGTATGAGTAATCTTTTTGTTAACGATAACCAGCGGTTGTTGACGCAAGAGTCATTGTATAGCAAGACGAAGACCGATAATCTGAATATACAACTGAGGTATAACAGGAATGCCTCCAGCAATTTCATTGCAGATGTCTTGAAACTTGACTTGGGCTGGATTTCTGATAAGGTGGATGGAACGCTTGGTTCGGAACGTACAGGTCTATATCCTGTGAGATATGGAGAAGAAGTGACTCATCAGTATTTCGACCATCCACAGTTGTCCGTCAGCAATACGTTAAACATCATCCGCAACATAGGAAAGCATACGCTCGATTTGCATTTTTCTGCTGGCTACTCCCAGCGACCTAATACCCTTGAAGTCAGTATCGACTCTTTGGAGGAGGAAAAGACTTCCTATTATGTGCAGGATATCGTATCGCGCCATATTGCTGGTAATTTTCATACACAATACAGTCTGCATCTGGGTGACTTTACCTTGGACTATGGGCTTCTTGCTGATGCAAGTCTCCACGGAATCAAGACTACGCTTGATGGTTTTGGGGATGGTGGTGACTCTAATCGTAACAACCTTTGGTATAATACTTATGAGGTCGCTCTACGTCAGAACTATAAGTTTGAGAGAGCTGGGTGGAGAGTGCTGTTAGGATGCCCGCTGAGCCTTTATTCACAGACGCTTGACGACCGGATTCGTAGAGACCGAAATGATTACGTTCACCTGTTGGTCAATCCGATGATGTCAGTTGGTTATGAGTGGATGGACTGGAGTGGAAATCTGCGTGCTGGCTATACTAAAAACATAGGAAGTCCTGATGGTATTTATCAGGGTTACATGATGGGCAACTATCGCTCCTTTCAGCGCAGTTACTTAGAGCGTCTGTCAGAAACGGAGCGTACAGATATCTCTGTCAGTCTGGGTTATCGCAATGCCATAAGTGCCACATTCCTTCGCATCAACGGCTCGTATGGTTATAAGCGTGACAACCAAACCTATGGAACTTACTATCAGGGTGGAACCAGTATTGTACAGATAGTGGACAGGCATTCGCAGTCTAAAACCTATAGCATCGGGGCTAATGGAAGCAAGGGGTTCGACTGGTTGCAGACCACGATTAGTCTTTTTGCAAATTATAGGTATATGACCAGCGAACGGCTTATGGGAAATGATGTATATCCGTTTTGCTCACGTTTCACCAGCGTAGGACTTGGTGGAAGCATCGTACCTTTTCCGTGGCTTGATTTTGTCTGGAACAGTGGCTATTCGTGGAGCTTTAGCGAGACGAAAGCAGAAGTCAATGCATATGGTAAAAATGTGCGCTCAGCTACGCAGCGAGTCAAAATGAATACCCATATAGGGAAGAAACTGACCATGACGGCTTCGTTAGAGGATAATTACAATAGTCTGACTACAGTCAATCGACATGCCTGGTTTGGAGATGTGGCTGTCAAGTTGAAATGCAAGCGAACAGACTTGGAACTGCAACTCAATAACCTGCTGAACCAGCAAAGTTACACAAGCGTGAATTATAGTGGACTTGACATCTATTCTTATACCTCTCAACTACGTTCACGCAATGTTTTGGTAACCGTCAGGTTCAAATTACTCTAATCAATAGGAGTTAAAATAAAAAAATAAACAATATGAATGAAGAAAAAACGTGGTTTTCATTTTTTTGAGGCAGGGTTGCTACTATATCTTAACTTTAATCTGCAAGCTATAGAATTTTACTTATAAAGCGAAAAAAACTCCAAAAGGAGTTATTTTCTCAGATTATATTTGTACTTTTGCTATGTCATTCAGAGTTTTATTTGTTTTTTTGCAACACTAATATAAATGAAATTTCTGACGTGGCAAAATCATGAGCATTTTTTTGCTCAGGTGTTTATATAAATTATTAATTATAGTGTTGCAGAAATTAGGTTGATGAAGAAGATTCTGTTTTTCTTTTTATTCTTCTTGCTTTTGTTGACAGGAAGTTGTTCAGACCATCGTGCACAAATGGTATGGTTGGCAGAAATGAATAGTTTGATGGAGAAGAATCCGCAGGCTGCGTATGACAGTTTGTGCAATCATCGCCAGGACATGTCACAAAGTGGTGAAAAGGTAGAAATGCGTTATCGTATGTTGGAAGCAAAGGCATTGAATAAGCTTTTCAAGCCAATGCCTTCAGATTCCTTGTTTCAAGAAGTCGTAGATTATTATGATAGCAAAGGTACCCCTAATGAGAAGATGGAGGCTCATTATCTCTTGGGATGTATCTATCGTGATATGAAAGAGGCACCCAAGGCAATGCAATGTTATCAGGATGCGGTGGAAAGTGTAGATACTTTGAGCAAAGATTGTGATTTCAATTCTCTTAAAAGGATTTATGGGCAGATGGCTGATGTCTTTGTGAAGCAGAATTTGTTTCAAGAGGCGCAGATCGCGCTGCAAAAGTACATAACTTATACATTAAAGGAAAAAGATACTTTAAATTATATAATAGGTTGTGAAAGATTCATACCAATTTTTAGTGCAATGGGTGATACAGCAAAGGCGATAGCTCAGACCAAACTTTGTACTCGTTTATATGAAAAATACCATTATCATCAAAAGGCTATAGCTGCATGCGTAACCTTGATAGAATTATATTTGGATAGGCTTCAATATCAAGAAGCTCGTCATTTAATGCAGAAATTTGAATCAAAATCAGGGCTGTTTGATAAACATGGTAATATTGCTACCCCTCGTGAATATTATTATTACTATAAAGGTAAGTATTTTCTGGGTACTCAACAATTGGATTCTGCTGAATTCTATTTTAGAAAATTGGGTCGTTTTGGTTATTCGTATGAAGCAAGTAGAGGGTTAATGGATATTTACAGAATACGCTTGAATAGTGATTCCATCAATAAATATTCTTTACTATGTGAGAAGGAAATGGACAAGATATTAGAAGGTACACAAACGAAGGCAGTTGTTCTGGCTAACTCTTTATATAATTATACAAGGTTGCAAAAAAAGATAGAGGAGGAAAAGCAACAGAAATTGCGAGATAAATATGTGGCAATCATTGCAGGCTTCATCATATTGCTATTTGTGATTTACCTTGTCCGCCGTTATCGAAATATGCAGAAGAAAATGTCGGATGAACTGAAAAAAGTGAATTGAAATTATGTGTTGACATTTCAGAATATGGAGAAGGCTCGCCAAGAATTATCAATATTGCAGGAAAATATAGATCTTTCTGTCAAGAGAAAGCAAGAAGAAATCATGTCTTTGCAAGTTGCTCTTCAAGAATATAAGGAGAAATGTGACCAATTTAATAAGGTAGGTAACAAGAATGCATTGATGGCAAGCGACATCTTTCTGAAATTTAAAGAGATGGCCAGACATCATAATCGTCATAGTCCGAGCCCAAAAGATTGGGATGCATTATCAGCCGAGTTCCAGCATTATCTGCCCGTTCTATATGAACAGATAATAAGAAGCCGATTGAGTACACAGGAATTTCAGGTATGTGTTCTTACCTATTTGAATATAGACAATACTGATATTTCATTTCTTGTGAAAACAACTTCTAAGACGATAAGTAATGCGAGAAAGAAAGCAAACAGGAAATTGTTTGGTGATGATAGTGCTTCTACATTAGACGAAAATCTATTGAAATTTTAAGTGAAAGTCCACCAAAGGATACGTGATGTATTTTTGGTGGACATTTTTTCGTCTCAAAATTTGCATATTTGTATTTTGATTCCTAAATTTGCAGCCGAACTTAAATTCTATTAAAATAACATTGATATTGTTTTGTAAGCAAGTCAAGATGGTAGCATATATACTAAAGAAGATGGAGGGTATGAAACAGTTTTTGTTTTTTATAGTCTTAGGTCTTTTACTCCCAAGTTTTGCTTGGGGGCAAAAGTTCGAGCGTAGAAGCTATAAACAGGCTTTGAATAGTGTAAAATTCATAGATGTTCGCTCCTATCAGCCTTATTTGAGTTGTATGCTGTTTCATAATGATTATTGGCATTTGTATGAATTGGAAAATGTCAATATAAGTCCTGAAAATAACAAAACGTTGTTGAAGAAAATAGAAACAGGAAAGGGGTATGTTGATATGGTTTTTCCCATTTGTTATCTTTGGAATGATAAACCACAGCAAGTTGTTTTGGATGGAGGATTTTCTAATTTGGCAGAAAATGATAGTGCAAGAGTTGTACTTCTTCAAGAAACTTTGAATGGAACTGTTATGCAGGATGCAAAACTTGTAGGTTCTAAGGATAGTACATTTAGATTAACCATTCCTTTTTCTAATAAGCCTTGGATAAATATGTGTATGGCGGTGAGAATAATGGTTAATCTTAATAGTACAAATGAGATAGGCTTACATCATTTAGCCATAACTGTTGATGGTAAAGATATAGATGAGGTAGATCCTATAACAGAAGCAAACAATGATAGAGAATTTGATGAATCTTCTAAATTTATATTGGAAAAGTCTTTATGCGAGTCAGAAATCAGAAAGTTAGAGCAAATATGCTATCTTTGGGGATTCTTAAAATATTATCACCCGCTTGTAAGGCATGGAAAATATAACTGGAATTATCAACTGTTTAGACAACTGAAATTATATGCCATCGAAGATGAATGCGTCTTTTCTCAAAAACTTTTGGAGACTATACCATCTTGGGCAGATTTACCCCTAAGGAATAGTAAGGAACCCACAAAAAATATAAAGAATAAAGTTGGTTTCTTGTGGCTAAACAAATTTAGTTCCGATATAAGAACTTCTATAGATTTGATAAAGAAACTGAAGCGTGGTTATCAAAATGTTTATCATATAGGATACCCAGAATGGGAATCTACAAATCGTTTGTTGCGTTTACGAAACGAAACAGCTTATGATAGTATTGAGATTTCCGATGACGGCTACAGGCTATTGTCGCTTTTTAGAGTGTGGAATTTTTTGTACTATTTTTCTCCGTTCATGGCTGCAAAAGAAAAGCATTGGATAGAGATTCTGCCAAAGTATATAAAAATATTTGCCGAAGCAAGAGATAAGAAATCCTATGATTATGCATGTGCTCAGCTAATTTGCGAATTGAAAGATACTCATTCTCAAATGTTTGGCGTAAAATATTATGGTATAGATGAGCGGGTATGGAATCCACATTTTCTACCTATGGATTTGTATTTCTGTGGTTCGGATATGCTGATAACAAAATTGAATTCTGAAAGCATGAAGAATTCTGGTCTGAAAGTTGGAGATTTGATTACAGAAGTCAATGGTGTCTCTATGTCTGAAATTTGTAAAAGGAAAAACAATTACAGTATGCTGGCCAATCCTGAAAACAATTTCTTTGACGGGGCTTATGCCAGCTTCGATACGGACAGTGTTTGTTATACGGTTCTGCGTAAAGGAAGGCAAATTAAGGTTCATATTCCTGATTATGTTGATTGTTGGGATGGTGTCATTGAAACTAAACCAGATACTCTGAAGGCTATCAATGAGAGAACTTATTATATCAACCTATGTGTCGCATCAGAACAGCAACTGACAGATGGTCTGAAAATTGCCAAAGGGTATCGTAATATAATTTTTGATATGAGAGGTTATCCTTATAACATTCATAGTAATCATGGGAATATTATTTTAGGCAATTTCCTGTTTCCAGATTTTAAAATTGTTTTGCAACGAGACTATGCGGACATTAAAGAACCCTGATGGCTTGGGATATGGTAAGAAAAATCCCGATTATTATAAAGGGCGTGCTATCGTTTTGGTGAATAGTTTTACTATAAGTCAGGCAGAAAGAATTGCTGAGATAATAAGGAATGCTCCAGACGGAATTGTTGTTGGGGAAAAAACGGCAGGTACTCTTGGTCAGGCAACTTATATTCCTTATTTAAATGGTGTTTGGACACGTTATACTAATTATAATGTATATGAAATGAATGGCAGAAATACATACCCTAATGGTGTAAAAATAGATTATCTGATAAATCCGAAGAAACTTGATTTGGATAGATGTGACGATTATATTTTAGATGAAGCTTTAAAAATAACAAAATGAAAAAAACTCCAAAAGGAGTTATTTTCTCAGATTATATTTGTACTTTTGCTATGTCATTCAGAGTTTTATTTGTTT
>ERZ869979.736-NODE-736-length-9991-cov-4.805023_pt1 | contig 9991 bp, 4 predicted proteins | sample MGYA00521269_ERZ869979 | MGnify/ENA primary metagenome ERZ869979 (study PRJEB32232, sample SAMN07284974) | human gut metagenome | biome: human-associated habitat; material: feces | host: Homo sapiens | place: Tanzania | collected 2014-04-05 ... | reverse complement strand
TCGGTGGTTTCGCTCTGGCGTGGCGATTGATTGTAGTGGTATGTTATGTGTCACTGACTGTGTACCGGCTGCTCGTTGGTTGATTTTCTTGCGTCATGGAAATATGGAAAACTGCAGCTCGTGTCGATGGAGAAGCCATTCACAACCTGTGAGAAAAGGCTTGTCTTTTTCCATCAGGTCTGCAAACAGCTTGCCCACAGCCTCGCAATCCTAGCAGTTTACGTACATTACCACAACATCTGCTGCGGCGAAATTTACTTTTCTTATAGAAATAGAAATCCTTTCATGTTAAAATTAAAATACATACTCTAAGGAGGTTAAAGCACATGGACGAAAATAATTCCATCCAGCTCTTTGAAGATAGAAAAATACGCACCGCATGGGACGAAGAACAGGGAGAATGGTATTTCTCTGTTCAAGATGTCGTTGCAGTTTTGGCGGAAAGTTCTGATCCGAAACAGTACATAAAGAAAATGCGTGCTCGTGATCCAGAATTGTCTGCCAACTGGGGTACAATTTGTACCCCAGTTCAAATGCCAGCCGCAGATGGTAAAATGCGAAAAATCCAAGCGGCCAATACCGAAGGATTGTTGAGAATTATCCAATCAATTCCTTCTCCAAAGGCAGAACCTTTTAAGCGTTGGTTGGCCCAGGTTGGTCGTGAACGCATTGAAGAAACGATTGACCCAGAACAGGCAATCGACCGCGCATTAGAGAACTACCAGAAAAAGGGGTATGATACAGACTGGATTCATCAGCGGCTTCTTTCTATCCGTGTCCGTAATGAGCTTACCGCTGAATGGCAGGAGCGAGGCGTACAGCAAGGCAAAGAATATGCTATTCTCACAGATGAGATTACAAAAGCCTGGTCCGGCATGACTACTCGGCAATATAAGAAGCTGAAAGGTCTGAAAAAAGAAAATCTTCGTGATAATATGAGTACGATGGAAATTGTACTGAATATGTTGGCAGAGGCAACAACCACAGAACTGTCAAAAGCACATCAGCTGGAAGGTTTTTCTGAAAATCAGAAGATTGCCCGTCGTGGTGGCAGCTATGCCGGTCAGGTTCGACAGGATATCGAAAAGGATACCGGGCGTCCGGTCATCACTTCGCAGAATGCCGCACAGCTTAATGCCGTAGTCGTTGACATGATAGAAAGTATAGCGGAAACGGAAAAGCCTGATAATGATGAAAATAAATAAAGAAAACGGGAGTACAGCAGATCAGACGAACCGAAAAGCTGTACTCCCGTTTTGTGTCCTCCAATCGCTCACGGATGGAAGGTTTCTCCGGCGGTGTCTGTTCTGCATACTCCTGGGCTTTTTCCAATTCTTCGCCTCGTATGCCGTTATTGATAACGACGTCGCTCATGTCGTAGTCATCCTCCAGCATCATTTCAGCAGTACAGAGAGTATTGCACTTTTTCGGCTGCTCCACTGCCATGGCAAAGGCTCGTGTGCCATTTCCCATTTCCAATGATAAGATACTTCCTATCATCGGAAATATGGTGGACACCATAACCAGCCGCCTCCATCTGTTCTCGGTCAATGTCATTAAGATAAGTGGATATAAAAATCATCCTATCTTCGCTTTGTAGTCTACTAAACGAAGGCAGGATGATTTGGCCACTTTATGTGAATAGTAAGAAAATCAATTTTTATAGAAAAATGGTGCCGGGCATAATTTTCAACACCATTTTTGTCTACAGTTTGAGGCAGTGTCCAAGGGGATGGACACTGCCTGTTTGAATGTCTGGAAATTTAATATTTTTCTATCACACATTGGTGTTCTTTGCTTTTTTTATCGTAATTAATTCCAACCAGTAAAATTTCTCCATTATAGTCATCAAGAGCTTTAACATATTTTTTTTCTTTGATTTGCTGGATTGCTGTTTCTGCGGAATGATTCCATTTTAATTCAATAATTAATGCAGGAATTTCCGGGTATTCACGTCTTGGAAGGAATACAAGGTCTGCAAATCCTCGTCCTGCTGGAAGTTCACGGATTGGTTTAAAGTAATACTGCATTGCTGAAAGATATGCGATCTCTAAAACACTGCTTAAGGAGTTTTCATCATTGTATGCGATGATGGAAGCGTAACCTGAATGAATTTCTTCTATTGCTTCAGAAACAGCTTCACAATCAAAATTCCATGTTGCCCTTAACAGTTCGTTTGATTTCATCTGAAGTTCCAGAAACTCGTCCCATTGTTCTTCTTCAACAGCGTCAATTAATTCACTTCTGATTTCTTCATTTGGAATAAATGCGCTTCTGATTTTAGAATCATAAGCCAGATAACCTAAGTGAATCAATAATGTTAAGATATCATCTTTATTTTTGAAATTTACCATATCATTTTGATAAGTCGTTGTCTTTACTCTTACAGGTTCACCAGCCAGCATTCTTATAATTGTAGTTTTAAGTCCGTCAAAGTCCATGTTGATAAGCGGAACAATAGATTCATAAGTTCCGGTTTGAGACCAGTAACTTTGAAATTCTTTTCTTGTTAAAATACTTACTATGGATTTTGGATTATAAATTTCGTTTCCGGCAAGAAGATATCCATCATACCAACGTTTCACTTCATCAAAATCCAGGTCGTATTTTTGACAGAGCTCTTTTACTTCCTGTTCCGTAAATCCAATATAAGGGGCTAAAATACTTGCATTTAACATAGTAAACTCATCAAAGTTATTGAGTGCTGATTGTGTTTTTAATTTCTTTATCGGAAGAATCCCTGTTAAAAATGCAAGTTGGATAAACTTTGTAGGTTCACTTCCTTTAAATAAACCTCGAAGGAATTTGATATATTCGTCTTGTACTTTTTGGTTTGTGGCTTCATCTCGAATTAATACATCCCATTCATCAATTACGATAATAAATTTTTTTCCGGTAACCATTTTAATTCGCGATAATGCATCGGCAAGAGAATTAACTTCTTCAGGCACTTCATTCGGATAGATTTCTCGTAATTCTTTTAAGGTGCTTTTTATGATGAATGGAACTACATTTTCAACGCTGCCTGCCGGTTCGAGACACCACTGAATATCAAGGTGAATGACATCATATTGATTTAAATGTTTTTGAAATGTATCGCTTTGAGCAATTTCTAGATTTTCAAACATTTTTTTAGAATTACAACCTCGGCTATAATAAGCTGTAATCATATCTGCTGTGATGGATTTCCCAAAACGTCGTGGTCTGCTGTTACAGATTAAGGCCTGCTTTGTATTTAATACTTTATTGGTATATGTTAAAAGACCTGTTTTATCTACATAAATTTCAGAATTTAAAGCAACTTCAAATGCACTGTTATCTGGATTTAAAAATCTTCCCATAGTTATTCACCTGCCTTTGGATTTTTTATGATTTTTCTGCTTTTACACAGCATCTTTTTTTACAGAAAGAAATACCATAAGCAAGAATTTCATTTCTTCCTTCATTTTGGTTATTGATATGCCACCTTTCAAAATTGCAGATTTAGAGTTTAAGCATATACAAATAGTATACCATTAGATGCAGAAGAACAACAACAGATATTGATAAGTCTGCATAGAGAACTTAGATTGACTGAAGTTATAATTCTAATGAGACAAAGTTTCAAAAAGAAATTAATCTGGTCAAGATGAAACTTCAAAAATATGATTCAATAAAAGCATAGAAATACAAGATATTGTCTATGGAATGATGTATAATTAAGACATTAGTAAAAGCGTGTGGAAAGTACGAAAGAATCAAAAGAAAGGAACGAGAGCAAATGGCAAAATTAGAGTTAATAAAGAACCTTCAACAGACCTTAAAAGAAATGAAAAATGCCAGAGCAAAGCTTGATGAATACATAGAATTATTTAGGAACAATAGTTCTAACGGAGAGTTTTTTTCGGAGAGTCTAGGAGAAAAAATTAAGGAACAATTAGAAAGTGTTTTAAAACTTCAAAAAGACTTTTCGGAAAAATATTGTGAAATAGACAAGAATTGTGAAGGCGCACAGATTTGTATTTTAGAGGAAAAACTGAGTGCATTACAGAAAAAAGAAGAAGAGAAAAGCAAGTATAAAGAGGCGGTCAGCTTTTTTATGGAGCTTAGTTCTGAAAATGCAGAGGTTGTGAAAATTCTTGGTGAGAAAAAATCGGATTTAGAGAAGGTAAAAATCGAAGAATCAGACAGAGAAATGCTTGAAAGAGAAGTTGGTCCATATCTAATGTTATTAGAAGCATATCGTGAATCTGATGAAAGAGCCAAATTTAAATTGATGTATAAACTGTCTTCTTATTTTGAAGAAGAAATTCTGGAAGAAATTCAATTTAAGACGATTCTTGTGGAAGAAAAAGCAGAAACTGAAAATGTGTCAGAGATAGTGCAGGAAATAGAAGATGAGAGTGAATCAACTGATACAGAAGAAGTAGAAATAGAAGTAACGACAACAGAAGAAACAGAGTATGAAAGTGAGATAGCTGTCACAGAAGAAACAGAGAGTGAAAATGAAACAGTTGTCACAGAAGAAGCAGAGAGTGAAATCAAAATAGCTGTAACGGAAGAGATAGAAGATGAAAATGAAGCATCTGTGACAGAAGAGATAGAAGATAAAGAAGTATTAGCTGTAACGGAAGAAGTTCAAGATGAAGAAGAAACAGAAGTGGAAGAGGGTATTTTAAGATATCAGGAATTAATGGTAAAAGAAAACTCTTCTGATTTACGAGTTTTAAAGAGCAGTAAATCTGACGTAAGATTTAGTGTGGAGAAATTTAAAAAAGTTATTTTTAAGCAGTTCATAAAAGAAAAAATAGCGTGTCTGGTAGAAGCATTGGATTCGTGTGGTTATACGATAGAAAGCGTGGCTGTAGAGAAAGGATTAAAAACTGAAAGTCTGGAACACGCAACTGAAAAATTATATATGCAGGGCTACCTTAATAAGTATATTGTTACGGGAATGGGTGCGTTTTATGTGCTTTCTTCAAGAGGAGAAAAAATTTTCCAGACAAAAGAATCGTTAGGATTTATTAATCGTTGTATAAAAAATAAAGTATCTGGTTTGAATGAAAATGGAGAGAAAATTAAGGATACTGCTAATTCTGCAATGACTAGAATTCTGGCATTAGAAACAGTGAAAAAGCAGACAGAATTTGTACCGGATTATAAGTTTGAAGTAAGTTATTCACACCTGGGAACAGACCATTTTATAAGGGGATATTCTGATTTTGATGAAAAAGAAACGAACTGGTTTGCAGGAATTGTTACGGAAAACCCGGAAGAGTTTAAAGAGCTTGTTGAAATATTAAAGGGACAGGTAAAAGAAAATGATACACTGATTGTAACAGGTCGAACGGTAGAAGATGCAAAAAAAGTGGCAGAATGGTTAAGAGAAGAACTGGATGAAGTACATCCGAAACAAATCTGGTACTACGGATATGACACAAAAGGGGCATTTGATTTAAATACGGATGAAGAAGATGAAGAACTTGAAGTTGATTTTTCTGAGCCGGAGTTGGAGAAAACAGATGAAAAAATAGAACTGGAATCAGAGTCAGATGTAGAACATTCTGAAGAAAAGACAGAGCCAGAAGAAATGCCAGAAGAACCGGAAATGTCAGAAGAACCGGAAATGTCAGAAAAATCAAAAAGTCCAGAAGAACCGGAAATGCCAGAAGAATCAGAAAAACCAGAAGTGTTAGAGTTAAAGACTGCACCGAAACAGCACAGAAGTTTGTCAGAAGAGGATAAATCTGAGTTAAAACGTAATTATGAAGAGATGCTGAAAAATAAAAAATTTTATATTGCGTCGGCGTATCTGAAGGCATTATCAAAAGATATTCCGGAGTATGAATCTGTTTATCAGCAGTTAGCGTATGCTGTAAATGACCCATTAGAAAATTGTACTTATAATTCAGATACTCTTTTTAATGTTTATTATTATGGTGGAGCACCGATTTCTGATTATTATGTTATTTCTGCTACACTCAGAAATTATTTCTTAGACCAGTTTAGTTATGATTATTCGTTGCAGCAGCTTCAGTCAATGCTCGTAGAAAATCGTATTTTGGCAAAAAATCCAGTTCTTGAAGAAATCATTTATACGTTGATGGAATTTAAGAAGAAACATAACAGAGGGTTAGACCGGTATGCGGATTATCGAGCAAAGGAAAGAGCAGACTGGGAAAAGAGTCTGGAAGAGATTAAACGGGAGGCTCGACAGTATTATGAAAATTTCAGCAGTGGTAATTTTAAGGAAAGTGCATCACATCGAAGATTTATTGAAACAGAAAAATTATTATTAAAGGATTTATGTGAATATCTTAGAATTGTAAAAGAGGATGACAGAGAGTATTTAGAAGTTCTTGAGGATTATTTAAAAGAAACATTTATTAAAAATGATGCAGAGATTTCAGAAGAAAATTTAGATACGGATAAGTTAGATAGAGTGTTAACTGAATATTGGGAGCTGGCTGCACAAAATCTGAATTCTGTGAAGAGAACTTCTGATTTAATGAGCAGTTTAAGAATGAATTTGTATAAGAAAGAGAGCAAAATAGTAAACATTCTCTGCCGATATGTTTCTTTAATGAAATCTTCTACGACAGATGCTCAGGATGCAGTGTTTGGCGAATATAAAAAGTTAAGAACTGTTTTATTGGAAAAAATTTCTGATGTAATAGCACAATTGGAAACAGTGCAGGAAAATAATTTAGAAGAGTTGTCAGGAAAAGCTGTCTTGGCTGAAACATTGAGTGAGTTGAAAGAGAGACTGGAAGGAACTTATCAGGAAGGCAGATATAAGTATTATTATGTGGGATTTTTAAGAAATGATAAAGTTTTATTAGATGAAAACTTTATGCCAATTTTAGATGATGTATTAGAACTTCCTGAATTTTCGACTGCTTTGAGAATTATGAAGCATTATTCAGAGCCGGAAAAAGAATGGAAAGAACGTCTGGATGAAATCTTTTGTGGAGAAGACGATTATGGAGAAGCAGAGCTTATTTTAGAATATGTCAACCGCTGGAATATTGAGCTGGAAGATTTTTCCGAAGAAAAATATAACGTAGAAAAAGCAGTTGAATTTGTTGAAAATGATGCAGAAAACAAAAAGGAAGAATTTATTGCAGATGTTGAACTGGCTCAAAGTTATGGTCAGATTAATAATGTTGTAGAGGACAGCAAAGAAATTATGATTCAGATTATGGAATCCTGGTATAAATGGTGTGCAGACACAAAAAACTATGGATTTTTTGCAAAAATTCTTGAAGCATTTAAAGAAAAAATCAAAAAAGACGCACAGGAAAGAGCGGTGGATTTGCAAAAGAATCTGGCGGTTTATCTGGAAAAAAATCCGTTATGGAAAGAAGAAAAAGAGATTGCAAAAGCCGTTGGACAAATCAGGGAGCGGATTGAACAACAAAACTATGCAGCAGCAGAAGATTTATTAAATCGTATTATGACCAATGACTTGAATTGGGATTTTGATTTTGAAAGTGAAGATTATCTGGAAGATTTCTGGGATGAGTATGGAAGTATTTACAGTAAAACGGCAAAACCAGGAGTGACTTTAAAGGTTCTGGCAGATAATTCAAAATTTCTTACCAACAAAGATACAAAAGGTGGAAAACGGCTGATAGAACATTGGCCAAAAGGGAATACGAACGTAAGTGCAGAAATATTGAGAGAACTTTTAATTTCACTTGGTTTTCCGGTAGAGCGCATCACAGAAGAACTGTCGGTTAATGAAAAAATTAAGAATTTTTTTGTCGTATTAAAAACGCCTTTAAATGGCAGAAAAAGTAATTATAAACATCCAATCAGTGTGTTTGGCTCAGAAGCGGAAAAAAATGGATTTCGAGTTGTTTGTCTGTTTGGCAAGACAGATGCAGACCGCTTAATTGATACGTTTAAGGAAATCGGAAATGCAAGAAATACTTTGGTGATTTTAGATTATGCTCTCACACAGTCAGACAGACGAACATTGGCAAGAAAAGCAAAGATGCATACGACGGGAAAAGTTTTTGCTGTGATTGACAGAGTTGCACTTAGCTATCTGGCGAAACATTATAATGAAACTGCAATCAATCGAATGTTGATGTCGATTATTATGCCATTTGCTTCTTATCAGCCTTATGTAGTAAATTCAGGGGATGTTATGCCGCCGGAAATGTTTATTGGAAGAAAGTTTGAACTTCAGAAAATTGAAGAGGCAAAAGGTGTCAATCTGGTATATGGAGGACGACAGTTAGGTAAATCAGCTTTACTGAAGATGGCCAGAAAAGATATTGATAAAAATGAAAATGGAGACCGTGCTATTTTGGTTGATATTAAATATCTGGACTATAAAGCGGCAGCCAAAAAAGTTTCAGAAACCTTATACGATGAAGGATTTTTTAAAGAAGAATATACGACAGACGACTGGCGTGAATTAGCGAGAAATATTAAGAAGCGTTTGAATGATAAAGAAGACCCGATTCCATATTTCCTGTTGATGCTGGATGAGGGAGATGCGTTTATTGAAAGCTGTGAAGCAATCCGATATCAGCCATTTGATGAGTTAAAAGATATTCAGAGTATTGGAGAAAAGCGATTTAAGTTTGTGGTTGCCGGTCTGCGTAATATTATCCGATATAAGCGTAAGGCTGCATTAGAAAACAACTCGGTACTTCCACAGCTTCAGTCCTTGACAGTAAAACCGTTTAAAGTAATTGAAGCAAGAGAACTGCTGGAAATTCCACTTTCTTATCTGGGATTTCGTTTTCCAAAAGATAATGAAACAGAAGTGCTGGTTTCTACAATTTTTGGCACAACCAATTATTTTCCGGGTCTGATTCAATTGTATTGTCAGAAATTAATTGAAGCAGTACAGAGAGACTATGCAAATTATACGGAGGACAGTACACCGCCGTATCTTGTTCAGAAAGACCTTGTGAAAAAAGTTCTGGCGGATAAAACTCTGCTTCAGGAGATTAAAAAGAAATTTGATATTACACTGGGCGTAGGCGATGATGATTATTATAACATTATTGCACTGTTGGTGGCTTATCATTATTATCAGGAAAAATCTCAAAATGGATGTAGTGTAGATGATGTGAAAGAGATTGCGGACGGATTTTACATTAAGAAAATTGCAACCCTGGATACAGAAAAAATCTCTGCGCTTATGGAAGAAATGAGAGAATTAAATGTACTGCAGTATACGGAAGATGGAAGATATCGTTTTACCCGTTATAATTTCTGTCAGATGATGGGAACAATTCAGGAGATTAACGATAAACTTGAAAAATACATGGAGGATTAAAGGTGGACAAGGTCTGGTGGAATCATATTACAAAAGCTCATAAATTTTTTGAAGATATTGTAGAGACAGCAGTTAAGGGGAGCAGTATGCTCCTCTCTCTGCCGGCTTCTGTTCCGTGGAAAGAGACATTGATTGAAATGATTGGAGAACGTCTGCAGTTAGAAAATCCGAAAAATGCATTTCAGAAAATTTCATGTCCAAAGGAAGAACCGGGAGAATATCTTCTTACGAACTATTGTAAAAAAGAAATTCGATTGAAATATCGATATGGAATGAGCTACGCTCAGTTTTTGGGAGCGTGTCAGGAAACAGTATTAAATGATAGATACATCTGGATATCAGATGTATCAAAAGAAAAATGTGAAGAATGGCTTGAATTTATAGAAGAGTATAATAAAAATGTTGTAAATAAGACTCCGGCAATATTTATCTTAGAAATAAATGAAGAGGGAATGGAAAGAAAAGCCAAAAAAGGGATTAAAACAATTGCCTTTAATCAGAATATTGGAAATTATGATAAATATGCGTTTTGTGCGCTGGCAGCCTCTGAGACAAATTGTAAGGAGTACCTAAGACCTTATTTGGCTGAATTGGTTTCTATCCTTTGCAGTGAGGATGTAGAACTGTGTGCCGAATGTGTGGAAAACGGAATAGAATTTTTGAAAAATCCATATCAGAAAATTAAAAGAATTATAGAAACTGAAGTAAGAA
>ERZ869979.734-NODE-734-length-9996-cov-5.078335_pt1 | contig 9996 bp, 7 predicted proteins | sample MGYA00521269_ERZ869979 | MGnify/ENA primary metagenome ERZ869979 (study PRJEB32232, sample SAMN07284974) | human gut metagenome | biome: human-associated habitat; material: feces | host: Homo sapiens | place: Tanzania | collected 2014-04-05 ... | reverse complement strand
GCCCCGTGGCACTGGCACAAGAGTGTTGAGCTGTTCTACGTCCAGAGCGGCGCACTCACTTACTATACCCCCGGTCAGCAGCAAGTGTTTCAGGCCGGGATGGGCGGCATGGTCAACAGCAATGTGCTCCATCACACCGCGCTGATCCAGCCCGCACAGGAAACGATCCTCCGGCTCCACCTGTTCGAGCCGTCCCTCATTGCGGGCATCCCGGGCGGCACCATCGAGCAGAAATACATCCTTCCTCTTTTGCAGGCACCCGGACTGGAACTGCTGACCCTCTCACCCGAAGATCCGGCGCAGGCCGAAACCCTCCGACTGCTGCGGGACAGCCTCGCGCTGGACGAGACCGCCTTTGGGTACGAACTGCGGCTGGAAACGCTGCTGGCTCAAGTCTGGCTCCGGCTGCTGGAACAGGTGCGCCCGGCGTTGGAGCTGCCCGCGCCGCCCCGGTCGGCCTCCAGCGAAAAGGTCAAGGCAATGATGCTCTACCTCCACGATCACTATCCTGAAAAGCTGTCGGTGGCGGACATTGCGGCGGCGGGCTTTTGCAGCGAGCGGGAGTGCTACCGTGCCTTCCGGGAGTGCCTGCGCACCTCGCCTTCGGAGTATTTACAGACTGTCCGGCTGCAGGCGGCCTGCAAGCTGCTGACCGAGACCGACCGCCCGATCACTGCCATCGCGCAGGACTGCGGCCTTGGCAGAAGCAGCTATTTCGGCACCCAGTTCCGGGCGGCATTCGGCTGCACGCCCACCGCCTACCGGCACAAATGGCAGGATCTTGAGAGTGTTCGGCATGAACCGGATAGCTTTGGAGGGTCGGATGCTCTATAATAGAACCATCCAAAACGTCATCCACAACTTCATCATAAGAACAATACGGGGTCTGACCGGGCGCGGTCGGGCCTCGTATTGTGTTGTGGGCGGCGTTGTGCGATTGACAAACGGCGTTTCCGGGGGGATAATAAAACCATCTTGTGAAACAGAGGGGAAACGCTATGTTATACTTTGAAAACGACTACTGCGAAGGGGCGCATCCCGCCATCCTGCAGAAACTGATGGAAACCAACTTTGAGAAAGTCTCCGGCTACGGCACCGACCCGTACTGCGCAAGCGCAAAGGAGAAGATCCGCGCCGCCTGCGCCTGCCCGGAGGCCGACGTCTCCTTCATCTCAGGCGGCACCCAGACCAACGCCATCGTCATTGCGTCGATGCTGCACCGCTGGGAGGGCGTCATCGCAGCCTCTACCGGCCATGTGGCCGGGCACGAGGCCGGTGCCATCGAGTACACCGGCCACAAGGTGCTGGGGCTCCCCCACGAAAACGGCAAGCTGGCTGCCGCGACGGTGCGGGAGTTCTGCCAGACCTTCTTTGCCGACGGCAACCACGACCACATGGTGTTCCCGGGCATGGTCTACATCTCCCACCCCACCGAGTACGGCACGCTCTACACCAAAGCGGAGCTGGAAGCTCTGTCCGCCGTCTGCCGCGAATTCAAACTGCCGCTCTTCCTCGACGGTGCGCGGCTGGGCTACGGTCTGGTCAGCGAGGGCACCGACGTGACGCTGGCCGACCTTGCCCGGCTGACGGACGTGTTCTACATCGGCGGCACCAAGGTGGGTGCGCTCTGCGGCGAGGCCGTGGTCTTCCCCCACGGCGCACCGTCGCACTTCATGACCATGGTCAAGCAGCAGGGTGCGCTGCTGGCCAAGGGGCGTCTGCTGGGCATCCAGTTCGATGTGCTGTTCACCGACGGGCTGTATACCGCGATCAGCAAAAACGCCATCACCACCGCCAATGTCCTCAAGCGGGCACTGGCCGACAAGGGCTATCGTTTCTTCCTGGATTCGCCCACCAACCAGATCTTCGTCATCCTGTCGAACCAGCAGCTCTCCGCCCTCGAGGGCAAGGCGAAGTTCGGCTTCTGGGAAAAATACGACGACACCCACACCGTCGTCCGCATCGCCACCAGCTGGGCCACCCAGATGGAGGAAGTGATGCAGCTGATCGCGCTGCTGTAAGATCCATTTCCGGATTTCCTTTGGCGTTTTGACGAAGTTTCCATATTCTCTTTGTGCAGGATGCTGATTGAATTTTTCGGCCGGGTATGGTATGTTTTAAAAAGAACAACGCAGAACGCGAGAAAGGGGCAAGCATACACCAGTCCGTGTATCCTTGCCCTTTTTGAGTTCACGATCTTCTGCGCTATTATTTTTCCGGATGATAGGAAGGAAGGGTTTTCACAATGGGCTTTTTTGATAAACTGTTTGGCGGCAAGCACGATGCCGCCCCGAAATTTGCAGGCGAAAAGATGACCGTCATGGCTCCCATCGACGGCAAGGTGATCCCGCTGGAGCAGATCCCCGACGAGACGTTCGCCACCGCCATTCTGGGTCCCGGCTGCGGCATTGAGCCCACCGGCGACACCGTGTACGCCCCGTTCGACGGCACCATCACGCAGGTGGCTTCCACCCTGCACGCCATCGGCATCACCAGCGACGACGGCATCGAGCTGCTGATCCATGTCGGCATGGACACCGTCGAGATGCAGGGCAAGGGCTTCACCGCTCTGGTCAAGGAAGAGCAGAAGGTCAAGGCCGGCACCGCTCTGCTGAAGGTCGATCTGGACGCCATCCGCGCCGCCAATCACCCCACCACCACTGCCATCATCGTGACCAATGGCGATGACCTGAACGGCATGAAGGTCGTCGCCGACGGCCCCGTGACCGCAGGCACCCCGATGATCAAGTTCGAGGGCTGATCTTTCCCACCGCATCCAAAGAGCCCGGAAGCTGCGTGCTTCCGGGCTCTTTTTTGTATATTTTCTGACAAATATTACAGCAGGTGCATCCGCCGGGCCGTCTCAATGGCTTCGATCTTGTTGTTGACCCCGAGTTTGCGGTAAGCCTGCTCGCTCTGGTATTTGACGCTCCGCTCGCTCAGGTTGAGCTGCTGGGCGATCTCGCCGCGGGACAGCCCCATGGACTGCATCCGGAGCACCTGCAGACAGCGGTCGGTCAGGCGGGCCTGTTCCGCCCCCGCTGACCGCCGCAGGTAGCCGGGGTACGCCTCCGCCAGACGGCTGGTCTTGGCCAGCACTTCTTCAAAGAAAGCTCCGCCCGCCTTTCCGGTGTCCTGCAGCTCCCGCAGCAGCTCCAGCAGTGCGCTGCCCTCCCGGCTGAACAGCCGGACAAAGTGGTATGCCTCGGCACGCTGCAGCACCGCAAGCAGCTGCGGCTGCCATGCCTCGTCGCCGGTGCGGTACCGCACGATCGCCCACAGCAGGCTGCACTCCATCTGGATCCACAGCCGGTCTGTGTGGTCGGCGTACTGCGCCAGCCGGGTCAGCAGCGTGGTGGCACGGTCATACCGTTCCTTCGCCATATAGACCCGCACCCGAGTCAGGTAACAATAGCGATCCAGACTGTTGAAGGTCAGATCGTCCGCAGGCTCCTGATCCATCCAGCGTTCGGCCTCTTCCAGCCGACCCTGCCAGAGCATGACCCGGCACTGCATGGCGTGAACGTTCCGCTCGATCCGATGCGCCGACAGCTGCCGCGCCCGCAGCTCGATCTCTTCCAGCGTGCGGTAGGCGTCGTCGATGTGGCCGCCGACCAGATACAGCCGGGCGACGACCGCCGCACCCACAAACTGCAGCTCAAATTTGCCGCTGGCCATGGTCTCCATCATGCCGCGGTTGGCCAGCTCCAACGCTTTGGTGTCGTCCTCGGCCTGCTCAAACATACACTCCGCCCGCGCCAGCTCCAGCATCCCCCGGCTCTTGCTGCCCAGCAGGATCTCCAGCGGCCGTGCGATCTGCCCGATCACCTCCCGGCCGTCTTTGACCCAGAGACAGAAATCCTTGCCGCCGTTCAGCAGGCTGGGGATCCCGTCGGTGACCCGCATATTGCCAAGATCCAGATGCTCCTGTTCCGCCGTCTTTGCCGAACGCTGCAGGATCTCCACCATCTTGCTGCTGCCGCGGTGCGGCAGTTTGATGTCGAGGTAGATCTGATTTTCCATGGCGCGCTTTTTTGCCTCACCCTCGGCCTGCTCTGCATACCGCACCAACGCCTGATACCAGCGTTCGCTCCCGGCGGCATCCAGCCGCACCGAGCAGACCATGCTCAGCGCGGCCATCAGGTCGGGCGAGGCCAGCACTTCTTCTTCCGGCAGTGCCAGATAGTACCGGCTCAGCTCGTAATAGTAGCCGCCGTTCGCCTGCTGGACATTGCGGGCCAGCAGATCCCGGATCTTCTGCCGGTTGCCGCTGGCTTCAAACATCGCCAGTGCCCGAGGGATATCCCCCGCCCGGGTGTAGATGTGGCCGGCACGGTCGTACAGGGCGTTTCGCTGCTCCCGGCTGTAGGTATGCTTCAGCCGCCAGATCATACTGTTCTGAAAACTGGGGCGCATGGTGTACACACCGCCGCGGATCCGGAACAGGTTGCCGGTCTCCCGCGCCTGCTGCAGCACCTGCACCACATTTTCGGCTCCGGTCAGCTCCTCGGCCTGCGGGATGGTAAAGCTGCCCATGACCGCCATCTGGACGGCCAGATCCCGGATGCTGTCATCCCACTTGTTGTAGACGGTACGATTGAGATAGGCCCAGAAGTTGTCCACCAGTTTTTCCAGCAGCTCCGGCGTATACCGTGCGCCGTGGGACATCTCCATCGCCAGAATGCGCGCCCCCACCGGGTTGCCCTCGGTCAGCGGGTAGAGGATCTCCTCAAGGATCTTCTGGGGCATCTGGATGCCCCATGCCAGATAGAGTTCGCTCATCGTCTCCTTGGTCAGGGCAAGATCCTCTTCCGGGATGATGGTCAGCCGACAGTTCATATACATCGGGCTGAGCCAATGCGGAAGCGGACACCGCCCGGCCATCAGCAGCCAGACGTTCGGGGTCTCGACCAGCCGGAGGATCTCCGCCTGCACGTCCGGCGCATGGACCAGAGCCAGATCGTCGATGACCACGATCACCCCCCGCGGCAGCTCCAGTTCCTGCAGCTGCTGCGCCGTCAATTCCCCTGCATTCAACCATGTATGCTTTCTGCGGCGCAAATAACGGCGGAGCAGCTCTGTCTTGCCGTATCCGGTCGCACCGTAAATGTAAACGTTCTGGCGCGTCTTGCCTGCCATACGCAGTTTTTCCCACGCCGCTTTCGGGTGGATGTATACCGCATCGCCTTCGCGTTTCGTGTGCTCTGTTTTCGGCATCTCCGCCCACCTCTCTTCTTTCCTTCCACCGCCTTGTCTGCGGCAGTTCTCAAAAAATCCCCCTCGTTCCGGAGGGGGAAAGCGTTCATACTCCTTATTGTACACCCTGCGAAATCGAGACGCAATGTTTTCTTGGCCGGTTTTCCAAATCTTTTACGAAAAATTGATTCATTCCTGCCGGAGCAGTGCTTCGATCCGGTCCTTCTGCAGCCCCTCGCCGATGACGATGAGCACCTCCTGCCCCTGCAGGATCGGCGAGGCCGTCAGGCCATCGGCGGTGGCGTTCAGCTCATACCACCGGCCGTCCTCCGGCACAAAGCCCTTGACCCGGAGCACCTGACCGCAGGCCGGATCGGAAAAGAGCTTGGGGATGTTCCGGGAAAGCCGCTCCCGGCCAAGGCCGCTCTCGAGGAAGTAGGCCGATGTGAACGCCTTGTGCTCATCGAAGTGGAGCTTTTCACAGCTGGCCTGCCGGTGGCCGCAGGCGGCGATCTGCGCCATTTCTGCGTCGGTCAGGCGGTTCCAGTCCTTCGCCCAGATCTCCTCCTCCCGAAGGGTACGGGAGCACTTGCAGGCCGCCAGTGCCCGGGTCAGATGTGCTTTGGCCGCGCTGCACTGCGCCTTGGTCGTCCGCTGGCTCCGGCTCAGCAGGACAAGCCCGGCGTTGGCCGTTTCGGAGGCGAGGATGTAATCGGCCTGCGGCGAAAGCGTCTCCGGCAGCAGTGCGTCCACAATGGCAAGGATGTTCCCGATGGTGTACCACCGATCCAGCGGATCCTCCCGCAGAACGTCAAAGAACTCGTCCACATCAAAAATGCCGCTCGGCTCCACCAGCACCCGGTCGAACCCCCGCATCGCCATCGAGATCAGCTTGGTGCGCAGCCGCCGCTGGTGGGTGTCGCAGTCGCAGCCGCCGCTGATGGTCTCGACCTCGCAGCCTTCGGCCAGCAGATCCTGCACCAGCATTGCGTCCACATTCACCGCGCCGAAATCGTTTTCCAAGATGCAGATCCGGCACCCCTGTTTTGCCAGATACGCCGCGTACCGGCGCAGAAACGTCGTTTTGCCTGCGCCGAGGAAGCCTGTGATGAGATCGACCTGTACCATAATGCCCTTTCCCCTCTCTGTCCGGAAATTCCGCCGGATCGCTCACGGTTAGTATAGCCTGCTTTTCCGCCGCTGTCAAAGAAAAGTTTTCGGCGCGGGCTTTTAATCATTCTGCCAAATCTGAGGTAAAAAATTTGGCTCATGTTCACAAAACCGGGCGAAAATCGTGTTATACTAGGGGCAATCGCAGATCCGATGAATCCCGACCGAAAGGAGCCCCGCAGCATGAACCAACCCGCATCCTCGCAGCAGCCCACCCGCAAAAAGACCGTGATCTCCCTGCTGATCCTGCTGGTACTGACCGGCGTGGTCGTTTGCATCTTCAAGGATCACTGGGTCGAGATCTCCACCGCACTGGCGCAGCTCTCATGGGGGCAGGTGGTGCTGGTGCTGCTGCTCGGCGTCAGCTACCCGGTGCTGGAGGGTGTGGCCAGCTGGCTGATCGTCTGCAGCCGCATCCCGCATTTCGGCTTGCGGGAAGGCATCGAGAATGCCTTTATGGGCACCTTCGGCAATGTGGTCTGCCTTGGCACCGGTGCCGTGCCGATGCAGACCTATTATCTCTACCACTGGGGTCTGCCCATCGGCCCGGGCGTCGGCCTGATGACCCTGCAATATGTGTTCCACAAGAGTGCCGTCCTGCTCTACGCCACGGTCATGCTGCTGCTCCAGCATTCGTGGTTCTCCGCCCACACCTCCGGCGTCCTGCACTATCTGCCCGCCGCCTACGCGGTGGTCGCCCTCATCATCGTGGGGCTGGTGCTGCTCTGCGTTTCCCCGCTGGTGCAGCGGCTGGCACGCTGGCTGCTGGGCTACCTGCCCAAGACCGAGACGTGGCAGACCCGCCGGAGCCGCTGGCTGGAGCAGCTGGACACCCTTGCCGCCGAAAGCCGGAATCTGCTGGCCGACAAAGGCCGCTGCATCCGGATCTTCGCCGTACAGACCTTTAAGCTCTTCCTGCTCTTCACCATCCCCTACCTCTGCATCCGGTTCATGGGGCTGTCTGCCCCGCTGACCTTCTGGCAGGTGCAGCTGCTGACCAGCCTGATGCTCTTCCTCTCCAACGCCCTGCCGAATGTCGCCGGCATGGGCTCCATCGAGACGGCCTTTCTGCTGGTGTTCGGCAGCTTCATGCCGCAGGGCGAGGTCATGTGTACCCTGATGCTCTACCGCATCGCAAGCTACTATGTCGTCTTCCTCGTCAGTGCGGTCGGCTTCTTTGCGGCAGAGCAGCATATCAAAAATGGAATCCTCTGATCGTTGCGCCGTACAGTGAACGCTGTGCGGCTTATTTTTATGTTCATCTGCTGCAAATTCGCTGTTGAATTTTACAGCAAAATTCTGTATACTATACACAGAAGGGAGTTGAGCTTATGCCAAACATCAAACCGATTTCGGATTTACGGAACTACACCGAAGTTCTCCGTGACGTGGAGGCCGGTTCGCCGGTCTTTCTGACCAAGAACGGCCGCGGGAAATACGCCATCGTGGATATGCAGGATTACGAAAAAGCGCAGGCCACCATCCGGCTGATGAACGAGATCGCCAAAGGCCGCCGCTCCGCCGAAACAGAAAAACTGTTTTCTCCCGAAGAGATGAGGGCGCATTTCCGCGCAAGAGCCAATGAAAAATAAGATCAATTATACTTCGCAATCCCGCCGTGATCTGGACGCCATCTGGGATTCCATCTTTTTTGATCTTCAAAATCCGGAAGGCGCAGAGCACACCATTACCCGCATTCTGGATACGATTGACCAGCTCGAACTATTTGCAGAAAGCGGCGCGCCGCTTTCCTCCATTTCCGATGCTGGTCGGGATGAACGTTTTCTGGTCAGCGGAAAGTACCTGATTTTCTATCATACCGCTTATAACGAAAATGCGGTCACAATTGACCGCGTCCTTTACGGCGGGCGGGATTATCTGCGCATTCTGTTTGAACGCACGCTGGAAGAGCTGCCGGATGGCTCCGAGTTCTGAGCCGTCTGCTTTTAACATTCTTCTCCGCAAAAACAAAAATCGGGGCGCACAGGTGGTCAAGCTGTGCGTCCCGTTTTTGCTTTTCGTTCGCACAAGGTGCCGTACCAAAAGCATCTTGTGCCGCGCCGGAAACCGGCAGAGCAAACCATGCTGCCGCTTCCGTTTGGAAAAAAGAGAATGGAATGGAGGAATTTGGGGTTTTCTTCAGAGGTCTTGCAGGAACCTCCGCAGCCTTGGTTAGATTTAACTAACCTTGCCGTGACAAAAGGATACCATAGTTTGTCACGACTGTCAACCCCCGATTTTCGATTTTTTCAAAAAATTTGCTGCGCGGCTGCGCCCCCTCCCGATCTCAACCTTCCGTTTTGGAATGGAGCAAAATTTCCAGCAAAATGGTCTTGCTTTTTTGCCAAACTGTTGCTATTATAAGTACAAGGCTGCCGGGGCAGATGCACTTCGTCCGCATCTGACAGCCCACCGAACTCCCCGAAAGGCCGCATTTTGCGGTTTTTTATAGGTAAGATAGTTAGCTAATTCTAACTCAAAGGCGAAAGGAACAAGGAGGTTCCAATGATCAATTTTGAACAGTGGGAAGGCTTTGAGGGCCGCATCTGGAAAGAGGAAGTCAATGTCCGCGACTTCATCCAGAAGAACTATACCCCGTACGACGGCGACGAGTCGTTCCTCGCCGACCCGACCGAAGCGACCAACAAGCTGTGGGGTGCCCTGCAGCAGCTGCAGAAGGCCGAGCGTGCCAAGGGCGGCGTGCTGGATATGGAGACCGAAGTTGTCAGCAGCCTGACCTCTTACGGCCCCGGCTACATCGACGAGAGCCTGAAGGATCTGGAGCAGATCGTCGGCCTGCAGACCGACAAGCCCCTGAAGCGTGCCTTCATGCCCTACGGCGGCATCAAGATGGCAGAGCAGGCCTGCACCACCTACGGCTACGAGCCCAGCGCAGAGCTGCACAAGATCTTCACCGACTACACCCGCACCCACAATCAGGCCGTCTTTGACGCATACACCCCCGAGATGAAGAAGGCCCGCCACACCCACATCGTCACCGGTCTGCCCGACACCTATGGCCGCGGCCGCATCGTCGGCGACTACCGCCGTGTGGCTCTGTACGGCATCGACGCGCTGATCCAGTTCAAGCAGGAAGACCTTGCCAACTGCGGCGACGGCACCATGACCGATGACGTCATCCGCCTGCGCGAGGAGATCGCCCGCCAGATCAACGCCCTGAAGGGCATGAAGAAGATGGCCGAGGCCTACGGCTACGACATCTCGCAGCCCGCAAAGAATGCAAAAGAGGCCTGCCAGTGGCTGTACTTCGGCTATCTGGCCGCCATCAAGACCCAGAACGGCGCAGCCATGAGCGTGGGCCGTATCTCCACCTTCCTCGACATCTACATCCAGCGCGATCTGGACAACGGCACCCTGACCGAGGCACAGGCGCAGGAGCTGATCGACCACATGGTCATGAAGTTCCGCATGGTCAAGTTTGCCCGCATCCCCAGCTACAACCAGCTGTTCTCCGGCGACCCGGTCTGGGCAACGCTGGAAGTGGGCGGCATCGGCATGGACGGCCGCAGCATGGTCACCAAGAACTGCTACCGCTTCCTGCACACGCTGGAAAACATGGGCCCCGCACCGGAGCCCAACCTGACCGTTCTGTACTCCTCCGCCCTGCCG
>ERZ869979.733-NODE-733-length-10005-cov-6.558320_pt1 | contig 10005 bp, 10 predicted proteins | sample MGYA00521269_ERZ869979 | MGnify/ENA primary metagenome ERZ869979 (study PRJEB32232, sample SAMN07284974) | human gut metagenome | biome: human-associated habitat; material: feces | host: Homo sapiens | place: Tanzania | collected 2014-04-05 ... | reverse complement strand
CTTCAAATCATCCTTCTTGCAATGCGGCAAGCCGCGAGAATGCAGGAACTCATGGATTGTTACTTTCCATAAGTCATCCTTTCGTTTCAATCGGAAGGTTGAAACCACACAGGCGTCACCTGGCCGGAAGCTCAATCCCATGATTCCATAGTTGTATTGTCCATGAATAGAAGTAGAGATGTCTCGATGCGTCAAACCTATCGTTACGATTTCATCATTACCTCCATGCTCTTCATGCAACATTTTCAGGATCCCCCCAGCCCAATACCTGTTTCTTGGTTTGTAGAGACATGAGGCAGGTATTTCTTTCTTGTCTCCTACAAATACAGAAGCCTCCAACTCAGCCTTTGGTACCTTATTGAAAATGAGGCCCAACTGCTTCACGAGTTCTCCTCTCAACTGTTCAGCCTTCTGACGGGAGAAATTTCCCAAAGGCTTTAACTCTATGACATAACCCAATGGAGGATCAGCAGGGAGGCTGTCTCCCATTCCCTCATTGCCATGACTCTGATTTCCATTGGAACAACCTGCTAAAAACAGGATTAAGATTCCAGCCATAAACAGCAATAACTTCTTCATAGAATATTCTTTTTATTTGTATTTTGCATAAATCAATATAGGTCTTCTCTTGGAAGATTCCTTGTATATCTGCATCACTTTCTCCACGCAGCTCCTTGATACAGTAAAGCAACCACGGCTCTCTGTTCCCAGCGGAATATACTCCTTCTCACCGGAGAATCTTGTCACCTTGCCAGCAGAATGGATCAGGATGCCACGGGCTTCTGCCAGATAATTGCTCTTGTCGAGCCCTCGAAGGCGAACGCAGTTCTTGAACTTCATTCCACCTTTTCCTATCATGACATATCTTCCAAGACTCGTGCATCCGCTTCCAGGGTTATTGCTGAACTTTGGTTGGGCAGCCGTATTTCCTTTACCACTTCCATGCATGCAATAGCTGCTCATTACTCTTATGCCACGCTGCAAGTCATAGATAAAGAACCTCTTCTTGCCAGATGGTTTGGAGAAATCCACGAGGATATAGTAATCCGTACTGTATCCCCGTCTGTCGCAATAATCTCTTATTTGCGTCAAGTTCTCACAATCCACCTGATGATACCACTCTTTAGCATCCACCGTATTCTTAAAAAACGATTTTGTGAACCTATTATAAATAGGTGGAACGAAAAGGACACCGATGACAAGCAGAACCACTATTCCCAATATAATCAATAACTTCTTCATAATGCATCAGTTCTCTGTTCTCAGAGGAACTATTTCTTCACGCAGCTTGTTTTGAGCAGTAAAAAAATCACCCAATAAAGCCTTTAGGTATTCTTTTACCTGAGGAATGTCCTTAGTCAGTATGCACTGGCGTTTAGAATGGAGAACAAATTTCTGTCCTTCTTCTTCTATGCTGTAGAAAATGGTTACTCCACCATGAGTGTTGATTGTGTTAATTGCCTTACGTACGTTAGACATTTGTTCAAGATCATCCATTGGAATTATACACCACCATGGATCCCACATTTCAATGAAGTAGCTGTCATTACTGGCATTAATGACAATATGTTCTCCCTGATACTCAAAATACAAGCGATTCTCGTTCTCTTCTGAAACAAATACCTCACAGTTTAATTGCTTCAGTAGCTCTATGCACAAATCCTTGGTTAGCATAACCATAAGCGCAAAACACGTTGATAGAAAATTCAACTTTCTCATTTCAAATCATTTTCTTTTTCCGAAGATGGCATCCAATCTAAATTGCAAGCCATGGCTACAAAACCATTGAACCATTCTTTTTACATAATTATATTTTCTATCTCAAAGCCGCAAGCTAATAGATTTGAGGCACATATTAATTTTCTTCCTTCTTTAATCTATCAATCTCTGCAAGCAACCATCTATGCGCATCGAAAAAACAAGAAAACAAAGCTCTAAAATAGTTTTGTTTATCAGAAATTTCCGCATCAAACAGAGCTGTCAATTTGGTATGCACCCACATTTTATTAGTTTCTTCAACAAATGAATATACCAAAGTTGGAGCTATACTGATGTTTACGGAATTAATAGCTTTTCTAACCCGAGAAACATCTTCAAGATTATCCAAATCAACATCATACCAAAACTGATCCCATATCGTTATCATACGGCATTCATTGCTGGCATTTATCATAAAATTCTCACCTTGATAATTAAATAACATACTATCAGGGTCTTCTTCATCAAAAGAAACTTGACAATTCAAGTTCTTCAATACTTCCAAGCATAACTCCTTGGTCTTTATAATACTTACTTCATTCATATTTAAATTGTTATTAAGAAGTTCATTTTCACAACTATCACTTGGGGCATAGATAGCCCCCTTTATTTTTTGCTCCTTCTTCTCATACAGATGACAAAAGAAATAGAACAAACAAACAGTTATTAATATTGAGATAAATGGTATCATATCATTCATTTTTTATTTAACTATTCCGAAAATAGTATTTAGAAGCATCTTGCCTACTTATCGTTCTAATTCAGCCTTAGAGGGTGTTAATTTTTCTTTATTTACTATTTACATATCAATATGGAGATGTCATCACCATACCTTTTTTAACCTTTGCTTTAAAATCAACATAAACTGATCCTGGTACATAACTCTTTGTTTTTGGACAATAAAGACAAAAATAACAACGCAATTCATTCTTCTTTTTACGTAATTGCATAGCATTATTTGGCAAAAGCATTGATACAGTAAAAGTTTGACTACTATTTGTTGTCGGTTTTATGGCACTACCAGCAACATACACATCACCAGACCCTTTCATTGCATATGAAGTCCAAGAATTTGATGCTTTAACAGGCGATCCTGTACCATCATTAATGAAAACTACAGGTATCAACTCTATACCCACTGCATTTTGAACACTAATCGCTGCACTAACCAACAAGCAACAATTAGAGTTATGAGTCAAATATATAGTACTAGTAGCCTTTATATTATTCACATTAAAAGGAGCTGCACTTTGCGTTATGTTTACACGTACGTATTTATTATCTGCTTCAACATAAAAATGATAACTTCGGTCTTCATATCCAGAGTTTTCTGGGAAATATACCATAAAGCTATTAGATGATGTTTTTATATAAGTACAACACAAAGGCAAATATGTAACCTTCCAATCTTTGCCATCAGTAGTCACATTATACCTTACCTTTGAGTTTAAATGCCCTATTGTTGTTTCTCCATCAACATAAAGAAAAGTAGCTAGACGCTGTCTTCTCCTTAATGTTTTAGAAAAACGTTTTTTATGTCTAGAAGTTGACTTTCTACTGTCTTTACGTGGACTATTCGCCGCTATTTTTTTTTCGACAAACCTAGGTATACTCTTTTGCACTTTAGGTACAAAGGTCACAGGCTTCCTATCTTTTGTAATATCTCTTTTAGGCTTAGACTGTGCACCGACCGAAAGAAATACAAAAGACAAGAAAAAAACAAATAGTAATCTCTTGACTATCTTTTCCATATTATTCTCCATCAATTATTTTTTGAACAGGAACATGCTTATACCAAGTACCATGCCATGGTTCTCCATTATTAAATTCACCAATAAAATGCTCTTTTTCCACGTCGAAGAAGATACCCTTAAACCATTTGTCATTTTTCAAGGATCCTCTAAAATAAGATCCATCTTTATAAAACATTATCGCCGCAGAATCGACACGTTGTCCGTCAGTAAAATTACCATAATAATACAAACGTTTCATCTTGTCATTCTTGGGATATATGGCGATGCCTATTCCGTTAGGCTTTCCATTCTCCATTGGACCATAATACATATACTCACCTGCATCATAATTGGTTACAATATCAGGAAATAGCACCTTGTTCCACACTACCACACCTAGAATCAAAGCTACTATAGCAAAAACACTAACCCAGGTAGTATTTCGCTGTTTATTCTTTAATCGCCCTATTTCCTGCTTTAGTTTTTGTTGCTCTTCTCTAAGTTCTATGCTCTCCTTTTCTTTTTTAGCAATAACTCCTTTATAACTATTAATCTGTATTGTATTATACCCTTTAGATTTATAAATCAACGTATAGCCATTAATTCGACTTGATTTAACTATATCTGAAGAGCTATCTTGAATAGAAAAGCTAGCCACAGAATCTTTCGAAATCGAATAGTTTACAGACGGCAAAACTACTGCTGTTTTATCCAACTGTTCAAAAGAATAACGAAGACCTGCTGATATAAAATCTATTTCCTCTCTATTTTCATAAAGTTTACTTGCATTTGAAACAATCTCTCCTTTCTCGTTAAAACGAATAAGATATCCATGTTTCACCATGCTTTCAATAATAATCTCAAATCTAGAAAACAAGCCATCTATATTGGTTATCATTTTACCATTAACAACACTACATAATCCGATATAGTTACCATCATCAAGATTACGAATATAGGCATAAAACATCAAATCACCATCCCGATGAATGGCAATTTGACTAACCGCTTTGCTGTTTTGATGACAAACAGCAAAAATTTTTCTTGAATAATCATCAGGGTATTGAGTATACCCTTTATCAAACTTCCCAAATAAATATACAGCTATATTCATTATTGCAATCTAAATTTAATAACCATTTTTTCATTATCTACAGAATAGGACGGAACCCGATTAAGAACCTCATTACCTAATAATAATGGAGCCTGGGTGTTTTCTGAAACTGTCGCAACGACATTTGTACAAGCAATCTGCCCCCCAATAACAAGTTCCTTCAAATTTATAACCATATTCTCAACAATACTACCATCAGCTATTTGAGATTGAGTAACACCGATAATGTCATCTTTAGTAAAACATCCCTTTTCGTAAAGATACTTAGCTTCAGCTATTGAAATCAAGGTACCAGAGCATCCACTATCCAATATCATCTTCACAGTAAACTGACCATTCACCGTAACATCAATAAGCTTAACACCATTTCGTTCTTCAAAAGGAACTTCTACATCATCCAAAGCTTCATATGATACTTCCGTATCAGAACTCAAGCCTGCATTATCAAAAGTAACACTATCCACAGACTCCTCTTCCGTATCATAAAATGCCAACTGCTTTTTCTTCTCTCCTCCACAGGATGAAAATATAAAGCAAACCAAGAATATTACAAAAATTAGAATATATTTCATCATTTATCTCTAGCTTCGATAATTCTATCAACAATAACAGTACCATCAACAACATAAGTTATTTTATGTTCTCCTGGCGCCGAAACTGACACTTTATTTTTCTTGATTTTTTTTCCATCAAATTGAATTTCGCCACCAGGAATTTCTTGAGGCTTTATTGTAATAGTCAACGGTTTCCCTATAAAGACATACGGCTTTTTCTTTGTAATTTCCTTTACGTCTATTGTATATTCATTATGTTCCTCTTTGTTACAGAAGTTGTCGTTTAACTTCTCTTTTAATCTCTCATTTTCAACTAAGACTCGTGATTTTTCAGCTTGCAATTTAGAATATTCAATTTTCAAGCTTTCAATATCATTTTTCTGTTGCTTATTTTTTGATAACAGAGCATATATCACGATAACGCTAAACAGCAGCAAAAAAATACATCCAACCACTACGAAGATATTACTGTTGGACAAACTAAAGAATTTTTTATCGCAAAAAGATTTTTTCTCCTCATTAGATATAGAACCTATGGAAGGAACATTCTGCTGGTTTAGCATTGCCGGCATTCTCTGGCTCTGCTCAATAAGTTCATCTGGCATCAGTTCATCTTTTGTCTGCAAATTCTTCAGACTTTCAATCTCTTCTTGCTTCTCTTTCAGGTCGGATTTATATGCGTCAATCTTATTGAGCAACCCTTTTTTTTCTGTTTCATAGTTAGAATAGGACTCTCGCAAATCTTGCATTTCCTTACTATGTTCAGCCAACAGAAGAGTTTTTTCCTTTTCCGTCTGTCTCTGACATTCCTCTATCTTTCTTTGAGTTTCATTTTGGATAGACGCAATTTTTTCTTGTGCTTGCTGAATCTTAAATTTACAGTCTGATAGAATTCTTTGTTTTTCGGCATGCATCACTTTTTGTTGTTGAACAATTTTTGCATTAGCAGAAGCAGAAAGAAAATATGGAGAAACAAATAAACAGCCAGATTTTTGAATTGCACCCAATGCTTTCTGATTGGTACACTCTGCTAAGTTGATATTTGAGACAGTTCCATCATGCCCCCACTTTAAGCGAGAAAAACTAATAATATCAGAATTAACAGAAAAAGTACCAATATAATCAACAAGACTTTGCTCTATCTTATCCAGCTGACTAGATATATTTTGAAAATCAGGCACTAAGTACTTTACCAATGTACCATCATCACTAACACATAGCCCGACACACATTTTCTCGTATGCAGCCTTCAATATATTATATATATTAAGGATATCTGCATAATAAGCGTTCACCTTAAATGTCAATGCTACATAAGAACCTGAACGCCCATTAAAATCACAAACATTTATACCTTTTAAAAAGGTATAATAACAACACACTTCTTTTCCAGAAGCCATGATTTCGACCTTCATAACTTCTGGAATTTCCGATTTAGGTCCATAAAAAGAAGATAAATATCTACTATCTTCCTCGTCAGCTCCCCATTTTTTCTGTCCATAAGGGACACCATGAACCAACAGCTTTATATTTAATCCCATTCTCCTACCCTTTTAACAACTTCAACATTGCATTCCAAAGTTTTTGGGCATATACAGAAGATCCCTCTGTATATGTCAATCCTCCACTCATTTTTTCAACATATGTTCCAGTCATAAATGGAACAAATTCACAGTTATATTTTGTTATCAATTTTGTCAAGGGATTTTGATTTTGGAATGGAACAAAAATATTTGGATACAAATTCTCTACATTACGAATTGCCTCTTTTATATTTACATGTCCCACCTTAAGAACATAATCTGTTAAATCTATCTTATTGTAGACAAACAATACCTTGTCTTTATCTAACATTTTCGATTTTAATTTTTTTATTCGAGTTACATAATGTGCACGAGGAACAGGATCAGCCCAATCTGGCTCCAGCATAATAGCCCATAACTTACGATTTTGTCCTGCTAATATTGCCTCAACGTAAGGAGGATAAGGAGCATTAGGCGCTTCTGGTGTAAAATACAACTCACCAGGAGCTTCCAACAACTGACAAATAGGCTTTCCATTTTTTAGTACCTTTACCAACATAAAGCCAATATGACTCGTACTTTGAGCAGCATTATCTGAATTTATCATTTCATCAAAATGCTCACACATCTCTCTATAGTTAGTGTCATACGATGGACGGAAAGTCTTTTCTGGTACTACAGAATAACCTATAGATTTCAAATAACGAGCTAATCGAACCAACGTCATTGTCTTGCCACATGACGGGGGACCATACAAAACCACTATAGGTGTTTTTGGGTCTGCAATTGTAACTTTTATACTATTAGGATCATTTATCTCGGAGGCAGTTAATCCTGGGACAGATGAAACTTTAACATTATTTGTTCCAGAAACATTTAAATCAATATCCTTCTTATGATCACCAAGAGCCGAAGCTGACTTTTGCTTAGAAGCAGGTGCATTTGCAGAAGTTTCTGTCTGAATATTATTTACATCTATAGCCATAATTCTATTATTTTTTAATCTTGTTTTTTAAAAGCAATAATAAAGAAAACAAATGCAGCAACATCCACTAATATGGAAACAAGAATCCAAAAAGCAAATGCTAATCCACCTTCTTTTCCAGAAACGAAATCAACCCAAACATCATATACACTCAACAACCTAGAAACTTTGGTCTTCGGGTTTTCTGCCGTATATAATTCCTTGTCTTGGGCATTTTTAAAATCAACAAATTGGTTGTACATTTTGATAGTTGAATAACCTTCATTCAATTTATCACAAACCATCTTAATATCTTCGGCATCATTCAGATTAATACCATCATTTATATTCTTATTAATCAACTCCAAATTCTTCCAATCTCTTTCGGCGACCTTCTTGTAATTTGAATTACTTGGTGTCATCTCATTTATAATATTACGGATTTTCACATCCCTTAAAGCAAAAATCTTTGCACGATAAGCATTACACAGTCTTTCTCTATCTTGCTGAGATTTACCTGTAAAAGCTAAAGGCTCAATTTTTGCAACATCAAGCATTGTTGCAAATTCACTTAAAATCTGTTTAGATTTTGATCCAAAACCAGGAACTGCATCATTTTTGATTTCAGCTTCCAGCTCACCCATTTTAATCTCTACCTTATTCTTGAAATCAGTAACACGAGCATTTATTTTATTTTCTGTCACAACTCCATCTTTTATTTGTGCCAAATACCCCTGTGTTGCAGATATATCATTAGTAACTCTTTCATGAACCAAATTACGATAAAAAAAAGTATGTGTATTAGTCGGCATACTACAAAAAAGCCAAAAGGCTATCACGATGATAACGCCTCCAAGCAATGTCCAACCACGTTTTTCCATATAGATATCTTGGTTCAGACTATCCACAATCATCTTAGTTCCCCATGACGCTATAAAGAAAAAGCCAACCGTAATTGCCCAACATAACAAACTCGGATATGTTGGCAACAACAAATGAAGAGACTCAGAAGTAGCCCAGCAACTAACAGCCGCTAATACTAAAAAGCCTAACACAGAGATGATTTTTAAAAACTTATTATCATTCATGTTAATACTTGGGCGGCTTATAGTCCCAGATTCAGCCTCTTAAATTATGATTTACTAGGTTAAATGAATTGGCGTGGGACTATTGCCTTTTCGCCAGAATAGAGGTTGTGGAAGGACCTATCTGCTAGCATAGGACAATAGCCCACGCCAAAAGGGTATATCATTCCTTTTCCATTTTGAAAAGGATACAATAATCCTAAAGGCGTGAGAATACTGTTCACTATCCAAGCAGATTTCGAAACTTCCACATTTCTATTCTAGGATAACGTTCAATACGCTCATTCATTTGAGTCTTCATCGCAGACGTTCTTTTCCACCTGCTCCAACTCTAACCACAAAAGTAAGCAATATTCTTGATACCGCCAAACTTTTTGCCTTTTTTTTATCGTTAGGACTCGATTTTTTCTGAAAAGGATTAGAAAAAAGGCACCGGATGCCGCCACTGCCGAAAAGATAACACTTCCACATTTCTATTCCATGACGGTTCCAATGCCCATAAACCTTTAACTTACCTATCATACAAATATCAAAACCTGTCTTGTATGAAATGCCATTCTGTATGTACCAAATGACAAAGAGGAGGCGTCATAAGTCTAAATTACAGTTGGCGCATAACAGTTGACCTACGCATGCACATCACCTGTTGTGCAAGCGCATATCAGCTGCTATGCAAGCGCACAACAGCTGTTGGGCGACCGGAGATACTAACTAACTCAGGGCAAACGCATTAAACTTTTTACCTTTTAACATATAGGCATTTAATGTGTATCTTATTGATTATTAACTATTTATATTTGCTAATATCAAAAATATTTTGTATCTTTGTAAGGAATAATTAAACAATTAAAAGGTACAAAAATGAGCATTATTAAGTTATCTAAACAAATTCCAGACCCAAGAGTCACCGGACGAACTGTTCATAAAATGGAACATATCATCTATATTACTATAGCAGCAGTACTAGCTGGATGTCAAACATGGGATGAAATTGCTGAGTTTGGAAGGACTAAGAAGGAGTTCTTCAAATCCCGTTTGGTAGGTTTGGAACACATTCCAAGCCATGACACCTTCAATCGTTTCTTTTCCATATTTGATCCAAAGGGCTTTGAATTAATTTTTCGCAATTGGGTCAAAGAAATTATTGGCGAGGTTAAAGGTATAGTAGCTATTGACGGCAAGTTGATGCGTGGCTCTAGCAAATGCGATTCAGAGCACACATTGGGCAAAGATGATTTTCGTATGTGGATTGTATCGGCATGGTCTTCTGATAA
>ERZ869979.732-NODE-732-length-10018-cov-4.616638_pt1 | contig 10018 bp, 10 predicted proteins | sample MGYA00521269_ERZ869979 | MGnify/ENA primary metagenome ERZ869979 (study PRJEB32232, sample SAMN07284974) | human gut metagenome | biome: human-associated habitat; material: feces | host: Homo sapiens | place: Tanzania | collected 2014-04-05 ... | reverse complement strand
CGGAAAAGTCAGCTTTGAGCCGCTTGTACTCTTTTTCCGTTAAAAAACATTTCGATATTCTCCAAGGGTTAAATGAGCATCGGTTGTTCTTATCAGGTGGCTATCTTTCAGGTCGTTCTTATTACGTTGGTTAGGTGTGCATTTTTGCGCAATCATGTTGCTCATTTCTGCACAGTCATGCTCGGCATTTTTGCATACTGTGACAGCGCAATTTTGCGTAGCATACGGAACCTTGAGCAGAATGCGATTGGGCTTGGAAAAGCCGCTGCGGACACGTTCTGCGAGCTGTGCATTTTCCAGTTCGGAAAAAGCACGTGTTATGCTGGAAATGCTGCATCTCAAATCTTTTGCCAGCTTGTAAAGCGGATAGACTACATAAATACGACCCTGTGCATCGATCCAGTTGTTCTTTTTGGAAAGCGTTGCCCGGTCCAGCAGCAGGGTGTAGAGCAGCTTTGCTGTGTGGCTCAGGTCTGTATCCAGCAGAAAGCGGGCATAAGGCAGATATTGCGGTAAGGGCGTAGTGACAGTCAGGTAGTCGGAAATAGCATTCACCTCCAGTGTTTTACATCAAAAAGTTAGCGCAAAGGTCTGTGCTTTCACACAGGGTAAGCTGACAGGCAAAGATTTGCGAATCTCTGCCCGCAGCTCGTCCGGCTTTTTCAGTTGGCCACTTTGACCAACTGATTCCGTTACGGGTAGAATCAAGTGCTGGATGGCGGCACCTGATTTTCAGCCAACCTTGAAGTGTTACAGGTGGAACCGAAGTTATCAAAATGATAACTCCGGTAACTCTGTTACGGATGAGATCAAGTTATCATTTTGATAACTTGATTTTGATACGGCTAAAATCAAGTTCCCAAAGTGGGAACTTGATTCGGCGGGAGTTGCAAATCAAGTTACGGAAAGCGTAACCTGATTTCAGATGTCAGCCTAAATTCCCATTTTGGGGATTTGGGGGTGAGCAATTTAAGCGTTTTTTGGCACTTCCCAAAATGGGAAGTGCCACTTTACTGATAAAAGCGAGCGTAGATAAGGAACTTGACAAACTTGTCAAGTTCCTCAAAGAGAAGTGTGTGCGGCTGTTTTACGCTGGCGGTAGTCTTTCTGCCGACAGGCATTGCTGCAATATCTGGCATCTGCCCGGATCGGCAAGAACTGCTCCCCGCAGCAAGCGCAGGTGTACATTCCACGTTCGGCACGCTTTTTAAGGCTTTTCCGCAGATTCAGCATCTTGTGGCCGCAAGTCTGGAAGCTGCAATATTTGCGGTTTCGGGTCTGGGTGTAGATGACCTTGCGGCAGTATTCACATTGGATTCTGCGCACACTGGGGTCGCTATCAATGAAATATTCCATCAGGGTGTCCTGATTTTCGCGTTCCCATTGTTCTGTTGTCATAGGCATCCTCCTTTGGCTGTTACGGGTGTGTGGTGGATAATAAAAAGCATTATTTGCCAAAAGTGTTACGGAAGCGTGGCTGTTATCAAAATGGCAACAGCCACTTTTGCACAATAAAGCGTTACGATTGTTTGGTTGATGGTCAGAATGACCACCAACCAGAATCTGTGCGTTACAGTTAGGTGGTATCTGGACATTTTGTCCACGTACCACAGCACGTTACGGCTATTTGCTAAGTACCGGAAAGCAGCACTTACCAGATTTCACCGTGGCTTGACAAAATGTCAAGTCGAGGTCAGCTGTAACACGGACAGCGTCAATGTGCTCAGTTTGAACACATTGAATTAGGCTGCGACAGTTTGCCTCATGTAGACAAATTGTCCACATGAGGTGAGCCGTAACGCATAAGGTTTTTCTGGTGAATGACGCTTTGTGTCATTCACCACATCAACTGGCCATTTTGACCAGTTGATATTAGGTGTGCCGTTCTCCCTGCATGGATTTCCTGCCCCCTTCCGGCGGCGTTTTCCGGCTCTCCCACTTGGGGGTCATGGCCGGGTATCCCATGCAGACGGTCTTTCAGTTTTCAAGGTGCGGTGCTGGATTTGGCAATAAAAAATCGCCACACAACAACCTGAACCTGACCATCCCTTCCGGGATAGCCTTGGTTCGGGTTTGCTATGTAGCGATAAGAAAGTCAAAAACTTGCTCCGGCTCCTTCGGGAGCCGAGCTGGAACTCTAAGTAAATATGTTATATTAAATTGTTAGAATAAACTACCACAAAAATCGAGCCGTGTCAACAAAAAGTTTCGAGAGTATGCCACTTTCGGCAGCTTGCAAGAAAAAACAAGGAAAACTTTAGTAAAAAGATAGAGGGCTGGACGGTGCCAGCCCTCTTGACAGAATTATGAGATGCTCAAAAACCTCTGCTGCTTTTATTGCGGTTTTCAAAAATAGTGCCGGTCAGAACGGCATATTTACGATATGCCGTTTGCGGATGCTGCTGCGGTGGGAAAATAGAATCAGGCAAAATGATAAAGTGTCGGCAGGAAAAATACGGACACGACAATGAGGATGAGTGCCAGCGGGGTGCCGCACTTGAGATAATCCTTCAAGGTGTATCCGCCCGGCTCGATGATCATGATCTGGCAGGGTGCTGCCATGGGGGTCATGATGGACACACAGCTGGCTGTGATCACACCGACCACGGCAGCACGGGGGTCTACGCCCATGCGGATACAAGCGGAAGTGACCAGCGGGATGAAGATGGTCAGGGTAGCCAGATTGGACATGACCTGTGTCAGAATGAAGGGAACAAGGAAGAACACCAGCATAATGATGTACGGATTGGTGGTATCGCCCAGCAGGCGGATCATCCAGTCTGCCACCACATCGCCTGCACCGGTGGTCTGGATGGCGTCCGACAGAGCCAGCACACCGGCAAACAGGAAAATGGTCGGCTGGTGGATGGAGTTGAGGGCTTCCTTTTCGGTCAGCACACCCGTCAGCACCAGAGCGGCAGCACCGATGCAGGATGTAAGATACATCTTGACACCAATGACATTTTCCAGCAGCATCATTGCAATGGAGACCAGAACGATCAGGACAGCCAGTTTGCGCTTGAAGGGGCTGCGTTTTTCGCTCTTGGTGGCCGTATGTGCTGCGTCTGAAAACTGCTCGTTGGGAATATCCGGCATCAGCTTATAGCCGACAAAGGTCATGTACAGGATGGCGATGGTCAGCATCGGGATGCGTGCGATGGTGAAATCCCAGATGTGCAGCGGCGTCGGTGCGCCGGCCTGCATCATGACGTCGTTCCATGCCATGTTGGAAGCACCCTGACCGAGAAAGGTCATCTGGGTGGCAATGTTGGCACAGGCCATAGAAGGATACAGCAGCTTGCTGCGGCTCACGCCGATGTCGTTCGCAATGCCTACCAGCAGCGGGATCATGATAGCGGCAGTTGCGGTGGCACTGGTGATGGCACCCAGAAACGCACCTGCCACGCAGGAAAGAAAGATCAGCATCCGCATATTGTCTTTGTAGCGGATGACCAGACTCTGGGCTTTGTCGATCAGGGGCGTTTTGGTCAGCCCTGCACCGATGACGAACATGGCGACGAACATGACCACGTTCGTGTTGATGAAGCCGCCAAAGGCCTCGGCAGGGGTCTTGATGCCGGTGAGGATCAGTGCCAGAATGATGCCGGTAGAAATGACCGAGAACGGGACTTTACCGGATACAAAGGCGATGATCGTCACAAGCAGGATGAGCAGTGTGATTTCCAAGGGGCTCATGGAAGGTTCCTCCTGTGTATGGTTCCTTTTTGATGAACAAATAACGCCCCGGACACCTTTGCGCGGAAAAAGGTGTCCGGAGCAACTGCGGAGAACATAAGCGTGGCAATTGACTGAGCAGAATTCTAGGGTAAGAAGAAGGATTTAGGAGAAGCGCATAAAAAGGAAGGAATGAGTGAAGTCTGTCCCCCGCTGAGAGAATGGCTGGATTACTTAATAAAGCCGACGTGCTTGCAGATCTCTTCGATGGCCTTTTCCTTGCGCTGATTGAAGATGACCTTGTTCTCTTCGAACAGGTTGCGGCCCTCAGCGTCGATGGAGACGATCAGGGGGCCGAACTCGTTGACGTGGCAGTGCCACAGAGTTTCCGGCATACCGAGGTCACGCCACTGGGCCTCGACGATCTCCTCCACCTCGGTGGCAGCCACAACAGCGTTACCGGCAGGGAAAACACAGTGGATGGCTCCGAACTCTTTGCAGGCGCGCTCGGTGTTGGGGCCCATGCCGCCCTTGCCCACGATGACGCGGACACCGGACTTCTGCACGAACTCATACTCGAACTTCTCCATACGCATGGAGGTGGTGGGGCCCACAGACACCATCTCGAACTTGTCGTCCTCCAGAGGGCGGATGATGGGGCCGGCGTGGAAGATGGCAGCGTCCTTCACGTCCACAGGCAGCGGACGGCCCTCTTCCACGAGGCGGCGGTGCGCCACGTCGCGGCAGGTGGTCAGGTCGCCGTTCAGGTAAACGACATCACCGATATGGATGTCCTTCAGGTCTTCTGCGGAGACCGGAGTGGTAAGGATCTTCTTTCCGTCTTTCATCGTCAACATTACAAAGTCACCCCCGAATGAGTATCAATGGTGTAGTTCAGGTCTTTATCAAAAATGATGTGGCCGCGGCGATGGCTCCAGCAGCCCACGTTGACGGCAACGCCGATGGCAGAAGGATGGCGGGCAGTGTTCTCGATGTGGACACCCATGACGGAGTACTTGCCGCCCATGCCCTGAGGGCCAAGGCCGATGGAGTTGATGCCGTCCTCCAGCAGCTTCTCCATGTAGGCTGCGCGCTCGTTCTCGTTGTGGCTGCCCAGAGGACGCATCAGAGCCTTCTTGGACAGCAGAGCGGCGGTCTCAACAGAGGTGGCCACGCCCACGCCCACCAGCAGCGGAGGGCAGGCATTGATGCCGTAGCTGGTCATGACATCCATGACGAACTTGGTCACGCCTTCGTAGCCTGCACCGGGCATCAGAACCATGGCCTTGCCCGGCAGGGTGCAGCCGCCGCCTGCCATATAAGCGTAGATCTCGCACTTGTCGCTGTTCGGGATGATATCCCACCACACGGTAGGCGTACCCTTGCCCACGTTGCGGCCGGTGTTGAACTCATCGAAGGTCTCAACACTGTTGTGGCGCAGAGGTGCTTCGAAGGTAGACTTGACCACAGCCTCCTTCAGCAGACCCTCCACCTCACCGATGAGGGGGAAGTCCACGCCGCACTTTACCCAGAACTGCAGCACACCAGTATCCTGGCAGCTGGGGCGGTTCAGCTCCTTGGCCAGCTTCTGGTTGCGCTTCATGGTCTCGTAGATGACCTTGGACAGAGGAGCATCCTCCTGTGCGCCCAGCTCATCCAGCTTTTTGATGATGTCGTCCGGCAGCACCTTGGCGATATGGCTCACAAAGTTGGCCATATAGGTCGTCATCTGCTGCACCTGTTCCTGTTTGTTCATTCCATTTCCTCCTTGAATGATTTGGCTTTGGTACATTTGTGCGTTTGCTTCACTTATTCAACGCTCTGCCCGTATTACTGCGGGAAGAACGGAAATGCGATGGGAAGGATCACCATGCTGACAACGGTTGCGATGAGGATGAGGGGCAGGCCAGCCTTGGCATAATCCTTGAAGGTGTAACCGCCGGCGGAAACCACCATGGTGTTGGCGGGCATACCGATGGGCGTTGCGTAAGCGCAGGAGCCGCCGATGACACAAGCCATCAGGACGGCGCGGGGGTCGGCACCCATGCCCTGTGCGATGCTCAGGCAGATGGGAACCATCAGGGCGGTGGTTGCGGTGTTGGACATGAAGTTGGTCATGACGCAGCAAAGCAGGAAAACCACCAGCGTCAGGACGTAGGGAGAGGGGTTCTTGCCCAGCGCGCCGATGACGATGTTTGCGATCTCTGCGCCTGCGCCGGTCTTATCCAGTGCAGAGGCCAGAGACAGTGTGCCGCCGAAGAGGAAGATGGTCTTGAGGTCGATGGACTTCAGGGCATCTTTCTCGGAGATGACACCGGTGAGGATCAGAGCCAGCGCACCGATACAGCCAGTGATGCAGAGCTTGATGCCGATCTGCTTCTCGAAGATCATGCCCAGCAGGGTGAGCACGAGGATGACAAGGGAGAGCACCTGTTTCCACTGGGGCACATTGCTGAAGTCCTGCTCGCCGCCGAAGGTGTCATCATCGGAGACGGGGTGGTTGGGCAGCAGCTTCATGCCAAGGGTGGCGTAGAAGAGGATGCCGGCGGCGAGGATGGGCAGGCCCACGATGGCGTACTCAAAGAAGCCGAAGGACATCCCGATCTCACCCAGAGCACTCTGGGCGATGAGGTTGCCCGGTGCGCCGATGAGGGAGAGGTTGCCGCCCATGGCAGCTGCAAACACCAGCGGCATCAGCAGCTTGGAGCGGGCATAGCCGGACTTTGCCGCAATGCCGATGACCACGGGGATCAGAACGGCGGCGGTGCCGGTGTTGGAAAGGAAGCCGCTCATCAGGCCAACAATGACCATGATGGCCACGATGAGGCTGCGCTCGGATTTGGCAAAGTGGGTGACGATGCCGCCGATCTTGTTGGCCATGCCTGTTTCAAACAGGGCACCGCCGACGATGAACATGGCGACGAAGAGGATGACGTTGCTGTCGATGAAGCCCGCAAAAGCGGTCTTGACATCCAGCACGCCGGTGACGACCAGACCGACACAGACGATCATGGACGTTACGCCGAGGGGGATCTTCTCAAACACGAACATGACGACCGCGAAGAGAAGAAAGAGTAGGGTGATAGTTGCTGCTGACATACTGGGGTCCTCCTTTAATGAAATATAATGTATCCATTTCGTCAGAGTCAACCAGCCCTGACTTTCGGAACGCCCCAGCTGCACCTCGTTGTGCAGAGTCTTTGCCGCCGTGCTGTGCCCTCACAGCCCTTCTTCCTTCTGGAAGGATCTGCCCGGAACCTTAAACTTCCGGGAAATCTCGGCAGCGTCTTTTTGATTTTTTATATTTAATCTGTGATAATGTATCCACTTGACGACACGAGAATACACCCAAACCAAAGATTTGTCAATCCTTTTTTGCGAGTTTTGTCGCATTGTATGGTTTGCGCACATATTTTTGTGCACGCCCGACAAACAGTAGGATACAAGAAGACCCCGCTCCGCCGCTTTCTGCAAAAAACGCGCGTTCTCCGTCTGCTTTGGAGAACGCGCGTTTTGTCCTTCTTTTATTCCAGCCGCTTTTTGAAATACCCCTCGGCACAGTAAATGGCACCGCAGGGATTGTGCGCCAGAACGCGATCCTTGGCCACCAGCGTTGTGACCATGGCGTCCGAATACTTATAAAACATCGAGTCGTGCCCCACACAAAGGCCGACCTCAATGTTGAACTCGGTGTGCTGCTCGTTCAGAAGCTTTGCCTGTGCGATGGGGTTGCACATGGCCTCAAATTCACCGGGGTGGATCTTGACCTCTTCCGGGATGCCCACTTCCTCCTTGGAGATGCCGCCGGTTTTGCAGATGACCGACACCACCTCAAACCCCTGCGCACGGAGCAGGTCGGCCACGATGCGGGCTTCCTTCCGCAGACCCTTGCAGAATGCAAGCCCCAGCTTGCGGTAGCCCATCCGCTTGCAGAACTCCACCGTCTCCTTCAGGCGGGGCCACTGGCAGTAGCCAAGCCCCTCAATGGCCGAACAATTGACGTAGAAATCGTGATTCTCGGGCAGATCGTAGCCGGCGCGGGCGGTCTCCATCACCGAAGTGTTCCGCATGGGGCAGTTTTTGGGCATCTTTTCCGGCTCGTTGTTGGCGCAGGCCAGAACCGTACAGTTCGCACAGGTATACACCGTCTTGTCCTCCCTGATCTTATAAATAATAGGTCAGCGCATCGTCCATACTGCGGTAGATGTGTTTCTCCATCTCAGCCCGTGCAGTCGTCGCATCCCGTGCTTCCAGTGCCGCATAGATCTTTTTATGCTCGCTCTGGGAGTTGAGGGCATAGTCCAGCTCGCTCATTTCCACGCCAATGGACAGGCCATTCCACAGCTCCGAGAGAAGATTGCGCATTTTTTCATTGCCGGAAGCTTCCCAGATCTCAAAATGGAAGGACTGGTTGTAGTCGGTATAATTTCCGGCCTGCTGATGAGAAAGAGCCTCCTCTGCAGTATCCACGCAGTTTTTGATTTTGGACAGGTCAGCATTGTTCTGGCAGCAGAGCATACAGGCGGTACCCTCCAGTGCAGCGCGCAGCTGGTAGTGCTCCCGGATGGTTTTTTCCGTCACGCCCAGCACAATGGCGCACTTGTTCTGCTTGACTTCCAGCAGACCGTCACGGGCAAGGATCTGAAAGGCCTCCCGCACCGGCGTGACCGACACGCCCAGTTCCTGTGCGGTGTTTTCCAGCGTGAGTTCTGCGCCCTCCGGGATACTTTTTGAGATAATGGCTTTCCGCAAAGCGGAAGCTACCCGCTCGCGGGCGGGCAGCAGCTTAATGGGTTTCAGTCCCAGCATATTGACTCCTTATCGTTAAAATCAGATGCAGCAGTTCTTCTTCATAGGCGTTCCATGCATCCGGCACATCAGGGGAGCCCTGACGGTCCAGCATCAGCAGGCGGGACAGCCGATCGTTCACCGGCTCTGGGCGGGCATTGACTGCAAAGGCAATGTAGGTCTCCTGGATGCTCTCCAGCAGCTTGCGGTGCAGCGGATAGGTGACCGCATTCCGCAGGGTGCGGTGCTGCAGCATCTCGCCGCCTGCCAACATCGCATCCTGCGGCAGCGCACGCATGGCCTGCCGTTCCAACTGCGCACCCAATGCCAGAATTTGGCGCAGTGTCTCTTCGGTCAAATCTGCCGCTTTTATCCGATTGTTGGGCAGGCGGATGATCAGGCCCTGATATTCAAGGATCATCAAGGCCTCCCGCACCGGCATCCGGGAGACGCCGAGGCTCTCTGCCAGTTCATTCTGGGTCATTTCCGTGCCCGCCGGGATCTGCCCGGATAAAATGGCCTGCTGCAGGGCTTCCACCACACCGCCGTTTTTCTTCTGGATGCCGATATATTCCATAGAGCCCTCCGTGTAAATGTCTTTTTTATATTGTATCCAATTTTACAATAAAAAGCAAGACTTCCTTTATGACAAACAAAAATACCCGGCAGATTCTTTATGAAAAATCTGCCGGATATAGACCGGATGTCCTTGGGCGTTCCATTCTGAAAAATTGCAGGGCAAATGCAAGCTGCGTTAACCGTTATGTGAGCTTGTCAATCAATCTTCCATTCTGCCGTGGTCACAGCCGAGTGAGAGATAATGCTCCACCTCCCCACCCAATACAAGCTGGGCGTACTCCAAGGGCTTATTGTAGAGTAGCCAGTCCAGTTCTGCCCGCTGTGCCGGGGTATTGCCGTATTCATCCTCAACGGCGATGCAGTCGATGGCAAAAGTGGTGCCATCCTCGAACCGGGCTTCCACCCGGTTGGTGTCCATATTGTAGCAGCAGGAAAGCAGTTTCATCATAGTAGGATCCTCCTAGATTTGATTTTGGTGTGCGGCCACGCAAACCAATGCCGTCAAGCCGGTAGGGGATAGGACGATTTTATTTGTCGAAGAGTAAGTGCACGGTTTCTGCACGGATTTTGCACGGTTTCAAAGCGTGCAGATGGTGCTTTTCGCTGCAAAATCCGACAAGTGGTGCAGAAATTGCCGTGTGAAAAATCACGCTGCCTTGTTAAAAAATAACGATGACTCGAAACTTCCATAAATTGAGACGAAACGGCGGCTTGCTCTCTTAATCAGTGGGTCCAGGGTTCGAGTCCCTGGAGGTGCACCACAACAACAAAATCCGAACCTTTTCTCGATAGGAGAAGGGTTCGGATTTTTCGTTTTCTTCGGAAATGACAATTCCGGCTCGTTCCAAACGGCTGTGTGTCCAAAACCTTATAGCCATCCTCTTTGCAGAGGATGACTTGGCTGTTGAGAGCCGATACCGGCTCTCAATGCGGTAGGCACCCAAAACTTCGTTTTGTGTGCGATCAGCATCAAAAA
>ERZ869979.729-NODE-729-length-10033-cov-6.845319_pt1 | contig 10033 bp, 5 predicted proteins | sample MGYA00521269_ERZ869979 | MGnify/ENA primary metagenome ERZ869979 (study PRJEB32232, sample SAMN07284974) | human gut metagenome | biome: human-associated habitat; material: feces | host: Homo sapiens | place: Tanzania | collected 2014-04-05 ... | reverse complement strand
CTCTGCCTTTGGACTTATTATACTAGCCATAATAATCTAACATTTAACATTTAACATTACTTAGCACCTCCACCCACTGCATAGTAGAGATTTACTACTGCCTGCATCTTGTAGAAGTCATCAGCTACCTTAGAAAGTTGTACGTTGAGCAGCGAAGACTGTGCCTGGATTACCTCAAGGTAAGAACCGCCAGCCTCTGACATCAACTTACGTGTGTCCTCTACGTTCTGCTCGAGTACGGTGATGCGCTTAGCCTCCACCTTACTCTTCTCATCAGAATAGTTGTAGAGCACGAGGGCATTGCTTACTTCGCTACCAGCCTTCAGTACGGTGTTCTGCCAGGTGTTGTAAGCCTGTTCATACTGCATCTTAGCCACTTTCAATCCTGCGATGATTCTACCATTCTGGAAGATAGGCTGGACCAATGAACCAACAGCAGAAAGCAACCACTTGCCTGGATTCACGATGCCTGCGCCAGCGGAGTTGGTGAATGCACCTGTACCAGAAATGGTGATAGATGGATAGAACTTGCTGCGGGCAGTCTCAATGCCATAGAAGCACTGAGCTAAGTTCATCTCGGCTGCGTGAACATCAGCACGGTTGTTGAGCAACTGGATGCCTACGCCGGTAGAGAATGTTGCAGGAAGACTCTGATTCTCCAGCTTGCCACGGGCAATGGAATGAGCCTGGTCGCCAATAAGAAGGCTCAAGGAGTTCTCTGTCTCACGAATCTGACGCATCAGGTCGGTCTTCTGAGTCAACACAGCATAGTAATTACTCTCGGCAGCCTGTACGGAGGTTCCGCGATAACCAATCTTGGTATCCTTCAATACCTTCATCGTCTCCCAAGTATCCTTAGTCAAACCTTCCATATTGTTAACTAACTCCACCTGCTTATCGAGCATCAGCAGTGTATAATACATGTTGGCGATGTTGGCGATGAGGTTGGTCTTGACAGACACCTGATAGTCCTTCAACTGGAGCAGCGCCATCTGGGCACTGCGCTTCTGAGAGAGCAGGTTGCCGAAGAGGTCAACCATCCAGCTGGCTGTAACAGGCAAGCTGTAAGTCTTGGTAGCAGCGTTACCATCCCAGGAAGCGATAGTTCCCTGAGGAGAGAAAGACAAAGAAGGCACGAATGCCAACTTGGCACACTTCAGCTGCTCCTCTGCCATCTTCACGTTCAAAGCCGCATTGAGCAGGTTGACATTGTTGTTCAATCCCTTCTCAATGATCGACTGGAGCTGAGGGTCGGTGAAGACGCTGCGCCAAGGGATGTTGGCGAAGGTAGTAGTATCCTTTACAGCCAAAGTATCTGTATCAGAAGCTACATCGCGAACGATACCGCTGGTCTTCACGTCAGGACGCTCATATTTTCCGTAGAGAGTCTTGCAGCTGCTCAGAGAGAGCGCTGCGAGACCCAATATGATGATATTTAAATTCTTTTTCATTGTTTCCTTTGAAGTTACATTGCGTTATTACTTCTTCTCGATACCCTTCTTGTCTTGAGCGGCATTGGCATACTGCTCCAACTCGGCAGCTACCTCCTCGTTCAACTCATCCTCGAACTTCAATGGAGTCAACTTCTCCTGCAACCACTGGAAGACTGCGAAGAGAGCAGGAACCACGAAGATCTGACAGAGAGTACCAATCAACATACCACCTACGGCGGCAGCACCCAGAGTCTGGTTACCATTCTTACCTACACCTGATGCGAACATCAGAGGCAACAGACCGATAACCATCGCCAGAGAGGTCATCAGGATAGGACGGAGACGGGCACCGGCACCCAGGATAGCTGAGTACTTGATAGCCATACCCGTACGACGACGCTCGAGGGCGAACTGTACAATCAGGATGGCGTTCTTAGCCAACAGACCGATCAACATAATCAACGAAATCTGCATGTAGATATCGTTAGAGTGACCGAAGAGGTTGGTGAAGATGAACGAACCTGCCAAACCGAATGGGATAGACAATACTACAGACAATGGCAAGATGTAACTCTCGTACTGGGCACTCAAGATCAGGTAAACGAATACGATACAGAGTGCGAAGATCAAACCTGTAGAGTTGCTTGACTCAGCCTCAGAACGGGTCAGACCAGAGTACTCATAGCCGTAACCCTCTGGCAATGTCTCCTTGGCAACCTCAGCAATCGCCTTCATACCGTCACCGGTAGAGTAACCGCTGTTAGGAGTTACAGATACATCCATAGAGGTAAACAGGTTGAAACGTGTGATGTTAGATGGACCATAAACCTTCTTCAAGTTCACGAACTCGCTTACTGGAGACATGGTGCCATCAGCACAACGAACGTAAATCTTGCTCAGATCGTCTGGACGCATACGACTCTCAGGACCAGCCTGAATCATCACACGGTAGAGCTTACCGTAGGCATTGAAGTTAGATGCGTAGAGACCACCAAGGTAACCCTGCATGACAGACAATACTGAAGATGGAGAGATACCAGCCTGCTTGGTCTTGGCAACATCTACATCTACCATATACTGTGGGTAGTTAGGGTTGTACTGAGTCTGAGCAGTCTGAATCTCAGGACGCTTGTTCAACTCAGCCAGGAACTTCTTCACATTATCATAGAACTTGTTCAAGTCACCACCGGTCTTATCCTGCATGGTCATGGTGATACCATTCTGTACAGAGAAACCGGAAATCATAGGTGGAGCGAAGGCAAGAACCTGTGCATCCTTGATGGCAGCAGTCTGCTTGTAAATCATACCCAACACAGAAGTGTATTCCATTGGGTTGACAAACAATGCCTCAATACCGCCACCGGTACAAGCCTCCTTGATACGGTGAAAGAATCCACCCGGACGCTCCTCGAATGGCTTCAGCTTCACGATGATGGTACCCTGGTTAGAACCGGCACCACCGATAAAGCTATAACCCATGATGGCGTTACGGGTTGCGATGGCTGGGTTGGCAGCCAGCATCTTATCTACCTGCTTAACCACCTCGGCTGTGCGTTCCTGAGAAGTACCAGGAGCTGTAGAGATACAAGCGAAGATAGTACCGGTATCCTCATCAGGCACCAGACCTGTCTTGGTAGTACCCATCAGGGCAACCAAGCCTACGATACTGACAGCCACAAGGCTACCTGCGATAATGCCGTGGTTGATAACCCACTTGACACCACCTTTATATTTATTGGTAATCTTCTCAAACTGATAGTTGAATCCAGCGTGGAAACGATCCACGAAAGACATCTTCTTCTCATGACCCTCCTCGTGTGGCTTCAGCAACACAGCACAAAGTGCAGGTGACAGAGTCAACGCATTGATGGCCGAAATAACGATAGATACAGCCATGGTTACACCGAACTCACGGTAGAAGTAACCGGAAGTACCGCCGATGAATGACACAGGAACGAACACGGCAGACATCACCAATGTAATAGAGATGATGGCGCTGGAGATTTCGTTCATCGCATCGATAGATGCAGTAAGAGCACTCTTGTAACCCTGGTCGAGCTTGGCGTGAACCGCCTCGACCACCACAATGGCATCATCGACCACAATCGCAATAGCCAGCAGCAGGGCTGACAGCGTAAGCAGGTTGATGGAGAATCCGAAGATCCAGAGGAAGAGGAACGTACCAATCAAAGCCACAGGTACGGCAATCATAGGAATCAGCGTAGAACGGAAGTCCTGCAAGAAGATATACACTACGATGAACACCAGTACCAGGGTGATGATCAAGGTGAAGATAACCTCCTCGATAGATGCGAACAAGAACTCGGTAACATCCATCAGGATGACATTCTTCAACCCTGGAGGATAACTCTTCTCCAGTTCATTCAAAGCCTTCTTCACGTCGCTGGCAATCTGGGTAGCGTTGGAACCGGCAATCTGCTGAACCATACCCATCACGGCAGGCTGACCATCATTGAGCAGGTTTACGTTATACTGCAAACCACCCAACTCTATCTTGGCAACTTCGCCCAGACGGAGCGTCTGACCGGAAGTATTGCTCTTGATGAGGATGTTCTCATACTCCATTGGAGTCTTCAAACGACCCTTGTAACGCAAGGTATATTCATACTGCATATCAGAGCTCTCACCAAAGCTACCAGGGGCAGCCTCGATATTCTGCTCAGCCAAAGCCTGAGAAATATCAGAAGGAACCAGTCCGAACTCCTTCATCTTCTCTGGCTTCAACCAGATACGCATAGAGTAGTTACGGGTAGAAGGGCTCTGCACATCACCCACACCATTGATACGCTTCAACTGTGGAACCACGTTGATCAGGGCGTAGTTGGTAACAAACTGGTCGTCGTAACGGCCATCGTCTGTGGTCAGAGCGAACATGATGACGTTAGAACTCTGACGCTTGGTTACGGTGACACCCACCCTGGTAACCTCGGCAGGCAACAGAGACTGCGCCTGAGATACACGGTTCTGTACGTTGACCGCAGCCATATCAGGGTCAGAACCCTGCTTGAAGTAAACGGTGATGCTGGCATAACCAGAGTTAGACGCTGAAGAGGTCATGTAAGTCATGTTCTCCACACCGTTGATACTCTCCTCCAGAGGAGCGATGACAGAGTTCAACACCGTCTGGGCATCAGCACCCTGATAGGTAGTAGATACCGAGATGGTAGGCGGCGCGATATTCGGATACTGCTCGATAGGCAGCGATACCAAGCCGATAATACCCAGCAAGACGAAGAAGATGGAAACCACCGTCGAAAGTACTGGGCGCTTTATAAAGTTTGTAAATGACATAATTTACTTATTTTCTTTATACCTTAAATTATATATTACTTCTTGCCGCCCATAGCTGTAGCGAATGCATGAGCATTGTCCTGAGACTCACTCAACTTGGTAGCCTCAGCAATCTTCTGATTGTAGCGCTCCAAAGTGATAGGCTTAATCTGCTGGCCATCGGTCAACTTGGTGATACCCTTCAAGACGATGCGGTCGCCTACATGGAGACCAGAAGTTACGATATAGTTCTTGCCATCATCCTGTGGATTTACCTTGATCTCAGAATACTTCACCTTGTTATCCTTGGTTACAATGTAAACGAAGATCTTATCCTGAACCTGAGAGCAAGCCTCCTGAGGGATGACGATAGCGCTGTTATGATCGTTAGGAACAACGATAGAACCTGCGCCACCACTCTTCAGCAACTTCTCTGGGTTAGCGAAGTGAGCGATAAGAGAAATAGAACCGGTAGTTGCATCGATGACACCACTCATCTTGACAACCTTACCTGGATGATTATAGATAGAACCGTCTGCCAACTGCAACTTTACTGCTGGGAAAGAAGCGATAGCAGCCTGAACGCTACCATTGGTCTTAGACATGTTCAAGATCTGAGACTCAGAGAGTGAGAAGAACACCTCCATGGTGCTGATGTTGGAAACGGTAGTCAAAGCCTGGCCAGAAGCGCTAACCAAAGCACCCACCTTGAAAGGAAGGCTACCTACAACACCTGCAGAAGGGCTGGTAACGGTACACCAAGCCAACTGCTCGCGGGCTGAAGCCAGAGCAGCCTCTGCCTGAGCAACCTGTGCCTTAGCGGTTGCATAGCTGTTAGCTGCTGTAGAAAGTTCATATTCACCGATAATCTTGCTATCATACAACTTCTTGTTGTTCTGATAAGTCAACTTAGCTGTATTTGCCTGTGCCTTAGCTGTGTTTACAGCGGCAGCAGCAGAACGGACAGCAGCCTGATAGGTCTCGCTATCAATAGAGAATAAAGCCTGACCTGCTGATACAGTCTGTCCCTCGTGTACAAAAACCTTAGTGATAAAACCAGAAACCTTAGGACGTACCTCTACATCCTGGATACCCTTGATGGTAGCAGGATAGGTAGTCTGCAATGCGGCGCTGGAAGTACCGATAGTAGCCACAGCGAACTCATCGTCGCCGAAGTTAGGCAGACCGCCCTTCTTACTTCCACCACATGATGTCAAAGCAGCAAGAACACAAACTGCTGCAACAAACAAAACGTTTTTAATTTTCATACCTATTTATATTATAATTTGTTATTTTTTGTCATACCTTATTATATATACCGCCCTCTGGCGGAAACTGAAACAATGCTTTTAGTTTTAAAAGCGGTGCAAAATTACGAATAATAAACGAATAACGGCTCGCGAGGAGCCGTTATTTAACAAAAATTATTCTCTGTTTAAGTTTTCTGTCATATTCGTACCCATATCCTGGGGCATATTCAAGCCTTATCCGGACCCATAGTCAAGCCTTATCCGGATCCATAGTCAAGCCCATATTCTGGGCTTTCTTCATCAGGAGTTCCATCAGCGGCTCGCGCTCGTTAGCCACCTTGTTGTCCAGCACGGCATCCTTGAGATACTGCTTCAGGACGCCTACTTCGCGACAAGGCTTGAGCTGGAACATCTCCATGATTTCATTGCCGTCGATGCATGGCTGGAGCAGTCGCTTGTAGTCACGATCCTGAAGATCTACCAGCTTCTCGCGCACCATCTTGAAGTTATCCAGGAATCGCTGCTTGCGCACCTGGTTCTTGCTGGTGATATCAGCCTCACAAAGCGTCATCAGGTCGTTGATGTCATCACCGGCATCATTCAGCAGTCGGCGCACAGCGCTATCAGTCACCTCTTCATCCGCAATCACGATCGGACGCATGTGGAGCTCCACCAGCTTCTGTACATACTTCATCTTGGCATCCATCGGCAGTTTCATGCGGCGGAAGATACCTGGAATCATCTTGGCACCTATGATATTATGACTGTGGAAAGTCCATCCGATGTTGTTGTCCCATCGCTTGCTCTTCGGTTTGCCGATATCATGGAAGAGGGCAGCCCAGCGGAGCCAGAGGTTATCAGAATGCTTGCATACATTCTCGAGCACCTCCATCGTATGGTCGTAATTATTCTTGTGGGCTCTTCCGTTGCGGGTCTCCACCTTATCCATCGCCACCAGTTCCGGCAGGATGAGATCGAGCAGTCCGGTATCCTTCAGATAATAGAAGCCGCTGCTAGGATGCTTGGAGAGCATAATCTTGTTCATCTCGTCGCAGATACGCTCGCCACTGATAATCTTCAGTCGTTCGGCATTGCGCGAGAGGGCGGCGTAAGTTTCGTCTTCTATCTGGAAATTGAGCTGGGTAGCAAAACGTACACATCTCATCATACGGAGCGGATCATCAGAGAAGGTGATATCCGGATCGAGCGGAGTGGCGATGATGCCATCTTCCAGGTCATAGACACCGTCGAAAGGATCAACAAGTTCTCCGAAACGGTCCTTGTTCAGGCACACCGCCATCGCATTGATGGTGAAGTCGCGACGGTTCTGGTCATCTTCCAGGGTTCCATCCTCTACAATCGGCTTGCGCGAATCATGGTTGTAACTTTCCTTTCGTGCTCCCACGAACTCCACTTCTGTATCCTTATACTTAACCTGTGCGGTTCCGAAATTTCGGAACACCGAGAGATGTGCCTTCTTGCCCAGCTTCTTCTTGAGGGCAGAAGCCACCTCAATTCCACTACCCACCACCACGACATCGATGTCATTGGAAGGGCGCTCCAGGAAGAGGTCGCGCACATATCCACCTACTACATAGCATTCCACAGACAGCGCATCCGCCGCCTCTGAAATCTCGTGAAAAATATCCTTATCTAGTATTTGCGCCAGTTCGGCATTGGTCAAATTTCTCATACTCATTTTATTTCGGGGTGCAAAGTTACTGCAAAATGAGCGAAAAACAAAATAAATCGCGATTTATTTTTTCTTCCGAGTGCAGCGTAACTTATCTAAAGTTACTGCAATTTAAGCGAAAAACAAAATAATTATTTGGCTATTTCACAATAAATGCGTATATTTGCACCGAATTTCGAAATTATTATGGCAGATTTATTGAAAACAGAACAGCAGTTTAAAGTTGTCATGGGAGAATGCAGGGCATTATTTGAGAAGAAGCTTCACGATTATGGAGCCTCTTGGAGAATCTTGCGCCCATCTTCCTTAACCGACCAACTCTATATCAAGGCGAAGCGCATCCGCTCGCTTGAAATCAAGAAAGAATCACTCGTAGGCGAAGGCATTCGTCCGGAGTTTATCGCGCTTATTAATTATGGTATCGTAGGACTCATCCAGCTGGAAAAACCATTCGTGGATGAAGTGGATATGACACCGGAAGAGGCGATGAAGCTCTACGACAAGCATGCCCAGGAAGCCCTGGAACTGATGCTCAAGAAGAATCACGACTACGACGAGGCATGGCGCTCGATGCGAGTGAGCAGCTACACCGACTTTATTCTCACCAAGATACAGCGAGTGAAGGAAATCGAGGATATCGCAGGAGCCACACTCGTATCAGAAGGCATTGATGCCAACTATATGGACATCATCAACTATGCAGTTTTCGGTGCCATCAAAATGGGAGAAAAATAAGAAGGATCATTCTATTAAGAAGGCTCATTCAATCAAGTAAAAGAGGAAATTGATATGACGGCAAAGCAGATTATAACAAAAACAGCGGTGAATATCGGGCGACTGCTCGTGGCTGTAACCTTCATCTTCTCAGGATTCGTGAAGGGAATGGATCCACTGGGCACGCAATACAAGATAACCGACTATCTGGAAGCGCTGCATATCGACTGGATGTTTCCCGACTGGAGCACCCTGGTGATGTCGGTATTGCTTGCCACTGCCGAGTTTGCCATCGGTATCTTCCTCCTCTTCGCCATCCGGCGCAGACTGGTGAGCAAGATTACCCTTGCCGTGATGAGCGTGATGACGCTGATAACACTCTGGATCGTCATCGCAGACCCGGTAAAGGATTGCGGATGCTTCGGTGATGCCGTAGTGCTCACCAATATGGAGACATTCATCAAGAACATCATCCTCCTGGTATTCGCCATCCTGCTCTGGAGAAAGCCGCTGGAGATGCCGAGACTCATCTCGAGACAGACACAGTGGGTGGTGATCAACTACACCTTCCTCTTCTCCATCGTGATGAGCACCTGGAGCCTGTGGTATCTACCGCAGTTCGACTTCCGCCCTTATCACATCGGCGCCAACATCGCCAAGGGTATGGAGATTCCGAAGGGAGCCAAGCAGCCGAAGTTTGACACCACCTTCATCCTGGAGAAGAACGGCGAGCGGAAGGAGTTTACGATAGACAACTATCCCGACTCCACCTGGACCTTCATCGACAGCAAGACGGTGCAGACCGAAGAAGGCTACGTGCCCCCTATCCACGACTTCAGCATAGAAGATACGAAGACGGGCGAAGACATCACCCAGGAAGTGATTCACCGCAAGGGCTACACCTTCCTGCTCATCTCGCCACATCTCGACTTTGCCGATGACAGCAACTTCGGAAGCATCGACGAGATATACGAATATGCCACCGACCATGGCTACCCATTCCTCTGCCTCACGGCAAGTACGGAGAAAGCCATCAGGCACTGGCAAGACATCACGGGAGCGGAATACCCGTTCTACATCACAGACGAGACGACGCTGAAGACCGTGATACGCAGCAACCCGGGACTGCTGCTGCTGAAAGACGGCACCATCATCAGGAAATGGAGCCACAACGACCTGCCTAAGATGGCAGACCTGGCAGGCAAGCCGCTGGAGAAGACCGAAATCGGCAAGATGCCGGAAGTAAGTGCCGCCAAGAAGATAGCAGGCATCATCTCCTGGTTTGTCATCCCGCTGGTACTCCTTACCATCGCCGACCGGCTTTGGGCATGGGGTGCCTGGATCAGAAAGAAAGAGAATTCAAACAGAATATTATCAACTTTTAAAAAGAAAAGAAAAATGAGAAAGAAAATTGTAGCAGGTAACTGGAAAATGAACATGAACCTGCAGGACGGTGTTGCTCTCGCTAAGGAGATCAACGAGGCATTGGTAGCTGACAAGCCAAACTGTGACGTAGTAATCTGCACTCCATTCATCCACTTGGCTTCTGTAGCTCAGGTTTTGGATTCAGAGGTTGTAGGTCTCGGTGCTGAGAACTGCGCTGACAAGGCTAAGGGTGCTTTCACTGGTGAGGTTTCAGCTGAGATGGTAAA
>ERZ869979.727-NODE-727-length-10046-cov-4.134718_pt1 | contig 10046 bp, 7 predicted proteins | sample MGYA00521269_ERZ869979 | MGnify/ENA primary metagenome ERZ869979 (study PRJEB32232, sample SAMN07284974) | human gut metagenome | biome: human-associated habitat; material: feces | host: Homo sapiens | place: Tanzania | collected 2014-04-05 ... | reverse complement strand
CGGCGCTTCATCAGGTAGTCGATGGGGGAGGTGCCGTACTCCCGCTTGAAGGAGTGGGAGAGGTAATATTTGTTGACATGCGCGATCTCGGCCAGCGAGTCGAGCGTGATGGTGCGGCTGTAGTTTTCGTCAATGTAGCGCTTGGCGGCGGCGCACTCCTTGCTTTCGGCCGGTGGGGTGCTGACCCGCAGCGAGAGCGAGGCCGTGCGCACGAGCTTGACAAGCAGCACCTCGGTCAGGTCCTGACAGACCATCTCGCAGCCGTCCTCGCGCGCATCGATCTCACGCAGCAGCATCTTGGTCAGGCCGAGCAGATCCTCGCGCATGGCACCGCACTTGACCATCGTGTAGCCCTGATCCCGCTGGTTGAAAAGGATCTCGACCCCCTCGATGCCCAGCACGATATACTCAAGCGGACAGGCCTGATAGCTTAACTCGGTGTGCAGCGTGCGGGGGTTTACGATGACCATGTCATCGGGGGCGACATCGAGCATCTTGCCCTCGACATTGAACTGGCCGCGCCCGTCCACGCAGTAGAAAACCTCGGTGCAGGAGTGGGTGTGCGGCACCGAGTTCCAGTCGCCGCCGAAGCGGCTTTTGCTGACATACATCAGCCGGATGGCCTCCCGCGGGGGAACATCCATGTTCAGCTCATACCGTGTGTTCATGGGGAATACCGCCTTTTCTGAAACGATGACAAAATGGTAAAAACCCTGCACGCAAGATAAAACAAAAATAAAGCAAGATACGACAAACAAAAGCGACGGCAGGAGGATGATTTTTCTGCTATTATAGCGCAGATGGCGCAATATTGCAACGCTGTTTTATCAAAAAAACAGCGTTGTTGCTCAATTTTGCGCTTTAGCACACTAAACAGATGGTGAAAACAGCAGATTGTACAAGAAAATGGGTTGGTTTTTGTACAATATTTTTGCCGTGGCAGAATGTTGCCCGCAAAACAGATAAGCATAGCAAGATAGTGCAAATGCGCAACAAGAAATGGTCTGTTCAAGTCCGCAAGAAACCGGTATGATGTTGTCAATGAAACATCGTCTGCCTACGGCGGACCGGAAAGGGACGGGAACATGGAGCAGCTTGGAAGATTGACACTTCCCACAGACGCAGATGTGGTGGAGGAGACCCTGCGGCTGAAAAATCTGTTGGGCGCGGATGCGCTGCGCGACTGCGACGGCACCGAAATGCCGAAGGAGCTGCTGACGGACCCCGCCAAAAAGTACGCTACCTATTATACGACCCGCAAGGACAACGCCTGGGCCGAGGCAAACCCCGATGAGGTCCAGCAGGAGTATCTGATCAGCGACCGCCACACGGCGCGCGGCACTACGCTGCGCATCCACCTGATGGACGGCTTCCACACCCAGCAGCTCAAGGTCAACACGCTGGACGACCCCAAGCGCTGGTGGGAGGTCATCGACCGCACGACCGGTGAGGTCGTACCCACCGACAAGTGGTTCTTTGACGAGCCAACGGGTGAGGTCGAAATTGAGACGATCCCCTATCACGAGTACACCGTCAGCTTTCTGGCGTTCCTTATTTGGGACCCCGTACACATGTACAACTTCCTGACCAACGACTGGAAGGATACGCCGCACCAGCTGACCTACGATGTGCGCCAGCCCAAAACGCAAGCCTACGTCAAAGAAAAGCTGCGCCGCTGGTGCGAAGCGAACCCCCACATTGACGTGGTGCGGTTCACGACCTTCTTCCACCAGTTCACGCTGACGTTCGACGACCAGAAGCGCGAGAAATTCGTCGAGTGGTTCGGCTACAGCGCCAGCGTCAGCCCCTACATCCTTGAAAAGTTCGAGAAGTGGGCAGGCTATAAGTTCCGCCCTGAGTTCATTGTGGATCAGGGCTACCACAACACGATGTTCCGCGTGCCGAGCAAGGAATTCCGCGACTTTATCGAGTTCCAGCAGCAGGAGGTTTGCGCGCTTGCCAAAGAGATGGTCGATATCGTCCACTCCTACGGCAAGGAAGCGATGATGTTCCTCGGCGATCACTGGATCGGCACAGAGCCCTACGGCAAGTATTTTGCCTCGATCGGGCTGGACGCCGTGGTCGGCTCGGTCGGCAGCGGCGTTACGCTGCGGATGATCTCCGACATCAAGGGCGTCAGGTACACCGAGGGCCGTCTGCTGCCCTACTTCTTCCCCGATGTGTTCACCGAGGGCGGCGACCCGATCGGCGAGGCCCGCACCAACTGGATGAAGGCCCGCCGCGCGATCCTGCGCAGCCCGCTGGACCGCATCGGCTACGGCGGTTACTTAAAGCTCGCCAGCAACTGGCCTGGTTTTATCGACGAAATTCAGAACGTGGTTGGTGAATTCCGCCAGATCCACGAAAATATGCAGGGCACAAAGTCCTATGTGGCGCCGTTCAAGGTGGCCATCCTCAACTGCTGGGGCGGCCTGCGCAAGTGGATGAGCAACCAGGTGCATCATTCCATTTACCACCGCGAGACCTACTCTGCCGAAGGTGTGCTGGAGTGCTTGAGCGGTATGCCGTTCGATGTTGAGTTCATTGATTTTGATGACATCCGCAACGGCATTCCCGAGGGCATCGGCGTCATCATCAACGTCGGGGATGCCTACACCGCCTTCAGCGGTGCCGAGAATTGGATCGACGAAAAGGTCGTGACCGCCATCCGCAAATTTGTGGACGAGGGCGGCGGCTTCATCGGCGTGGGTGAGCCCACCGCATACCAGCATCAGGGGCGGTACTTCCAGCTGTCCGACGTGATGGGCGTGGACCGTGAGATGGGCTTCTCGCTGAGTACCGACAAGTACAACACCTGCGACCCGCATCACTTCATCTTGGAAGATATTGACGGCAAAATCGACTTTGGCGAGGGCACGTCTCGCATCTACGCCCAGGGCAAGCATTACCAGATTCTGGCGCAGGACGGCGAGTACAGCCAGCTTGTTGTGAACGAGTACGGCAAGGGGCACAGCGTTTACTTCGCCGGGCTGCCCTACTCCCCGCAGAACTGCCGCATTTTGCTGCGCGCCATCTACTACGCCGCCGGTATGCCGGAGGAGATGAAGCACTATTATGTGACCAACGTGGACACCGAGGTCACCGTCTTCCCCGAAACGAAGCGCATCGCAGTCATCAACAACTCTGAGCAGGCGCAAAAGACCGACCTTTACATCAAGGGCAAGCTGGTTGAACAGCTGACCTTGGCCCCGCGTGAGATGCGCTGGGTCGCGGATGCCGAATAACGACCGATAATTATGTGCCGTACCGTGCGGGACATCATTATAAAGAATGGAGAAATTCCAAGGAGGAAACCACTATGAAAAAGAAGAATGCAGCAGCCCTTTTGGCCGCCGCCATGGCCGCTTCGATGCTGGCTGGCTGCGGCGGTGCCGCCAGCAGCGAAACCACCTCTGCCGCTGAGAGCAAGCCCGCCGAGTCCACAGCCGCCAGCAGCGCCGCCACCGAGGCTGACGAGACCCTGACCGTCTGGGCATGGGACCCGAACTTCAACATCTATGCGCTGAAGCAGGCTGAGGCCATCTACCAGAAGGATCACCCCAACTTCAAGCTGAACATTGAAGAAAACGTTTACAACGACATCGAGACCAAGCTGATCACCGCTGCCACCAGCGAGGACTACAGCACCCTGCCCGACATCTTCCTGATGCAGGACTACTCCTTCCACAAGATGGTTGCTAACTTCCCCGGCATCTACACCGAGCTGGACAACGGCGGCTTCAACTGGGACGACTTCTCCGGCGGCAAGCTGGCTGACTCCACTGTGGACGGCCACCACTACGGCATCCCCTTCGACAACGGTGCTTCCATCATGGCCATCCGTTCCGACATGGTCGAGAACGCCGGCCTGACCGTTGCAGACTTCAAGGATCTGACATGGACCGAGTTCATGGACAAGGCGCAGAAGGTCGTGGACGCCAACGGTGTTCCGATGCTGACCTCCAGCGGCGGCTCTGAGCTGATCATCGAGATGCTGCAGTCTGCCGGTGCTTCCCCCGTTGCGGACGGCAAGGTCAACATTGCCGACAACGCTGCCCTGAAGGAATCCATGACCGTCTACAAGGAAATGGTCGATAAGGGCATTCTGGCCGAGTACACCGACTGGGATCAGTACATTGCCTCTATGAACGACGGCAAGGCCGCCGGTGTCATTCAGGGCTGCTGGATCATGTCCAGCATTCAGGCTGCTGAGGATCAGGCCGGCAAGTGGGCCATCGTCAACATGCCCAAGCTCGAGACCGTTGAGGGTGCCACCAACTACGCCAACTGCGGCGGTGCAAGCTGGGCCGTTTCCTCCAACTGCCAGAATGTTGAGCTGGCTTACGACTTCCTGAAGAGCACCTTCGGTTCCAGCATCGAGCTGTATGACGACCTGCTGCCCAACGCCGGTGCAATCTCCAGCTATCTGCCCGCTGCAGAGAGCGAAGTCTACAACCAGCCTTCTGAGTTCTACGGCGGTCAGACCGTTTACAAGGACATCGTTGAGTTCGCAGGCAAGGTTCCCGCATTCGACTGCGGCGCTTACTACTCTGACGTGCGCAGTGCCCTGACCGATGCCGTTACCAACATCGTCCAGAACAACGCCGACATTGACAGCGAGATGCAGAACGCCCAGGATACCGTGGAGTTCAATATCGCTGGCTAAGCAAAGCATGACACACACTGTGTCCGGTTACAACTGAGAATTTGCCAAGGGCACGGTTTGCATCTGATACGTCCGCTGCAAGCCGCGCCCTTGCTTTTGTGGCAAAATAGGAGACACTACGATGAAGAGAAAAGGACTGAATATGGAGCAGAAGCGCAACCTGACGGGGTGGGCGTTCTTGCTGCCGGCAGCACTCCTGATATTTGTATTCTGCTTTTACCCCATGGTGCAGGCGCTGATCCTTTCGTTCCAGAAAGGCACCGGCAGCGCTGTACAGCCTGCGGGCTTTGCCAACTACGCGCGCATTTTAAAGGATGCCACGTTCCAGCAGTGCCTGTTTAACACGATTTTCTATTTCGTGATTCAGGTTCCCATTATGCTGATCCTGGCATTGATCCTCGCGCAGCTGCTCAATAGCCCGGACATCAAGGGCAAGGGCATCTACCGCACAATGATTTTCCTGCCCTGCGCCACATCGCTTGTCTCCTATTCGATGATTTTTAAATCTCTGTTTGCCAACGATGGTCTGGTCAACCGGGTGCTGTCCACCGTGGGCATCCCCACAGTGGATTGGTTCCAGAACGCATGGGCGGCGCGCTGGGTCATCGTCATTGCGCTGGTCTGGCGCTGGACGGGCTACAACATGGTGTTCTATCTGGCCGGCCTGCAGAACATTGATTACTCGATCTATGAGGCGGCCCGTATTGACGGTGCCTCCCCACTGCAGCAGTTCATCCACCTGACGATCCCCCTGCTCAAGCCGACGATCCTGCTGACCGCCATCATGTCCACCTCCGGCACGCTGCAGCTGTTTGACGAGTCGGTCAACCTGACGGCGGGCGGCCCCGGCAAGGCGACCATGACGCTGACGCATTATATCTACAATATCTCCTTTGTGGAGACGCCCAAGTTCAACTATGCGGCGGCCCTGTCGGTGTTTATCCTGATTGTAGTGGCCGTGCTGTCCGCGATCCAGATGAAAGTAGGTGACAAGCGTGACTAAGGGCAAAAAGATTCTGACCCACGCCATCCTGATTTTGGCAAGCTTCCTGTCGGTGTTCCCGCTGTACTACATGCTGTGCGGCGCTACGAACCCCAGCATTGATGTTATCCGCGGCAAGCTGATCCCCGGCACCTATCTGATCGAGAACTTCAAGGCGCTGGTCGCCAACCAGAATCTGGCGCTTGCCATGACAAACTCCTTCCGCAATGCGATCCTGATGACCCTCATCACGCTGCTGGTCTGCTCCATCGCGGGCTACGGCTTTGAGATCTATCACGATAAGGCGAAGGATATTCTCATGAGCGTTCTGCTGCTGGCCATGATGCTGCCGTTTGTCGCCATCATGATCCCGCTGTTCAAGATGATCTCCGGCTGGGGCCTTGTCAACAGCTGGGCGGCCTTTGTGCTGCCGTCCATCTCGACCCCGTTCATGATCATGCTGTTCCGTCAGGCTGCGCGCAGCTTCCCCAATGACATCATCGAGGCCGCGCGGCTGGAGGGGCTGAGCGAGATCGGCATCTTCTTCCGGATGTTCATCCCCATCATGCGCTCGACCTACGGTGCTGCCATGACCGTTACCTTCATGAACGCATGGAACAGCTACCTCTGGCCGAAGATCGTATTCCAGAACAACAGCTCCATCACGATGCCGATGCTGGTCGCCAACCTCAAGAGCGGCTACAGCGTTGACTACGGTATGCTGATGCTGGGCGTTCTGATCTGCACGCTGCCCACCGCCATCATCTTCCTCTGCCTGCAGAAGAGTTTTGCCAACGGCATTACGGGTGCAGTCAAGTGATGGAGCAGACCTATTGTTTGACCCCGGCGGAATGGCGCTATGCGCAGGGCTGCCTGACGCTGGCCAAGCGCCTTGGGCTGATCGAGGACGACAGCCCGGCCGCGCTGGAAAAGCGCCGCGCCGCCAAAAATGCCGCGGCCGCCCGCTGTAAGGCAGACGGCACGCCGGTATACGGCACACGGTACTTTTCCGCCCCGGCCTACCTGCAATTTGAGCTGACCCGCTTTAAGCTGGACTTTGTCGAGCCGTGCGGGAAGGTCCGCGCGCTCGGCGTCTGCCCCGATTTTACCGAGGCACAGACCCGCGCGTGGTATGACGCGAACCGCGATCTGTTCACCCGCTATTTCGGGGACAGCTTCTCCTACGAGGAATCGCGCCAGATCATTGAAAAGCGTATGCGGGAGGAGGTGTACGACAACCTTGTGCAAGACATATTATGTGAACCCGCTGACCGGCAAGGACGGGAATGACGGCCTGCATGAGGATCGTGCCTTTGCCACGCTGTTTGCGGTGAACCGCCTTGCGCTGGCACCGGGCGACACCGTCCTGCTGCGGCGCGGCTGCCGCTTTGAAAAGCAGTTTTTGCAGCTGCAGTGCAGCGGCACCGAGGGCAGCCCCATCACCATCGGCGCTTATGGTGAAGGCTGCGCCCCCTGCATCGCCGCCGACGGACAGGGCATCTGGTATCAGGACTATGGGTGTGCGCTGGACTCGCCCACCCATCTGCATCACGGCTATGTTTCCTCCGCCGTGCTGCTGTATGATGCCGCCTATGTCACGGTGCGCGATCTGGAGATCACCAACCGCGCCGAGGCTGTGCTCGGGGAGCGTTACTCTCAGGCTGACAAGATGCAGCGCACAGGCGTGGCTGTGGTTGCCAGGGATAAGGGCATCCGCCGCGGCATCACGCTGCAAGGCCTGCTGGTGCATGATGTAAACGGCAATGTGTACGATAAACACATGAACAACGGCGGCATCTATATGACCGCCCTGCGCCCACAGAACGAGGCCGCCACCGGCGCGGCGCGCTTTGGGGATATTCTGGTCGCGGGCTGCTATGTTGCGCATGTCAGCCGCTGGGGCATCGCCGTGGGCTATACCTACGCACATGCACAGTTTCAGGGTGCGGCGCTGGACGAAAAGCCCTTTGCGGCATACGGCCATGAGAACATCATCATCCGCGACAACTATGTCAAGGCGGCCGGCGGTGACGGCATCACCGTCATGTACGCGCTGCGCCCGCTGGTCGAGCACAACACGGCGGATTCCGTTGCCTGCGAGATGAACGACCGCATCTACAGCGAGCCGGGCAACCGTCTGGGCAAGGTGGCGGCCGCCATCTGGCCGTGGAAGTGCAAGGACGCGCTGTTCCGCTATAACGAAGCCGTTGACACCCGCCTCAATCAGGACGGCATGGCCTACGATGCGGACTCCGGCGATGGCACGGTGTACGAGTACAACTACAGCCGCATGAACGAGGGCGGCTGCGTGATGTTCTGTTTGGAGGAGGCCATCCACAACACCTTCCGCGGCAACGTCAGCTATGACGACCTCGGCGGCACGATCAGCCCTTCCCAGAACCCGGACGCCCTGCTGGAGCACAACACGTTCTATCTGCGTGACGGCGTGCCCTTCGTGCGCGCCCGCATGGATGGAGGCAGCTACACCGAGAAGGATGATACGATCATCTCGCTGGCCTAAAAAAGCACAAGATAAGACCGTCCCGGATGTTGAGCTTTTCAACATCCGGGACGGATTTTTGTGGAAAATCTTGCTGAGTTGGCAGGTAAAAATAGGAGCGGTCAGTGTGGTCAGCCTGCCTTGACGAGTACCAGTACGCTGTTCTGTGGCACTACGATTTGGTCTTGTTTGGTGGGAATGGGTGGGTTCTTATATTGGCGTAGGGCTTTTTCGATTTGCTGCTTGACTTCCAGCAGGGCGGCATCCAATGTAGGGGTCTGCACTTCAATTTTTGGAAAGTCAGGAACATGGGCGGTGCAGCCGTCAGCCGAGAGTGTGCAAAGCACAGGATACGGCTGGTTCTCCACAAAGATACTGTACTGCATCCCGAACATATCGTCCATCTTGTCCATTTCGTGCCGCTTGTGTTCGTCCATGCTGTGGACGTAGGTGTCCATTGTGAACGCTACCGAGTAGTGACCGAGGATGGCTGACAGGGTCTTGTAGTCCATGCCGCGCTCCAGCGCACGGGTGGCGAAGGTGTGGCGCAGGGCGTGGAAGGTAAAGTGCCCGATGTCAGCATCTTTCAACAGGCGGTCATAGTAATCCTTGAAGGTTTTCTGCTCAAAGTAGTGTCCAAACTCGTTGGTGACGATGAAGCCATCGTCGGTGTACTTATCCCCTGCCCGTTGCTTGTCCTGCGCTTGCTGCTGTTTCCAACGGGCAAGCTCGTCTGCCATTGTGCGGGTCAGCGGAATCGTGCGGCGGGAGTTTTTTGTTTTGGGTGTGCCGAATACGATTTCGGTTTTGTTTTCGCCGTCGTGGGCTTCGTACTTGGCAAGGCGGTTGATGGTGCGGCGTACATGGAGTTGGGCGGTGGAAAAATCAATATCTTCCCATTTCAGCGCCAGCAACTCCCCCATGCGTAATCCGGTACACAAGTCTAAGCGGATAAACACGCCGTAGCGGTGGCGGTAACTGGCTTGCACCAGCACCCGCTGCTGGTCGCTGCTAAAGACTACGATTTCGGGCTTTTCTCCGCCGGGCAGGGTCACGGCATCGCAGGGATTGTACACTAATAAGCGCTCCTTTACGGCCTGTTGTAAGCATTTGTGTAATGCCATGTGGTAGTTGCGAAGCGTCTTGGGCGACAGCCCTTCCTCGCGGAATTTGTAGTTGTAAAACTCCTGCAAGGTGTGCGGTTCTAATTTCTTTAATAAAATCTTTCCCAGTACACAAAAGTGCTTGTTGAGATAACTGCGGTAGCTGGCGTAAGTAGATTGCTTGACGGTGTCCTTCATATAGGTGTCCAGCCAGTATTCATACCACTCTCCCAGTGTCACCGACATCGGATTACGCCAGCCCTGTGTGCGGACTTCGTGGGCTTGCTGCTGTAAAACGGCGATTGCTTCCTGTCGCGTGTTACAGCAGGTGGATGTACGCTTGGGCTTGCCTGTCTTGTAGTCGATTCCGGCTGACAGGCGAACCTCCCACCGCCCGTCTGTTCGCTGACGGATGTTGCCTTCGTTATGCCCGCGGCGCGGGGATGCTTTAGATATGTCTTTCACGGTGCATCGTCTCCTTTCGTGACACAAAGACTACCACAAGAGTGCGGAGAAAGCTATTCATCAGACCCGACAATCTTCGGGTTCTCGTTTTGGGCTTTATTGACCTTTTGCTGCTCCAGCCAGTCCAAAAGCTCATTCCGCCGCAATAACAGTCGGTTTCCAATGTGGAACGCAGGAAAAGTCGCATACTACGAAAAAGACAAAATTCAGATGACGCTAATGACGCTAAATCGAGGATATGGTATAGGGATATCCTCAAAACAGCGTCACAAGCGTCATCTGCGTCACTATCGTCACACAAGAGCAGCGAGGGGGTCTGGGGTACACCCC
>ERZ869979.725-NODE-725-length-10050-cov-4.658277_pt1 | contig 10050 bp, 8 predicted proteins | sample MGYA00521269_ERZ869979 | MGnify/ENA primary metagenome ERZ869979 (study PRJEB32232, sample SAMN07284974) | human gut metagenome | biome: human-associated habitat; material: feces | host: Homo sapiens | place: Tanzania | collected 2014-04-05 ... | reverse complement strand
GGCCATTTCATGGACCTTCGGGGACTCGAACCCAGGACCGATCGGTTATGAGCCGATTGCTCTAACCAACTGAGCTAAAGGTCCAAAATCTTTAAGTCCCGTAAGGACTAAGCCGATGATCGGACTCGAACCGATAACCTGCTGATTACAAATCAGCTGCTCTGCCAATTGAGCCACATCGGCATTTAAGTGGATGGAGAAGGATTCGAACCTTCGAAGGCGGTGCCAACAGATTTACAGTCTGCCCCCTTTGGCCACTCGGGAATCCATCCGTGAACAACAAATGTATTATATATAACATTTGATAAAATTGCAAGCTTTTTCTCAAAAAAAATAATAATTCTTACAGCATCAGCATTTTTGGTAAAATACTGGACTTACCAAAGGAAATCTGCTATTATGAGTACGGTTGGATATAAAGGACACGGTTTTTTCCGTATCCTAATACAGGTTAGGAGGATTTTATCATGTTAGTAAACGCAACAGAAATGCTGAAAAAAGCAAAAGCAGGCCATTATGCAGTTGGTCAGTTCAACATCAACAACCTTGAGTGGACAAAAGCTATCCTTCAGACAGCTCAGGAGCTCAACTCTCCTGTAATCCTTGGTGTTTCCGAGGGTGCCGGTAAATACATGACAGGTTATAAGACTGTTGTAGGTATGGTTAACGGTATGATGGAAGAGCTGAACATCACTGTTCCGGTTGCTCTTCATCTTGACCACGGCAGCTATGATGGATGCCTGAAATGTGTTGAGGCTGGTTTCTCTTCCATTATGTTCGACGGATCTCATTATCCGATCGATGAGAACGTAGCTAAGACTAAAGAGCTGGTTAAGATCGTTGCTGAGCACAACATGTCTCTTGAGGCAGAGGTTGGTTCCATCGGCGGCGAGGAAGATGGTGTTGTTGGTATGGGCGAGTGTGCTGATCCTGAGGAGTGCAAGAGAGTTGCAGATCTCGGAATCAACTTCCTTGCAGCTGGTATCGGTAACATTCACGGAAAATATCCGGCTAACTGGCAGGGCTTAAGCTTTGAGACTCTGGATGCTATTCAGAAACTGACAGGAGATATGCCGCTTGTTCTTCACGGTGGTACAGGTATCCCGGCAGACATGATCAAGAAAGCGATCAGCCTTGGCGTTTCCAAGATCAATGTAAATACAGAGTGCCAGCTTGCATTTGCTGAAGCTACACGTAAATACATTGAAGAGGGTAAAGATCAGCAGGGTAAAGGATATGACCCACGTAAGCTTCTTGCACCTGGAGCAGAAGCGATCAAAGCTACTGTTAAAGAGAAAATGGAGCTTTTCGGATCTGTCAATAAAGCATGATGAATCGAAAATAATATATGAAAGAAGCCGGAATGGGAGCAAAGCCTGTTCCGGCTTCTTTTTTGCATGATAAAATATCAATATTTTTACTATATAAAAAAATCAACACGTTTCTTGATTTTTTTATATAGTGAAAATGACCTCTTCGATTTACAATAACATCAAGTTAATCGAGAAGCTGATTTGAAGCTTATCGGTCAGGAATATGCGAAATGGGCGTTTTAAGCATATCCGCGAAACAATTGAATATCATATAAGGTAAAGGAGAGGTACGATTATGAGAATGAAAAAAGCAACAGCATTTGGTCTTGCAGCATTAATGGCAGCTACCATGATCCCGGCAGTTCCGGCTATGGCAAAGGGGGATGACAGTGAAGGTTCTGTTTACTATCTGAACTTTAAACCGGAGCAGGCAGATCAGTGGTCAGATCTGGCAAAGAAATACACCGATGAGACTGGTGTACCTGTTACCGTTGTTACAGCTGCTTCCGGAACTTATGAGTCTACTCTGAAATCAGAGATGGCTAAGGATGAGGTTCCGACACTGTTCCAGGTTAACGGACCGGTTGGACTTGCATCCTGGAAGGATTATTGCTATGACCTGAAAGACAGTGATGTTTACAAAAATGTTGAGAGTGACGATTTCGTACTGAAGGATGACAGCGGTGCAGTTGACGGTATCGCCTATGTAATTGAAACATATGGACTTATTTACAACAAAGCGCTTCTTAAGAAATACTGTGAGATGGATGGCGCTGTGATCAAATCTGCAGATGAGATCAACAATTTTGAGACATTAAAGAAGGTTGCAGATGATATCCAGGCTAAGAAAGATGATCTTGGAGTTGACGGTGCATTTACTTCCGCAGGCTTTGATTCTTCCAGCGACTGGCGCTTCAAGACACACCTTGCAAACCTTCCGATCTATTATGAGTACAAAGAAGACGGAATCACATCCACAGATGCGATCAAAGGAACCTATCTTGACAACTTCAAGAACCTGTTTGACCTTTATATCACAGATTCTACCTGTGAGCCAAGCCTTCTTTCCAGTAAGACTATCGATGATGCAAATGCTGAATTTGGTCTTGGAGAGGCTGTGTTCTATCAGAATGGAACCTGGGCTTATGATAGCATCAAAGATAACGAAGTAGCAGACGAGGATATGGGAATGCTTCCAATCTATATTGGTGTAGATGGTGAAGAGGACCAGGGACTTTGCACAGGCAGTGAGAACTACTGGTGTGTAAACAAAAAAGCAGATGAGAAGGATATCCAGGCAACTCTTGATTTCCTCAGCTGGGTTATCACAAGTGATGAAGGAAGAGAATCTATAAGCCAGGAAATGGGATTTACAACACCATTTAAGACCTTTGATGAGAATTATGAGTCTGCAAATCCACTTGTAAAAGCAGCCAACGAATATGTAAAAGCTGGTAAAACTCCGGTTTCATGGAACTTCACAACCATGCCTTCTGAAGAGTGGAAAAACCAGGTCGGCAGTGCAATGCTTGAGTATGCACAGGGTACCGGCGAGTGGGATGCTGTGAAAACTGCATTTGTTGACGGATGGGCAAAAGAGTACAAAGCAGCAAATGAAGGCTGATAAGGTATAACTGAAACGTGATCACGAAGGGGGTGGGCGGTTTCCGCCTGCCTCTTTCAATGAAGAGAGGATGCGTAAAGTAGGGAAGGATGCATCCTCAGGAGAAAGGAAGAGAAAACATGCAGAATAAGATGATGAAAAAGTATTTTCCGGTTTTTGTCCTGCCTACCCTGCTGGCATTTACCATTGGATTTATCGTTCCCTTTATCATGGGTGTATATCTTTCCTTCTGTAAATTTACCACAGTAACGGATGCAAAATTTGTGGGATTACAGAATTATGTGAAGATTTTTACTGAGGATGGAACATTCGGACATGCATTATGGTACACCACCGCATTTACGGTTGTATCCGTTGTTCTGATCAATGTGATCGGTTTTGCAGTTGCGTTGCTTCTGACCAAGAAGATCAAAGGAACCAATATATTCCGTACCGTATTTTTTATGCCAAACCTGATCGGTGGTATCATCCTTGGTTATGTATGGCAGCTTCTGTTAAACGGTCTGCTTCTTCAGATCAATAAAACACTTACATATTCCTCTGTTTACGGATTCTGGGGTCTTGTGATCCTGATGTGCTGGCAGCAGATCGGATATATGATGATCATTTACATTGCAGGTATCCAGAATATCCCGGGTGAACTGATCGAGGCTGCACAGATCGATGGTGCGAACAAAGGACAGCTTCTGAAGCATGTGATCATTCCTATGGTCATGCCGTCCATCACCATCTGTACTTTCCTGACACTTACCAACTCCTTCAAGCTTTTTGACCAGAACCTTGCTCTTACAAATGGTGAGCCTTCCAATATGTCAGAAATGCTCGCACTGAACATTTACAATACCTTCTATGGACGTACCGGATGGGAAGGTGTAGGACAGGCGAAGGCCGTGATCTTCTTTATCCTGGTTGGAGCGATTGCCATGATCCAGAACCGTCTCACAAGAAGTAAGGAGGTACAGCAGTAATGAATAAAAAAGTAAAATTCAGCGGTCTGTGGACTGCGATCTTAAGTGTGGTATCTGTTGCTTATATTTTTCCGATCCTTCTGGTTTTGATCAATTCTTTTAAGAAAAAAGCATACATCAGCCGTTATCCATTTGCGATTCCAACGGATAAAATGTTCGTAGGTCTGGAAAACTATGTAAATGGTCTCGCAAAAACCGGATTTTTCCAGGCATTTGGCTGGACATTATTTATCACAGTATTTTCTGTTGCGGTAATTCTGCTCTGTACCTCCATGTGTGCCTGGTACATCAACCGTGTTACCAACACGCTGACAAAAACCATGTACATGCTGTGCCTGTTTTCCATGGTCGTACCGTTCCAGATGGTAATGTTTACGCTCTCCAAGATCGCAAACATCCTGAAGCTGAATACTCCGTGGGGACTGATCATCATTTATCTTGGATATGGAGCAGGACTTGCGGTATTTATGTTCAGCGGCTTTGTAAAATCCATTCCGATCGAGATCGAGGAAGCTGCCATGATCGATGGCTGTACCCCGATCCAGACATTTTTTAAAGTGGTTCTTCCGGTTATGAAACCGACCTGTGTAACCGTAGCGATCCTGGAAACCATGTGGATCTGGAATGATTATCTTCTTCCGTATCTGGTACTTGATATCAAGAAATATAAGACCATTTCCATTGCCATCCAGTATCTGAAGGGTGGTTACGGAACCATTGATATGGGAGCTATGATGGGTGTTCTTGTCCTTTCCATCATTCCGATCATTGCCTTCTATCTTGCATGCCAGAAATATATCATTGAAGGTGTGGTTGCAGGAGCTGTTAAGGGCTGACAAATCAGTTGAATAATGTTAAAATGAAAGAAAAACGGCCTGATCTGCGTGTCTTTACGTGGATCAGGCCATATTTGGCGAGGTGGGGAATGTACAGAGTTTTGGTGGTAGATGATGAAAAACTGGAACGTGACGGAATCCGCTTTCTTCTGTCTATGGAAGAGGGAGAGTGGGAAATTTATGAGGCAGCCAATGGCAAGCTGGCATTAAATGAGCTGAGAAAGCATCCTGTGGATCTGATGCTGACGGATATCAAAATGCCTCATATGGATGGTCTGGAGCTTTCAAAAAAAGCAAGAGAAGAATATCCGGATCTGGAAATCATCATTTTCAGCGGTTATGGAGATTTTGCTTTTGCCCAGGAGGCGATCCGCTATGGTGTGACGGATTATGTACTGAAACCGGTGGATCCGGATCGCTTTCATGACACCATACAGAAAATCCAGAAGGAAATCGCGTCCCGGAAAAATAAAGAGCAGCAGTCCATAAAAGAAAAGAGCTTTCTTCAGCAGTATTTTCTGCTGGGCTACATTTATTCCGGGGATCAGGAGCGCCTGAAGGAAGCGGAAGGAATTGTGGATTTTTCTGTCTGGGAGCAGTGGCACTGTGCAATTCTTATTGAATCGGATGAAGCTTTTTTTGATTCTGCCAGTGATGAGGTTCCCCTTGAGATCCGGGAAGAGCTTCGCCGTTCTTTTTTCTATCTGAATCTTAATGGCCGTCAGTCCTTGCTTCTTTTTAAGGATGTATACTGTGATTATGTCCTTGTGGCAAAAAATGTCTATAATCTTCTGAAGCGCCTTCATCCTGTTCGCTTTCATCTGGCTGTAAGCCGGCGTTTTGACGGATATCAGGAACTGCCGGAAATCATGGAACAGCTGGAGCAGCAGATGGAAGAAAAATTTTATCATCCGGATATTCATGTCTACACCAGCGAGGAAGATGAGGAAAAAAATACCGGAGAAGAGGAGCAGGATTCCAGACTTATGGAAAAAATCTCAGAAGATATTTCCAGAAAGGATGTGAAGCAGCTGTGGAGCCACTTTCACAGCCTGGCATCCAAATACCAGTCCCATACCCAGTTTTCGGCCATGTATGTGAAATTTGTTTTTTCCAATGTGATAAGGGAACTGTTTCAGGAGAATCGTTTTGCTGGAGAGCACAGGCTGGATCTGGAGGTGGATCATCTGTATGGCTGTTCTACCATTCAGGACATCATTGAGGTCACGGAGAAAAATATCCGCCAGTACGAAGAGTTCCTGGACCGTTCCATGAGCGAATCCAGAGATGAGGTGGCAGCAGTAAAAAATTATATTTACAATCACTATGCGGAAGATCTGAACCTGGAAACGCTGGCAGAAAAAGTATATCTTTCTTCCGGCTATCTCAGCTTTATCTTCAAGAAGGAGACTGGAATGAACCTGAACCGTTTTATCCGTGTATTCCGCATGGAAAAGGCCAAGGAGCTTCTCCGTACCACCAACATGAAGGTAGCCATGGTCAGCGAGCAGGTAGGATTTGCCAATTCTTCGTATTTCTGCCGGAGCTTCCGGGAATATTACGGAAGCAGTCCGGAATCCTATCGGAAAGGAAACAATGAGGATGAAGAGGCTTCTGAAGAAGTATAATGATATGAAATACCGGTACAAGCTGACGATCCTGCTTGTGGTAGTATCACTGGTTCCGATGACTGTGCTGGCACTGTACAGTCACAGTCGTATGAGCAGTCTTGTCCGGAAAAATGAGATGGAGGATATGTACTCCATTCTGGAGCAGACCAGGGAAAACATTGATGGGCAGATCGAAATTTATGCCAGCCTTTTGAATTATCTCACTTATTCTCCGGAAATCCAGGAGGTGATATTCAACAAAGATATGGATCGTTATACTGCATATGAACAGTATACGGAAGTTGTGGATCCGCTGCTGACAGTGCCGCAATCCTACCACGAAGCAATTCTTGGGATACAGCTTTTTGCAGATAGTATTCCTGTACGTCATGAATATACCCTGGCTCCGCTTTCGGAGGTGGATGAGGAATGGTGGAGTGACAAATTAAAGAACAATGTGACGGTTCAGTGGATCGTGGACCGGGATAATCGTCAGATCGCGGCAGTCCGGGAAATATATGATGGTAAGATCAGGGAGGCTGTGCTCTGTATTTCGTTGGATTACGGAAAAGTATTCCAGCCGCTGGCTAATATCATTGAACGGAATTCCGGAGGCTTTGTGGTGGATGATCAGCAAAATATCGTTTATCATGGAGAAAATCTGGCAGCCAGTGATATTTCCGCACAGAAGGAAACTGCAAAAAAGCTGGATCGTCTGAGGGAAGAATATACCTACGTCAGCAGCAGCGGACATGAAACAAGGTGGACCTATTATTTTTACAAACCTCCGGCTGTGATCGAGAGCTCGGTTTCAAAAGTGTTGATCAGTGAGATCCCACTGATCGGCTTCTGTGTTGTGATCATCATTGTGCTGGGAATGACGTTTTCCAAGCTGTTTACAAGAAAGATCGAGCAGCTTACCAGAAATATGGAACAGGTGAACCAAGGAAGTCGTGAAGTTACGGTTTACAGTGATTCCGGAGATGAGGTAGGACAGCTGGTGAGAAGCTTTCACCATATGATGGATGAGATCAATCGACTGATTGAAGAAGTGTATGAAAACAAGATTGCCCTGAAGGAATTTGAACTGAAAGCGCTGACTGCCCAGATCAATCCACATTTTCTTTATAATTCCCTTTCTATTATAAACTGGATGGCGATTAAGAGCCGACAGAAGGAGATCAGCCGTGTGACTCTGGCATTGTCTACATTTTACCGGACAGCACTCAGTAAGGGAGCAGATATGGTAACTGTGGAAACCTGTATCCGGAATATTGAAGCTTATCTGGAAATCCAGCTGATCATGCATGACAATGATTTTAAGGTGGAGTGGAAGATCGATCCATCTGTGCAGCAGGAGCTGGTTCCGAAGCTTGCCCTGCAGCCTATCGTTGAGAATGCTCTGGAGCATGGCCTGGATGTGAAGGAGGAAGGGGAAAAGCTTCTGAAGCTTTATTTCTTTGAAGAGAATGGGGATGTAGTGATCCGGGTTGAAGATAACGGAATAGGCATGGAGCAGGAGCAGGCAGAAAAGCTGCTCACATATCAGGCAAAAGGCTATGGCCTTAAAAATGTCAATGACCGTATGTGTATCTTATATGGAGAAAAATATGCCATCCGGATCCTGAGCAAGGTAGGTAAGGGGACAAGCGTTGATATGAGGATCCCGAAAGAGGTGAAAAAAGATGAGACTTAGTCTGGGAAAAACAGTGGTGTTTCTGAGTATGTTACTGAGCCTGACACTTTTGACGGGGTGTTCTTTTGAAACTTCAGAAATGAAAAAAACAGATGTGGATGTTCTGCCTGAAAAGAACCGTAAGAGCTGGGAACAGGCAGAAACCTCGCCTCTGGGGAGATATCCGGAGCTTGTAACCTATACTCTGGGACAGATGAAAGGGGCTAATAATTCTAATCTTCCGGACGGGCAGACTTATGAGGATAACGCATATACCCGGTATCTGAAAAAGACACTGAATATTCAGAATAAGAATGTTTTTATGGATTATCAAAGAACTCAGACAGATGTTGTTTTTAAACCAACGCCGACAAAGAAAATTTACTGTCAGCTCTTTTATTATATAACATTATTTCAAAAATTGCAAGCATTTTTACTTGAAAATAAATAATTTCTATGTTATAATGTATTAAAATTAATATGAGGGAAAATAGAGATGGAAGAAAAAAATAAAATATTGTTAAAAAGATTACTAATTGCAGTATTAATTATAGTTATAATTAGTATAGTTGCTACTATTGGAATTGGAAATTATTTTGTGAACTATGCTATATTAAGAACTGGAAATGGCGGAGATAGAGAAGTAAAAAATGCAGATTCAATAACAGTTGCAAACATAGATAATGAAGCAGAAAAAATTATAGAAGAAAATAAAAAGAATGAAAAACAATTAGCAAATGAATGGTCTGAAACTATTGAGAATAAAAAAGTAGAAGTAAAAGCAAAAGACGGAATTACTTTAAGAGGGACACAATATATAAAAGATGAATCAAGTAACAAATGGGCAATAATATTACATGGTTATCGTTCAACTCCAAATTCTATAATTTCAATAGGAATGCATTTTTCAAAAGAAGGCTATAATGTTTTAATTCCAAGTATGAGAGCATGTAGTGAAAGTGATGGAGAATATATAGGAATGGGGTGGCTAGATAAAGAAGATTTACAATGTTGGATAAATTTAATTATTAAGCAAAATGAAAATGCAGAAATTATACTACATGGTTCATCAATGGGAGCAGCAACGGTCTTAATGGCATCAGGTAAGGACTTACCTACAAATGTAAAAGCAATAGTAGCAGATAGCGGTTATACATCAGTTTGGGACATATTTGCATCAGAGGCAAAAGCGAGGTTTAATTTACCAACATTTCCTATACTAAATATGTTTGAAATAGTTGCAAACGTAAGAGCAAATTATGATATAAAAGAAGCATCTGCATTAGAACAAGTAAAAAATAATAAAACACCAATTTTATTTATACATGGAGATGCAGACGATTTTGTACCCGAATATATGTGTGAAGAACTATATGAAGCAGCAAATTGTAAAAAAGATAAGCTAATAATACATGATGCAGGACATACAGACTCTAAGTACAAAGAGCCAGAAACATATTATAATAAAATATTTGAATTTTTAGGGAATATTTAAGCAATTTTAATTATATCAGTAATAAGAAAAATAAAAGAAGAAATTGATGGAGATGTACAACATATAACTTGTTGTGGTAGAAGAATTGAAGAAATGAAAGCCAATACTACAGATGCATCAACGGAAAAACATATACCAATATATAAAAAAGTAGGAGAAAAATTTTCAATGGGATTTTTTGAAAAGCTGAAAAACGGCTTAAAGAGCACAAAAGACGCGCTTGCAAGCAAGATAACGGGAGTTATAAACTCGTTCACGAAAATTGACGAGGACTTTTTCGAGGAGCTTGAAGAAACGCTTATTTTATCGGATATAGGTGCTGTGACAAGTGCAAATATCTGTGAAGCTTTAAGAAAAGAGGTAAAGGCTACAGGCACAACAGACCCGAATGAAGTCAAGGGACTTCTTAAGAAGATAATTTCCGGGATACTTGATGGCGATAACGAGCTTATTCTTGATACAAAGCCGACTGTTATACTTGTTATCGGTGTAAACGGCGCAGGCAAGACAACTACCATAGGAAAGCTCG
>ERZ869979.724-NODE-724-length-10054-cov-4.522702_pt1 | contig 10054 bp, 8 predicted proteins | sample MGYA00521269_ERZ869979 | MGnify/ENA primary metagenome ERZ869979 (study PRJEB32232, sample SAMN07284974) | human gut metagenome | biome: human-associated habitat; material: feces | host: Homo sapiens | place: Tanzania | collected 2014-04-05 ... | reverse complement strand
GCATACGAGATTCTCCGGAGTGACTGGAGTTCAGACGTGTGCTCTTCCGATCTGTAACTGTTCGATCAGGCATGAGCATCAGAGGGAAAGCGAGAATTGCATCCCTTTGATTCTTGTGCCTTTTTCTTTGCCCATAAGGGCTGTGGCATGGAAGCGGAGGAGAGCGGCAATGCAGGCTGTTAAAGTATTCAACAACAATGCGGTATCGGTAGTCATGCCAGATGGAAGAGAGGCCATCCTTGTCGGCAACGGGCTTGGATTTGGCCGCCGTCCGGGTGATGTCGTTGACAAAGGCCGTGTTTCCAAAGTGTACTATGTGCAGAATGAGATGCAGACAAAATTCCTGAAGATGCTGGACAATGTGACCCCGCAAGTCATGCAGGCAGCTGAGCGGATCTCACTGGCTGCTGAAGAACATGGCATCCTGCTGGGAAGCCAGTGTACGATTGCGCTGGTTGACCATATCAGCTTTGCGCTGGAGCGTGCGAAAAAGGGTATCTTTCTTCCGAATCTGATGCTCTCTGAGGTTCAGATGCTATACCCGAAAGAGTACACGGTCGGACGAAAAGCGTTGGAGCTTATAAAACAATTCTGCGATGTGCAATTGCCGGAAGATGAAGCTGGTTATATTGCACTGCATCTGGTAGATGGAGCGTCCGACGCAACGCTGGCTTATAACACCGTCAAATTCGTCAAGTCTGTTATGGAAATCATCCGCCGCACCTATGGTTGCACATTGAAAGAAGCGAGTCTTGAGGCTGCACGCCTGACGACCCATCTGAAATTTCTGGCCGTCCGCATCCTGCGGCATACTCCCTGGCAGGATGCAGACATGGAGGCCATGTACGATGTGCTTTTGAAGCACGACCCACGCAATAAAATCTGTCTTGAACGCATCAACGACTATCTGCGAGAGGAATTTCATTACGAGCTGAATCATCAGGAACAGGTTTATCTGCTTGTCCATTTGACGAAGATCGTCCACTAAACCCGATTCGACAGGGCGTCCGGAAGCCTTGCGGAATATAGAACGCACTTATTTGTAACTGTCTGTCAAAAGTGAGGAGTATTTACCAATGAAAGACAAAATTCTGAATGGCTTGGAAAAATTCTCCAAAGCCATGCTGTCACCGCTGTCCTATATCTCAGCAGCCGGCCTGATTTTGGTACTGGGCGCATTGCTCACCAGCACCAGCCTCAGTGCAATGCTTCCCGTCCTGCAGTGGCCTCCTATCAAAATACTGGGTCAGCTGATTTACAACTGCATCATGGTCATCATCAACAACCTGAGCTTGATGTTCTGTGTAGGTATTGCAGCAGCTCTGGCTAAGAAGAACAAGCATCAGGCCGGTATCATCGCCCTGATGAGCTATCTGATGTATCTGACCGCTGGCAACGTCACCCTGAACCAGCTTGGAATGCTGGCCGAAGCAGACCCCATGGTCGGTCTGTACGGCACTGGCCAGTCTACGGTATTCGGTATCCAGACCGTTGATATGGGTGTCTTTGGTGGCATTATTCTTGGTCTGGTCTGCGGTTGGGTATACAACCACACCTGCGAGAAGAACTTTAAGGGAATCATCACCCAGATCTACTCTGGCACTCGCTGGTCTTTCACCTGCATGGTAGTATTCTCCATCCTGTTTGGTTTTGGTTCCTGCTTCTTCTGGCCTCCGGTGCAGAGTGCCATCACTGCTTTGACCAACCTGATTGCAACTTCCGGCAATTTTGGTCTGTTCCTGTACGGTTTTCTGGAGCGTTTCCTCATTCCCACTGGTCTGCATCACCTTATCTACACCCCGTTCCAGTTCTCGGCTTTGGGCAACAGCCTGACCGTAGGCGATACCACTTATACCGGCTCCTACATCGTTATGATGATGGAATACAGCATGGGTCTGCCCTTCTCCGATGGCATCGTCTGGATGTACACTGGATTTACCAAAACCTTTGGCTATTTTGGGATCGCCGCATCCTTCATCTTCTGCGCTCGCAAGGAAAACCGCAAAAAGACTGCTGCTGTTCTGGTTCCGCTGGCATTTACTGCTTCGCTGGCTTCGATCACGGAACCAATTGACTTCATGTTCTGCTTTGCCGCTCCTATCCTGTGGGTAGCACACGCCTGCATTTCCGGTCTGTTCATTGTGCTGCTGCATGTATTCCACGTCACCGGATTTACCACCAATCTGCTTGGCTCTATTCTGATGAACCTTTCGGCTGGTGCTGAAAAGACAAATTACCCCACGCTTTACCTGCTGGCACTGTGTGAGATCCTTGTTTATTTCGTGGTTTTCACGGTTCTTATCAAAGCGTTCCATCTGCGCACACCAGGCCGAGAAGTTTCTGGTACCGAAAACGACAAGGAGCCCGAAAAGAAAGTAGATGTAAAGAACGCTGCAGAAGTTCAGTGCATCATTGATGGTCTGGGCGGCAAGGAGAATATCGTTTCTGTGGATAATTGCTTCACCCGTCTGCGTGTGAACGTCAAAGATCCTTCCAAGTTGAATGACGAAAAAATCAACCAGCTTGCCAATAGCGGCATCGTCAAGAAAGGTACCGACATTCAGATCGTGTATGGCCTGCAAGTACCGGATATCAAACGTGCCGTGGACGCTCAACTTGAAAGACAGTGACCGGTATCTTCCCATGCACACAACATCTCGCTGCTGTGCTGGATCCCTATAAAATGACAAGAAAAGGAGAAACGCAATTATGGTCATTACTATCGCAGGTGGCGGCAGCACCTTCACTGCCGGTATCGTGAAATCCATCGCTCTGCGCCGTGAGGAACTGGAAGTTGACGAGATTCGTTTATTCGACATCAACAAAGAACGCCAGGATAAAGTAGCGGTCGTAGTCGACTGGGTCCTCCATGAGGAACTCAAAACAAACATCCGTCTGATCACGACCACGGATGTAAAAGAGGCATACACTGGCGCATCCTTCGTATTTGCTCAGATGCGTGTAGGCGGTTATGCTATGCGTGAACAGGACGAGAAGATCCCACTCAAGCACGGCTGTGTTGGTCAGGAAACCTGTGGATGCGGTGGCATGGCTTATGGTATGCGCACCATCTTCCCTATGATCCAGCTGATCGACGACGTAGAGAAATACGCCAACAAGGATTACTGGATTTTGAATTATTCCAACCCGGCCGCTATCGTATCCGAGGCATGCCGCAAGCTGCGCCCAAAAGCTCGTATCATCAACATCTGCGATATGCCGATTGCCATCATTGACGTCGTAGCAGCCGCTATGGGCATCAAGAACAAAAAGGAGATCGTCTACGATTACTTCGGCCTGAATCATTTCGGATGGTTCACTTCCATCCAGTATCACGGCGAAGACCTGATGCCCAAACTCCGTGCCTATATTAAAGAAAACAAGATCCTTCTGCCGGAAAGCTACCTCAAGAGTATGGGTGCGCTAACCTCTTCCAGCAACCAGAACCGCCATACCAAGGGCAGCTGGTACTATGTTTGGAAGGGCGAATATGAGATCATGGAGAACTTCCCTGAGTATCTGCCGAACACATACCTGAACTACTATCTCCAGTCTAAGGAGTTCGTGGAGCATTCCGACCCCACACATACGCGTGCGAACGAGGTCATGGAGACTCGTGAGAAGAATCTGTTTGATGGAATTGATCATTATCTCAAGACTGGCAAGGTAGATTCCAACACCTTCTATGCCGGAAGTCACGGCGACTGGATCGCTGACCTGTCTGCCGCTCTGAAGAATGATACTAAGGCTCGTTTCCTTATCATTACGGAGAACCGTGGTGCGATTCCCAATATGCCGTACGATGCTATGGTAGAGCTGCCCGCTTATATCGGAAAGAATGGTCCCGAAGTCATTGCCCGGGATAACATTCCGCTGTTCCAGCAAGGGCTGATGATGCAGCAGCTCAACAGCGAAAAGCTGCTTGTGGAAGGCTGTGTGGAAGGCAGTTATGAAAAGGTTCTGCAAGCTTTCACTCTAAATAAGACTGTGCCCAGTATGACGGTCGCCAAAGCTATTTTGGATGATATGATCGTAGCCAACAAGGGCTACTGGCCTGAACTGCATTAACCCCTGAACCATAGAAATGCCGCATCGCTTTTGCACGATGCGGCATTTCTGTTATCCTTTTTTATTTTGAAGCAGCGCACGAAAAAATGTTACCCAAACAGCTTTTTCGTATTGTGCATATACACCGACAGCACCAGCCCGACGCAGATATACAGCATCAGCACCGAGCTGCCGCCCGCCGAGTAAAACGGCAGGGTAACGCCGATGACCGGCAGGACACGCAGGTTCATGCCGACATTGACTGCGATCTGCGCCATCAACGCACCGCCGATGCCCGCGCAGATGAAGCTGCCCAGCAGATCCTCGCTCTTTGCGCCGGTGGCAAAGGTCTTGATGACAATGGCAACCAGCACGCCCAGCACCACACAACAGCCCACAAACCCGGTGGCGTTGCCGATCCAGCTGAAAATGAAGTCGTTGTGGGCGTTGGGAACGCTGTAATACCGGCCATCGAACAGGCCGTTGCCGAAGATCCCGCCCGAGCCCAGCGCGATCTCGCCGCGCTGCTGCTGGTAGATGATGTTCTTCCAGATCGTCTCACTGGGTGCCCAGCCGGTCTTATTGTCCGGGTCGATGACCGCAAGGATGCGGTACCACTGGTAGCCCTTGCCGATGGAATCGCTGAAGAAGGCAAACACCACGGCCACCGCTGCACCCGCTGCAGCAAACGCGCCCACGATATACTTCCAGCTGATCCCGGCCGCAAACATCATGCAGCAGGCAATGACGCCGTAAATGATGGCCGTACCATCGTCGCCCTGCACATGGATGATGGCAATGGGAACCAGCATATGGAGCAGGAGCTTGCCCAGCTCTTTCGGTTCGTTGATCCTTCCGCGCACATTGTTCAGGTGCATCGCAAAGGTCAGGATGAAGCTGATCTTCGCCAGCTCGGTGGGCTGGAAGGTAAAGCCCGCCAGCTTGTACCACGAGTAGTTGTCGGTATCGCCCGCGTTGTAGCCGATGGTCAGCGGGCCGACCGTGACGTTCCGGATGAACAGGGTCGGCAGCACCAGCCCCCACGTCACCGCAACGTGTACCGGCCAGACCTTGACCAGACTGCGGTAGTCGATGTTCGACAGCAGCACCGCAATGGTCAGGCCGATGGCTGCCGCACCCGCCTGCACCAAAGCCCGGCGGTAATCGCCCACGCCGATGATCTTGCCCGTCACTTCGTCCAGTGCAAAGCCGCTGCCCTGCTTTGCCGCCCACGACGACAATGCCGCCACCGCCATCGCACTGCTGAACAGACAGAGCAGCAGATACAGTTTATCCGTTCGTTTCCAATATCGCTGAATGCTCTCCAAAGAAGCACCGCCTTTCTCAAAGGGTCGCCCCTATTATACAGCACACCGCAGATCTTCGCAACCCGGCGGAGATTTTTTACAGAGCGTTCAAAAAGCTTTTTCTGTGTACCGCATTCTCTCTTTTTCCTTGAACGCGCCTTTCATTCATGATATCATGAACATAGATTCCCTTTTTGAAAACCACAAGGCAGGTGACAGAAATGCTCGATTTCAACGCATTGGGAAAATATCGTGAGAACAATCGGATCGAAGCGAAAAAGGCGCAGGGCGGTCTGCCCCGCAGCATCTGGGAGACCTATTCCGCCTTTGCCAACACGGTCGGCGGCATCATTTTGCTGGGTGTCGTCGAAAATCCAGACAAAAGTTTTTCCAGCGTGCCGCTTGCAAACCCGGAGGGTCTTGTGCATGATTTCTGGAATGGCGTCAATAACCGCGCCATTGCCAGCGTGAACATTCTGTCGGAGCACAACGTCCAGATCGTGGAAAGCGGTGGCAACCGGATCGTTGTCATCGACGTTCCCCGTGCCGACCGGCAGGACAAACCCGTGTACATCGGGCTTGACCCGTTTTCTGGTTCCTACCGGCGGAACGGCGAAGGCGATTATCACTGCTCCCGCGACGAAGTGCGTGCCATGATGCGCGATCAGGCCGAGGTCACGCAAGATGCCCGCGTCATGGAGAAGATGACCATGGATGTTTTTGCGCCGGACACCATCCAGCGGTACCGCCGCCGGATGGAGACGCTGCGCCCCGGTCATGTCTGGTCGGATCTCGAAAACCGGGAATTTCTGCACCGGATCGGCGCAATGGCGCGCGATGAACAGGGTGTGCTCCGCCCCACTGCTGCCGGGCTTCTGATGTTCGGTTATGAGTACGAGATCGTGCGGGAATTTCCCCATTATTTTCTGGATTATCAGGAGCACGATGGCCCGGAGGACGCCCAGAACCGCTGGTCTGACCGGCTGGTTTCCAACTCCGGCGATTGGAGCGGCAACCTCTACGATTTCTTCTTTCAGGTCTATGCTCGGCTGGTGCGGGATCTGAAAGTACCGTTCCAGCTTTCTGGCATCGACCGGATCGACGACACCCCGCTCCATCAGGCCATCCGGGAAGCTCTGGCAAACGCGCTCATCCACGCGGATTATTATGACCGCCGCGGGCTGGTCGTGCAAAAGTGGCCGAATCAGATCAAAATTGCCAACCCCGGTTCCTTCCGCATCAACCTGCAGGAAGCCTTTTCCGGCGGGGTATCCGATCCCCGCAATGCGACGCTGATCAAAATGTTCAACCTCATCAACATCGGTGAACGCGCCGGCAGCGGCCTGCCCAGCATCCGGACTGTCTGGCAAAAACAAGGCTGGCAGGATCCCGAGATCGTCGAGAGTTTTGGCCCGGATCGAACCACCCTCTCTCTGCCCGTTTCCACGGAAAAAGCAGCGATAAAAACCGGCGATATCCAAAAAACGGCGGTAGAAAGCAGCGATAGCAGCAAAAAGCCGGTGATAAAAACCGGCGATATCCAGAAACCGGTGATAAAAACCGGCGATAACAAAAAATCCATCCGTGAGCAACGCCAAGAGGCGATTCTCTCTTATTTGACGGACAATGTGGAAGCCACCAATCTGGAAATCGCCGCTTTTCTGCACCTAAAACCTTCTCAGACACGCGACTACCTGAAACGTCTGGTTCAGGATGGCGTCGTGATCGCCACCGGTGAAAATCGCGGACGTCGGTATCGGCTCAAATCGTAATCACCACAGCAAAAGGCGGGAACTGCACCACGCGGTTCCCGCCTTTCGTCTGCCTTATTATCCAATAAACACCTGTGACCAGTTATAGCCATTTCCGTTTCGTTTGACACAGCCGATGCCGATCTGTTTGAACTCCGGGCGCAAAATATTGGCTCGGTGCCCCGGCGAGTTCATCCATGCGTTCACCACTTCTGCGGGCGTGCGCTGGCCATAGGCAATGTTCTCGCCAAATGCCATCCACTCGATGTCGTACTCTTTCGTGATGCTCACACAGCTACTTCCATCCGGACGGGTATGGGCGAACAGCTTGTTCAATTCCTCCGCCCGCTTCATGGCGGCAGCGGTCAGGGCAGTGTTGTCCATGGTCAGCGGGGCAACGCCCGCTTTCTGCCGCTCGATGTTCACCAGCCGAAGCACTTCCTGCTGGTAAGCCGCAATGGACACCGTGCCGGAGCTGCTGCTTGCACTGCTGGACGCGCTGGAGCTCGCCGTGGAGCTGGAGGGGCTGTTTTCTTCGTTCATGCCGGACGAGCTTGCAGCAGAGGACGCTGGCTGAGAGCTGCTTGATGCCGCAGGCTGGGAGCTGCTGGCCGTGCTGGAACTGCTCATGCTGCTCGAGCTGCTGGCAAAGCTGCTGCCCGAGCTGGACGGAAACTCCGGTTCCTCCGGCATCCCCGCACAGGAGGTCAGGATCATGGCGGACATCACCGCAGCGGCCGCCGCACCGCACACTGCCCGCAAGATCGGCATTTTCAGTTTCATTTGGATGCACTTCCTTCTTCACAAATTCCCATTGGTGAAACGCCTGTGTTGTTTGGTTTCAGTTTACTCCTTCCGGCATGGGTTTGTCAACGAGGAAAAGCGGCAATGGGGCATCCTCTTTCCCTCCAAATTTCCTTTCCTGTGACAGCTTTGCAAAATCCGCCGGGAACGCTTGACAAAGGCTGGCGTTGTCTCTAAAATGGGCTTAGAGAGAACGCGAAACAGCCTGCGGGGTTTCCGACGGCGCGCGTTCTCCGGGAGGAACTTTTCAAACATGAATGTGAAACGCCACCGTTTTCTGTGTGCTTTCCTTGCGCTGGCCGTCTTTGTGTCGGCTTTGTTTCCGGTGTCTGTTTCTGCGCAGGAGCCGGAGCAGACCGCTGCCGAGACCCTGACCGCCGAGGACGCCCAGCAGATGCAGCAGACCGACCAAGCCGTGGCTGCGCTGACCGGGAGCGACGCATATACCGCCATGCCGCTGGACGAGCGGCGGACGGCCGCACTGGAACAGCTGAAAGAGCTGTCGGACGAAGGGCTGGTGCAGGCCAAGTCGATCTGCGTCGATGACGAAAACGGCATGATCGGCTTTGCCTATCCCTGCGGGGTCTGGGGCGGCATCCTGCTGCAGGATCCGGACGACGCCAACGACCTGAGCACCCTTCCCCTCTCCGGCGAAGCGCAGCAGCCGCTGACCCTGACCGACCTGAAGAAGAACAAGCTTGAGGATTTCGGAACGGCGATGATCTATTACGCCTTCGACAACACCATCAACAGCTCCCGCTACCCGTACTACTCTTACATGAAAGGCTTCTGGTCGGCTCTCGGGCTGGACACCCGGCTCGACACCACCGTGACCATCTCCGACCTGAAAAAGATGGGGCAGTACGATCTGTGCATCCTCAGTGCGCACGGTGCCTATTATACCCATCGCTACGGCCTGCTCTGGAGGCGCACCACCACCGAGCCGGTCATCCTGCTCACCGAGGAGGCCACGCCCTACCGGGATCTGAAATACGGCATCGACCTGCTGAGCCACCGGATCATCAAGGTCAACGGCCTGTACGCCGTCACGCCGGATTTCTTCCGCAGTGCGTATTTCTTCTCCCCGATGGACGGCACCATCGTCCTCTCCGAGACCTGCGAGTTCGGCGGCGTGGACGGCAGCCCGGACAGTGCCATGGGCGATGCTCTGCTTTCCGCCGGTGCTTCGGTGGTGCTGGGCTACGTCAACAACGTCTACACCGTGTATTCCCGCAGCATCCTGTGGGATACCGTCAATCAGCTGATCCTGGGCTACCCCATCGAGTCAGCTCTCTCCCATGCCAAGGCCACCTACGGCGACAACGATCTGGTCTGGTACCGGGCGCAGGGCGGCCGCCGTCCCCATGCCGCCGCTGCGGTTCCGCAGCTGTATGGCGACACGCAGGCCATGCTGAATGTTCCGTATTACGTCCGCAGCAACCTGCAGGCCGCCGCATAGCCCGGTTTGGCGGTTGCACTTTTCGCCGAAGTATACTATACTAGGGGATGGCAGAATTCTGCCATCCCCGTTTTGTTTATGAGGTATTCACCGATGTCTGAATTTATCACGCATTCCCGCGAAGAGACCGTGGCACTGGGGCGCAAACTGGCTTCTGTGCTTCAGCCGGGTGCTCTCATCGCGTTTACCGGCGGTCTGGGTGCAGGCAAGACCGCCTTCTGCGAAGGTCTGGCCGAGGGGCTGGGCTGCACCGACCCGGTTTCCAGCCCAACCTTTGCCATTGTCAACTACTACCGCGGCACGCGCCCGATGGCGCATTTTGATCTGTACCGCATCCACACCGAGGGCGATCTGGCTGCCGCTCTGAAGGCCATCATCGACGCCAAGGCGAAGCAGGCTGACCTGGATACCCTGACCGGCGAGGGCGAAGGCTCCATCAGCAAGATGATCGACGCTGCTATCAACAAGTTCGCCACCGATGTGACCGACGACAATGTGGTCAACAGCTACAAGGAGCTGATCGACTGGGTTGCCAAGCACGGCCCTGAGGCGACCAAGATGGCCGGCGGCATCAGCGAGAACAAGACCGCTATCGCCGACCTGAAGACTCTTGTCGGCACGCTGCCCGAGGGTGCGACCTCTACCACCGTTGTCGCCTACATCACCGAGGCGATCAATGCTCTGAG
>ERZ869979.723-NODE-723-length-10059-cov-4.401322_pt1 | contig 10059 bp, 9 predicted proteins | sample MGYA00521269_ERZ869979 | MGnify/ENA primary metagenome ERZ869979 (study PRJEB32232, sample SAMN07284974) | human gut metagenome | biome: human-associated habitat; material: feces | host: Homo sapiens | place: Tanzania | collected 2014-04-05 ... | reverse complement strand
CCGCGCCCACCAGCATGGCGAACGCGTTCAGCAGCATAAGGATGGGGGTGAACAGTCCCACGCCGGTCAGCGCTGCCGCGCCGATACCTGCAATATGTCCGATGTAAATGCGGTCCACGATGTTATACAGCAGGTTGACCACCTGTGCAACGACCGCCGGGATCATGAGCTGCAGCATCAGCTTTTTTACGCTGCCAGAGCCCATATCCTGTTTTGCCTGTGCCATGGATGTGATTCTCCTTTTATTTCAAATTTGAACTATTTCTTCTCTATTATACTCAAAACCCGCAAAAATACCAGTCCCTTTTCGCAAATTTTTCCATGTTCCGCTCAAAAGTGCAAAAAGCTCCGGGCCTGCCGCTCAGCAGCCCCGGAGCTTGGAACGCGAAAAAGTGTTGACGCCAACAGGCTTTTTTGCTATACTATATAAAGTTTATTGTGGAGATGTATCGAAGCGGTCGTAACGAGAACGACTCGAAATCCAAGTGGATGCTTCGCCGAATGTCTCCATATCACACGGGAGAACGTCAATTTTGATGTCCTGACAGGCTTCAGAACCTGTCTGAACGATGCGTTTTCTAACAATATTCTAACATTAAATTTCTAAGATTCAAGAGAAAATCGGCAATATACAGTTTGCAATTTTCTCTCAAAATACAACAAGGAGTAGTACTCAAGTGGTCGAAGAGGCGTGACTCGAAATCTCGTAGGCCCTGCAAGGGGCGCCAGGGTTCAAATCCCTGCTACTCCGCCAAGGTCACAGTTTCTCACGGAACTGTGACTTTTTATTTTACCGAAACAGCTGGATCAAACGGATAGGACCACCTTTCAGAGGCAAGCCCTCCGGCAGGCCTTTTGGGCACTGGGTCTCGGGGACCGTACCGGGTGAATTGCAAGAGCTGCCCCAAAACAAGCGATTCTGGCTGTGAGAAAAGGCTCCTTGGAAGCAAATGCTTTCAAAGAGCTTTTTTGCTGCCGGGAGAGCACCTGGGTGGTTTTGCCAGTCAGACACCTTCCATAATGCTTGTCAGGGTGGAGGAAAAGGCTTCATCCTGCGCCTTTGTCCGCTTGGGGCTCCCCTTGGGGTGCTTTCCGGCACGGAGGAGCTTTTTGTTTTCATACCGCCGCAGCATAAGTGCGTCAATGTTATCGGCTGTGTATTCCAGACCGTTCTGGTTCAGTACTCGTGCGCATTTGGCAAGGCACATACTCGCCAGCCCGTAGTCCTGTGTCACGACAATATCCCCTGGCTTTACCCGGTTGACGAGAGCAAAGTCTACGCTGTCAGCCCCTTTATCGAACACCAGCGTCTGCGCACCTTTCCGCTCGATCTGGTGGGAGGTGTCGCACAGGATGATGACCGGAACATCAAACTGTTTTGCAATCTGCAATGTCAGATCCACCACCGGGCAGCCATCTGCATCAATCAAAATATTCATCGACTTTCCTCCATCACCCACCGAAAGGCTTTCGCCGTGCGCAGGTCGGCATCTTTGAAATGACCGCCGCTGTTCCATTCGAGGGTGCAGTCTGCACCGCGCGCTATAAGCCGGCTGTGCAGGGTGCGGATGTTATCGCCTACCGCAGCCATGACGGTGTTTTTCGTGCATTCCTCCTTGTCGCCAAGGCTCAGATAAACACGCTGTGCCTGTATCGGGTGCTGCTGTTCAAATTCCATCCAACCCGGAAACCACACCGAGGGGGATGCGGCGGCGACACCATAGAACAAATCAGTCTGGGTGGATGCCCACAGCGCAAACAGCCCGGCCAGCGAGTAGCCGCCCAGAATGATTTTGACGTTTTCTGGGAGGGGAACCTGCTGCTTCAGCGTGGGAATGACCTGTTCCGTCAGAAAGCACAGCGTGTCCGCAGCATTGCCACCGAAACCTTGCTTTCCCCACACGGCAGGGGCTTCCCACGGGGAAAGTGCATCGTTCCAGCTTTCCACAGGGATAGCTGCAAACAGAAAATTCCGGATGTCTTGTGCGATCATTGCCACTTCATGGTCCATGCTCTGCAGTTCATGTTCGCCGGTCATTTGGAGCAGCAGGTATTCTGCATGGACTTCGCCGTAAATGCGGCAAGGTTTGTTCCCGATTTGCATTGTCTGTGCGGTCACTGCGGCGTCCTCCCGAAAAAACTTTGATAAGCCCAGTATAGCAACTGAAAAAACATTTTGCAATTCAAAAGGCGTTCGCATTCGCAGACCAATTATCCAGATCACGCACAGGCAGCACAGGCTCGTCAATCAGCTTGATCTGCTGGGCGTGGTGGCTCCTGATACCAGCCCTTTGAGAGCATTCCACGGCTCGTGCGTGTTTCACGCTTTTCGACCAACTGGATCTTTGCAGGGATTTCGATTGGGCGCATGGTATCACGCTCCTTTGTTCCATTATACCATGTTTGGATGGATAGACAAGGTGAACGACCGGGGTCTTTCCTGCATTGCAAGCGGAATCGCACATGAAATTTTTAGGCTGCTGTGCTATACTTGACCCAAATCAAGGCAGAGAGGTATTTGTTTATGAACACACTGGAAGCCATTCTGACCCGGCGCAGCTGCCGGAATTTTACCGCTCGACCCATCGAAAGCGAAACGCTGCATCAGCTGCTGGAAGCCGCGATGAGCGGGCCGAGCTGCGTCAACGCAAGAGACTGGTCCTTCGTGGTGGTGACCGACCCGGAAAAGCTGGCGCAGATGGCCGACGCCAACGGCCGCCCGGCGGAACCTCTGCGGCACGCCGCCGCGGGCATCCTCGTCTGCGGCGATCTCGACCGTGCGTTCCGTCTGGCAAAGGACTATTGGGTGATCGACGGCGCGATCGCTGCCCAGAACCTCTGCCTTGCGGCACAGGAGCTGGGGCTGGGTGCCGTCTGGCTGGGCACTTGGCCGCAGATGAACCGGGTGGAAGCCCAGAAAAAGCTGTTCGCTCTGCCGGAGAATATCGTACCCCACTCCATCATCGCCCTTGGCTACCCGGAGGCAGATCTTACCGCCCCGCGTGAGAGCCGTTATGAGGACGACCGGGTACACTTCCATCGGTGGTAAGCGGAGGGAAACGACCGCCCCTCACGCGTGCGGCGGAAGCAGGTTTCGTCAAAGCGTCCAAAATTCGCCGATAAAATTCTAAGAAGAGACTTTTTGCAATCTTCTTGACGCAATGGAGCTCCATCCACTATATTAAAAACGATGAAAACGGTCGATCTGCGGGGAGGGGATTTCGATGGCTCGACGTCGGCTTTCGCGTCTCTGCGCTCTGCTTCTTGCCGCTGCGCTGGTCTTCGGCGCGTTTCCGGCGCGTGTGCTGGCGGCATCCGGGGCGGAGTGGGAAACGGAAAATGCCATCCTCGACGGACAGCTGGATGCACGGCAGAGCGACCTTTTTGCCTGCTTCAACGGCCTTGCAGCGGGAGAAGAATACCTCGTACTGGTCAGCCGCAGCGGGACCGATCCGCTGGCGGTGGAGAATCTGCTGTACCTGACGCAGGAAGCGGCGTCCGACCGCGGCACATTGGAAGTGCCGTTCCGCGCAGATCAAACGGAGATTCACTATGTGGTGGCCTGCCGTCGGGATCTGCCCGGCGAAGTTCTGGCCGACCATGCCATTACGGTGGAGGGCGGCACGGCGTCGGCGGCGTCTGCCGCACCCGGTGCGGCGATCACCCTAAAAGCGGACGACCGCACCGACCAACAAAAAGTCTTTTCGGGCTGGACGGTGGTTTCGGGCGGCGTGACGCTGGCAGACCCCTCGGCGGAAGAAACGACCTTCGTGATGAAAAACGAAGAAGTGCATATCACCGCGAATTTCAAAGAGAATGAAACGGAAACGACCCCGGAAACTCCAAAGCCCGCAGAACCCGCTTCTTCGGGCACTTCGGCGTTGCTTTTGCTGGGAGCCGGAGCTGCGGCCGCTGTCGTCGTGGGCGTGGTGCTGGTGATGCCGGTGGAGCTTTCGGGGCAGCTGGAAACAACGGATCACCGCCCGCTTCCGGATGCGGTGGTTGCCCTCTCACAGGATGGCGCACTTGTGGCGCAGACCACGACCAATGCGGAGGGCGCGTTCGGCTTCAAAGTGCGGCGCGGCACCTATGAGCTGACGTTTTTCGCACCGGACGAAAGCGGACAGCAGGTTTCAACCACCGTGAAGGTCAAAGCTCCGCTTTCCGGCGTGACCCTCACCGCGGAGCGGCCTTGTTCCGGAGCGGTGTGATACGACAGAACGAAACCTTTGCGATGAACGCCCTGCGGGGAGGAAAGGGACACGACCATGACCAGACGGCTCTTGGCGGGGATGCTTGCGGCTGTGCTGCTGGCGGCGACGTTGCCGAGCCGGGCAGGGGCAGCATTTCCGGCCGGGAGCCGGATCGTCCGCGCAGAGCTGGACGGCATGGTGGCGTCGATCCGATACAGCGCGGTGGAAGAAGCGGAATTGGTCGCGGCCGTTTACACCGAGGACGGCAAAGAACTGCTGGCCAGCGGGCGCAGGATGGTTTCCGCTGCAGAGGATGCCACGGCGGATCTGCGCCTGACGGGAACACGCCCGGAGTATGCACTGCTCCGGGTCTTTTTGTTGGGGCGGGAAGACCACGCGCCGCTCTGCGCGAGTTACCGCACCAGCGCGTTTGTCTGCCCGCCGGAAGAGATCGAGGAGACAGAGCCGAAGGATTTTGAGGCCGATCGGGTGCTGGATATGGGATCCGGCGGCTTTGCGGTGGTCAAGCAGGGGGTGGTGCTGCTTCGCGCAGCCGAAAATGCAGCCGGGCAAAACCGGCTGCTTGCCCGAGACGACGAGGCAGTACAATATAAAATAGGCACGCCGAGTGAAGCGATCCGGAACCTGCGGGCAGGGCAGGTCTTGGCGTTGGAATACGAACGTGGAAAGCTGCTGCTCCTCCGGGTGCGGAAACTGCAGGCCGATGAGGACGCCGTGACGTTGTACGGTGACGACAGCCTGCGGCTGAACGAGGTCTTGGATCTGATCAAACTGGATGTGACCGCCCCGGCAGAAGGGTTTTCCCGGGAAAACGATGGGTGGAATACCCGGGAGGGGAAGATCCTGCTGGAGGAAGACGGCCTGACCGGGGAAGCCGCGGTAACGATCGCAGCGGCGGCACAATGTATCGGCACAACGGAACCGCAGATGCGGTTGGAAGCAAGCCCCGGGCTTTCGGGCACCGTGACGACCGACGGCGCGGCAGAGACCAGCATCCCGCTGGGGAACTTCTGTGCAGCACCGGCGGAGGGAGTGTGTGTCCGGTTTTCGCCGGTGCTGCATCTCCGGACAGATGCGGCGCAGACCGTCCACTGGACGATGAAAGGAACCGTCGGCTTTGCCTATGACAGCACCGCCGGGCAATGGGAAGAAGTGGGCGAACCCCCGGAGATCGTGCTCACCGCCGACCAGCCGGGGGAAGCGGAAGTGCGGGTGACGTGGGAGACGGAGCTGACGCTCTGGGAAAATGCACTCTCGCTCCGGACGGAACAGGAATGGGGCGGCGGCATGGCCGCAGCACGACCGGAAGGGCATACCTGTTTGTCCGAAACGCAGAGCGCAGCGCAAAAGAGCCGGGCAGCCGTCGAGCCGCTGGCGATGCCGTGGAGCGGCGGGAGCATGGTGTTTGCCGCGAAGCATCTCCCGGAAAAAACGCGGTTCCGGATGCCCGGAGCAAATGCTTGGAGCGAGGGCAGCTGCGGCGAAACGCCCAGCCAATCTACCGAACCCGAGCCAGCACCGGAACCGGCAGAACCCGGTGGGGACACGTCTGCGGAAACCCCGGAAACCCCGGACGAAACGCCGGAAGAGCCAAAAGAACCGGACACACCGGAGCAGCCAGAGGAACCGGAAGCTCCTGCAGAACCCGAACCATCCGCCCCGCCCGCAGAAAAGACCTACCGGCTGGAGGAGGGGGTGCTTTCCATCGCGCGGCCAGAAGAACTGGCGGACTATGCTTCGGAAAAAGACGTACCGTGGTACGCAGAGCGGGCAGAGATCACCGCGGTGCAGCTGTGCGAGGGCATTGCGCGGATCGGAGATCACGCCTTTGCCGGGTGCAAAAACCTGCGGGTCGTCCGGATCCTCACACCGGAGCTGACCATCGGTGCCGGAGCATTCGCAGGCTGTGAAGCTCTGGAAACCGTCTATTACCCCGGAACCAAAGACCAGTGGCGGGAGCTTGCCATCGAAGCCGGGAACGACGCGCTGCAGGGCGCGGCCATCCACTGCGGGAATGGTCAGATCAAGCCCGGCTGAGCGAGCGGGTAAAAGGGAAGAAAAGAACGGCCCGGAGGGGCGGGAAACCGCACCGCCGGGCTTGTTTGTGTCTGTGAAATGCGGTATACTATAGCAATAACGCAAATTATCATCTTGTGTTTTTTGAGGATAGAACAATGAAAAGAACAAAACGGATCATCGTCCTTCTGCTGACGGCGGCACTGATGGCAACGCTTCTGACCGGCTGCAAGGACACCCTGACCGCGGTTGCGCACAAGATCCTCGGCACGGGCAGCAGCGAAGTGCAGGAGGAGGACACCACCCGCTGGGCGGAGGCGACCGGAGAGGATCTGATGCTGGAAGGCATCACGGATGCTTCGGCCAAGTACACCTCGGCCATGGTCAACGGAAGCCTGAACATCGTCTTCAACGGCATCTGGAGCCGCAAGACCGACTATTTTGCCGCCCCCAACGGCACATTGACCATCACCGGCTACGGCGCGGCAGAGGGTACCCAGAAGTTCAAGGTGGCCGTCTGGCAGAAGATCGACGGCGGCGTGCAGTATGTGCCGGACAGCACCTATTATTTCAAGACCGACGGCACCAACTACCGCTGCACCATCTCCGGGCTGGATCCGGCGGCCATCTACCGCCTGACCATCTCCTATGATTCCAGCCGCTATTACCTCTACGGCGGATTGAAGGTGGAGGGCGTCGGCTGATGAATACCCAAACAAGAAATTCGCTGCTGTTGCTGCTCTGCTCCTTCATCTGGGGCACGGCATTCGTGGCGCAGAGTGCCGGTGCCGGCATGGGGGCCTACTCCTTTCTGGCCGGGCGGAGCTGGCTGGCGGTGATCGTGCTGCTGCCGACGGTCTCGGCCTTTGACGCGATCCGCCGCAAACAGGGGGCAGCCTATGGCTGGCCCAAAGGCGAACCGGGGAAGACCCTGCGGAAGGCCAGCCTGATCTGCGGCACCTTGCTGTTTGCAGCGTCGGCGGCGCAGCAGATCGGCATCACCCTCAACCCGAACTCCACAGCAAAGTCGGCCTTCCTGACCGCGATGTACGTCGTGCTGGTGCCGGTGTTCGGGCTGGCACTGGGCCGCAAAAACAGCCCGCAGCTCTGGGTCAGCATGGTCATCTCGGTGGCCGGGCTGTATCTGCTCTGCATGAAGAACGGCTTTGGCGGCATCGAGGCCAGCGATCTGGTCCTGCTGCTTTGCGCGGTGCTGTTCAGCTTCCAGATCCTTTCCATCGACCATTTTGCACCGCAGGTGGACGGCGTGCGGCTGAGCCTGCTGCAATTCTTTGTGGTGGCCGTCGAAAGCAGCATCGCGGCGGTGCTGCTGGAAACGCCCAGCATCGCACAGTTTGGCGAAAACCTGCTGCCCATTGCCTACTGCGGCATCTTTTCCAGCGGCGTGGCCTACACGCTGCAGATCATCGGCCAGAAAGACCTGCACCCGGCCATCGCCAGCCTCATCATGTGCATGGAAAGCGTGTTCAGTGCGCTGGGCGGCTGGCTGATCCTGCACCAGAGCCTTTCGGCACGGGAGAGCGTGGGCTGCGCCCTGATCTTTGTGGCGGTCGTGCTGGCGCAGCTGCCGGTGGAGGACTGGCTGAAATGCCGAAAAGCCTGACCATGCTCCGGACAGCGGCCGGTATCCCATACGAAGCCGCCCGCAAGAAGGTGAAACGGCTCAACCTGCGCGTCCGCTCAGACGGAACCGTGGCCGTCAGCATCCCGATGAAAACCGGATGGGAACAGGCCGACCGGTTTGTGACCGAACAGGCGGACTGGATCGTGGAGGCACAGGCGAGGGCAAAGGCCCGCACAGAGCGGGAAGCCCGTCAGCCGCTGCCCTCCAAAGCGGAGGCACTGGCGCGGTTTACCGCCATGAGCGATCAGGTCTACCCGGCCTTTGCCGATGTCCTGAACGGCCAGAAGCCCACCATCAAGGTGCGGGATATGTCGAGCCGGTGGGGGGTCTGCGCCATCTCCAAGCGGCAGATCACCTTTGCGCTTCAGCTCTACAATAAGCCGGCGGCGGCGCAGATCTATGTGGTAGTACACGAGTACTGCCATTTTCTTGTGCCAAATCACAGCCGGGCGTTCTGGGCGGAAGTGGAAAAGCTTCTGCCCGACTGGAAAGCCCGGCGGGAATTACTGAAATAGGGAGGGAAAGTACCCTTGTCGAACGAAAAAACTTCCGGTACAGACAAATACAGCAAGCTGGCCGGAAACACCCTGATCTTTGCGATCTCCAGCTTCTCGTCGAAGCTGCTGACATTGATCGTCCAGCCGTTTCTGACCTACGCCATGGCCGAGATCGCCGACCTCGGTCTGGCCAAGATCCTGAGCCAGTATGCCAACCTGCTGATCCCCTTTGTTTCGATGGGAATGTCCAACGCCATCATCCGCTTTGGTCTGGATAAGGGCAACAGCGAAAAGCAGGTGTTCACCAATGGCCTGCTGACCATTCTGGGCGGCTTCGGCCTGCTGGTGCTCTGCTGGCCAGTGGCGCAGTTTCTGCCCGATATGGCGCAGTACGGCTTCCTCATCTACCTCTATGTCCTGATGAGCTGCCTGCGCACCCTCTGCACCCAGTTTGTCCGGAGCCGCCAGTGGAACAAGCTGGTGGCCGTGGACGGCATCCTGTGTACCTTTGCGACGCTGATGTTCTATGTGCTCTATCTGGTGGGCTTCCACTGGGGCGCAAACGGCTATCTGCTGGCCATCATCAGCGGCGACCTTGTCAGCGTCCTCTTCCTCTGCATCACCGGAAAGCTCTGGAACTTTGTGGAGCTGAAGGGGCTGAACAGGAGCCTCTGGCAGCAGATGCTCAAGTTTTCGCTGCCGATGATCCCGGCACAGATCAGCTTCTGGGTCATCAACGCATCCGATTTGTTCTTCGTGCGGGAGATGTGCGACGGCATCGAAGGGCACAGCGGTGACGCATGGAGCGGCCTGCTCTCCACCGGCTACTTCCTGCCGACCATCCTGACCACGCTGGGTCTGATCTTCTACGATGCGTGGCAGCTCTCGGCCGTGACCGAAGAAGAGGGCAGGGCGGCGTTCTTCACCAAGATCTTCCGCACCTATTCCAGTGTGCTGTTCTGCTGCGCGGCGGGCATCATCTGGCTCTGCCGCCCGGTCATGCACGTCATGAAGTCGAACTATTACTATTCGTGGCATTTCGTGCCCTTCCTTGCGCTGGCATCCACCTGCAGCTGCTTCAACCAGTTTTTGAACAGTGCCTACGTCGTCAACAAAAAGTCCACCCACAGCTTGTGGACGATGCTGGCCGGTGCGGTGAGCAACTGCATCATGAACTACTTCTTCATCCAGTGGTGGGGGCCGGTGGGCGCGACCTATGCGTCCTTCCTCGGCCTTGGCATCGTGTTCACCCTGCGCGCCATCGACGCCCACAGCATGATCGGCATGAGCATCCATCCGGCGCGGGTGGCCATCAACTTCGGCGTTCTGGCAGGGGAAGCCTTGCTTCTGCTGGCCGAGCCGCCGCTCTACGGCCTGTGGACGGGTCTTGTCACGCTGGGCGTCATCCTGTACAACTTTGCCGGTGTCTGGATGATGGCGCGCCTGCTGCTGCCAAAGCTCTTCGGCCGCCGCGGGAAAGCATTCGTTGCCGCTGTAGATGGTTGGGCAAAGGGCAAAAGGAAATAAAGATAAGCCCTCTCCGTCCTTGCTGCGCAAGGCCACCTCTCCCGAAGGGAGAGGCAAGAACGTGCTTCTTGGCTCCCCCTTTGGGGGAGCTGGCGAGCGACAGCGAGACTGAGAGGTTGTACAAAGCAGCATCTAACTTCACCGAAAAAGCCTTCGGGCT
>ERZ869979.708-NODE-708-length-10198-cov-4.452129_pt1 | contig 10198 bp, 8 predicted proteins | sample MGYA00521269_ERZ869979 | MGnify/ENA primary metagenome ERZ869979 (study PRJEB32232, sample SAMN07284974) | human gut metagenome | biome: human-associated habitat; material: feces | host: Homo sapiens | place: Tanzania | collected 2014-04-05 ... | reverse complement strand
TAGTCCCTGTTGATAAAGGCAAAATAGTTTTTATCCAACGTATATTGTCCCGGTTTTGCATCCACTCCTGTGTCAAAGTTAGGAGATTTATAATTAACCACTTTTCCGGCATCATTCATACCTTGGCAAATGTACCAATTTGTTATATCATCGGATGAAGCTGGGCTTAGAATACCTCCATTTGAAAATGCCTCCAATGATTTCGTGCCGCTACCATGATCAGCTCCAGAAGCAGCATCATTAATCTGCAAAACAAATCCATTTGTTTTTGCACTTACTGTATTTGTAATTGCTTTTACTGTGTTATTTGCAACATACCAGGCATAAGTAGCAAAAGAAAGTGCAACCAAAGCAGCTAATGCACCTGCTGCCGTGCCGATTAATTGTTTTTTCAACATTGAAATGGTGGTATTAGTATTCATTCATAATCTCCTTTCCACAAAATTGCTGATATTCCGAAAAGCAGGATTATGTTCCTGCTTTTCGGAATATCCCCCACGCCACAACCGTGGGGAAACATTCATAGTTATTAGTTGTTGCTAGTTACAGCATTATTTGCACCATCAACAGCAGTACCATCTGTATTAACAGGTGTAGCCGTGAATGTTACAGTTGCTCCAAGTGCTGTCAGCAAATTCTTGCTGTAGTTATCAGTATGAACCTGTTCCTCAGAACCATCATAGAATACATAGCAATCAACAGTTACAGAACCTTTTGCTGCAATTGTATCTGCTAACACACCATTTGTATTATTTCCTTCTGCACTGGTATTGTCATAATATTCAGTAAGAACTACGCCATCATTACTTGCTTTATAAACTGCCCACTTATCACCACATACAATCAAAACAGATAATGCATCTGTAAGTTTACTTGTAGTAGTATTACCGGTCAGTTCAACCTTGGAAACTTTCAGATTTTTGAAAGAACCAGCCTTATCATCAGTAGTACCAATAACGAAAGACTGTTTAATTGCATATTTTCCTGTTAATGCAGCTTCTGTATTACCAACATCAAAACGAGAATTTGCAAGCTCCGTAGCAGCCTCTTTTGCGGATGCATATGCTGATACAAATTTAGGCTTATTGTCGTCTGTGTTTTTAACTACTTCTGCCGGATAAAGAGCTACACTCGTTTCGTCTGCTCTTGTTGCAACAGTTGTTGAAGTGTCCGTTAACTGTCCTTTATCAATTTTCAGGAATGGTGCATTCGATTGTGCACTAATTGTTGTAGTTGTTGCTGTTACAGTATTATTACTTACAAACCAAGCATATGTACTTGATCCCAACGCTACAGCGGCAACGCATACCATGGCAACGGCAGCAGCAAGCTGTTTTTTCAGCCCTTTTACGTTATTATTTGTTTCTTTCATTTCTTCCTCCTTTTTTGCAGTTTGAAGCTTCCCTTATCTGTCTGAACTCTCCCTGCCAGCTTTCTTAAGCAAATCGAACTCCCACCCGTCACGGTCCGAAGCTTTTTTCCTTCACCGTTTCCGGTGAGGATTTCATCTACTGAAAAAAACTGTACGTGATTATTCTTTTGTATTCTGTCGTCCTTCTTTCTGCCTAAAAATCTCTGTGATTTTTATATATAATCAGTGGTTGTGGCACCGGTCATACCTTATTTATTTCTTCTGTTTTCCCATGTAATGTTTTCATCATCATAGTAAGCATTATTCGGAACTTCATTTCCTGCTGCATTAATCGGTTTATCACCTTTCAAGGTATCTCTGATATCCTTGATAAATTTCCACAGCAGATTTGTTTTGTCATCGTAATCAGCGTCAATGCGCATGCTGAACTGCACGCTTCCTCCGATAATGGAATCTACACATTCAGGGTCATCCCCCTCCATCCAGATGACAATCGTATATTTATCTACATTTCCTACAAGGAAATTGTCTTCTTTGTAATTGCATACCACTTTTTTTGACTTAAAATTCGTACATCCAAGTTCTTCGCCTCCACCAGAAGCCGGTGCTGCATAAACAACACGTTCTCCATTTCTCCAAACAGCAACACGTACTGCATTTTCTGCGCCTTTTGCACAGGAATCCAGGTTTATACTTGCCTGATATGCTAAATCTTCTTTTCCGGCATTTCGTACATAATAAGTGTATGCCATATAATTTTTACCATTATGATTTCCTTCTTGTGAATCGATATCTTCCGGTAAATCTTCAATTGACATATTTGTAGCATCCTCTACCACATCTGCTTTTAATCTTGCGGTTGCTCCATCAAAATTGCCATTATCTGCAATGCTGATACCTTTTCGATATAATTCAAGACGATCCAGATTGATTGTAAAATTACCCATCTTTTCCTGCATAAATGCTGCGACAAATAGAATACACACCAACAGCATCAGGCCCAAAAGTATAACCTGGACTTTATCCATCCTAAGCAGTGCCGATGCCAGCCTTTTTCGTCTTCTGTATGGAACATACATGCTGACAATTGCTTCCGGGTCAACATCATCGCCGTATTTGCTCATCAGTTCTTCCAATTCTTCAATTCGAATAATCTGGTCATTTTTTACTTTTTTACTCCGACGAAATCGTTTCCCCTTCTTTTCTTTGGGCGCTTTTTCTGTCTTAGTTTTCTCTGTTCTATTTTTCTCTGTCTTATCTTGCTCCTCTGTCTTATCAGGCTCATGTGTTACCTGATTTTCATTTTCTTCGACTTGTTCTCTTTTTTTCTTCTTCATAGGCTAATTATATTCACCACTATATCTATAGTTTATATCTTTTTTTGACATACATAACATATTCTTGCATTTTTCTTCGTTCTTCAAGGTTTGCAAATCTCAGCTGAATACCGCAGACAAAGCGGAATGAGTCACCTTTCGGCAGATCTCTCACCCAGCAGACAACACCCACTACTTCCTGCTCTGCCACTCCATCTGATAAGGTTCCGATTCTTGGAAGGGTGAAGATACAGGACTCGCCTACTTCAAACCAACGGTTCATGTATACAGCAAGACCGTTATTGGAAATATCCATCGTTTCTCCCTGTTCTTTATCAATCTCACCATCCGAGTTCAATTCCCAGGTATCCTGCATATATTTAATCGGTAATTCTACCTTCATACGGACATCCACACGCTTTATAAATTGTCTTTGTTCCGTTACCCGGCGGATTTTCCAGTATCTTCGGATTCCTTCTTTTACTACATCATCCACATAACCGGCTATAATATTTACATCGTCCCCTTCACCATACCGGAATAATATTTTTTTATTTTCATCCGGAATCAGAGCTTTGCCGTCTACCATTGGAATGGATACCAGAAATGCTGACTCATCTAATGCTTTATTAAATGTGCTCATCATATTAAACTGAGGCTCTTGACCCGCCGGAACATCAAATGCAAGATGCATTTTTGCTCCATGTTTAATCTGCAAACTACCTGCCATTTTCAAATTTCTCCTGTTTTATTCTTTATTATCGTCGCTAGTTATTTCGTTACTCTTTACTTCATTGCTCTTTTCATCTAAATTTTTCTTTCTTCTTTGTTCCCGTATCTGCTGGATTGCTTCTTTTACTGCTGCCTCTTCTTCATCTTTTGCAATTTTCTTTGCAAGTGAAACTGTACGGACCAGATTTGTAATTAATATCACTGCAAGCGGTAATAAAATAATCGGTATGAAAATCAGTGGATTCGATACCAGACGTGCCAGTTTTCCAAGCATCAAAGAAGAACCAATTACCTTGCCAATCAGATATTCTGAATCAACCGTATAGGCATCCACTACATTATTGGCATCCCCTTTTGTCGTGTAAAACCAGTGGTCTCCGTCTTTTTCAATTTCCATTACTCTATGTGTGTTTACTGCACCATCCAGTGCAGGGTCTGTGGAATAAAAGGAAATGACATCTCCTTCTTTTATTTCTTCCGGATTTGTCTGTTTCACCAACAGCAGTTCATCGGTCTTGTATGCCGGCGCCATACTTCCTGTCGTAACGCGAAAAACCGTATATCCTGCAATGCCTGGTGCTTCCCCCTGTCTGGTTAGTACTACAGAACATAATACCACCACTGCTGCTGCTATGATCAGTACCGATAATAAGTTTATCAGCGTAAAAAATATTTTTTTTATCATTGATTATTGTCATCCTCTTTTGAGTTTTTACGTTCTTTACGCTCTTGCAATGCATTTAAAATATAGCGGGATAAGCTGTTTGCTTCACTTTTTGCAACTGCCTTTTCTTTTTCTTTCTCAGCCTGAAGCTGTTTTTTCTTAGCTGTTTCCACTTCTTTTTCAGCTTCCTGCTTCACTTGTTTCACTGTTTCTTCTGCCTCTTTTTGTGCCCTTCTGACTGCTTCTTCGGCTTCCTCTTGTGCCTTTAAAATAGCTTCTTCGGCATTTCTTTGAACTTCTTCTACAGTCTTCTTTGCAGACTCGTTTGTCTCTTTGATTGTCTGTTCAGCACTTAATCTGGTTTCTGCCGCTTCTTCCTGATACTGCTTAGATTCTTTCTTTGCAGCTTCCACCTGTCTTAAAGATTCCTCAACTTCTTTGTACGCTTTTTCTTTTTCCTGAGAAAATTGTTGTACTTTTGCCTGCGCTTCGCTCTGAATTTTTTCTATTGCCTCTTCTTTTTCTCTGCGTTCTGCTTCAATTGTCTCTGCAGTCTCACTTCGTATCACTTCGATTTCATTTTTCGCTTCGATTTCTGCCCTCTCCATTGCCTCTTTTAATTTTGCCTGGGCTTTTTGTTCAATCTCAAGCTGTGCCTCTATCTCCGCTTTCTGATTTTCCAACTCTTCTTTTATCTGCTCTAAGAACTGAAGGTCCTGCATCGTAGAATCCAACTGCCATTCCAGACTTTGCATCGACTGTTCAAGTTCTTCCCTTCGTCTGGTTTCCTCTTCAAGTTTTGCTTCTGCGTCAAGCTGTGCATGCGTCACTTCTTCCACAAACACTTTACGGATTTCTACGTCTTCGATATTTCTGTCTTCTACAATCTGTTCTTCAATTTTCTTGATAAATTTGGGTTTTACCGGCTCTCGCTTTTCCGTTGCAAGTTCCGACATCTTTCGTGGGTCAGATTCCAACAGACTTTTAAATACCGTATAATTGGTAATCATGTTGATATACATCTGCAGTAAATATTCCTCATCGAATTGGAGTGCAGAGTCCTGCTCTTCAATCGTATATCCCACTTCATCATACCCTTCGATAAACTGCCACAATTTATAGCAGGCACGGTAATCAGGGTCTTTCATCATCAGATTGGTTCTCTGAATCGGGCTTCGTACTTTGGCACAGCCATTCATAATATCGCAAAAAGAACTGGTTCTTAAAGTTCTTGACATTCTTCGCACACGGTCGATTCTTTTGAACAGATCCATGTTATCGGTGTCATTTTCTACATAGCTCTGACGGTTTTTAATCGTCATTTCTACTTTATAAGAGATTTCCTCATAAGCATCATCAATCTTACTTTCCATGCTCATGACATTACAAGTCTCATCTCCGGTTGACCAGAAAATGATATCCGTTCTCTTATCAACGAAAGCAAACAGGCGCTGAATCAGATGATAGACAAAACGATTTTCATATAAATCGTAACTTTCTTCGGTTGTAACATTCAAAATCCTGGTCGGCTGGATTTCTCCTGCCTCATTTGATGCAATAAACTGTGTATTCTGGCTTAAGTGGCGTACACTGTCCGCTGTAATTTTCTTTGCCAGAGCGACCGGAACAACTTCCTCACTCGTAGCAATAAACCGGCGTGGCTTATCTACGATATTAAAAATGGATTCGATTCCCTCTTCTACAACGGTCAGCCATCTCTCATCTACAACTTTATGGAGAACCCGGTTTTTCTGCTCTAAGGTATTATCGCCTGCCTGAATCATTTCAAACAGATATTGAAAATACCTGTCGTCTTCAAGTGCACCCTCAACCTCATTCGTATACTTCATATATAGGTCATTGATTGTACTCTCTTCCATCCTCGTTCTCCTTCGTCATTTATTTCTGTTCTGCCACTTAGTACAGCTTCCTGCAAATAAACCGACATAATAGCTTGCCGGATTTTTAATACAGATTCTGGATTCGTCTTAAGTAAGCCTTGCTGTCCTCCATTCCGGTCTTTCCAAATGTCTTTTCAATGTAGTTAATCAATCCTGTAATTTCATCTCTTACAAAGCTGACGTTCATACTTTCAAATTTCTTTAATACTTTACGGGCTACGATATAATCCATTCCACCAAGCTCGTCTCCGCCGCATGCTACATAAACCGGAATAAAATCATACATCTGTTTCATAATACGGTTACCAAAGGAAAGTTTAAATCTGGTAATCAGATAGCTGTCAAGTTTCTGCATCTTATCAAGTAACTCATCGCTGATTGGATAATCTTCTTTTGCTTTTTCAAAGAGTGCCTGCAGATGTTCCGCTGTAATATCACAAGGCGGCTCTAATTCACATTCAAATTCATCGGCTCTCTCATTAAGTTCTATCGGCATTGCACGGTCATATACCTTATCGGTAATTGTAAAGGTAGAATCATCATTATTCGCAGTTCCGATAAACCAGGTCGCATCGGATACGGTAATTTTACCACCCTCTAACTTCACAGGGTCACCCTCCCATGCAGTCGGAACCAAGTCAAGCACCCATTCTTCTTTACTCGGCATTTCAAGTACAGACAGCATTTCTGCAAAATAATACTCGATTCGGGCAAGGTTCATTTCATCCAGTACGATGAGTGTTGGGGTCGGTGTATAATTCGCCTCATATAAGGCTCTTAAAAATTCTGTTTCATTAAAACGTTTTGAAAATTCATTAAAATATCCAAGCAGTTCTGAACGGTCACGGTAAGATGGCTGTACCGACACGATGGTTGCCGGATTTTCCATATATCGGCTGAAGGAATATGGAAGGCTTGTTTTACCGGTACCGGAAATACCTTCCAGAATCAGTAATTTACTGGAAGACATGCCGGCAATAAATCTTCTGACGATTTCCGGTGTATAGTAAAGTCCCATCTGGCTTGCTGCAAACAGACGGTATCTTTCTGCAAACTGTTCCAGTGTAATTTCATTATCGTAAACCGGATATTCATAATTTTCATATTTTTCATCCACAAGCGTAAGCTTTGGAAAACGATGTGGAATATTGCCTTTTTTCTCTGCAAGCACTGCCTGAACGACTGGTGCTTTTGATATATCTCCTGATGCCGCTGCTGTTGCCGCCGCTTCTTTTAAACCGGCTGAAATTGCATTTGCCTGCGCCTGCACCGCTTTTCCGGGGTCTGTAACCGCTCCCACAGTCGGAAGCACATCATCCGTCAAAGCGGAAGCTCCCATATAAGGGATTCTTTCTGTTCCGCCCATTGCATTTACTTTTAAGGCAAGAATACTGTTTTTCTCATCCATCAAAGTCAGCACCTGTTTATTGAGTCGTCCGATTTCTTTGTAAAGTGCTGCATTATCTGAGTTATCCACTTTCAACTGATGCCTTAAAATCGCTTTTCGTATAACGATCCACAAAATCAACAACGGAATAATCGCAAGTATCAGCATCAGCAATACGGATAAGATTTTTGCAAAAATACTTAACGTCGGAAAGTAGGTCCGGAATATGGTAAAGTAATCTATCCAGCCCAGAAAAAACAATTTCAAAAATGCCGTCACCCAGGACACAATATTATAAACCACCTGTGAAAGCAGTTCATACGCAAACTTTAAAAACTCACTCACAGTTTTTTATGCCTCCCCGTCTTTATCCTCTGATGCACTTTCCTGTTGTTCTTCTTTCGCTTTTTTGGCTTTCGCAAGCTCTGCTTCTGCTTTTGCACGGATTGCTTCCGCTTCTTCTCTCATTTTCTTCGCTTCGTCTAAGGCTGCTTTTGCAGCTTCTGCTTCTTTGCCGGCATCCTGTGCTGAATTTTTTGCATTTTCTATTTCTTTTGCTGTCTCTACTGCAATTGCTTTTTTCAGACGTACACTAATCATAATCAGATTATAAACCTGGTAAATAAAGAATAAAAGCATCGGGATTACAATTACAATTAAAAATCCACTGCTGCTTGAAAGAAAATCCATTACATTTCCCATTTTTGAAAGATGACCGACATATTTACCAACAATATCGCCATCCGAAATAATATGCTGGTCCGCAATCCCCTGGTTGTTATCACCCATGGTTGTATAGCTTCTTGCGTCACCCTGCGCTGCAATTTCTTTGATACGGTGGGTGTTTAATGCATATTCATTATCAATAATCGTATGGAAACAGATAATGTCTCCTACTTCTAATTTCGTCGTGTCACATTTTTTGATAAAAATCAAATCTCCTTTTTCAAATGTCGGAGCCATAGAATCTGACTTTACCACCATCGGGGTATATCCACCGATACTTGATACATTCTGATTATCCCTTGTTGCTATTGTTGTAAACGCGTATAATGCGGCAATCAAAATGATAATCCACAGAACAACGCTGATTACAATCGTTCCTGTTCTTTTTAATGCTTTCATTCATTTTCTCCCTTTAATTCATTTATTGTCATCTATCTGAAAGCGATTCTTCTCCCGTTCCTTCTCCCATAAATCGAAGCCGGATAGAATATTGGGTCGCTTTGAGTTCATCCGTACAGGCCGGGTCTGTCCCCTCCAGCCAGATATGTACTTTTATTTCTTTATTTTCTCCTTCTTTTAACGAAAACATTGCATTATCATCGGTCAGTTTCATAACCGATGCCCGCGGCAGTCCAAATATTTTCGTCTGGCCGGAAGTACCGCTCGTATCTCCCATGCCGGCATCATAAATCCATGTCCACCCATCTGCTGAAAATGAAATCCTCATCGCCTGTGCAAGATTTGCGTTCCACGACATAATCGCCGTACCATCTTCCGTCTCATTACTGCTGTTTGCACTTGTAAGGTGCACAATCATATCTTTTGCTGCCATAAAATGCAGGGAAAATTCAAGATAAGCACCGCTTGTACTTTCTGCAACAGTTCCATTTTCAAAAGTAAATACTGTTTCATCTACTGTTGTCACGGGTTCAAGCGGAGTCTCCGCCATTGAAAATCCTTTGTCCCTCTGCATCCTCTCTGCAATCTGTTCAAACGATAATGTTTTTACATACTGCTCGATTGTTTCATGCGGGTCTAAATCCATCCTCAAATCTGTGTCCGATATAATATCGAGCCCCATTGTCTTAACTTTTGTATTATCTGCAATGGAAAACCATGCAACGGTTGCGGCTGTCACTGCAACCAACGATAACAGTACCAGCAAAACAGAGGTATACAATCTGCTACGTGCCTGTTTTTCTTTTCCTTGTTCCTGCTCTCTTTTCTTTTTCATCATTTGCTGCTCTCCTGGCTTAAGATACCATAAAAGGCAAGATGTAAATCTGCCTGGTCAAAACTGATTCCCGCATCCGAGCAGTCCGGGTCGCATCCTTCCAGATAAAAATAAATATCCACCGGATAAATTCTGTTTACTTCCATTGTAAGAAGCGGTTTGTCCGGAATCGAAATTCCTGCATTTTCAAATTTTACTTCATAATCTGATATCAGTACACTTGGGTCAGAAACCACACTTAAATTTGTACTTGGACCGCTTAAAACCTGATTTGCACCAATGGTCTGCCCATTTATGACTGTGTTATAAACCTGTTCTGACTGGGCATTTTGATTCTGACTCAATTTTAAAATCACAACGGAAGAACTTGAACCGTCAAATTTCAATCCAAGTCTTGCTGCATTTAAGAGATTTCCATCGACATCTTCTCCAAGCACACCGTCACTTTCATCAAAATAGAGATTTACACGGCTTTCACTGTCAAGTCCCTCTGCATAAGCCCTTAAATAAATTCTTCCGTGATAATAATATTCTTCATTTTCTACATCTTGAAATACGGATGCCATATCATCTGTCGTAAATGGCGAATAAACAAAATCCCACAAATTGCTTGTTGAAACCGGCATCAAATAGCCTGAGTCGGTTTGATTGACCTGAGTAATCGATGCGGTTTCTTCGCTTCTGAAAGCTGAACCACCCTGACTGCTAATCTGCAGTTCCAGATTTTCCTCTCCACTTCTTGCCGTCGCCTGACTGGTAGATACCGCACGATTCGAAGTAAACCAGGCATACGTTGCACCTGCCAGAGCCAGCAGTACAAAGACTGCCGTTATGCTCCAAAACCAGGTTTTGAAACTACGCTTCAT
>ERZ869979.706-NODE-706-length-10208-cov-8.720659_pt1 | contig 10208 bp, 8 predicted proteins | sample MGYA00521269_ERZ869979 | MGnify/ENA primary metagenome ERZ869979 (study PRJEB32232, sample SAMN07284974) | human gut metagenome | biome: human-associated habitat; material: feces | host: Homo sapiens | place: Tanzania | collected 2014-04-05 ... | reverse complement strand
TTATTTGTACAAAAAGTTTGATTGATTTGAATAATACAATAAAAAATGTATATATTAATGGAACAAAAGCTGTCTAAAATTATGGCAGAAACGCACTTTTGACGTTTCTGCTTTTTATTTGTTTGAAATAATATATAAAAAAGACAATTTTATTTCTAAATTTGCCCATATACTGTCCCATATATAATATAGTTTTTTGTCAAGAAATTGAGTCTCCCCTCATCTTTCATGATGAGGGGTGACCTTCCCTTTTTCTTTTTATTCTACTATTCCTTTTACCAGCAAACTTTCATTTTCCTTTAATTTAAAGTTCAATTCATCTGAACGATAAATGGAAGATTCAATAAATTTTATAAAATTGTAAGACATAAACATTGTCCAAGACATCGCATTCATTTCAATAATTCGCCATGTTGGATAAAGATCATATCCCGTTTTATAGTTTCGTGTACATGGTACATAATCGTTCGTTAAATCAAATAAACTATTTAAAACAACTTTATATACCCCATGATTCATTTCTTCTTTACGTTTATTTAATCTTTCTCTTAAAGCTCTACTTGAACTAAACTCTCTTTGTTTATCCTTAATATATTCTTCAATACAATCAATTAATGGTTGAATTTCATATACACTACATTCAAAGGTACCATCCTCATAAAAGATTGCTTTTTGTTGCTTCATAACTTTTATAAATCCAATTGGTACTTCATTATCAGGAAAGATTTGATACCAGTCACCACGATTATTTTGTATTTTTATTTTAAATGACATATTTAACCTCATAAAACAAGGAGAGACTTTCATCTCTCCTATAATTCACTAGTCTTCTTTACGAGCGTGTTTACCTGTAAATGCAACACCAGCAAGTCCTAATACACCACTGAGTGCATAGAAGCCTAATGCAGTTTGAGTAGCTGTATTTACACCATTTGATTTTTTAGTATCGACACTATTTCCAACATTAGCTGATTTATTTGTTTCGGTTTTATCGTTTTTATCTGATTTATTCAAGTAATCACTTAATGCTTTCATAGCTTTGTCATGATCTTCTTCAGCTTGTGATAAGAATCTTTGAGCCAATACATATCTGTTGTACTTAGCCTGGTAATCTGCGTTTTTAACTTCCAAGTCTGCTTTCAAAGTTTGAGCTTTATCGACTTCTACCTGTAAAGCACTTAACTTAGCTGTCAGAATATCGTTTCCAACTGTTGAGATGTCGGCTTTAGAGCCGTTAAGCAATACGTCTTTCAATACAACTTTAACATTTTTCAATGGAGCAGCTTCAGCATCTACCTTGGCTTTTTCATTTGCAGTTGCTTCGATATCAGCTGATAAAGCTTCAATGTTTTCATCTGCTTTTGCCTTTTCGGTTTCTTTAGCTGTGATTGTATCTGCTAATTTTGTGATGTCTGCTTCTAATGATTCGACTTGTGCAGAAGCTGTATTGTATGTGTCAACAGCTTTCTTAGCAGCATTTCTCAATGCGTCTTTCTTGCTCAAGTTTTCTTTAGCTGTCGCCAAACGTGTGTTCGCATCATCTGAAGCAGTTTTTGCATCATTGAATACGTCAGACGCTTTCTGGTGTTCATCCGTTGCTGTATCGAATGTGCCTCTCATCTGAGCTTTTCTAGTCTTAGCTTTTGCCAAAGCATCTTTTGCATCCGCTAAATTCTTTTCAGCTTTTTCTGTGTTTGCTGTCCAGTTGTTGATTCTATCATTCAAAGTATTCACTTTGTTTTGAGTTTCTTCTGTCTTAGCCTTTGCTGCATTCACATTTACAGAAGCTGTTTGACGTGCATTTTCTTTAGCCGTTAATTCTGCTTTTGCACTGTTCAAAGCATTTTCTGCGTTTACTTTTGCTACTTTTGCTTCTTCAACTTTTTGATTAGCTGCTTTTGTGTTTTGTACAGCTTGGTTGTAAGAAGTTGTTGCCTGATTTACACGATTCTGCAATCCAGCACGTTCGTTTTCTTTTGCAGTTTTCTGGTTCTGTAAAGAAGTTAATACGTTTTTCTTAGCGTTCAGCAAATTAAGAGCGTTCGTTACAGCTGTGTTGTCCTTAGAGCCTGAACCAGATGCGTTGTTGACAGCGTTCTGTAAAGTTTTGTGCTGAGAATCTACAGATTTCAAGTTGTTGTAGTAGTTGTTGAATGAGCGTTCAAATTCTGATACTGTCATTTGAACTTCATTTTTCACTCCCGTTATACTACCTGCAAATTCTTGAACGTGAGCTGTAGAATAATAACCACCAGTACCAACCGCAAAACCAGTTACAGTATATCTGTTTTCGACAACATTTAAATAATGACCAACATCTGAAAATTTGTGATTGCCTGCGTCATATTCAGCCTTTTCCTCATCATACCAGCCACGGAATGGACTTCCTGCTGTATTGGCGTTTCCGTATCCCCACGCAAGGTTTTCTCCTGTCGGATACACTTCGGAGTGTTCCATGTGAGTTTTCGCATAATTTGCATTTGCCTGAGCGATTGCCATAAGTCTCATGCTGACTTTTAACTCTGGCAATCCTTCTTTTTTTCGAATTTCATTGCATTCTTTCATATAAGCAATAGAAGCCTGCATATTTTCTAAGCTAGTAGCATCGTCCTTTTGCCCCATATTTGTATAAGACGCTAAATCAGCTCTTATCGCATTCGAATTGTTCTTATCAAAAACCGGATCAACAGCAGCAGATGCTCCAATAGAATCAAAATATCCTTTACTTCCTTGATTCAATCGAGCTAGTTCCGTAGCATACTTCGCTTCAAAATCAGCTAAATTCTTTTTAGCTTGTTCCAACGGAGACATTGTCGAGTTAAAATCGTTTAAAGCCTTATCATAAGCTGTTTGAGCCTGATTCACTTCATTCTGAGCTGTTGCAATCTTAGCATTCAATTCTTTGATTGCTGCTTCATTCTTTTCTTTTTCAGCATTTGCCGCATCCAAAGAAGATTTTGCAGATTGTTCTTTAGCTTTTGCATCATTCAATTTGTTCTGAGCATCTGTCATAGCCTGCTGAGCATTTGCTAAATTTGTCTCGGCAGTTTCCTTTGTGGTTTTTGCAGTTTCATAAGCCAAGTTTGCAGAAGCCAATGTGTTTTCAGCATCTGTCTGTTTTTGCTGGGCAGTCTGTAAATCCGCTTTTGCAGTTTCCAATTCAGCTTTTGCAGTTTCCATTCCATCTGGATCTGTCATAGAATCTAATAAAGCCTGAGCAGAATCCACAGCTGTTTGTTTTTCTGTTACTTCAGCTGTTGCACTCTCGTAATCAGTACGAGCCTGATTCAAAGCATCTTCTTTAGCTGTCAAATCACTTTGAGCGGTATCTAAAGCTGTTTGAGCTTCATCAGCTTCCTTTTGTGCTGTATCTGTTGCTTCCTGAGCCTTTGTAGCATCTTCAGTTGCCTGATTATATTCTGCCTCAAGTTCTTCAGGAGTCTTCATAGCTGCTAATTGATTTTGCAAGTCTTTTAATTCAGATTTTTTGTTGACTAATTCTTTCTCAGCTTCTTGTTTTGCCTTTTCTGCTTCTTGAGAAGTTTTTTGTTCTGTGTTCAAATTGACTGTCATTTGAGCAATCTTAGCTTCTAAATCCGCAATTTCATTCAATAAAGACTGTAAGCTTTCATCAATATAGCCATTTAAAGCATCATAGCCTGTTTGTACTACCGTGTTTTGAGACGTATAAGCATTGTTTGCTTTTTCAGCTTCTAATTTTGCGGCGTCTGCTTCAGCTTTTTTTGCATCTACATCTTTTTTTGCAGCATCTACTTTTTCTTGTGCTTCTTTGATTTTTTCTTCTAATAATTCTTTCTGTGTTTTTTCAACTTTGACTTCTTCTTTTTCGGCTGGAGTTTCTGGATCTGCTGTAACACCCTTTGCGAATACACTCATTTGTCCAGCTTGCGTAATCACCATACTGGCTGTTGCCAAACTTGTTAATGTTTTCTTGTTGTTCATTTTTTTCCTTCCCATTCCCTGTTATAATCTTTACTTTTGGAATATTTCATTTTTCTTAATTCTTCAGAAAAATCTATAACTTCTTCTAAATCTTTTTTGTGAAGTTCTCGCAAGCTTTTTCGCAGGCTCTCAAGGACCTTCAACTCTTCTAAAGTTAGTTTTTCCATATAATATACTCCCTAAGTATCTACAAGAAACATTATAGTATCTTCAATACATTAGGTCAATTCCCAATGTTGATTTAAGATACTTTTATTATATATAATTAATAAACAGTGAGGCATATTACAATGAATTATGAAATTGGCAAAAGAGTTAGGAAAATACGATTACAAAAAGGAATTAGCCAAGAACAGTTTGGTGAGCTAATTGGAATCAAAAAAGCAGCAGTATCAAAAATAGAAAATGGCGATAACAGTTTATCAAGAAGCAATCTAATTTCTATATGTAAACAATTCAATATTAATGAAGAATGGTTGTTATATGGTAAAGGTGAGATGTTTATTCCTGAATCTAGAGAAAATGAAATTCGAAGATTCTTTGAAAATGCCATGTCGTCTGATACTGATTTAGCAAGGATTCAACGCAAATTCATTAATACACTCATTTCCTTGGATAAAGAAGAATGGATCGTGCTCGATCGATTTATGAAGAAATATCATTTTAATCAAAAATAATGTCTATAAGCTGTCTAAGACAGCTTTTTATATGTTAAAATGGTATGGTTGGAGAAAATAGTTTATGAATATAGTAGAAAAATATGGTGGAACCAGCGTTGGAACCATTGAACAGATTCAGGCCATTGCGCTTCATGCCAAACACATGAAGCGGGAGTTTAACACTTGCCAATAACCAAAATAGTCAAAAGTCGTTTAGGTACGGCTTTTTTTATGTCAAATTTTTATTTTTATATGTTGTATGTGTTGTATTTCTATGATATAATAAGCTAAAAGGATGGATTCCCTATGAAACTTTATTATGACAAACGGCTCAAGGACCCTACTTACTATATTCAGCAGGGTTTCAGAAACGGTAAAAAGACAACTACTAAAAACATCAAAAGATTAGGCAAACACTCAGAACTTCTAAAAATCACAGATGATCCTTTACAGTACGCCAAAGATGAGATTAAAAAAATGAACGAGGAATATCGTTCAGGCAGATCTGAATTTACAATTTCTTTGGATTTCAATGAACGCATTCCTTCTTCGGATGCTCTTTCTACTAATTCAAACACTTTGAATATTGGATATCTCTATTTGAAAGATATCTACGCAAAACTTAATATTTCTAATTTTTTCAAATCTGTGACTTCTGATCTTAAGGTAACCTATGACTGTAATAAAATTTGTGAGTTTCTTACTTACGCAAGGATTCTCGATCCGGCCAGTAAATATGGTACTTATGACCATCTTGATTCTTATTACGAAAAACCTCAGATCGAATATCAGCACATGATACGTTTTCTGGATATCCTTGACAGAAACAGTGATAAATATTTAAAGCATCTTTTTAATAATTCTGAAAATGTAATCCCTCGCGATACTTCCGTTATGTACTATGACTGTACAAACTATTTTTTTGAATCTGAAAGAGCCGACGAAGAAGTCGTTGATGAAGTGACTGGTGAAATCATTATTGGTTTAAGACAGTTCGGAATCAGTAAAGAAAACAGGCCCAATCCAATTGTAGAAATGGGTCTTATTATGGATAGTCGTGGTATTCCTATTTCCATGTGTATTCATCCAGGAAATACAAGCGAACAGCTTACGGCTATCCCATTGGAAAAGGAAGTCATTAAGATGACAGGGAACAAAAAATTCATCTACTGTGCAGATGCTGGCCTTGGATCCTACAATATACGTAAATTCAATGATATGGGTGGTAGAGCATATATCGTCACTCAGTCCGTGAAAAAGTTGAGTCAGAATATGAAGGAAATTGTATTCATCGATTCCGATTATCGTATTCTGTCAAACGATGAAGAAATAACTTTGAAAAAAATGAAGACATTCGATAAAAAAGACAAAGCGAATCTAAATCTTTACAACGATTATGCCTATAAGATCATCCCAGCAGATACAGCTGTAGATACAGGCTTATACGAAAATAAGGTTTATAAAAACGGAAAGGCCAGAAAAGTAAAGGCTAAAGGAACACTTAAGCAATATGTCATCATCACTTTTTCAAGAAAAATGATGGAATATCAAAGAACAATTCGCGAAAGACAGATTGAACGTGCCAAAAAACTTCTGAAATTAAAAGATCCTGAAAAAATCAAAAAAGGACCAAACGATATTCGACGTTTCTTAAAGAATACATCATCTGATAGTGCAGCCTATGTATTGGATATGGATAAAATCCATGAGGAAGAAAAATATGACGGATTCTATGCGGTTGCCACTAATTTAGATGATTCTGCTAAAGATATTCTAGCTGTAGCACAAAAACGCTATAAGATCGAAGACTGCTTCAGAATCATGAAAACTAATTTTGATGCAAGACCTGTTTATCTAAGAAAGCCAGAAAGAATACGATCTCATTTCTTGATCTGTTATACAGCTTTATTGATATACCGCTTAATAGAATGTAAATTAGATGACAATCAAACGCACGTGACTACATCTAATCTGATAAAAACACTTCAGAATATGAATGTAGTAAATATTGATGATATCTTTTATAAATCTGCATACAGTGGAAGTCAGACACTTGATGCATTAGAAAAATGTTTTGAGCTGCAACTCAACCGAAAAAACTACAGACCAACCGATCTGAATAAAATCGTAAAAAAATTTTCCTGAGAAAAAACACATACAACATTTATAAAAAAAGGAAGTGCTTGAATATACCTTATATAAGGCGTATCAAGCACTTTTCACTTTTTTAACTGTCAAACTTGGGATAATACCAAAAGATGTTGTGTTATGCAAGTACTTTTTATAAAATTGTGATATATTATTTTCTATATGGAGGGATGGACTATGTTAGATGCGATTGTAATGGATATGGATGGTACTTTATTGGATCCAAATAATAAGATTTTACCGGAAACAAAAGAGGCTTTGATTGCTTGTCAAAAGCAGGGGACTAAGCTAGTGCTTGCCAGTGGTAGAAGTTATACAAGATTGCTTCCTTATGCCAAAGAATTAGAGATGGATGTATATGGTGGCTACTTATTAGAGGTAGATGGTATTGCGTATTATGATGTTCAAAAGGATGAGCGTCATGTTTTAAAACAGATGTATAAAGAAGATGTTGAGCCTGTCTTTGCGTATTTGATGCATAAAAATTGTGAGACGATGGCTGTATTTAATGATGGATTATTTGATTATATTCCAGATCATATAATGGAAAAGAAAAAGGTATTAAGAAATTCAAAGGATTATCCAAAGGATTTTCCTTGGACAGGTGGTCCTTGGTCTTGGCTTGCGGATATGCGTGATGGTTATCCTAAGATTACGTATATTAAGGATCTTAATGAAATTAAATATCCTGTAAATAAGATTCAGACAATTGAAGATGAAGAGGTTACTACTCAGTTGGCTTTGGATATTAAAAATGAATTTAAAGATCAATATGAAGTGTTCCGTACTTGTCCTAGAGAACTTGAGGTATTGCCGAAAGGATATAGTAAAGGGGCTACACTTGTTCGTATGATGGATATGTTTGGTTGGGATAAGGATAAAGTCTTCACATTTGGAGATGGTGAAAATGATGTGAGTATGTTTGGTGTTGTAACGCATAGTTTTGCGATGGGGCAGGCTATGGATTATGTAAAAGAAAAAGCAGCTCATGTGACCAAGTCTAATGTAGAACAGGGTATTGTGGCTGCTTTAAAGGATTTTAATATTTTGTGATATAGCTAACGACAAGCTTCATTGTGTTTTCTACACCATCATAGTGTGTTCTTTCCATACCGTGGCTTGCATGAACACCAGGGCCAATCAAGGCTCCTTTGATGTCGTTACCACCGCGTAATGCGGCACTGACATCAGATCCGTATTGTGGGTAGATATCAACGGCATAATTAAGCTTGTTTTCTTTTGATAGTTCAACTAGACGAGTAATCATTTCGTAGTCGTATGGTCCGCTTGAATCTTTTGCACAGATTGAAACATCTTGTTCTGTACAAGCTAGATCTGTACCGATACATCCCATATCAACGGCTAATAATTCTTCGACTTCTTCTGGTAAACAACTTGCGCCGTGACCAACTTCTTCATATGTACTGAACATAATGACTAAGTCTCTTTGAGGTGTAATGTTGTTGTCTTTTAAGTATTTTAGTACGCCCATTAAGGCTGTAGCTGAAATCTTATCGTCTAAGAATCTAGATTTAATGAATCCACTTTCTGTGATTTGTGTTTTTGTGTCAATACAAATGAAGTCTCCGTTGCAGATACCTAATTTTTCAACATCTGCTTTTGAGTGTACAACTTCGTCGATACGAACTTCTATCGTATCGTCTTTTCTTTCTAATGTAGAAGCATCTGGATACACGTGAACACTTGGTGAACAAGAAAGAATGGTTCCTGTATATACCTTTCCATCACGAGTATAGATTTTACAATATTCTCCGTCTAATGTTGGTAAGCATGGTCCTCCAACTTTAGTAATGGCTAGTTTACCGTTGTCTTTAATAGAACGAACCATAAGTCCTAATGTATCTAGGTGAGCACTCAATCCTAATGTGTGTTCCGAATCTTTTCCGTCTACATAGATCAATAAGTTTCCTTTTTGGTTACGTCCTGTTGTATAGCCTAATTTTTTGGCTTCTTCGTCCATGAAATCAATAGCTCTTTTTGTGTAGCCTGTTGGTGAATCAATATTCAAAATTTGTTTCGCGATGTCACAGACATATTCTTTATCAAATGGTTGCATATTTTAAAACTCCTCCTGTATGTATTATACGCTTTTATACAAATTCAAGACAATGTATTCATCTTTTTTTTGAGTTTTGTGCTATTGTACAAGAAAAGGAGGCTAATTGTATGGAATTAAATGTAAGAGAAGAAAAGTTAAAGGATTTATTTAAACAGTTTCAAGTGGAACACAATGAAAATTGTAAGACCGTATTTATTGATAATGATGATGAAGATTTAGACTACTATTTGAATGAATCGAATACGATATATTTACATATGGTGGATAAAGAAGTAAGACATCTGGATTTAAGTAAAGTAAATACGATATTTGTGAATAAAGAATATGCGAGTCAATTAGAAAATGGAATTCAGGATGAACAAAGAATCCTAGAACTACTTCTAAATAAATATCCAAATCTTAGAGTTGTGTTAATTACAGATAAAAAGGGTGCTTACTATAAAGATAAGGACATGATGATTTACCAGAAAGAATTGGCTTCAAACTTTGATAAGAATCTATTCTTAGTTAAATATATGGCTTCAGAATTAAAAGGCAATTCTGAAATGACATCTCTATATCGAGGTGTGAATCAGTAAAGACTACTAGATATGTTAGAGTGCCTAAGACAAAACCTGAATTTGCGTACGTCTTTGAAATTAAAAGACTTTGGGAGATAAATAAATTCAATGAAAACCACCCTACATATCTAGTAGCAATATCTATTCTAAATGTCCAATGTGAAAAAGACATTAAATCCCAAAATTTTTTCAAAAAAAGTGATCTAACATTGTTTGTCGTGACTTAAATTGGTATAATAAAGAGGAAGAAAAGCTACGTTTTTTCTCTATCCTTGGGATCGAAAGCATGAGGATATGAAAGTTATCTGTCTAGATAACGCTAGAGCGCTAAATCCGTTGTGAGAGGTGGTTAGCGCTTTTTATTTTGCCTTTTTGATGTTGACTACCACATACTCACATATACCCTCTGTTCTTATTGGAAAACCCCAACCAACAAGGCCTGAGCTTATGATCTTTGTGTAGTGCTTGAATGTTTCTTTTCCGTAGTTGCCCGCAAAGTCGGGTTGTAGGTGATAAGAATAAGAGAGTGGAAACATTTGTCCGTTGTGGGTATGACCACTGAGTTGAAGGTCGACATTGTTTTTAATGTTTTCTTTTGTTCCTTGTGGTTGATGGTCTAGGACAATATTGTAGGTTTTATTTGTAAGATGGTAGTCTTTGGTTTTCTTTCGGTTTGGGTTTGTGTAATCTTTTCTACCTACTAAAGTTATGTTGCTTAATTGTACTTCTTGATCATTTAGAATGGTAATGTTGTTTTTTGTGATGGCTTGATCGAGTTTGTTTTTTGTGAATTTTTTT
>ERZ869979.705-NODE-705-length-10237-cov-6.366929_pt1 | contig 10237 bp, 10 predicted proteins | sample MGYA00521269_ERZ869979 | MGnify/ENA primary metagenome ERZ869979 (study PRJEB32232, sample SAMN07284974) | human gut metagenome | biome: human-associated habitat; material: feces | host: Homo sapiens | place: Tanzania | collected 2014-04-05 ... | reverse complement strand
ACAAGAAGCCAGGCATCGAGCAGGCATTGCAGCAGTTGAAGGATGCTCACAAGGCTGGTGATGTTGCAGCTATCGATTCAGCTATCAACAACTTGAACACCGTAATGCAGGCTGCTTCTCAGCAGATGTACCAGGGCGGTCAGCAGGCAGGTCCTCAGGGTGCACAGGGTGGCCAGCAGTCACAGGGTGCTAACGATGGCGCTCAGGATGTTCAGGATGCAGACTTCGAGGAGGTTAAGTAATCTCTCTCATCATAGAGAAGTTATTAGATTAGCATAAAGACCAAAGGCGTGTAAGACTCTGAAAATGAGTTTTACACGCCTTTTTTCGTGTCTTTATGTTTTTTTATATATCTACTTATGGCTTTTCGCAGAAAAATATGTATATTTGCAGGTTATGAGGGGGCGGAAGTTCCTGCAAGAGAAGAAAAAGACAAGTTCAAGTAAAAAGAAGGAAAGGAAACGGGATATGGCAAAGAAAAGACCGCAGGTAGCACTGGTTTATGATTTTGACGGAACATTATCTCCCGGCAACATGCAGGAGTTCGGATTCATCCAGGCAACCGGAAAGACGAAGGAGGAATTCTGGGATAAAAACCGGAAGCTTGCCGTGGGCAAGGATGCCAACGGCATCCTCACCTATATGTACATGATGCTGGATGAAGCGAAGAAGAACCATATCTCACTCACCCGCGAATCCTTTCAGAGCTTCGGCAGGAATGTGGAACTCTTCCGTGGCGTGAAGCAATGGTTCTCGTTCATCAATGAATATGGTGCAAGCATCGGATTGGAGATCAAGCACTACATCAACTCCTCGGGATTGAAGGAGATGATAGAGGGCACACCCATCGCTCAGGAATTCGAGAACATCTATGCCTGCTCGTTTCTCTATAATGAGGATGGCATCGCCTACTGGCCAGCCGTAGCCGTGGATTATACCACGAAGACGCAGTTTCTCTTCAAGATCAACAAGGGCATCCGTCAGGTGAGCGACAACAGCAGGGTGAACCAGTATATTCCTGATAACAAGCGCCCTATCCCTTTTCCGCGAATGATCTATTTCGGGGATGGAGAAACCGATGTGCCCTGCATGAAGATGGTGAAGGAGCACGGCGGTCATTCCATTGCCGTATATGATACTCCCCAGAAGGAGGCTATGGCTTGCCAGCTGGTAAAGGAGGGGCGAGTGAACTTCATGTGCACGGCAAACTACAGCAAGGGTAGCGTGATGAATATCATCGTGAAGCGAATTCTGGATAAAATCAAGGCGGATTTCGAATTCGACAGATTGATAGAGGTGAACCAGAAGAAGGCGTGGAAGTAGAAGCGGAAATATAGGTGAAACGCTGAAACGCAGAAAAGAAAAAGAAAGAAATATAATATTAATAAATAATTAATGGGAAGAAACAAATACTCAGCAGGAGAAATCAAGGAAATCGGTAAGTTGCTGCGCCTGAAGAATGCCGGCAACCGTTTGCAACAAAAATTGATACGCCACGACCTTCGTGTGGATTATGAATTCAACATCTCTGACTTCAATGAGCCGGGCAAGGCTTTCGGCGAGGAAGAACTGCAGGATGCCATCAAGCGTGGCGCCATCCAGATTCTCGACGATGCCACCATCGAAGCCATGAAGGCGAAGCGTGCTAGAGACAAGGCTCGCGATGAAGCAGAGAAGCAGAAGGATGCCATCGCCAGCGGTGAGCAAACCGATTGGCAGGAGGCTATGAAGGAGTGGAACGAATGGGAAAATTCTAAAGAAAAATAGAAACAGAAAAAAGATATTATGGCTAAAGTATTAATCAAGACTTCAGAGGGCGACATCAAGGTGCGCCTCTACGACGAGACTCCTCAGCATCGTGACAACTTCTTGAAGTTGGCGAAGGAGGGATATTTCGATGGCACACTCTTCCACCGTGTCATCAAGGATTTCATGATCCAGGGCGGCGACCCTGACAGCAAGGGCGCTCCCAAGGGCAAGATGCTGGGCACAGGCGGACCTGATTACACCATCCCAGCCGAGTTCGTTTATCCACAGCTCTTCCACAAGCGCGGTGCCTTGAGCGCTGCCCGTCTGGGAGATGAAGTGAACCCGGAGCGTGAGAGCAGCGGCAGCCAATTCTATATCGTCTGGGGAAAGACCTACAAGCAGAACGAGCTGAAGCAGATGGAGAAGCAGATGGGCATGCAGATGGAACAGAACATCTTCAACCAGCTTGCCAAGGAGCACCATGATGAAATCATGAACTTCCGCCGCAACCGAGACCGCGAGGGCTTGATGAAGCTGCAGGATGAACTGGTAGATGAAACCAAGAAGCGCTGCAAGGAACAGGGATACCCTAAGTTTACCGAGGAGCAGCAGAAGGCTTACACCGAGGTGGGCGGCACCCCATTCCTCGACAACCAATACACCGTTTTCGGCGAGGTAGAGGAAGGTCTTGACGTAGTAGAGAAGATTCAGAACTGCGAAACCATGCGTGGTGACCGCCCTAAGGAGGATATCAGCATGGATATCTCCGTTATAGAAGAATAAAAAACATTTCTCGCAGTTCTTTCTACAAAACTGCGAGAAATCTTTATTCAGTATCAACAACTATTCATTCGTATTAAATAAAAAACAAACAAATCAAAATGAAAAAGATTCACGGAAAAATGATGAAGGGCATCACGGCCAGAAGCCTGATGATGCTCCTGGCTTTGGCAGGTTCTAACTACTGCCATGCTCAGCAAGCCACCATCGTGGTTAGCAATCCAACTTCCGCATCACGCACGGAGCTTATCTCTCTCTGCATGAGCGAGGTGAAGGCGAAGCTGGGCAATGCCACCCCCAAGAAGGGAGAGGCTTATATCGTGAAGAACAAGCGAGGACAGCAGATTGGCTCGCAGATTACCCACGATGGCTATCTGCTCATAGATACCAGCGTGCGTCCTCACGGCTCTGCCACTTACTACGTGAGCATCGGCAAGCCTTACCAGCAGAAGGTTTATGCCACCGGCGCTCTCTATAAGATAAGAAAAGACGATATCGCATGGGAAAACGACCGTTGCGCCTACCGCGTATATGGCCCTGCCCTGCAGAAGACGGGCGAGCGCTCCTTCGGCACCGACATCTGGGTGAAGAACACTCCTGATACCGTGGTTTACGAGCGATACATCAAGGATATGAACGGAAATATCAAGGGCGATAAGGTTGATGCCAAGGTGAGAGCCTTGCAGAAGCAGGAGAAGGCAGAGAAGAACACAGCAAAGGCTGCTGCTCTTGCCAAGCAAATCAAGGCTCTTCAGGCAGAATCACGAGAGACGGATATTCTCTCCTCCTTCCATCTCGACCATGGCAACGGATTGGATCCCTACCGTGTGGGCGCTACCCTGGGATTGGGTGCACCAAGCCTGATGGTGGGCAAGAACCAGGTGCTGCCTTACTGCTATAAGGATTACAAGATATTGGATAACGGTCCGCTCCGCTTCACCGTAGAACTGACTTACAACCCATCTCCCGTAGGCGATATGAAGAACGTGGTGGAGCACCGCATCATCTCGCTCGACAAGGGCAGCAACTTCAACAAGATGACCGTATGGTATGACGGCTTGACCACTCCTACCGATTTCGCCACCGGTTTCCCAATCCACGAGGAGGATACGGAGACGAAGACCTTCGCCAAGGATTACGTAAGCTATGCCGACCCTACCGATAACGTAGAGGTGAACAATTCCCAGGTATATGTGGGCGTACTCTTCCCAGAAGGCATCGACCACACCTACTACCAGCTCTTCGACAAGAAGCACGATGGTGCCACCGGCCATGCCCTCGGCTTGAAGCGTGGTTTGAAGAACCAGGAGAAGTACAGCTATTACTTCGGTGCTGCATGGAGCAAATATGATGTAAGGAGCTATGCCGAATGGCAGATCCGCATCAAGGATTACCTGGATGCATTGAAGAATCCTCTCCAGGTTGAGGTGAAATAGAAAACTCGAATACTTTTTTTATCTCACTAGGAAATATGAGTTTCTTCACAGTGTAAATGTTTGTAATCCACAGAGAAAGTTATGTTCCGCAGTGTTGAACTTAAGTTCAACACTGCGGAATACAAGTTCAGCACTTCTGAACATAAGTTCAAAAGTGCTGAATATAGTTTTAAATTAAGAGTACAAGAAATACTCGTTCTTCTAAAATCTTAAATCATTTATTGCTATCAATCTTACTTCGTCATCTCGAAGCCAATGCGCACGCCATCGTAGTTATCCACAATGCTGCTCACGGCACTCATCGTAGTGCTGCCGGTAAGATTCAGCTTGCTCAGGGTCTTGATCAGGGTGAGCAGCTTCTTCTGCTCGAAGAGCAGGCTGATGCCATTGGTAGTGCGGGTGGCAAAACCCGAAGCACTCAACAGCAAACCCTTCAGCTGGATGGTATGCGTCTTCTCATCGAAGGTATAGGTGCCGTTCCATGACTTGCCGTCAATCTCGGCAGCAAAGGTGCCATCGGTCTTGAAGGTAAAGTAGGTATTGCTCTTGCTGAAGCCGAACTTGGTGTAGTACTTGCTCAGATCCTCCTCTATCTTGTTGGCAGCAATCTCGCCGCCAGCCTTTGCCAGCAGGTTCTCTGAGGTGAAAGCGCAACCCGGCTTGCTGTACTTCCAGGTGTGGGCGCAGAGATCTGCCTGCGAGAAGGTGGCTGAACCAATCACATTGTTCAGAATGCCACTGATGATGCTGCTGCCGGTAGAGCTGCTGCCGGTAGTAGTGCCGCCACCCAGCAAACCGCCTAATACGCCTGCCACTACGCTTCCTGCAGAATAACCGCTATTGGTGGTAGCCGAAGTAGAAGTAGATGTGGTAGGAGCAGATGCCGCAGCTGAAGATGTTGTTGTTGTGGCAGAAGATGTTGCAGAAGATGAAGAAGTGGTCTTCTTGACTGTTGTCTTCTTGGTAGTTGTTTTCTTCTTCGATGTCTTTTTAGTTGTTTTCTTCACAGGCATCAATTCAGAAAGTGAAGCCTCCTGAACAGCTTCATTCATTGCGCATACATTGCTGCCGGAAGTGCAGGCAAGCATCAGGGCAGCCATAAAAAATACCTTTTTCATTTTTTACTTTCTATTTATTATAAATTGTAACTTTCGTTTTAAAAATGCATCCTACTTATATGATGCAGCGTTTTCTTTTTCGCTGCAAAGTTCGCACTTTTTCCGCAAATAACAAAGAAAAAACTCATTTTTCATCATTATTTGTTATTTCCTTAGACGAAAGAGGCGTCAAAAGGTTCAAATATCGTTCAGAGAAAGGTATAAATGTTTCATCTTTTTGACATATATCAAAAAAGAACGATTATTAGCATAAATTTCTCAAAAAGTGTACCCGAATATGATAAGAAAGCCCTATCTTTGCACCGTTAACAAATCACAATAGGTTATGAATGATTTAATTAAGGTCAACACAATGAGTGAGAATATGGCATTGAACAAGTGCCAGGAAATTCTCAACGAGCGCCGTGAAGCTCTTGCTTCTAAGGCGAAGAAGAACGACTAAGGGTAACTTTCGCAAGAGAGTGCTCTTGAGGAAAATTACGTAAGAGAGAAAGGAAATTACGTAAAAAGATTATTTTCAGAATGACTCTTTGATACCACAAAGAGAAAAAAAGGCAAAAAGTCCCGTTGGCGAGTAAAATCGTTCAACGGGACTTTTTTGTTTTTATGCTGATCGGGATGATATCCCGAGAATGAAGCTCTATCAGCGTTTCATTCTCAGGGAAGTATTATTCCTTACTCTTCTCAGCCTTCATGATCACCTCGACGTGGTTGCCGCTCTTCATGAGTACATTCTTGAGGAAGTCGGAAATCTGTTCGCCACGGAGGTTCTTCACAAACTCCTTATAGCCGGTATGGTTATCGAAACCGAGACCTGTATAGTTGGCAAGAACGCCGAGCCAGTAGCCATTGTTCTTCTCATCTACGCCTGCCTGCTTCAGCATGATCTCCTTCACCTTCTGCAAGTCGGCAGCATCTACCTGCTTCTCTACCTCTTCTACACCCTTGAAGAAATAGGTGATGGCGGTATCGGCCTTCTCCGGATTCAAGCCGGCATTGGCGGTGATGCTGATGGATGCCTTGTCGTCGAAATCGCGGAGCATGCCGAAGGTGGCTCCTGCATGGTAAGCTGCACTCAACTGCTCGCGGATGGTGCGCAGATACTGCATCTCCAGCAGGCGTGAGGTTACATCTGCCAGTACCATATTCTGCATAGAGAATGGCAACTTGGTGCTCCAGATCTCTGATGCCTGGGTTTGAGGATTAGACATCGCCTTGGTAAAGTTGTTCTTCACCTCGCCCTTGGCGTATGGAATCTCCTTGTTCTTCAGCTTGAAGCCATTGTTTGGCAAGCTGGCGATATACTGCTCGATGAGCGGGAGGAGAGTCTTCTCATCGTAGTTGCCCACGAAGTAGAAGGTGAAATCCTTGGCATTGCCGTAATACTCCTTGGCAAGAGTCATCAGGCGATCGTAGTTGATGGCCTTGATCTCATCAGAAGTAGGAATGCGGCCAATCTTGCTGCCCAGATAAAGGGTGCTCTGCAATGAATCCTGATATACCATGTTAGGATTGTTGCTCTGGTTGGCCAATAAAGTAGCAAAGGTATTCTGAAGATTCTTGAACGACTTCTCATCCTTGCTCAATGCTGTCATCTTGAGATAGATGAGCTGCATCAGGGTCTCCACGTCCTTAGGAGTAGAATTACCGGAAAGGCCATGGCTGTAAGGATTGATGGAGAATCCTACACCTGCCTGCTTGCCTGCGAGCGCCTTTTCAAGCTCGGTGCTTGAGAAATTGCCCAAACCGCTGGCACCCCAAGCCTCGGTCATCAGCATGATGCTAGGGTAATCGCTCTTCTCGAGAGCTGAGTAACCCACTTTGGCATTGGCAGAGAAGAGAATCTCATTATCCTTGAAATCGGTCTTCTTCAATACCACCTTGGCACCGTTGGAAAGGGTAAGCTGCTTGTAACCCAGCTGCTTGTTCTCTACGGTCTTCTTGATCTTGCCTGGCTTAGGCAACTGAGCCATCAACGGCTCCTGCTTCACGTTGTCCACGTATGCCTCCAGCTTCTCAGAGCGCACCTGCTTCACGATATCGGCAAGCTCCTTCTCGGTAGGATAAACGGCACCCTCTGCCTCGCGCATCAGTACCATCGATACCAGGTTGGTATCGCTCTGGCAAACCAGCTGCTTGGCATAGGCATTGATGGCCTCCAATGGCAGCTGAGGTACTACCATCTTATAGATCTGACTCTCGTCCTCTACCGATGGGATTGGCTCGTTGGAGATGAAGTTATCCACATACTGGGTGGTAAACTGCTCGTTCTTCATCTTATCCTTGTTAGCAAGCGTCTTATCTACCCGGCTCAGGAACTCCTCCTTGGCACGCTGATACTCAGTGGCAGTGAATCCGAAGTCGTGCATGCGCTTTGCCTCGCGCAATACGGCTGCATAAGCCTCCTTTACCTTACCTGGCTTTGCCACACCGATAAGACTGAAGGCACCCTTGGTAGAAGAGAGCAGGAAGTCGCCGTCGTCGGCACCTGCCTGAAGGAATGGGCAGTCAGCTTCCTGGGCAATCTCGGCATAGCGTGCACCCAGCATAGAGGTAACCACATTGTCCATGTATCCCTTCATGAGATAGCTCATGTCGCCCTTCATCGCATTAGGGATGGCTGGATGCTTCATGAAGATATTGAAGAGATCATACTGCTGCTCCTTGTCCTTGTCGATTACGTAGATGGCGGTATCATTATCGGCTACTTCCACCGGCTCTATCTTAGCGGCATTGGCAGGCACCTTGATGCCTGAGAAGAGCTCCTTGATCTTGTTCTCGATATGGTTGACATCTACATCACCTACGACGATGATTGCCTGATTGTCTGGGCGATACCACTTGCGGTAGTAAGCACGCAGGGTTTCCGGCTTACAGCCGTCGATGACGCTCATCAATCCGATAGGGAAACGGTAGCCGTACTTGTTGTTCTGATAGAGTTTTGGCAATGAGCGCTCTATCATGCGCTGCTGACCCACGATGCGCATACGGTACTCATTGTGTACCACGTCGCGCTCGTCATTAATAGCTTCCTCGGTAAGAGAGATACCGTTGCTCCAATCCTTGAGGATGAGCATGCATGAATCTACGGCTGTAGGGCGGGTGGTAGGTACATCGGTGAAGTAATATACGGTTTTCTCTACGCTGGTATAGGCATTGAGATTTCTACCATACTCCACGCCGATGCTCTGCAGGTAATCCTGGAGAGAGTTACCCTTGAAGTGATCGGTACCGTTGAAGGCGAGGTGCTCGAGGAGGTGAGCCAAACCGCGCTGGTCATCGTTCTCATTGATAGAACCCACTTTCTGGGCAATGTAGAAGCTGGCTACATGCTCAGGATAACTGTTGTGACGAATGTAGTAAGTCAATCCATTGTCGAGATGACCAATCTTCACATTCTTATCCACAGGAATGGCTGGCATCTGTGCCATCGCACTTCCCACAGATAAACACAGCAGAAACGCTGCAAAAATCTTTCTTAGTTTCATCTGCTATTGATTTATAAATTACTTTTTTCAAATATTTCGCTTGCAAAATTACACAAAATAAAAAAGATTTGCAAGCATTTGGGAGATTATCTTCCCCAATACCTGCAAATCTTAACGTAAAACTAACATTGGAAGCTTTTCATCCACGAACCCCGGTAAAGTCGGATGAGGAAAAGCGTGCCTCTGAGGGTAAGCTCCGTAGCCATCGCAATCCAGACACCCTCCAAGCCATAGCTCTTGGAGAGGGCGTAAGCCAGGGTGAGGCGCACCAGCCACATGGTACCCAGATTGATGGCGGCTGGCTTCCGGGTATCGCCCGCTCCCACACAGACACAATAGGTGACGATGCTCGCTGCAAAGAAAGGCTCGGCAAACGCCTCGATGCGAAGGCAGGTAGTACCCAGCTCGCGGATACTCTCCACCGGCGACAGCACACCTATCATCTCGGGGGCAAAGACATACATCACCACTCCCATCAATGCCATCACGCACATGCCCAAGCCTACCGTCATATAGGCGAAATTGCGGCAGAGATCGGTACGTCCGGCTCCATGCGTCTGACCTACCAGGGTGGTGGCGGCATCACCGATACCATAACCCGGCATATAGCAGAGGCTCTCGGCGGTGATGGCAAACGAGTGGGCAGCTATGGCGATATTGCCCAATGGTGCCACAATCATGGTGCTCACGATCTGCGCACCGCTCATCAGGATATTCTGTATGGCTATCGGGATACTGATCTTACAGGCATGGTGCACGTATTCCTTCACCCATCGGAAAGGTTCCTTGTCCTGACGCAGATTGAGAATCCAGTTCCGGCATGCCGTGAGGTAGAGATTAGGCAGCGAGATACAGATATAGGCAAGCGCCGTGCCGCAGGCAGCTCCCACTACGCCCATCTTCATGATGTAGATGAAGAGGTAATTGAACATAACATCGCAGAGGCAGATCAACACCGCCATCACACTCGGAGTATGCATGTTGCCTGCCGACTTGAGCATCATCTCGGAGATATGATACAGGAACACGAAGGGCAGCGCCAAACCGAATATCAGAAAATACTGCGAGGAATTGCCCGCAATATCTGCACCGCCACCCAGCCAATAAGGCAGATGGGAATGCACTCCTACACATGCCAGGGTAACACAAAGGCTGAACGCCAAACCGCATATCAGGGCATGGCGGAATACCTGGCGAGCCTTCACGAAATCGTTGGCTCCGATGAAATGAGCCACCTGCACCGAGAAACCGGTAGCTGCCGCACTGAGCAAACTACCAATAAGCCAGGTAGTTGACTCGATGAGTCCGATACTAGCCGAAGCCTCTGCACCCAGATGTCCCACCATGGATGCATCGATGAAGAACATCATCACGGTGGAAATCTGTGCCAGCATGGAGGGAATACTCAACCCCACGATGAGATTGAGTTTCTCGCTGCGAGTCATCGCCCTACCCTCGCGTATCGACTCCATCAGATAATCTGTCTTATTCTTGAATAACATATTTTTTCTCTTATTAATTGCGTTAACGAAAAAAATGGCGACTCCGAGAAGGAATCGCCACCTTTTATTTAATCTTATAAATTTCGTACCTTTGTTTTTCCCAAAACTTAACTTCCGCAGAGCGGAACAGTACTGTTTTTTGTCGTCACTGAATAAACAATCTT
>ERZ869979.704-NODE-704-length-10240-cov-4.315950_pt1 | contig 10240 bp, 5 predicted proteins | sample MGYA00521269_ERZ869979 | MGnify/ENA primary metagenome ERZ869979 (study PRJEB32232, sample SAMN07284974) | human gut metagenome | biome: human-associated habitat; material: feces | host: Homo sapiens | place: Tanzania | collected 2014-04-05 ... | reverse complement strand
ATTTCTTGGAAAATGTATTGCATTTGCAATTGTTGCACTTGGTCTTGATCTGATCTGGGGCTATACAGGAATCTTAAGTCTTGGTCATGGACTCTACTTCTGCCTTGGCGCATATGGAATGGGGATGTATCTGAAAATGGTACAGACACATGGAAAGATCACAGACTTTATGCAGGTTGGAGGACTGACAGAACTTCCGCTGATCTGGAAGCCATTTTTAATTCCTGCCAGATACTCCCTGCCAAAGCCTTTTGACGCAAAAAACAGGATTTTTGCCCCGAATCCGACAAGCAGAAATGGAAGGTTCAGAACGATCTGAAGGAACGGCATGTTCTTGTAAATAAGGTAAATATTATTTCTGGACGAATACCGGATCTTAAACTGATTGTATCTGGAACCGCTCGTTCCGCTTCCCACATGATAAACTTTCGCTTTTGGAGCATACCAGTTCTGGTACCCAAAAATCCGGGCGCGGTATCCGATATCCAGATCCTCCAGATAGGCAAAATGCTCTTCATCAAAATCCCCGATCCGGTCGATGATTTTTTTTCTGTAAATGGCAGCTCCCGCACAGGCGGAAAAAATCTTCTGCTCTTTATCGTAATGGTTAATGTCCTTGTCTTTTCCTCTGGCAAACGCCCATCCCAGCGCACAGTAATAATTACCCGCATCATCCATCTTGTCATGGTCGTGAAGCTGGATCATTTTTGCCTGGCAGGAAAAAGCTTTTTTATGTCTTCTGAGAGCCGCTACCATTTCTTCCAGAAAATCCGGTTCTGCTTCCGTATCATTATTCAAAAGCAGAACATACGGTGAACGTGCCGCATGAATTCCCTCATTCACAGCTCTGCTGAATCCGTAGTTTTCCGGAAGCTGGATCATGTGAACCCACGGATATTCCGCGGAAACAAAAGCACAGCTGCCATCTGTGGAGCCATTGTCCACCAGTATAACTTCAAAATTGCGGATGGTCTGCCTCTCAAGGCTTGAGAGTACGCCATCCAGATATGCCATTCCGTTAAAATTCGGTATGACTACTGATACTTCCTGCATTGGTTCATCCCTTCTTCTTTCCCATTCCCGGAAGAGGCTTCAGGGAATAATTCCATTTTGACAGAGAAAGATTTTTGTTATAGTACGGATCTCCGTTTTTGAGGATCTCCATCCAGTGAGAACGGATATATTCGATTTCCGACTGGAAGCGGCGGACTTTTTCCTCACTGTCCTCTGCTCCTCTGGATTTGGACTCGTAATGGTAAAGTTTCACGTACGGATCATAAACAATCAGATGTCCATGGCTTCTCACCTTCAGGCAGAGATCCACATCATTAAACGCCACCGCAAGTTCTTCTGTAAAGCCGCCGGCTTCCAGAAAAACATTTTTCTTCATCATCATGCTGGCCGCTGTCACACAGCTCATATCCTGCAGAAGGGATGCCTTATGCAGATATCCGGTACGTTCCGCCGGCATATTTACAAACATATGTCCCGCAATGCCGCCCATTCCGATGACACATCCCGCATGCTGGATAGTGTTGTCCGGATAAATTAATTTGGCACCGACGGCTCCCACCTCCGGCCGCTGGCAGACGCCAAGCATTTCCGAAAGCCAGTCCGGATTGATTACTTTTACATCATTATTCAGGAAAAGGAGATAATCTCCTTTCGCATGACGTACTCCAAAATTATTGATTGCGGAATAATTGAATTCCTTTTTCCAGCGAAGCAGACGGATTCTCGGGTCTTGGGAAAGTTTCCGGTAGTAACGGAATATCTCGTCGGAACTGCTGTTGTTCTCCACAATAATGATCTCATAATTCTTATAGGTAGTTTTTTCAAAAATAGATTCCACACAGGCCTGAAGGGTCTCTTTTTCTTCCCGGTTGGGGATGATAATAGACACCAGCGGTTCTCCCTGCACCGGATATTTCACACGGTAAAATCCGAAATCCGGGGTATGCTCCACAGTTCCCGGGGTTCCGGTACGTGCAAGGTTTCCCTCAATGGCACGCTTTCCTGCTTCGAAAGCATACATTTTACTTGCCGGATTATCTGCTGTGGATGATTTGTGGGTTCTCCAGTGATAAAGAATCTCCGGTACATGAATGACCTCACGTGCCTGTTCCACACAGCGGAAAATAAAATCATAGTCCTGCGCTCCGTCAAATTCTCTGCGGAAACCTCCGGCTTTCTGTACAACCGAACGTCTCACAACCAGAAAATGACAGATATAATTGTTGGATCTTAAGAGATCCAGGTTAAAATCCGGTTTCAGATGAGGCTGAAAATGCTCGGACAGATCTGTTGTGACCTTGTCTTCATCTGTATATATCACATCTGCCTCCGGATGTTCCTCCAGTGCAATCGCAATCTCATACAGCGCATTTGGAGCAAGCAGATCATCATGATCCAGAAGTGCGATAAAATCCCCTTTCGCCATGGCAAAAGCTGCATTGGTATTCTCGGCAATACCAAGATTTTCCTTCAGATCTTCATAGCGGATCCTCTTATCCATCTCTGCGTAGGATTTCAGCACAGTCTGCATATCCGGATCTTCCGGGCTTCCATTTGCGAGACAGAGTTCCCAGTTCTGATAAGTCTGGGCAAGCAGGGAATCCAGCATCTGTCTTAAGAACCGCTCCGGCGTCAGATATGCCGGCACTACAATACTGATCAGCGGACCGTTACGAAACTTCCTCTTTCGCTGCTTCTCCAGTTTCTCCTCCGTTGGCCTGTATGCCTCATACCAGGGTCCGTAGGGAACTTCTTCCGGCTCAAAACGCTCATGAAGCCTGATCCAGAATTCTTTCAGACCGTAATGTTTCAGATATCTCAGGCCTTTCTGTACTGTATAGGGAGAAAGCTTCTTCAAAAGCCTGTCCCATTGAATCTTTCCTGTGGAATCATCTTTACTCATATATTTTCTCCGTATTACTCAATTTGATAAACGTATTTTAACATTACCGCATTTTTTTTGCAAGGAAGAGAGAAAGTGTGTTATACTGAGCTTACGTATGTATTGCTTACATAAGAATTATTTTTTATACAGGAGTACCCTATATTATGAAAAAATCAAGAATAACCGCGGCGCTTCTGGCCTTTGGAATCTCAGCTTCCATGGTGTTCCAGACTCCAGTTTTCGCCACAGAAGAAACCGCTGTTGCTGTATCATCCGGTATTACAACCAACTCCATCAGCGGATGGCCACAGGGGCCTGAGGTCACTTCCGCATCCGCCGTAGTCATGGAAGATTCTTCCAATACCATTCTCTACGCCAAAGATATGGATACCGCTCTCTCCCCTGCCGGCGCAGTTAAGATCATGACCTGCCTTCTGGCACTGGAGAACAGCCAGTTAACCGATCAGATTACCATGACAGAAACCGGTGTTTCCGGTGTCACAGATGGCGGCGCCCATATTTCTTCACAGCTTGGAGAAGTTTTTACCATGGAGCAGTGTCTCTATGCAATCATGCTGGCTTCTGCCAATGATATTGCCCTTCAGGTTGCGGAACAGATCGGCGGCTCTGTAGATGCTTTTGTCCAGAAAATGAATGACCGCGCCCAGGAACTTGGATGTACCAATACCGTATTTACCAATCCTACCGGTCTTCCGGATGATAATCAGCACACCACCGCCCACGACCTGGCCCTGATTATGAAGGCAGCTATCAGCAATGATAGTTTCCGCACAATTTCCGGTGCCACTTCCTATACTATACCGGCTACCAATGTTTCCGGCGGTGCCAGAAACCTTACCAGTTCCTTCTCCATGACAACTCCGACTTCCGCCACTTATTATCAGGGCTGCATCGGCGGACGTGAGAGTACTACCACAGCTTCCGGAAGCGTTCTTGTAACTGCTGCCGAGCGCAACAGCACTACCCTGATCTGCGTTGTTATGAACGGAGCAACCGGACAGACAGCCAACGAAGCCATCACTCTGATGGACTACGGCTTCGCCAATTTCCAGCTTCTGGATCTTGCTGAAGAGGATTTCCACATCCTGTCCGGAGGTACTGTAATGGTTCCGGCTGGTGCAACTTCCGATGACCTGACTACAGAAGATACGCCATCCGATGGACAGCTTCTCCGCACCTATTCCTTTGGCGGAGCTCAGGTTGGAACTGCCGTAGTGGAAGATACTTCCGAAGAAAGTACCACCACAGAGGTTCAGGAAAATGACGACAACATGGATGCAGCAAAAGCTTATTCCGAATCCCGCTCCCCCATTCCTTATTTTGTAATCGGTGGCGTTGGCGTTCTGCTTCTGCTCCTGCTTCTGTGGCGTATGATAAAGATTATCCGCGCCTGATCTCGCTTTACGTTGGATTTTGTTTTGCAGTCTTACAGAAATCCAACGGATATTCGAAATTCACATTCCGTAAAAAAATCCCTCCTATGTATCGATCATTTTCAGATACATAGAAGGGATCTTTTTTTACTCAATTTTCCTGTCAGAAACTTAGTGATAAAACGGAACCACCAGAAAAATATAGCACAGAAACGGTGAAGCCACCAGAAGTACACTCAAAACCCGGTAGATCCACATTCTGATCTTTTCTTTTTTTACAAAACGTTCCAGCAGACGTTTCCAGCCGGCTGTCACAAAATACATAGCCGGATACAGAGCAGGGATAATATAACGTCCCTGTGCCTGGTTGTCACTGTAATACACATAGTACATAAACAGTCCAACAGGAATCAGAATCAGCAGAACCATCAACAAATGGAAAATTCCTTTTCTGTCCCATTTATTGGACACTGTCACTGTTTTTATCTTCAGTTTTTCACCGCCCGATGTTTTTCGTTCTTTTACAACGGTACGCTTCTTCGGATAAAACATTCCCAGCATGGACAAAATCCCAACTCCACCAAGTCCGAAGAACAGAAAATACACCTTGCTCACACCATAAGGCATATAAATCTGCATCAGTCCGAAAGTTCCGATAAAACTCACCAGAACTGTAAGAAGCCAGTTATGCTGCCAGCCCGGGTCCTGATAAAGAAGGATATCTTTCCATGTCCATTTCAGTTTCTCCGGTGTGGGATACCTGGACGGCCGGTAATCAATGGCTGCATATTTCTCCGCACATTCGGCGCAGGCTTTTCTTCCGATAAAATCTCCGTCATAAAGAATGGCATTTCGCACAAACCACCATCCACATAAGGCAAGGGTTACGACTGCGATCACGATTCCCCTTCGAAACAGAAAGGCAATCCTCTGTTTCACCGGTTCTTCCCTGCACAAAAGGACTGTCAGGCAGAAAAACAGGAAGCTGCATAAGATCCAGCCGTAAGCATTATAGTAGGACAGTGCACAGACCGCCATTCCAACAGCCAGCAGGATTGAGTTTTTGAGACTCCAGTCTCCTTCTTCCAGATAGCAGGACCAGGAATACAGAATGATTCCCATGGACAAAAGGGCCAGGGAATCTGTATTTACATAAGTTCCCAGGAACAGTGCCTGCGGCATAAAACCTGCCAGCGCCGCAAACAGCCATCTTCCCTCTTTCGGAAAAAGCTTTCCGGAAGCTTTCACAACGAAATACACAGATCCCGTCACAAAAAGCACATCTGCCATTCTCGCCGCATGGAGAAGTCCGTCGGCAGAAGCATGGAACAGGCCTGCGATCCCCATAAATACAGCAGATACCATATAAGAAAGAATGGGATAATAGGCATAGGAAATTCCCCAGGTAGCATCCCGGATGGTTGGCTCATCTCCAAGAGGCAGTTTTCCCGGATGTTTATGAAGATACTGTGCCACCATGTAGCGCATTTTTTCATCAGGGCCCGCTCCAAGTGGCTGCATGAATGCCCATGCAGTCAGAAGCGCAAATGCCGCCAGGACAAGAACCAGAACCTGAAACCGTTCTTCTTTCCAGATTTTTTTCTTTTCCAAGATCAGCTCCTCCTATATCCGCTTCAGAGAGAAATCCTGGCTCTCCAGTGTAAGGTTCGGGTTATAGTAAGGATCTCCGTCACGGAGGATTTCCGGCCAGTGTTTTTCGAAGGAAGCAATCTCACGGTTAAATCTTGCCACCTTCTCCGGTGTATCCTCAAGACCTCTGGATTTGGACTCATAGTGATAAAGCTCCGCGTAAGGATTGTATACAACCAGATATCCGGCTTTTCCAAGGCGGAGACAAAAATCAATGTCATTAAAGGCAACCTGGAATTCTTCGCTTAATCCATGAACCTTTTCAAAAGCCTCACGTTTTACCATCATGCAGGCTGCTGTTACTGCACTGTAGTCCTGGGCACAGATGATTCTATGACAGTATCCGGTAGCATCCCTCTTCTGCTGCACAAAGCAGTGTCCGGCAATGCCGCCGAAACCAATGACTACACCTGCGTGCTGCACGGTATCATCCTCATAATAGAGACGTGCTCCCACAGCTCCCACATCTGGTCTCATACAGTATCCCAGAAGCTGTTCCAGACAGTCCGGACTGATGATCTCCGTGTCGTTGTTGAGAAGAAGCAGGTACTCACCTTTGGCATGGGCCGCACCGAAATTGTTGATAGCAGAATAGTTGAAAATACCATCCCAGTACACCACATGAGCCTTCGGATTGGAGGCTTCCAGCTCTTTATAATAAGCAAAAGTCTCCTCTTCCGTACTGTTATTTTCCACGATCACATACTCATAATTGCGGTAAGTCGCCTTTTCTTCAATGGAATCAATACATCTTTTCAGATCATCAATATGATCTTTATTAGGAATGATGATGGAGATCAGCGGTTTCTCTACCCATAGGAATTTCGTGCGGTAAAGACCAAGATATTCGCCCTTTTCGATCTCTACCGGAACGCCGATCCTGTCATAATGAGCCTTAATGGCACGTGCGCCTGCATCAAAAGCGTACATCTTGCTCTCCGGATTCTCGGCTGTGGAATCCTCATGGCATCTCCAGTGGTAAAGGATCCTCGGGATATGATGGATCTTCTCTCTTCCCGCAGCTTCCACACAGCGGAATACAAAATCGTAATCCTGTGCACCGTCGAATTCTTTTTTCAGCATTCCGATCTGATCCACGATCTCTTTTTTCACAACAAAAAGATGGCAGATGTAGTTTACTGTACACAGAAGGTCGATATTGAAGTCCGGTTTGAAATGAGGCTGGAAGAATTTATGACCATCCATGGACATCTTATCTTCGTCGGAATACAAAACCTCGATCTCCGGATTCTCATTCAGTGCTTTCACACACTGGAACAGGGCGTCCGGTGTCATCTCATCATCATGATCTGCAAATACGATAAAATCTCCGGTTGCCGCTTCCATAGCCGCATTGGTATTCTCTGCGATCTGAAGTGCCTGTTCATTACGGATCACACGGATTCTCTCATCGCTTTTTTCAAGTCCTGTAAGATAGTCAGTAAGTGGGGAATCTGCTCCGCTTCCGTCAGAAAGACAAAGCTCCCAGTTTCCGTAAGTCTGAGCCTCAATAGAGTCCACCAGCTGCTGGAGATATTTCTCCGGTGTTTTGTAAAGCGGGATCACAATGCTGAACTTTGGATTCCAGGAAAATTTTGTTTTTCTTTCTTCCGCAAGTTCGGCCTTGTCCGGCAGGTGCTTCACGATCCATTTGGAATAATCCACAGGACGGTTTTTCCGGTTCATCACCTTTCCGAAAACTTTTCCGGTGAGGGCTGCTGCCCCGTGAAGTTTCATGTAGCGGCTTCCCTTCCGGAAATATACGGCCGCTTTCTCCGCAAGGCGCTTCTGTGGCTGCAGATGTACCAGACGAAGTGTCCGCACATTGCCGGCCTCAAATACAATATAGAATTCCTTCACACTGTCATAATGGAATTCAAAGAAAAATCCGCTCTTTTCATCAATTTCTGTTTCCTGGTACTGGTTCTGCACGTCCACACGTTTCAGTCTGGTGATCTCGCAGGGGATCTCCTTCCGGCTGCGATCTTCCAGGCGGATGGTCAAGGGTCGGTTAAAAGCTGCCCATCCACGGACACGGCAGATTTTTTCCCCAGATTCCACCTCAATACTTTCGATAAAGTACTGCGGTTTTCCCTGCTTTTTGTAAAGCTGCGCTGCAGAAACAGAAAACCACTGGATGCGTTTTCCGCCTTTTACTGCATAAACAACAAGCTTCTTTTTGCCTTCCAGATCCGGCAGGCAGATCTCCATCTGTACACGTTCTCCGTTCACCAGATCCAGATCTTTAAAGCGCTCCAGGGCGCTGACACGCTCCTGGGCACTGATGGCTGCCGGAAGTTTTTCCCCGTCAAGAACGGCTTCCGGCTTATGGTCTTTCGGCCAGGTTCCCTGAAGGTGATACAGGGAACTGTCCTTCAGGTCAAACCTGTCTTTTTCTACTTCGTATAGCTCTCGCTGCATAACAATTCCTCCATTGCGTCCTTTCCGGTATTCTCTGTCAGGTAATGTTCCATGACTTTCTCATGTGCCGCCTCTCCCATGGCTTTTCTGGCCTTCTCATCCGTTACCAGAGATTCCAGGGCACTGACCCATTCTTCTTTCGTGGCGCACATCCAGCCGTCTTTTCCGTTTTCGATCACATATTCCATCTCACGGTTGCGGCTCATGACACTTGGAACTTTTACAAGTGCTGCCTCCGTCCACTTGTTTTCGGACTTGCAACAGTGGAACAGGCTGTTCTCCAGAGGCATCAGATTGATATCAAGCCCTGCGATCACGGCAGGCAGCTGTCTCCAGTCCATAAACGGAAGCTTCTCAATGCGGTTCTGCACCGGCTCCATTCCGGATTCATCCAGCACACCCACCAGCTTCAGATAAACCTCCGGGTGGCGCTGCATCACTTCCAGAAGTGCGGCTTCCACCTGGGCAAAATCCTGGTCATGGGTCTTGGAACCGCTTAAATATCCGATATAGATCCGGTCTTTAGCCTTGTCTGTCTGCTCCACAGCCTCGTGAGACAGGATCTCCATCTCCATACTCATACAGTTGCGGTTGATCACCACCGGTTTTCCCGGAAATTCTTCCCGGATCTCACCAGCCAGGGTTTCTGTAGATGTAAAATATCCGTCGCAGAATTCCATACATCCGTGGATACGGTCTGTGGTTGTGCGGAAATCGCTGTACTCGCTTCCCTTCAGGAAATGCAGCCCGGAGATTTTTTCGTAATCAAATACCAGGTCATCCACATCATAGTAAACAGGGATTCCGGCTGCTTTCGCCCGGTTGACCAGCATCTCCGCTTCCATAAGTTTGCTACAGCGGTACATCACAACTGCCGTATATTCCTCGATGTTCTCCTGCTCTGTCTGGTCCATCTGGATAAATTTCGATGCATATCCGTTAAGGATCAGCTGTTCCCGGAAATGTTCCACACGATATCTGGATGCAAAAGAAATTTCCTCCCCGACGAAAAGAATCTTGCGGTTTTCCACAGGAAGTTCATTTCCTCCAAGAGTTTTCCACAGGGAAATCATCTCTTCCACAATATTTTCCGGCTGCTTATTCTTAAGGACAAGGCCTTTCTCATAACGTTTCACACGTTCCACAGGTGCACCTACCGGAAGTACGGCTACCGGGAATCCCATGGAAATGATCTCGGAAGTTGTGTAGGAGAAAGTCTCCGGCCATACGGACGGGATCAGGAACATATCAATATCCTGCTCCAGGGTAAGTCTCGGGATCTCTTCTCTTGTATATCTTCCAGTCTGGGAAAATACCGGGCTTTCGATCTCTTCGTCGGAAGTACCGATCAGTCTCAGACGGATATTCAGATCATTCTCTTCGATATATTTTACAAGTGCCTTCACAACTTCCAGGCCTTTTTTGTAGCAGAGCACACCGATGAGGCCGATGTTAAAGGTCTCTGTGGTTTTTCTGGTTTTCTTCACTGCCGGAAGATAATGAGGTGCATGCGGGATCACATGAAGATTGTATACATCCGGATAAGCACGCTTGAACAGCTTCGCCGTATCATCGGAAAACGCACGGATCTCATCACAGTTTAACAGGAATTCCCGGAATTTTGTACGCCAGAGAGTTCCACTTCCGTACTCTGTGCACGCATTGCTGCGGTTGTCCGGAACGCATTTGTCACAGACTTCACAGGATGGCACGCCGCAGTATTTTCCCCTGGCATCGATCAGGTTCACTGCTGGACAAAGGGCGAAAAAGTCATGAAGAAGCATGAGGATCTTCGCCCCCTGCTCTCTCTTAAGACGCAGGATACGCTCCAGGGTTCCGTAGAGATTCTGATAGGTCACAAGTTCATTGATCCAGA
>ERZ869979.703-NODE-703-length-10269-cov-3.314168_pt1 | contig 10269 bp, 7 predicted proteins | sample MGYA00521269_ERZ869979 | MGnify/ENA primary metagenome ERZ869979 (study PRJEB32232, sample SAMN07284974) | human gut metagenome | biome: human-associated habitat; material: feces | host: Homo sapiens | place: Tanzania | collected 2014-04-05 ... | reverse complement strand
CCAATCATGGAAAAATGCCCGTCCATCGCTTCCCAGACTTCCTTCGGCTGAAAGGAAAAGGAGAGCGTTTCCGAATTCTGTTCCGGCGAGAAAATGATGGTGTCACCTTCCCGGATTTCGGAAAAACATGCCTCTAACATCGTTTTACTTCCTAACGGCGCATACAACCCAAAATTAACCACATTCCGTTCAAATTCCTGTTCGATCAGATCACTTCGAAGTCCAAATGCTACGGAGCTCCCTCCAACCACAATGATCCTGTGATCTCCGGTCTCCCTGAGCCGCTCCATTTTATAAGGCAGTTCCCCCAGGTAAGTCTCGTCAAACTGCGGCGGCAGGAAAAGCACTGCCGCGATCAGAAGCAAAGGCACTCCCAGTGTTATCATATAAAATTGTACTTTCCATTTCAGATTCTTTTTCTTCATCTTATCAAAACTGGAAATAGATAAAGCTGCTATCTCCTCCGCTCTTAAAATTCCACAACATACTGATGATTATCAGAAAAACGAGCCCTGCGTTTCTGTAATAACACTTCCTCCCGTCCTCCTGCGGTCTGAGGATCATCGGCAGACCTGCAAACAGACCTGCCCTGATCCCGATTCCCATGCACTCTTCCAACCCAATTCCGGCTTCTGTCCCTCTCACAAGACCAAAGATTCTCCGGAATACTTCACCTGCTTCTGCCATATTCCGACTTCTGAAAAATACCCAGGAGAGGCAGACCGCAGAAAATGTCAGTCCCCGTTTCATCCACAGGCTTATCTGTTGTTCATTTCCGTCTGTCCTTCCGATGATTCCTTTTTTCACAAGCATGTCTTCTGCAATCCGCCAGATTCCAAAATAAGCTCCCCAGCAGACAAAGGTAAGGTCTGTTCCATGCCAGAGCCCGCTCACAAGGAACACGATCAGGATGTTCCGGTATTTTTTCTGATTTCCTCCATGTGGAAGGTACAGATATTTCGCAAACCACTGCGTCAGCGTGATGTGCCATCTCTTCCAGAAATCCCGGCAGCCTGCTGCAAGGTACGGTCTGTCAAAGTTCTCCGTCAGCCGGATACCAAACAACCTTGCCGAACCGATTGCGATATGGGTATACCCGGAGAAATCGCCATAGATCTGAAATGCGAACGCCACCGTTGCCAGCAGTAAACTCATTCCGCTCTGGCTGTATACAGACCCGTAAACCCGGTCTGCAATCAGTGCCATATAGTCCGCGATCACGAATTTCCGCACACAGCCGCTCAACAGGTACGTAATACCTTCGCTGATATCCTCTCCGGTAGCCTCCGCTGTGTCAAACTGTGGGATCAGATGCTCTGCCTGTTCAATCGGTCCTGCCACAACCTGCGGGAAAAATCCAAGGTACAGGGCATATTTTGTAAAGCTTCTCTCTGCCCTTCCGCCATGATAGATATCAATCAGATAGGACAGAGCCTGAAAGATATAGAAGGAAATTCCAACCGGGATGACCATTTTATTACCGATCGCAATTCCATTCTTTTTCACATAGAACAGAAAAAGAACCATCCCCGCCACGCAGAAAAGAGCTGTTCCCTTTCTCGTAATCTGACTCTGCCAACTTGCAAGTATCCTTCCTGCCACATAGCTGCATATCGTCATGCATATAAGCAGTGCAACATGCAGCCATCCGTACAGAAAATAAATCCACCACGAAAGTACAAGCAACGCCATGATCCGAATTCGCTTTGGAAGAAAGCGAAAGACCAGCGCTGCCGCCCCAAGCAATGGAAAATAGAAAAGCGATGTGAAACTCATGGCTGAATCGGAATATCCACACTGTATTCCGAAGCCTCATCCTGTACGCTTACCTTAACGCTTCCGCTTTCCCCTGCCCTTACTACAGCTAAGGCTTCGCCGTAATAAGTTCTGGTTTCCTCTTTATCATAGCCATCTTTATTATACGGGCAGGCATTTCCGAATCCCATCAGCTCACCGTTTTCCACCTGGATTTTAATCCGGTGCTTTTCCATCGGTTTCCAGATTCCCTGCGAATCAGTATAACGAAGTTCGATATATTGTAATTCCTTCGGCAATGCAGTTTCCTTTTCCGGCAGCACGGATAACATCGTATCTTTCTGTGCGGTTTTTAACTCACAGCGCCCGATCTCCCTGCCGTCCACATCATAGGAAACCGCAGTCAGTGTTCCATCTTCATATGGAATTTGAAAAGATGTCCTGCATGTATTTTTTAGTTTCTTCTTTCCTGCTTTCTTTCCATTTAGAAGAAGTTCCACCGCTGCCGCTCTCGCATACACTTCAACCGTTGCCCGTATGCCGTCACATCCCTGCCAGCTCCAGCTTATCAGTGCGTCCGTCATCTTCCACGCAGATGGAGTATGCGTCCCGATCTGGTACACCGGTCTTACGGCAAGAAGCGGTCCCTTTTCCTGCCCTAACGCGACTTTCGTGTAAGCTGCTTCTCCAAGGGGATATCCAAGAATATTGATCCTTCCGCTTCCTGCTGTAAGCCATCCTGCATCCCGGGACTCCTTCGGCGCATAGTCTTCATACTCCCAGGAACCAATGCCGCATTCCCCGAGATAATCCATTCCCGCCCAAACAAAATCACCGATCAGGCGTTTTTCTTTTTTCGCCAGCTCATAGAAGCTGTACGCATCGCTGCAAAATGTCTCACTTCCGAGAATCAGACGCTTCGGATATTTCCGCAGGTCATGGCGGTACCTGTAGATTCCATAGTTATAGCCAGCCACATCCATATTGGCATAGGCATCCCGTGTTTTCAGATCACACAGATGGAGTGCCGCTCCAAGCTTCATGGATTTGTCCCCGAACATTCCCGCAAGGGTATTGTAAAATTCACTTCCGACCTTCTTTTTCTTTCCCGGTTTCTCTGATTCCTTCTTCGCTTTCTCATCACTGTACACACCAAAGCCCATTGCATACAGCAGGTTGAAAAAGATATTGATCCCACAGGTAACTGGTCTGCTGCCATCTAGGGAATGCAGATATTCCGTCATCTGACCAGTCAGCGCAATGCCTTCTTTTTCTCCCGTCTCTGCCACTTCATTTCCGGTCGAGTACAGGACTACACATGGATGGTTATAATCCTTCCCAACCATATCTTTCAGATCCTGCTTCCACCACTCCCTCATATGAAGTGCATAATCATACTGGTTTTTGTGGATATACCACATATCCACATACTCATCCATGACGAGCATTCCCAGCTTATCGCAGGCATCCAGTAAAGCCTTAGAGCAGGGATTGTGTGCACAGCGGATTGCATTATAACCATTTTCTTTCAGAATGCGGACGCGGCGTTCCTCCGCTTCCGGATAAGTGCATGCTCCTAATACTCCGTTGTCGTGATGAATGCACGCTCCCCGCAGGATCACACGCTCTCCATTGACCTGGAAGCCCACCATTTCATTCCATTCAATCTTACGGACTCCGAATTTTTCTTCGACCTTGTCTTCTTCCAGTACCGCTTCGCACGTATACAAAACTGGTGTATCCACATTCCAAAGCTGTGCATTTCTTATCGTAAACCGTGTACTTCCCGTAAATTGTCCTTCTGACTGTGTTTCGCATTTTATATTGCCAGACACAGCCATTTCTCCCCTGTCATTCCGAATTACAATTAAAACATTCCCTGCTGCAAGTGTCCTGACGGTCACTTCCAGCTCTGCGCTTCTTTCTTCCCGGTCAATGCTTACCGTGCGTACCATCACCCCGTTTACCGCTATTGATTTTTGTTTCCCGGTATACATCCATACCGGTCGGTAGATTCCGGTGCCGGAATACCATCTGCTGTTTGGCTGGTCGGAATTCTTTGCAAGAACACGCAGCTCATTCTCTCCTTCCTGCAGATACTCTGTCGCATCTACGAAAAAATTCGTGTATCCATAAGGTCTGTAAGCTGCTTTTTTCCCATTCATGTATACTTCGGCATCATGATAGACACCTTCAAATTCAAATATAATTTTTTTGCCCTTTTCCTCTTCCGGCAGGGTAAATTTTTTCTGATACACATAATCCTGTGCCTCAAACCACCCGATATTGTGCTCTCCCCTGCTTTTCAGGGATCGCTTTTCATGAATCATGGCATCATGAGGAATCGTTACCTTTTGAAATTCCTCTTCCTTTGCGTTTCTTACAAACCAGCCTTCATTAAAATTATGCTTTTTCATCTTTTTCGTCCTTTACATCTTTTCCCCTGGGATCCAGTTTTTCTCCCAGCACCTTCTCAAATCCCAACTGTTCTTCCAGTATGGCGATATATCCTTTCCCATATCCCGGTTCAGCTCATAATTCCAGTAGAAATATCCCTGCGCACATTTCCAAGCCTCAAGTTGCATTTGGGCAATCTGCCTGCAGATCTTTCTGTATCGCTCACTCAACTCCTGTTCCATTAGAATCGACTGCTGCATGCTCTCTGCATACAGATTGCATACACACCATTCCCCTACCACAACTGGAATGTTTCTCTGTGCAAATTTTATCTTCCACTTTTCTGCCTGAATATAGAACCTGTATACCCACATCCGGTGGATCGGTACAATCTGTTCCATCGCATGAATATAAATATGTGTGTCGAGCAATACGTTTTTCATCTTATTTTTCCGGAAAAAGGAATTCCACCCCATTAACCGGAATCCATCATGGAAACAGATTACTTTCTCTTCCGGGAGAATCCTCCGGAGTCTTGTATATGCTTCCAGATAAAATTTTTTCAGGAATCTCATCGGGACATGTCCGGATCCCTTTGCCTCTTCTTTGTCCACCGCTGCATTTCTGGTCGGCGATGTCAGATACACCAGGAAACTGATCGGTTCATTCAATACCTCGATCCCAAACAGGCTCTCCTGTTTCCCATAGCGCTCTGCAAGCCGTTCTAAAACAGTGAGACAGAACTCTACACTCTCCGGCTGCCTGCACCATTTACAGACACCGGTAATTCCTCCATTGTCGTACCCGTTCTGTCCTCCCGGTGCTGTGTGCAGGTCAACGAGTATCTGCAAGCCGTATTTCTCTGCCCATGAAAATGCGCGGTCGAGATACGTCACACATCCCACATAGGGCGGCACATCCCCGAAAACAAAATACGGAACCGGAATCCGGACCATATTCAGCCCATGCTCTGCGATATTCCGAAAATCTTCCTCTGTAACATAAGTTTCCCGATGTCTGGTAATCTCCTTTTCAATTTCCGGCAAATCCCCTTTCCGGTACAGCCATGTTTCATCCAGTGCATCTGTTTTCCGGAAAATATCTTCCTGCATCCAGCGCTCTAAAACCAGCCAGTTTCCAAGGTTCGTTCCTTTTATCTTTTTCATTCCATCTCCCATATCATTTTTCTTTTATTTTCTCATAATTGCTGAACATATCAGCTTACCAAGTCCGGACAGTACATGCCCATTGACAATTTTTACAAATCCATCCACCATTCCGCTGGTAAAGATTCCATGTGTGGTATTCACAAGTCCACGGAACGGCATATTGTAAAAGAACAGCACATCAAGGTTTGCTTCCCCCTTTTTCTCACTGTCTTTCATCATCTTATCAAGAATCTGATAAATCAGCCTTCCAATCACACCCTTAGCATAATATAGCTGACAGAATGCATCGTTTCTTTCCAATTCACCTCTCCAGCTGCCATCCGGGATATCATGTCCTAAAACTTCCCTGTACTCACTGTCCGGAATATGCCTGATCTGTCCTGTTCTATAGTCTTCAAGCATACATGCTTCGTACGGATTTGAGGCACCGCTGCCGTCTCTGTGAATACGCTCTGTAAGAACAGTTTCCCTGGAATTTTTTGCAATGCAGATACGGTAGATTCCCTCTTCCTCCTCCCAGTTTTCTGTCTGAATATTAAAGTAGGCGAAGGTTCTCTCTTCGAATGGGATTGTGACTGTTTTCGTCTCGCCCGGTTTCAGAAAGACCTTACAGAATCCCTTCAGTTCATGTACCGGTCCAAATATCTTTGCATTTTCTTTTTCCACATATAACTGGGCAGTCTCTGCCCCCGCATAAGTTCCGGTATTTGTAATTTCAAACCTCGCTCCTTCATCCGTAACATGCAGGTTCGAGTAAGAGAACTCTGTATAACTTAACCCATAGCCAAACGGAAAAAGCACTTCTTTTTTCACAGTATCATAATAACGATAGCCAACGTATAAGCCTTCCCTGTATTCGCTGTTTCTCTCTTTTCCCGGATAATATGCATACGCCGGTGTATCTTCATAACAAAGCGGATACGTTTCGTTCAGTTTTCCTGACGGATTCAGCTTCCCGGTTAATACCGCAAGCATGGCTGACGCTCCTGCCTGACCGCCCAGATAACCGTGTACCACCGCTTTCACACGGTCAATCCACGGCATCTCCATTGCACTGCCCGCGGAGAGGACTACAATGGTCTCTGTGTTCACGTCTGCAACTGCATCAATCAGTTCCAGCTGATTCTGCGGCATTCTCATATGGAGGCGATCCATCCCTTCGGATTCACTTGCCTCATCAAGTCCGGCAAATAACAGCACAACATCTGCTGTCCGCGCTGCATCTTGCGCTTTCTCAAGCAGTGCTGTATCCGTTTTCCGGTTTCTCCGGTATCCCGACTCATATACCACTTCCCCAGAAAAACTCTGTCCTATGATATCCATCACATTTTCTACTTTTGTAGCATTCACAAGTGAGGACCCTGCGCCCTGATATCTTGCTTTTTCTGCGAATTCTCCAATCACCGCGATTTTTTCCGGCTGCTTCAATGGCAGTATATGGTCTTCATTTTTCAACAATACAATACTCTCTGCTGCAGCCCGTCCCGCAAGCTTATGGTGTTCTTCGATAGAAATTTCCTTTTTGCTCTCCATCACAGCCTGATGTACCGGAAGCATCGTCGTAAGGATCTCATCAATCCTCTGGTCAAGCACGCTTTCTTCGATCCTGCCTGTCCGTACTGCACGTACCAATTCCCTCGCTGTTGTTCCGGAATTTCCCGGCATTTCCAGATTACTTCCACATCTTACTCCCTCTGTGTGGTCGTTGCTCGCACCCCAGTCAGAAACTACGATTCCGTCGAATCCAAATGTTTTCCGCAGCAGTGTCTGCAATAAATATGCGTTTTCATTCGCATAGACACCGTTCACCTGATTATAGGAAGACATGATTGCTTTCGGTTTCGCTTTTTTGATCGTTGTCTCAAATGCTGCAGTATATATTTCCCGCAGGGTTCTCTCATCCACAACCGAATTATTTGACATTCTCCTGAGTTCCTGGCTGTTCACTGCAAAATGCTTCGGACATGCTGCTACTCCCCTGCTCTGGATTCCCGTGACATACGCCGCTGCCATCTCCCCTGCCAGATAGGGATCTTCACTGAAATACTCAAAATTCCTGCCACACAGTGGGCTTCTCTTAATATTCAGTCCCGGTCCCAGGATCATGTCCACACCAAATGCTGCTGCCTCTTCGCCAAGTGCCTCTGCAATCTTCTTTGCAAGTTCCCTGTCCCAGCTGTTCGCGATTGTGGCAGCTGTCGGAAAACAGGTTGCCGGTTTGCTTTTATTTATTCCTAGCCAGTCTCCTTCTCCCTCCTGTGTCCGCATCCCGTGTGGACCGTCTGACAAAAAGAATTCCGGTATCCCGTATTCTGGAAATGCATGCGTTCTCCACATTCCTTTTCCGCTTAGCATAGACGCTTTTTCTTTTAATGTCATTTTCTCAATAATATTCTGATTTCTCAACTCCACCGCTATCTCCCATCCTTCATGCCCTTTTTGTACCCTGATTTTAGCATAAAATTTCTGCCATTCTTTTTTTTCGCGGCATCTGTTGTTTTTTTCACGGCATCTGTCATCTCCGGATTGGAAATTATACAAAAAGACTTTGCAGTTGGAGGAATTCCTCTTTCCCTGCAAAGTCTCATTTTCCGTCTTTTCTCTGTTATCTTTTTTTCTCCAGTGGAATCAGAACTCTTAGCTCGAACCAGTCATGTTCCAGATGGACCGTCATGGAACCATTGTACTTATTGGCAATGCTCTGAATGCTTTTTACCCCGAATCCATGATAGTGCTTATCCTTCTTGTTCGTCACCGGCAGTCCCTGCCGGAATTTCATCTGTTCCTTACACGTATTGGCTATACAGATTGTAAGAAAATCCTTCTGCCTTGCCACCGATACCTGGATCAGGCGCTGTTCTTCCTCCTTAATCTTCGTCACACACTCCATGGCATTCTCCAACGCATTTCCAAAAAGTGCATTGATATCCATGGGATGCATGAAAGAAAGCAGGCTTCCGTCTGCCACACAGATCATTTTGATTCCCAGCTTCTGGCACTGGAAACTCTTTGCTGTCAGAATTGTATCCAACACATTATTCCCGGTCTTATTCTGCGCCTCGTAGCTTTTGATCTCCTGCTCCATCTGGTTCAGGTAGGACAGCTTCTCCTCCTGTGTGATCTCCGTTTTTAAGAATGCGATCTGATGCTTTAAATCGTGATATTTCTGGTTTACCATCGCCACGCTGTCCTCGGATACCTTGTAATTCTGATACTGCATCTGAAGCAGATTCTGCAGCGTCTCGATCTCAATCTGCATGCTCATCTCCTGCATCTGCGTATAGTAAGCATACAGAATACAGACTCCCCCAAGATCTACCAGGGTACGGATAATGAAAAATTCCGATGTAAACGAGCTGCTGAACGGTGTATTTTCATACACGTAGCTGACATTACTCAGACAGAAAACCGTTGCCACGATCACAAAGGCACTGCCCGTATCCCTCCAACGGATATTCCGCTCCATATGCTTCCCCTCCAGATGCTTCTCAATCAGATAGAAAAAGACATATACCACAAGCAGTATCGGGATGAGAAATATGCTGCTATTCCTTATATTCGCCCTGATCTCCCAGTTCTGTACCGCAAAATAATAAAGCTGCCACTCCAGGGAGACTTCAAATTCCCCGACCAGGAAGGCCATCAGCATATAGTATGCCGCCTCCCTCAGGCTGCCCTTACAGATAAGATACTGAAAAATCAGCAAAATAGATATGGTCACACATACACATGGCATAAAATATATTGTTTTAATATCCCGTGTCACATACATCCATCCCTCAATCACCAACACCGCCAGCATCATAAACAGGAATGTCACAGCCATGCCAAATCTCTTTTTCCGGAAATGTATATACAGAAACAGTCCCATACAGTAACCTGCCCCGTAAATGTACCCCGGTGTTTTTGCAAGCTCTGTAATGCCCATTACTTTCTCACCTCATTCATGTAATCGTTCAGTGCGTTCAAAAATGCCTTTTTCTTCGGTCTGCTCACCTGTATCATATTGCCGTCCACATTTGCATCATTGTTCACGATTCCGTCCACATAGCTTAAGTTCACCATCTCACACTTATTACACCGGAAGAAATGCTTTTCCTTCAGCTTCTCTTCCGCATCCCGCATGGACCCCTTCGCCACGATCTGTTCGTCTCTCAGATGAAAAATCAGGTCGTGGTCTAACACCTCTATGTATCGGATCTGTGAGAGGTCTATTTTCTGAAATCCCCCCTTAATGGCAACGGTCAGATACTCTCTCGTTCTTCTGCTCATTCTCGAAATTGCACGCTCTAATGTCTGCGCAAACTGATAATAGCTGATCGGCTTTAAAATATAGTCCAGTGCCTCCACCTTATAGCCCTGCATGACATACTGCGGCATATTGGTGATGAAAATAATCACGACCTCCTGATCCACTTTGCGGATATATTCTGCCGCTGTCATTCCATCCAAAAACTTCATCTCAATATCCATAAAAATAATATCGTAATCTTCCCGGTAATCCTGCGTGATCTCATCCCCGTCCGAAAAAACGTCGACGCGGAATGCCTGCGCATGTTCTTTTTCATAGTCTGACAGGTACTGCTTCAATTCCTTCTGATAATTGCTGTCATCTTCTACAATCGCAACGTGTATCATATCTTCACCCTATCTGTCTTTTTGGTCTGTTAAATTTTTCGTCCATATTGTCTGATATCCTCCAATAATAACTGATTTTTGCAGGTGTCCAAATTAACTAGGTCCACACTATAAAGCGTAGGCAGTTCTTCTATTTTTTCTGTCAGGATTTCAAAATCATCTGCCCCTGATACTGCAATGTCAATATCGCTTCTTTCTCTCGCGGTTCCTCTTGCTCTTGATCCATACAGGATCACTTCTTCTGCATGCACTTTCATCACCTGCCCCTATTATTACAAATATATAACTAGTATAATTATATCATGTGTAA
>ERZ869979.698-NODE-698-length-10292-cov-3.206951_pt1 | contig 10292 bp, 7 predicted proteins | sample MGYA00521269_ERZ869979 | MGnify/ENA primary metagenome ERZ869979 (study PRJEB32232, sample SAMN07284974) | human gut metagenome | biome: human-associated habitat; material: feces | host: Homo sapiens | place: Tanzania | collected 2014-04-05 ... | reverse complement strand
CAATGCGCAGGCCGCCCACACACGCGATGAGTGCGGCAAGGACCTGGCCGGCCAGCTTTTGCTTGGGCTTGAGCTGGAAGACGTCGTCGATGGCGCCCGTCGCATAAATCACGGTAAAGGAGAGCGCCAGCATGGGATAGCTAATGTGAAGGCGCGGGTGCGGCACCAGGACGGGCGGCCAGCCTAGGTGCCAGGTGCCTAGGATTTGCACAATGCAGGCAACGACCAGGCCCAAAAACACCGCCGTTCCGCCCAAACGCGGGATGGGCTTGGTGTTGATGCGGCGCTTAGAAGGATAGTCGACGGCGTCGAGCTTAATTGCCAAGCGCTTGACCAGGGGCACCGTGAGGAAGGTCGTGATAAAGGCCGCCGCTGCCACGCATAGGTACGGTATGTAGCTCGGGGATGAAACCATGAATCTAAAAACCGCCAAGCGTCGAAGGAAAAGGTCAAAAAGGGTGCCATGCACAAAGGGCATAGCCGAACCATGATACTCGACCAAAGGGGGTGTATGGAATTGCGCGTGTCGATAATCACGCGCTTACCAGATATTGCACCGTCGGCAGGATGTTGCCTGCGGAATGCTGGCGGAACGTAATTGAGATGTGGTAATGATTTTCGGCAAAAGAAAACCACCCCCCACGTTACGAAAATGAACCCACCTAAAACAGGTGGGTGCCCTCATCGACTGTTCCAGCGTCCTTAACAACGAAGGATACCTGTACTAGGTACGACTGTGTGGGCTCCCTAAATAAACGCGACGGTTCACCCAGTTGCTCCGCGGGGGGCGGAATACCTACATCATAAAGCGGCACTTTGTCGATTCCAGTCTTGACATTACAAAAATCGTGTCGGACGATTACGGCGCCTTGGGCTTGGAGCCGCCTGCGCGGTCCGGGCCTTTGCGTTTGAGCTGCTGAATCGTTGTTTTGGAGCATGTATTTATGCCTTCGTCGTTGACCGAACTTTTTTCGCCCGCCTGTCATTTGTGTCCGCGCCGTTGCGGTGCGGCGCGCGATGCGGGCGCGCGCGGCGTGTGCGGCGCCGACGATACGCTCAAGGTCGCTCGCGCGGCGCTCCATATGTGGGAGGAGCCGCCTATCTCGGGCGAGGCCGGCTCGGGCACGATCTTCTTTAGCGGCTGTTCGCTCAAATGCGTCTACTGTCAAAACCACGAGATCTCGACGGGCAATTTCGGTCTCGAGATCTCGCCCGAGCGCCTGGTCGAGATTATGCTTGAGCTGCAGGACCAAGGCGCCAATAACATCAATTTGGTGACGGCGACGCATTATGCGCATCTGCTGCCGGCTGCGATTGCCGCGGCACGGGAGCGCGGGCTGGCCATTCCGATCGTCTACAACACGAGTGGCTATGAGCGGGCGAGTGCCGTGGCCGCGTTGGGCGACCTGGTGGATGTGTGGCTCACTGACTTTAAGTATGCCGATGCGGGGCTTGCGCAGTCGCTCTCTCATATTAAGGACTACCCGCGCGTTGCCGTGTCGGGCTTGGCGCAGATGGCACGCGAGATTGAGCGCCGCGGGGGAGAGCTGGTGGACGACGACGGGCTCATGAAGCGCGGTATCATCGTGCGCCACCTGGTGCTGCCGGGGCATGTGGACGATTCGTGTCGCGTGCTGGACCTGGTGTGGCAGACGGTTGGCGACGTGCCGATCTCGGTCATGAACCAGTACACGCCCAATGCGCTCATGCGCGAGCAGGGCGGCGACCTGGCGCGCGCCGTGACACACGAGGAGTACGAGCAGGTCTTGGATCATGCCGACGACCTGGGCTTTACGACGATGTTCTGGCAAGAAGGCGGCGCCGTGGACGAGAGCTTTACCCCGGCGTTCGATACCACCGGTGTTCTTACTAGTGCTCAAACCAGCTAATCTGGGACGAGACTCTTTGAGTAGTCTTTTTGGGACGGGGCTGTTTTAGCTACCCCTGCCGCTGTTCGGCCAAACCGTTCGCGTTGTCTGTCGGGGTAGCTAAAACAGCCCCGTCCCAAAAAGACTGGGTATTGGGCGTTGACAGTTGGCGAGCCGTAGGTAAAATATCAACTTGTCCTGGGGACGTAGCTCAGTTGGGAGAGCGCTGCCGTCGCATGGCAGAGGCCGAGGGTTCGACTCCCTTCGTCTCCACCCTTGGATTTGATAAGCCGCTGACATTGTGTCGGCGGCTTTTTTTAAAAAGAAAGGGCTGTACCATGGCCGAGCTTGAGTCCCAACCACTGTCTGCCGAGGAGCGCGCCGAGTTGGAAGAGCTCCGCGCCGAGAAGGCCCGCCGCGAGGCCCAAGAAGAGGCCCGTCGCGAGCGTGAGGAGCTGGCTGCCCTGCGTGCCGAGCGCACGAAGGCCGAGGAGGCCGCTGCGAAGCCCGCGCCCGCACCTGCGCCCAAGCCCGCGCCCGCTGCGTCCAAGCCTCAGCCCAAAAAAGCCGCTCGCCCCAAGCCTGCCGAGCCCAAGCTGAGCCGCGACGAGATGACCTTTGCCCAGCGCATGGTCACCTCCAAGGAGCCTACGGGCGAGAACGAGATCCCGGGCATGGCCCCGGCTCAAAAGATCATCATCGTCCTTGCCCTTATTGCCTTTGTCGTCTTTATGGGCTACACGATCCTGACCAGCATGGGCCTGCGTTAGCCGATTCACGCCGGGCGCCACGCCCGCACGCCCGCTTCGCCCAACCCTCAACCTCTGCACAACGCTTCCGAAAGGTCGCCCCATGGCTTTGACCGACATCTCGCATCCCACCGACATCGCAATGCTCACCGATCTGTACGAGCTCACAATGGCCCAGGGCCTGTGGGAGAGCGGCAAGGCCAATGAGCAGGGTTGTTTTACGGCGTTTTACCGCGACCACCCCTTTGGCAGCGCGTATGCCGTCATGTGCGGCACTGCCGAGCTGCCCGAGCTGGTCGAGAACCTGCGCTTTACGCCCGAGGATATCGACTACCTCGCGTCGCTTGAGGCCCCGGCCGGTGGCGCGATGTTCAAGCCCGAGTTCCTCGACTACCTGCGCAACTTCCGAGCGCACGTGAATATCGACGCCGTGCCCGAGGGCGAGCTCGTCTTTCCGCGCGAGCCCATGGTGCGTGTGACCGGCCCAGCGCTGGAGTGCCAGCTGCTCGAGACCGCGCTGCTCAACATCGTCGGTTTCCAGACGCTCGTCGCCACCAAGACGGCGCGCGTGGTGCTGGCGGCCGATGGTCGCCCCGTCGCCGAGTTCGGCCTGCGCCGCGCCCAGGGTCCCGATGGCGGTCTGGCCGTTGCGCGCGCGAGCTACGTGGCGGGCTGCTCGTCCACGTCCAACGTGCTTGCCGGGCGCCGCTACGGCATTCCCGTCTTTGGCACGCACGCGCACAGCTGGGTGATGAGCTTCGATTCCGAGCTCGAGGCCTTCCGTGCGTTTGCCAAGTCGAGCCCCAAGAACTGCACGCTGCTCATCGACACGTACGATGTGCGCGAGGGTTGCGAGCATGCCATTACGGTCGCCAAGGAGATGGAGGCGGCGGGCGAGCGCCTGTCGGCCATCCGTATTGATTCGGGCGACTTGGCCAAGCTCTCCAAGTATGTTCGTGGCCGTTTTGATGCCGAGGGCCTGCCCTATGTGGGGATCTCGGTTTCTAACGATCTGGATGAGTACACGATTCAGTCGCTGCTCGACCAGGGCGCGCCCATCGATAGCTTTGGCGTGGGTACCAAGCTTGCGACCTGCTATGACCAGCCGGCGCTGGGCGGCGTGTACAAGCTTTCCGCCCGCCGTGCGAGCGAGGCAGATCCATGGACGCCGGTTGTCAAGCTCTCCGAGCAGCCCTACAAGCGCACGATCCCGGGTGTGCAACGCGTGCGCCGTTATTACGACAGCTTTGGCGGCCCGGTCTGCGACATGATCTACGACGAGGACCATCTGGCGGGGGAGGGCGCCGCGCGCGGCAATACCCTTGTGGCCGTGAATGATGCCGCCCTGGTGACCGACGTGTCCGAACTTGAGTATCGCGAGCTGCTGGTGCCGATCGTGCGCGATGGCAGTGCGGTGGCTCCGCGTGAGAGCATCCAGGACGCGCGCGAGCGCTGTGCTTGGGCGCTCGATCATCTGGACGCAGCTTTCAAGCGCTTCCTGTATCCGCAGACCTATGTGGTGGGCATGGAGCAGGGCCTGGCTCAGGTGCGCGACGAGCTCGTGCGTAAGAACATGGCCGCGGCGTCCGCCTTCCCCTGGGCAAAATGATCCGCATGCGACGGAGGAAAACGGATCATTTTCGTCCGTCCCGCACCAGCTGCCCCGCTCGCCCGAACGCTCGACATTCGATTGGTTTGACGTATGACGACTTCTTATAAAACGATGGTGGTAAAGATCGGCTCGTCCACGGTGGTGGGCGCCGACGGCAAGGTCAATCGTGCCTTTATCGGCGGCCTGGCCGACCAGGCGGCCGCTCTGCGCAAGCTCGGCTGGCGCCTGGTCGTGGTGAGTTCCGGCGCCATCGCGTGCGGATATCCCGTGCTGGGCTTCGATCGCAAGCCGGTGGGCGACCTGCCGAGCCTGCAGGCCTGCGCTTCTGCCGGCCAGTGCATCATCTCGTCTGCCTACGACGAGGAGTTCCATGCGCGCGACCTGCTCACCTCGCTCGTGCTGCTTACGCGCCACGATACGGCGCGTCGCACGTCCTACCTGCACGCGCGCGATGCCTTGCTGCGCCTGGTGGAGCTGGGCGTGGTGCCGGTCGTCAACGAGAACGACACCGTCACCGTCGACGAGATCAAGTTTGGCGACAACGATACGCTCGCGGCCCTCGTGAGCTGCCTGGTTTCGGCCGATTTGTGCGTGACGCTTTCCGACATCGACGGCCTTTACACCGCCAATCCGCACGAGGACCCGACGGCTGAGTTTGTGCCGGTCGTGCATAAGATCGATGCTGCGATCATTGCCTCGGCGGGCGATTCGTCGACGTCGGTGGGTACGGGCGGCATGATCACCAAGATCCGCGCGAGCCGCATTTTGATGACGGCGGGCATCCAGAGCGTGATTTGCTCGGGCGAGGAGCCCGATGCGCTGGTGCGCCTGGCCCGTGGCGAGAGCGTGGGTACCCTGTTCGATCCGCCGGAGGAGCGCTTGGACATCGCACCCCGCAAGCTGTGGATTGCGCTGGGCGACAAGGCCCACGGTTCGGTAACGGTTGACGAAGGCGCTGCAAAGGCGCTGGTCAGCCGCGGTTCGTCGCTACTCGCGGTGGGCATTCGCCAGGTCGATGGCGAGTTTGCCGAGGGCGACGTGCTCGACGTGTGCGACCCGAGCGGCATGGTCGTCGCCCGCGGTATCGCCGAGGCCGATTCGGACGTGCTGGAGCTTGCGGCGGGGCGTCGCCAAGACCAGATTGCCAGCAACCGCCTCCTCGCGGACCTGGCCGAGAAGCCGGCGATCCATCGAGATAACTTGATCGTCTTCGCATAACCAATTGACGCTGCAAACGCCCCTAAGCGGCAATCTGACGTTCAATCGTCGGGCATGACCAAAAGGTCAATGCCCTCCTCTTTCACGTCACCTTGCTCGCTTAGGGGCATTTTCGCTTTCCGTCCTCTACCTGCGATGACGTCATAAACCTGGCACTTGGGGACGTTCCTTATGTGCCGGCACCTGGGGACACTCCTTCGCTAGAAGATTCGGCTCAGGTCTCCGCGGTTGAGGGCTTCGTTAAAGAGGTGCTTGAACACCACGCTGCCGTGCAGGCCGTCGTGCTCAAACTCGTTGGTTACCCAGGCGTGCGAGTTGCCCACGCGGCTGAGCGTGTCGAGCTGCATGCCCGAGTCCACGTACATGTCGTCGAAGTACACCGCAGCCTGGAGCGGCACCTCGTTGCAGGCCAGGCGCTGCGGGTCGTAGATCTTGTCCCAGCTGGTGTCCTCCATCAGCAGGTCCATCGCCGGCTTGAAGGGCTTAAGTTCGGGCATCTGCTCAAACATCCACGGGAACATGGCCTCGCCGGTAAACATGAGAGGGCGCGCGAGGGTGTCGAACTCGGCGCGATGGGCCTTCTCCTCGGCCGCGGCCCAGCGAATCGGCATGGTATCGCCGTCGGCGTAGATGAACTCCTGAAGCGTCCAGTACAGCGGATTTGTGCGCGTGTTGGTGCGCTCGAATGCGCGCATCAAAAAGCTGTCGGACACCGAGGCGCCGCAGCTCAGCGTGCCGTCGCCGTCAACAAAAGCGTGATCGATAATCCAGTGCATGCGCTCGAAGCTCGGCTTCATGCCAAAGTCGCTGCCCATAAGCTGCAGGCGCTCGACCGTCATCGGCGAGCCGTCAGGCAGCACGGGCTTTTGCTCTTCGAGCGCATCGGCAAGAGCCGCCACGCGCTCGACGTCGGCGGGGTAGCGGTCGTAATACTGCTGCGTCTTGGCGGCCATACGCGGGAAGGTGTGCGCATAGACCTCGCTGGCGCTCGCTGGGACGTGGGGGATCCCGCCGCAGGTAAAGCTTGCCGCCACACCCTCGGGGAAGAGCGACAGGTAGCTCAGCGTCAAAAAGCCGCCGTAGCTCTGGCCGAGCGTGACCCACGGCTTGCCGCCAAAGCCAACCAGGCGCAGGTACTCAAAATCGCGCACGATGGAGCTGGCGAGGTGACGCTTGAGGAAGTCCGCCTGCGAGCGTGCCGCGTTGGAGCCGGCGGCCGTCGCGCGCTCGCCCAGCGCCGCGATCGTGCGTCCGTCCACGCAGCTGCTGCGCCCCGTGCCGCGCTGGTCGGGCAGGACCACGCGGAAATGCTTGACGGCTTCCTCGATCCATCCGTCGCTCGTGGGCGACAGCGGACGCGGGCTCTCGCCGCCGGGGCCGCCCTGCAAAAACAGGAGCAGCGGCAGGTCGTCGTTGATGCGGTCGGGCGCGCAGACCACGCGGTAGAAGAGCTTGATGCTCTCGGGCGCGCCGGCGATGGGCGCCGGCATGGCGCCGCGGCGCATGGTGCTGCCGACGGCCAGCAGCATCGGCTCCAGGCCGCGCCAATCCAACGGGACATCGATGCTGTGATCCTCGACATAGAGGCCAGGGACATGGTGCGAAGTGATGAGGGCCATGCGGTACTTCCGTTCGTTGCGGTGTTTCGTGTTGACCAATTCTACCGCCGCGCGCGAGGGCATGCGCAAATCGGCTACCATGGTGGGCAAACTTCTAGGAGAAAGGGCCGTCCATGTCGGTCGATATAGCCACGTATGTCCACGATCTTGCCGTTGCCGCCAAGGCAGCGTCGGCATCGCTTGCCACGGCGAGCGATGAGCAGCGCCAGGAGGCCGTGCGCGCCATGGCCGCAGCGCTGCGCGACGGCGTCGACTCCATCGTTGCCGCCAACGAGCTCGATATGTCCGCCGCGCGCGATGCGGGCACCTCTGCCGGCCTGCTCGACCGTCTGCTGCTGACGCACGAGCGCGTCGAGGGCATGGCCGCTGGCCTGGAGAAACTCGCCGAGCTGCCCGATCCCGTCGGCCGCGTGCTCGACCACCGCGTGCTTGCGAGCGGCGTGGACCTCACCCGCGTGAGCGTGCCGCTGGGCCTGGTCGCCATGGTCTACGAGGCGCGCCCCAACGTGACGGCCGACGCCGCGGGCATCTGCATCCGCACCGGCAACGCCTGCATTCTGCGCGGCGGCTCGCTGGCCTATCACTCGTGCGCCATGATTGCCGAGCTGCTGGCCGATGCGCTGGAGGCCAAGGGCTTCCCGCGCGAGGCCGTATCGATGATCGAGTCCACCGACCGCGAGGCCACCGGCGAGCTCATGAAGCTCCGCGGTATCGTCGACGTGCTCATTCCGCGCGGCGGCGCGGGCCTGATTCAGCGCTGCGTGCGCGAGTCGCTTGTGCCGGTAATCGAGACGGGCACAGGCAACTGCCATATCTACGTGCATGAATCCGCCGATTTTGACAAGGCGCTCAACATTATCGTCAACGCCAAGACCCAGCGCGTGGGCGTGTGCAACGCTGCCGAGTCGCTGCTGGTCGACCGTGCCGTGGCAGATTCGTTCCTGCCCGCGGTCGTTGCCGTGCTGCATGACCACGGCGTGTTGATGCACGGAGACGAGGCCACGTGCGCCGCGTGCGCCGACGCCGGGCTTGTCGAGGGTGACGACTACGTTGCCGCAACCGAGGAGGACTGGGGCCGTGAGTATCTGGCGCTCGAGATGAGCGTGAAGGTCGTGGCCGACGAGGACGAGGCCATCGCGCACATCAACCGCTATGGCACCATGCATTCCGAGGCCATCGTTGCCGAGGACGAGGACGCTTGCGAGCGCTTCCTCGATGCGGTCGATGCTTCGGCCGTGTACGCCAATGCCAGCACGCGCTTCACCGACGGCGGTGAGTTTGGCCTGGGCGCCGAGATCGGCATCTCGACCCAAAAGCTCCACGCCCGTGGGCCCTTTGCCGCCGAGGCCCTCACCACCTACAAATACAAGCTCCGCGGCACCGGCCAGGTCCGCCCCTAACACCCGCGCAAGCAAAAACCACCACAAAGGTGACCTTTGTGGTGGTTTTTGCGCTTTGGCGAGGCGGATTAGGCCTCGAAGGTGTCGCGATCGGGGGCGAAGGATTGCATGGCGGCGATGGTGCGATCGAAGAGCTCGGGGAGCTCCCAGCCCAGCATCTCGGCGCCCTGCGAAATCACGTCGCGCGAGCAACCGGCGGCGAAGCGCTTGTCCTTGAACTTCTTCTTGAGCGACTTGGACGTAAAGTCCATGACGCTCTTGCTGGGACGCATGATGACGGCGGCGCCGATCAGGCCGGTAAGCTCGTCGCAGGCAAACAGGATCTTTTCCATCTGCAGTTCGGGCTTGGGCAGCGAAGAGTTGAAATCGGACGTGTGCGTCTGGATGGCACGGATGAGCTCGGGAGTCGCACCCTCGGCCTCGAGAATCTCGGCGGCGTAGATGGTGTGGTTCATGGGGTCGTCCTCATGCTCCTCCCAATCCAGGTCGTGCAGCAAGCCGACGATGCCCCAAAACTCCTCGTTCTCGGGGTCGAACTCGCGCGCAAAGTAGCGCATGGTGCCCTCAACGGTCTCACCGTGCGTGATGTGGAACGGGTCCTTGTTGTGCTCGTTGAGCAGTTCGAACGCGCGGTCGCGGGTGATTCCGGCGGTAAGCGGCTCTGCCATAAGAGACTCCTTGTGCTTGTGGGTATCGCTAAGAATGAATACTACTAGAACAAGAAAACCACCACAAAGGTGCCTGTCCCCTTTGTGGTGGTTTTTGGCGCGGATGGGTTAGTTGAGGGCGGCTTGGGCTAGGCGAGCTTCGGCGTCCTCCTCGGTGACGCCCAAGGCCACGGCGAACTCCTCGATGGAGCGGCGCTTGGCCTCCTTGAGTACGCGCATGTAGTAGGAGCTGGGCTTTTTATCGGCTTCCTCGGCTTGGCGAATGCGGTGCATCATGGTCTTTGCCACGCGGACCGTCTCGGGTGCGCCCAGCTTAAGCTGCTGCTTAAAATGTGTCTCCTCGAGCGAGCTGTTGCGCTCGGTAAAGGTGTCGCACTCGAGCTCGCCGTAGTGGCTCAGCAGGTGCTCGGCATCTTGCTGGGAGATGGCGGCGTGCAAACGGTCTGCCTGCGCCACGGGGTACATGAGGATCGTCTGCGCATGTCCCTGCTTGGTCTCGAGCAACAGCATGGGCTGCGGCGTGTCGTCCCTAAAACCGACGACGGTGCAGACTCCCTGACCCGGATGAATGACGTGTTGACCGATTGAGAACATGCTACCTCCAACTTATACGAATTTGCGTATGTCTAGAATACCACGCTGACGTGCGCAAACATTCACTTTATGCAGGAAAAGCACACAACTCCGATAGGTAAGAGTATTCGATAAAACGCACAGCTCATTCACATGTTTATGTACTTCCAGTGCGTGCATAATCTGCAGGCAGACCGCCATCTTTGAGTGACTCCGTGTGTGCCATAGTCATTTTTGTGCATATGCAATATCGATTGGCTTTACCCTGCGACAGTGCGCACCGCTTGTGATAGAGTGCTACAAACTCTGGCTTTTGCCCTACGAGTGACCAAGAGCTCGGGGGCTTTAACACAAGGAGGATCTATGCCCGAGAAGATTGAAGAGCTGCTACGCGCTGCGCTTGCTGCGGCCCAGGAGGCCGGCGACCTTTCCGCATTTGAACTTGACGATTGCGCCATCGAGCGACCGGCCGACACTTCTCATGGCGAGTGGACCTCCACCATGGCCCTGAAGTCCGCCAAGCTGGCTCACTGCGCCCCGCGCAAGATCGCCGAGGCCGTCGTTGCCCATATGCCCGAGGACCCC
>ERZ869979.696-NODE-696-length-10303-cov-4.271172_pt1 | contig 10303 bp, 10 predicted proteins | sample MGYA00521269_ERZ869979 | MGnify/ENA primary metagenome ERZ869979 (study PRJEB32232, sample SAMN07284974) | human gut metagenome | biome: human-associated habitat; material: feces | host: Homo sapiens | place: Tanzania | collected 2014-04-05 ... | reverse complement strand
GATAAGAGCGGAGCTTTGCGCCTCTCCAAGGCTGCTGCCGCATACCACCCAGGGCAGGGAGTCTATCGCTCCAGCTACAAGAACGCCCTCCGAATGACAGCGACTGAGAACAACATCGCCTACCGCACCGCTGACCACAACAGATGGCAGGCTCTCCCTTTCGTCATCGGTATCGAGATCCATATCAGCAACAACCACCCGACGGAGGACATCTGCGACCTATTCGACGGAAAACGCTTTCCAAAGGACTTCAAGTTCACAGGATGGCATCCATGGTGCAGATGTTATGCAGTTTCCGTCCTCGCCAGCCAGGAGGAGATGGACGCATACACCACCGCAATCATGAACGGAGAGGACGTGAGCAATTGGAAGTTCACAGGGCAGGTGGAGAAAATGCCAAAGGAGTTCAACAAATGGATGAAGGACAACCAGCAGCGCATCGCCAGCGCAAAGAACATGCCCTACTTCATCAAGGACAACTTCAAGGATGGAGATCCTGCCAAGGGACTGCGATGGGAAGTACAAAAACCTGATCTTGCAACAGCTGAAAATGAAGCAGACAAGAATATCCAATTAATGCCAGGCAACAACACACCGCAGAAAATAGAATACGAACAGATGAAGAAGGAAGAAGCTGTTGCAGAGATTATAAAACAAACAGGAGTAACAGCAGAGGAGGCTGACTTCATGTACGAAAGCATTTGTGACTTCTCGTTCGGAGATTACCAAGACATGAGGAACGTACAAATGGGAGGCACGGAAATCTTGAATTCATACACAAGTGTAGAAGATATGAAGAAAAAGATTAATGCATGCGAAGAGTTCATCAAGAAATCACCAAAATGGGACGGAGGCAAGACTTATCGAGGCGTACACATCAGCGAGGAAAAAATGCAATCACTCCGAGAGAAGATGGAGAAAGGAGAAACCATTGATATGAACGGAATGGCAAGCTGGTCGACAGATAAGGGCGTGGCTACAGGTTTCACATACCCGAGACCAGATAGACCTGTACGTGTAGTTTTTGAAACCGAAGATGCTCAATACGGAACAAGCATTGCACACATTTCTATCAATTCTAACGAATGCGAGATTCTTTGCTCAATGCACAACAACTACACGATAACAGGAATCACAGAAGAGGAAGGAATGGGCTACACGTTCTACGTGGTACGGCTTAAGAATAACCTCCGACTTGGGAAAGAAGCACCAGCCAAGACCGCACACGACATCATCATGGAGAATGCAGCCAAGCGACATGCAGCGAGAACCAGCGAACAGATAGATGATATCAAGGACGCATGGAGAGAAAGAAGACTCGATGCATACGACAACCGCTGCGACCAATTGATGAAGACGCTCACATATAGCCAGGGACAGACACTCCCAGCATTGACGAAGAGACAGATAGCCCTGCGCAATGCCATAGGCAAGGACGCATCCGTGAAAGAGGTCGAGGCTTTGTTCGCTAAATTCGAGAAGGGCGTGAAAGCACAGAACGAATGGGATACCCAGGTATGGGGTAGCTTCAACAAGGAGCAAATCGCCAACATGAAGGACATCGAAAAGAGCCTCGGAATCAAGAAGGGAAGACCGATGACCTACGAGGAAGCAGACAGGCAGAGCGCAAATCCTCGACATGTAAATGAATACATCGCTGATGCAAGTTCAAGAATAAAGATTAAAGGAACAAACATTCATGTCAGAAAGAATCCGCTGTACGATGCGGCAAAGCACGAGCAATACGGCATAAACTGCCAGACATGCGCACCAGCTTACGCATTGCGAGAATGGGGATTCAATATTTATGCAAAGGGAAACACGAAGGCATTTGGAGACTTATCCAACTATCTCAGCAAGGGCAATAATTGGCTGGAGACATGGACGGAGAAAGACGGATCAGCAGTAAGCATAACCAGCTTTAAGGACTACCTAAAAGCGCACCCAAGCTGGAAACACATGACGCAGCAAAGATACCTCCAATACTTCGATGACGTTTGCAAAGAAGAAGGAACATACGAGGTCGGTCTAAGCTGGGAGCCTAGAGGTGGTCATTGCACAATCGTAAAACGATTCAGCGATGGAAGCATAAAATACATAGAGCCACAGGAAGACAACTCCGAAGGAAGCGGATTCGAGGAAAAGGATATAAAATACCTTTGCGCAAATATGAGAAAAGACCCAATATTGAAAGATGGAGCAATAAAGGTCAGCGACAAATTGCTGAACATTAAATACGTTTCAATCTTTCTTAAATGACGAAATGACATCAAGCGCAATAAAACCGCCAATTTTGGTAATTTCACCATTTGAATCAAGAACGAGAGCGACAGGGAAACCTGTCTTCTCGTTTTTTATGTAGGCAGAGAAACACGAAGCTCCGTCCTTTTCCCCAATTGGAGAAACGGAATAAGCAGAACCAAGGTTCTGGCTAACGAAATCTAATATTTTCTTTGAAACCTGCATAAGCCAATTTTTGCGGCAAATTTACGAAAAAAGCCCGAAACCTCCAAGTGAAAAAGCGGTTATTTTCCGATTTTAAGGTTAATTCACGTTAAAAAGTGATTACCATATAATCACTTTAACGAAAAAAGCCGTAAATTTGCGCCATTACAAATTTGTATAACCAAAACGTAAAATTTATGTTTGAAAAGATTTTAGCAGGACTCAAAACCAAATTTCCAGGGGTTGATTCCAAAATTCTAGAGCGGATAGCCAAGAAAAAGGCTGAGACGACAACCACGGAGGACGAAGTGAAAACCGTCGTAGATGGGGTGACCTTCCAATCCATCATAGACAGCGAAGGCGACAGACGAGCTAACGAAGTTCAGAGTTCAGCCATTAGCAACTATGAGAAGAAGTACAAGCTGAAGGATGGCAAGCCTATCGAGCCACCACAGCAAAAACCACCACAGCCGCCTACACCACCAGCAGGAGGGGAAGACAGCGAGGTGTTGAAGATGCTCAAACAGATCCAGCAGGACAACCAGCAGCTGCGAACCGAAATCAATGGCATGAAAACCAAGGAGCTCGGCAACCAGCGCAAGGATAAGTTCAGCGCATTATTTGAAGGAGCATCCGACAAATTGAAGGAACGCTACATGCGAAACTACGACCGACTCACCTTCAAGGACGACGAGGACTTCAACGGCTGGCTCGACCAGCAGAAGCCGTTCATCGAGAGCGACATCAAGGAGGAGAAGGCGCAGGGTGCCAAGACCACACCACCTGTCGGTGGCAAGCGCAAGCCAGGCGAAGAGGCAGACCCAGCGGTCACCGCTTACCTTAATGCAGAGGCAAGCCGAGAGGCACAGACGGCATCGCCTGTAATCATCGGACTTGCACAACCAGCGCAGCAGGCAGCACCACAGCAGTAGCCAAGTTAAACATTTAAAAGGGAAAAAGCCATGAACAGAATGTTCAAGCACCAGGACGCAGCTCCAGCCGACCCTATCATCTTCGAGACAATCTTATCGGAGAAGCCAGGAGGTGGACTCGTCAAGAACCCAGAGTTCGATTTGAAGCCAGGTCTCGCAATGGGACAGGACGCAAGCGGACTCTACGTCCCAATCAAGGGATACCGCCTCGTAACAGAGTGCAAAGAAGCTGACACCACTATCAAGATTGCCAAGGGTAGCGGTATCAAGAAGGGAGACGTAATCGCCCACGGCAAGGTGGGTGTCGCCTGCACAGGGGTCGACACCACCACAAGCGACGATTACGATGTTGTAACCGTGACGATGGGCGTGGCAATCGCCCAGGACACCGTCCTCTACCAGGCAGCCAGCGCAGCGGACGGAAGCAAAGCAGAGGCTGCACCAATCCACAAGCCAGAATACATTCTCGGCAATTTCATGGGCAACCTTGGCAAGGCTGGAGAGGGTGACTTTGAGGCTCGACTGATTAGAGCCGCAAGCCTTCGCAAGGAGACAGCACCTGTCGCTGCCGAAATCGTGGATTTGATGAAGGGCATCACGCTCGATTAATTAATTAACACAAAGGAGAAAAGAAACAATGGAAGCACCATTATTCGACATTGACATCCCTGGAATGCAGGCAACCGTAAACAAGTTCCAGCCAGGTACAGGTCTTGCATGGGCTACCCTCTTCCCATTGAAATACACCCGAAAGTTCGATATTAAGGGCTTGGAGGGTGACGAGGGAATCCCTGTAGCTGCCGATCGTGTCGCATTCAACACCAAGGCTCCAAAGAAGACACGCCAGAAGGTCGGCACATGGAGCGGTAAGCTCTCCAAGTATTCCGTGAGCCGAGACAAGGACGAAATCGAGATTAACGAATACCTCGATTCGCAGACACTCGCAAACTCTGCAACCGAGAACCAGCAGGAGAAGCAGGAACTCGTTAACCTGGTTTACGATGACGTTTCATTCGTCCGCAAGGCGATGGACTACAAGGTAGAGCTTGACTGCATGCGCATCGCATCAAGCGGTGTACAGACCTTCCCAGAAAAGATTGAAGGCGACATGGCATCACAGGACATCATCGACTTCAACGTACCGAAGGGCAACTTCATCGGTGTGAAGATTTCTGAGGTCAAGGCAGGAGCGGTAGTTAAGAAGAAGGGCTACGAGTGGAGCAATGAGGAGAACGCAGACGGACTCCTCGACCTTGCCAACGCCCAGGACATGATAGCAAAGCAGGGACTCACCAAGCCACGCTACGCATTCATGGAGAAGGCGAAGTTCCAGCAGCTGGTAGCACAGAAGAAGACCGCCAAGCGTCTGTACCCACAGGTCAACGACCTGTCCATGATTACAGCGGACATGATCACGCTGGAGAAAATCAACGCATACAACGCAAGCCCAACCCGAGGCTATCCGCAGATTATCGTCCTCGATACATACGTAAGCCTCGAGCACAAGGACGGCAGCAAGGAGACCATCAAGCCATGGAACGTGAATGTGGTTACACTTTCACCAACCATCCAGCTCGGCTGGACTTATTACAAGAACGTCCCAATGGTACAGAACACCGCTGCCCTGCAGGTTTATGGCGGTTTCTTCAAGGTGACACGCTACAGCGAGGTCAACCCACAGACCGAGACCACCATGGCAGAGGCATACGTTCAGCCAGGACTCATCAACCGCAAGTCTCTCGTCTTCTTCAACACCGCCAACCAGACCTGGGCGAACGGAGAAGCGAGCGCATAACAACGTTTAAACAAGCAGCATGAAGACAAGCAACGCAATAAAAGCAATGAGCAGCTACCCGATACCAGCAGCGACGATTGAGAACATCATCGATGAAGCTGGGCTGGATGCAGATGCGGATATCACCAGGGAGGTGCGAGCAAGCAACGAGTTCAAGAAGGCGAAAGCCCTCACATACGCCTTTCTTGCCGAAGCTCCGAACATCACCCAGGGAGGAATCAGCTACACATTCAACGAGGACGAACGCTCACGCTTTGCCAAGAAATCAAACAGCCTGCTAGCAGAGCTGGGAGAGGACGAAGCAGGAACAGATATCCCATGCGGCTACATCGGGGAGGATTTCTGATGATTATACAGAACGGCTTTCTTTTTACTTACGATACCACTGGAGGGGGAATGCTTCACGGCATCCCCCAAAAGGTGGAGAACAAACTGAGCGACAAGGGCATCCCTTGCAATATCGTAAAAAACAAGAGCGACCACCAAGGCACGTACCAGGACGGCAAGTTCAGACAATTTGCAGCCAAGGTATTAATCGAACCGCAGGACTTCACCGCCAAAAGAGTGAAGCTAACCGACAACCGAGGCGTGGATCTCGGAGAGTTTGAAGTGCAGGACATCACCTACCTCGAAGCAGTAGAAGCATTGCAGATCACCGTCTAGAAGAGATTCACCATGCCAATTAAACCCAACTTCACGCAAGCAGACATCCGAGCAAGGATGAACGCCATGATAGAGAACAGGAAGCAAGCCATCATCGCCCAGCTTTTCTACATTGGGGAGGAATGCCTGACCCAAGCTAGGAGCGGACACAAGTACTTGAACCAGACAGGCAACCTTTGCAGCTCTATCGGCTACTGCGTCCTCGTGGATGGCGAAATAGTACACGAGGGAGAATGGAAAGCCGTGAATGGAGGCAAGGGCGACGGAACAGAGGGAAAGAAGCAAGGCGTCGCTTTTCTTCATGAACTTGCGGCAAAGCAGACAACACAAGGCATTGTTTTTCTGATGGTAGCAGGAATGCCATACGCCCAATACGTCGAAGCCATGAGCCTCGACGTTCTCGATACGAGCGAGCAGATGGCAGAACGCAAAATCAAGGCAATGCTTAACCGATTATTCAAAACGAAGTGACAATGGCAAGCAAAGGAACGACAACAATAGAAATGGACATGTACGCAGCCCTTGAAGAGCTGATGGGACGTACGATAAAAGGAACATTCTACCCCAGCGAGCTGCGACCTATCGAAGCCAAGACCGAAGACGCAGTCCTTACATGTTCAAATGCCACAGCAGGACAGATCCAGGAAGGCAGGGCTAGGCTCAACATTTACGTCCCCGACATCAATAACGGAGGAGCGAGCCTGGTACCCGACAAAGCCAGGCTGATGGAGCTGGAGGCAATCGACGAACAGGTGCTGCAGACCCTTAATGATTCCTGCACTGCCTACATCTTCGACAAGTTCCAGGCAACGGCTACCATTGCGGTACCAGAGAGGAACGAGCACTTCGTTAACATCGGGATTCATTTTAGATTAGCAACATTTTCATAAACAAGGAGAACAAGCACATGGCAGATTCAAAGAAAAGCATCATGGCATGGGGCAAGTGCAAGGTCGAGATTGGCAACACAGGAGAGAACGATGCATTCGCAACAACCCTCTTCAATGTCGGTACCATAAAAGACCAGACAACGACGCTCACATCCAACGATGGCGACCAGCTGCAGATGAAGGCAACAGGAGGCGAAGTCGTGGCGCAGGAAGACCTCGAGGGAACACTCGAGGTGGAGACTACCGTCATCGAGCCAACTGCGGAGCTTTACGAGAAGCTGGGCATCGCAGACAAGGACGCTGATGGCGAACAGAAGGTCAAGACCCACATTGTGCCAGGCGACAAATCGATTAAGATTACCCCACACAACAAGGGAGCGAGAGGCATCAAGGCTCCGCTCTGCCGCATCAAGGTAGCACCAGCGATGGACGAGCAGAATGGTAACGCCATCAAGATCACCGCTTCAATCTTCAAGACAACAGGCGTACCAGAGACACCAGTATCGGGTGACACAGAAGCTGTTGATAACAACTATTGGTACTCCCGTTTCACAACCAAAGAGGCTTTGAAATAACCCATAATTTCATCCAAGAGCAGGAGGAAGCGACAGAGCCACCCTCCTGCTCTTTCACTTTAATCACATGGAAGAACAGAAAACATTGGAACAGCAGGTGGTCGATACCATCCTCCAGCGCAAGACAACCTCCCTGGAGATAGACGGACGCACCTACGAGATACCAGCACCGACACCAGCGACCATAATGCTGGTGAGCGAGGAAACTTCAAAGATGCCGTTAATTAACAAAGAGACGAAGAGCATCTTCCTCGAGACCCTCCGAACCGCCAGGGACTGCAAAGCCATCGGACGCATTGCCGCCATATTGGTGCTCGGAGCGAAGCGCATAAGGGAGAACCGCCAGGTCGTGATTTCAGAGACGAAGAAATGGAGCTGGCGACATTTCCGATTCACCAAGCACCAGGAAACCATGAGCGAGCTGGACTTTGTAGCCATGCGCATCATGGAGGACATCACGCCAGCAACGCTGAACGAGACCATCACCAAGCGACTCATGGAAATGCAGCTGGGCGATTTTTTCGGGCTTACCACTTCCCTATCCGAAATAAACACGCTGGCGAGAACCAAGGAAGTGGAACAGACAGCCCCTGGTCAATAATCATCGGCTGGGCGAAGAACATAGGAGCCACACCAGAGGAAATCCTATACGATTACAGCTACGCCAACCTTTCGCTTTATTCAGCAGCGACACCGCAGTTTGATGATGAGCAACCACCAAAATGGGATGCGAAACTCGACGCAAACAATCCCGAAAATTTCACAGATGACGAAGACGAAGAGGAAGTCTTCGTAAAGGAGTATTAAAATGGCAGATTTCGACAACGGAAGAGAAGGATTCTCGATAGGCATAGACGATTCACAGCTCCAATCGGACGCTGAGAAGGTGGTGCAGCAATTCGACAACATCGGAAGGCGAGCCACACAAGCTGGACAGAAGATAGACTCAGCATTCAATGGGGTCAGCACAGAAGCCCTGCAGCAAGAGACGAAGGCAGCGGAAGAAAAAATCCACGACCTCGGCAACGCTACCAAGAGCGAGACCGAGAAGATGGACGCAAGCCTCAAAAAGATTGCTGCAGGAATTGGTGCGTACTTTTCAATCCAGCAGCTAACCCAATTCGAGAGCAAGGTCATCAGCATACGAAGCGAGATGGAAAGCCTGCAGACCTCCTTCAAGACCCTCGCAGGAGAACAGGTCGGTGGTGAGCTTTTCGAGCAGATAAAGGAATACGAACTCCGCACCCCAATGATTATGCAAGACCTCGCATCAGGAGCGCAGACCATGCTCGCCTTCAATATTCCTGCCCAGGACGTTATGCAGCACTTGAAAGCCATTGGCGACATTTCCATGGGCGACAGCGAGAAGTTCAAGAGCCTCACCCTTGCCTTCTCCCAGATGAGCGCAACAGGCAAGCTCATGGGACAGGACTTATTGCAGATGATTAATGCAGGCTTCAACCCATTGCAGGTGATTAGCGAGCAGACAGGCAAGAGCATCGGACAGCTGAAGGAGGAAATGGAGAAAGGCGCAATCTCCACCAAGATGGTGCAGGATGCGTTCCACGCAGCAGCCAGCGAGGGAGGTCAGTTCAACGGAATGCTCGAAGCACAGAGCAAGACCTTGAAGGGAGCAATCTCTAACCTTGAAGGAGCCTGGCAGTACATGCTCAACGACATAGGCGAAGCCCAGGAAGGACTCATCGTAGGCAGCATCGACATGGCACAGAAGATAATCGCCAACTACCAGCAGGTAGGACAGATTATCATGGGATTGATTACCACATACGGAATCTACAAGGCAGCGGTGGTAACAGCCATTGCAGCCGAGAAGCTCCACATCGAGACGCTGACCATCGCCAAGGTGCGAATTGCCGTCGTAGAGAAGGTACAAGCCGCCCTCAACGCAACGATGCTCGCCAATCCATACGTAGCAGCAGCCACCGCTCTCGGTGTATTGGTTGGAGTATTGGTAGCCTGCCACGACAGCACCACGGCAGAGGAGAAGACACAAGCCGCCCTCAACGAGACGATGGAAACCGCAAAGCAGAAGCAGCAGGAATACAATGACGAGACAGACAGAGCCATCGAGCGAGCACAGCAGGACGAGGATGCAACCCACGGACGCAAGAAGGCGATGGATCTGCTTATTCAGAGATATCCAGCCATCATCAAGAAATACATAGACGAAGAAGGACACCTCCGCAACATACTAAAACTAAAACAAGAGATTGCAGCACAGGATGGACTCAACAGGGTGCGGAGCCTTCAGACAGACAAGAATGACGCAGACAGAGCCACACGAGCCTTCAAGCTGGAACAGCAGGCAAGAAACAAGGCTGTCAGCGCAGGAATGGGAGCCAGCCAATACAGGCAGTTCTTAACAGGCTCGCAGCAAGCCGAAGTGGACTGGGCAAATAAATGGTACAAACAGAAGACGAACCAACCATGGTACCGAGGAGCCACCATCGAGGAACAAATCAAGTTCTCGAAGGAATACAGCGTCGGAGCCAACAAGAACGTAGCAAAGGAGCTGACAACACAGAATGCGGACAAATTCGCTGAGACATTCAAGGACATGACAAAGCAGCAGCTGCAGCAGGTCATTAACACGCTTACCAAAGGCAAGAGGACAGGCAAGAACGTCCGCTTCAACTTGAAGGGTCTCGGCAACTACGCATACAGCCAGAACGATATCCTGTCCATGCTTACCAAGGCACAGGGAATCGCAGCAGCAAGAACCAGATCGAAGACCACATACAATAAATCCGATTGGGAGAAGCAGCAGAAGGAGGCGCAAGCCAAGCTCGACCAGATGGCAGACAGCCAGAAGGGAAGCAAGGAATGGAACCAGCAGGTCTCACTCGTTAAGGAAGCGCAAGACCACATCGCCAGCAGAACCGTCTCCACGCACCAATCGAGAACCACGGCAGCGCACAAGCAGCAGACCGAAGCCGAGAAAGCAGCCAAGGAGCAATCCAAGGCTAACGAGAAGACGGCAGA
>ERZ869979.695-NODE-695-length-10307-cov-4.296872_pt1 | contig 10307 bp, 10 predicted proteins | sample MGYA00521269_ERZ869979 | MGnify/ENA primary metagenome ERZ869979 (study PRJEB32232, sample SAMN07284974) | human gut metagenome | biome: human-associated habitat; material: feces | host: Homo sapiens | place: Tanzania | collected 2014-04-05 ... | reverse complement strand
CACCACGCATATGCGGGTGGTGTCGCGCATCGAATCCTGGCAGATGGAGCACTCGTCGGCCGTGGCGTAGTTAAAGCAGCGGCTGCAAAAGTGCACCTCCTGTTTGACCTCCTGGATGGCCTCGGCCAGACGGCGGGCCTCCTCGGCATCGGCCTCGAGCAGGTAATAGGCGATGCGCTGGGCCGACTTGGGACCAATGCCCGGCAGACGGCCCAACTCATCGAGCAGTTTTTGCAGGCTGTGATTCGCACTCATATATATGTGCGTCTTAGAACGGCATGCCCGGGATGTTGAGGCCGCCGGTGATGGCGCCCATCTGCTTGTTGGCGAGCTCGTTGACGCCGCGGACGGCCTCGTTGACGGCGGCCATGATCATGTCCTGCAGCATATCGACGTCCTCGGGATCGAGTGCATCGGGATCGATGGTGAGGTTGACGAGCTCCATCTCGCCGTTGACGGTCACCTTGACCATGCCGCCGCCGGCAGAGGCGTCGACGGTCTGGGACTTGAGGTTCTCCTGCGCGGCGGCAAGCTGCTCCTGCATCTTGCGGGCCTGCTTCATCATCTGCTGCATGTTCATACCGGCCATGATGGCTCCTTTACGTGCGGCCGCGCGACGAGCTGCGAGGGCAGCCGGGGCACGGCGGGACTTTCAAACTCAAAAATCGTACCACGGCGCGGGGCAAGCGAGCGGGGTGGTCATGCTACCTCAGTCGATATACATCTCCTCCAATGTGACGATTCGCCAATCTTCGCGCGCAGCGAGCTTCTTTTTCGTGGCGTCGCTCACATCGTGTTTGCAGAACAACATGAAATTCGAGGCGATGAAGCCCTTGACCAGATCGCGCTTACTTTCGAGGTCGTCAATCTCTGCCGACTCGTCAAACGTCTCCCTGTATTTGCACTCTCCGATTACCAGACGCTTAGAAATGCGGTCTGCAGCCAAGACATCAATGTCATCCTGGGCACGCTTGGTGGGATTCGTCCCCCACCACGACGACACCGCCGTCGCCGGAATTGGCAACTTGCCCTGTTTTGCCTGCTCAACCATCCATTCGGCACATAACGCCTCGAACCGATGGCCCAGGTATTCGTTCAGCTGCTCTTCTGGAAGCGCGTTGACGACCGCTCGCCCCAAACCCGCCTCGATATCGGACGAGTACGGCATGACAAACCGGAACCAAAACGCATAGCACGGCTCGGAAAGTCGGTAGATTCCGCGCTTGCTGGTTTCGATGTTCTCGCCAAACGGAACGGCCTTTTCGATAATTCCCACCGATTCCAACGCCTTGAGATAGCGAGGCAGCGTTGTCTGGGCGATCCCTACGCGGTCGGCGATCTGCTTCGCGCGGTTTGCACCAGCAGCCACGGCTCGCAAAATCGAGTTATATATTGCCGGCTCCTGGAACTCCTGACGAATCAGGCCCTCCGGTTCGCCATATAGAAACCCCATGGGATCGAAGTAAAGGCGTGCCAGATTCTCCTTGAGCCCCGCGCTCGGATCCAGCTGCTGCAGATAGTACGGAACACCGCCGAAGCAGCCATAGAATTTAAAGGCATCTTGAGTGCTCAGACCCGAGAGCATCTTGGCCGCATCTTTGAATCCAAGGTCGCGCACCTTGATTTGAGCCGTGCGCCGGCCAAACAGAGGGCTTTTACGTCCCAGCACATTGCTTTCCATAAAACCCTGATTGCTGCCGCAAAGAATGAGAAAAGCGTCCGTTTCCTTAAATGCCCTATCGATGGCGACCTGGAAAATCGAAGGCAGCGCCTCGTTGCGCATCGCCGCATAGGGAAACTCGTCAAACACGAAAATGAACCGCTCGGTGCGCGCCCGATCGGCGACGAAAGACAGCGCATCAGTCCAAGACAAAAATCCGCCAAGCGATGCGGGAAGATTGAAAAAGCTAGCGATAGCGCGATTAAAATCCGCAAGATTGTCGGCATCGCTTTGCTCGAGCGCAGTAAACGAGAGCGTCCGTTTACCGCGGCAGAACTCGTTGATCAGCGTCGTCTTTCCCACGCGCCGGCGACCATACACGACGGCCATCTGAAATGAACGCTGCTCATAAAGGGATTCGAGTTTTGCAAGCTCTGCTTCGCGCCCGACAAACATTATGCACTCCTGAATTATGCAAGGTTGAATAATTCACACTTGCATAATATCGCAAGCTAAACTTGGCAGAGCCGGAATCCGGCATTTCATGGGTGCCACTAAAACTAAATGCCGAACCACTGCTCGAGGCGGCGCACATGGCGGCGGGGTATAATTTGATTTCCATAGATAGCAATTTGGAGGTGCCCCATGAATGCCCCCGACGTGCTCCAAAACATCCGCTCAAAACACCCCGTTGCATATTTGGTTCTCTATCTCTTTGTCGGCTGGATATTGCTGGTTATCATCACCCATGCCATAGCTTTTGGAGCAGAACTGCTGATAGCCAGCTCGGACCAGCCCGTCGTCAAATGGGAGACGACCGATGAGTGCACCGACGGAACCCGAACCGTTTACTACAACAGCCCGTCCCTCTATCAAGAGCTCAAGGTCAAGATAAAGGACTCCGAGATTGTCGATGCCGAGCCAGGCGTTTATTCGACAATCGGAGCAACCGTCAACGCTGAGCAAGTCGAGTACACAGGCAACCATGCGACGTATCGTATCGACCTCTGCATCCTAGGCCGACCGTCACGCACCTGCCTGCTCGAGTGCGAGATACGCGGCAACACGTTACACATGTCCGAGATACAGATGCGCCCGGACAAAGAGACCCCTGAAGAACTTGAGATCCCAAGTCCAATGAGTGGCCCTCAACAGTAAAACGATAGCTCGCCGGTTGTTTCTTTCCAACGTTTGCAAATCAGTGCATGGTTAGAAGAAACAAACTGCATGATATCGCGTAAATCTCGAGCAGGAATATCGCCCTTGTTATGGGCCAGCCTGCATCCGCCGGAGCGAGTAAGCCATATCTTGGTCGCCTCGGCAGTGGGGCGCTTGACCGCAACGTGAACATGGACAGGCTCGCCGTTCTCCCCCGTCCAGAAGAAAATGATATACGGCCCAAGTCGAAAGAGGCTAGGCATAGACTCGTCCGCCTTCGTAGGCAAAACGCAGGATGAGCGGGGCATTGTTACGCACAAACTCATCGAGCTCTTTGAGGTCAGCTTCGCTAAAGCCCTCGTGCGACACCCAGTTGAATGCCGGCAAGATGCACTCCGCCGTGTCAAAACCCCAATCGCGGGGACGCTCCACAACGACCTTTACCGTGTTGTCCTCACGGACTTCGGAATACGAAACCTGCGTATCGTCCTCAAGGCGGACATATTCCCACATCATAAGCTCGCTCCGTTCAAAGGGTCCTCTTCTTGAGCAGTATACCCGTCTGCGCAGCTACTCCACCGGCTTGAAGATAGTGGCCTGGCCGAAGACACTGCGGATGAGGGCTTTGGCCTCGTCCTCGGTCTGCGGGATGCTCGGAGCTGCGCCCTGGTGGCCGAAGGGGCTGCCGGCGCCAGGGTTGGACTCCCAGGGAGCCGCGGGGGCATCGTCTGACGGGGCAGGCGCCGCGGACGCAGGGGCGGGCTTGGGTGCCGGAGCTGCACCGGGCACGTCGAACGGGGGCAGATCGTCCCCAGCGGCATCGGCAGCGAAACCGCCGACCATGGCGTCGTCATAGGGTACCTGCTCGGATTCCCACGGCGCAGACTGCGCGGCAGGCTGAGCCTTGGGGGCGGCAGAGCGCTCGGGTGCACGAGGCGCGGGCTCGGTGGGCAGTTTGCCCGTAGCGGGAGCGCCGGCGGGGTTGTCGGAGCGCAGCCACGGAGCCTTGCCCAGGTCGGATGACTTGGGTGCGGGCGCGACAGGCTTGGGCGCGGGCGCCGGGGCAGCAGGTTTGGGCGCGATGGGCTTAGGCGCCGATGGGGTCGGTGCCGCTACCGGCGCCGCTTGCTGCTGTGCGCTGGCGCTCGAGGATACAGGGGCCGCTGAGGACACGGGTTGCGGGTCCGCAGATACCGCAGCCCGTGCAGATGGAGAATGCTCCTCATGTTGAGGAGCCGGCGTGCCACCCCCATCCAGGACATAGTCGACGGTGCGACGACCGAAGACCGCGCAGACCGTCGGCAGGACCACCGACTGCGTGTCGGCGCGACCGAGCATCTTGATAGCAAAAGTCGAGCCCGCGGGGAACGAGACCGTGAGCTTGGAGCCGTCGTCAGCCGTGGCGCGGGCGTTGAGCAGCAGGCCCGCATAGGAGGCCTGACGAGCTTTGACGCGCTCGACGACCTCAGCCCATTTGCGCTGGAGCTCGCCAGCGTCCTCAACCGCAGGGGTCTCGGCGGCGGCAGCGGCGGCAACTTGGGCGGCGTTATTGGGCTTGGACGCAGGCGTCGGCGCGGGCGATGCGGCAGGCGTGGAAGCCGGAGCCGCAACGGGCTGAGGAGCCGGCGTGGGCGCAGGCGCAGGAGCCGCGGGCTTGGAAGTCGGTGCGGGAGCGGGCTGAGCCACCGGAGCAGTCGCAGCGCCGCGGTCCCAAGGCATGCCGCCCTGGTGCGCGGACGTAGCGGCAGGAGCGGTCGCCGCCGGAGCAGCAGCACGGGCACCCGAGATGAGCGTCGGCTGCTGTGCCGTCGCAGACGCAGCCGCAACGGCCGCCGGGGCAGCCTGAGCAGCAGCCACGCTCACCGGCACCGCGGCATTGGCAACCCTAGCCTCCAAACGCGCCACGCGCTCAGCCAGGGCCTCAATGGTCAGATCGGCCTCGGGACGAGCCAGACGGGTGCAGGCGATCTCTAGCACTAGGCGCACATCACTCGCGCCCCTCATCTCCAGCGCGGCATCGTCGAGCACCGTCAGCACACGGGCCAGGCGGTCGGCAGGATGCTCGCCAAAGGCAGCGGCCTCGGCAGCAAGCGCCTCGGCCTGCTCGGCTCCGCCCTCAAACAGCTCGGCACGAGCGCCGGCAACGCAGGCCACGTACACGTCGCGTACGTGCGCCACCAGGTCGCGCGTCAACTCCAGCAGGTCATTGCCCTCCTCGACCTGCGCGCGAATGAGGCCATAGAGCTCGGCAACATCACGTGACGCAATGGCGCGTGCAAACTCGCCCAGAATCTGGTCCGAAACCTCGCCCAAAAGCGAGCGGGCATCGTCCGCATGCACGGCGCCGTTGCCAAAGACGCTCAGCTGTTCCAGCGTGGAGAGCGCGTCGCGCATGCCGCCCTTGGCATGGCGTGCCACGATAGCCAGCGCCTCGTCGTCGTAGTCGAAACCCTCCTGCTCGCACACGTAGGCCAGGCGATGCTCAATATCCTCGTTACCGATGCGGTGGAAATCGAAGCGCTGGCAGCGCGAGAGGATGGTCTCCAGAATCTTTTGCGGGTCGGTGGTGCACAGCACAAAGATCACGTGCGCCGGCGGCTCCTCGAGTGTCTTGAGCAGCGCGTTGAACGCCGCCGTCGTGAGCATGTGGACCTCGTCGATGATATAGATCTTGTACTTTCCGCGCACCGGGGCAAAGTTGACGGAGTTGATGATCTCCTCGCGCACGTTGTCCACGCCGGTACGGCTTGCGGCATCGAGCTCGTAGACGTCCGGGTGGTTGCCCTCGGCGATGAGCTCGCACTCCTCGCAGGTGCCGTCGGGCATGCAGCCGCTCGCGCCCTCGGCACGCGCCGCCTCGGCATTGCGGCAGAGCAGTGCCTTGGCAAGGATGCGCGCCATGGTGGTCTTGCCCGTGCCGCGCGGACCGCAGAACAGGTAAGCGTGGGACAGGCGCCCCTCGGTAATGGCGTGCTCGAGCGTCGAGACGATATGCTGCTGGCCCACCACGGACTCGAAGGTGAGCGGGCGATACTTTCGGTACAACGATTCCATGGGTGCTCCCCCGGGTATACTGAGTCTTGTTGCCGCGACGGCCATGCGGTCGCACGGCATACTGCATTCATAATAACCCGTACGGCGAGCCCGCCGCGATAGGAGTCCAAAGAGCATGGCAGACGCAGAGCCCAACCTCGTCCCCACCGAAGCAGCCGACCAAGTCGAGGTCGCGCTCGAGGCGCAGGCAGCAGCCGATGACGGCATCCTGTACCTTAACGAGTACCAGTACGAAAACGACCTCGTCACCGATTTTGCCCGCCTGGTCGCCTCGCCCAAACGCCGCGGCTCCCTGTACGTCGCCGCCGCCATTTCCGCCCTGCTGGGCGTTGGCATGCTGGTGGCCGGCGGCAACTGGATCAAGTTCGGCGTCGTCCTGATCGTATTCGGCGCCTTTTTGGCCTGGTGGAGCAAAAACCTGCACCACACCCTCGCCCGCGACTTTATCGACGCCGTCGAGGCCGACGAGTCCATGGGCGGCCGCTATCGCCGCGTCGCCGCCAACGAGGACGGCCTGATGGTTTGGGGCAAGAGCGGCAAGTCGCAGTTCTTCCCGTTTGAAAAGCTCGACCACGTACTCGACGGCGAGCGCATCTTTGTGGCCATGTTCGCCGACCAGGGCGTGACGATCCCCAAGGACACCTTTGTTCGCGGCGATGCCGAGCAGTTTGGCTCCTTCCTCAAGGCGCGCATCAACAAAAAACTCCGCATCGAAACCAAGCGCAAGAAGATGAAGGCAGAAAAGGCCGCTGCCGAAGCCAAACAGGGCGACAAACCCCAGGAGACCAAGGGCAAGCAGCGCAAGCAGAAGAAGAACAAGAAGAAGCGCTAAGGCCAAGTCAGACAGGCAGCTTCGCATCCCGCTATCCTCCCCATGCACCCGAGCGTGCTACACTAGCAGCATCTATGCCACCGCGAATGGCTCGGCCCCGCGCCCGCCGCTCGCAAACGAACTTTAAACGCACAAGGGTTGGCCATGCCGCTTTTCTCGCAACATACCGCCCGGTTCTCGCCGGACGTTCCCTTGGAGGGCACCAGCTCTCGCGAGCTGCTCAAGCGGTACCAGCCGCTCGAGACGCTTGCGACCGGCGGTTTTGGCTCCATCGAGATCTGCCGCGACACGCACCTGCGCCGCCGCGTCGCCATTAAGCGCATCCCCCTCACGGGCGGCGCCGGCATGCCCGCCAGCGACATCATGGATGTGCTGCGCGAGGCGCACACCGCAGCCATGCTTCAACATCCCAATATCGTGCAGGTCATCGACTTTACGCACGACACCGCCTATGCCTACCTGGTCATGGAATATGTCGACGGCATGTCGCTGGCCGAGTTCCTGCATCGTGTGGACGGCCATTCGCTCACCTTTGACGAGGCCGCTGCCATTGCCGACGCGTTGAGCCAGGCGCTTGCCTTCGCCCATAGCAACGGCGTACTCCACCTGGATATCAAGCCCGCCAACGTGCTCATCGACCACTCGGGCAATGTAAAGCTCACCGACTTTGGCATGGCGCGACTGTCGTCGGCCGGCGGCTTTGGCGGCTCGCGCGGCGGCACCATCGGCTACATGCCGCCCGAGCAGCTCGATATCGAGACCGGCACGGTCGACGAACGCGCCGATGTCTTTGCCCTTGCCTGCGTTATCTATGAGGGCTTGTGCGGCAGCGCTCCCTTTATGGCGGCCACGCCCGCCGACTCGCTCGACCGCATCATCGGCGGCGCCACCTATCCCAGCGAGCTGATACCACACTTTCCCCCGGGAGCCGAGGCCGCGCTCATGAGCGCGCTCTCCCCCATGCCGCAAGACCGCCCCAACAACATCGAGGCGTTTTGCGACCGCCTACTCTCCGGTCTGGGCAGCGTGCGCGAAGGCCGCCGCAGCCTGGAGCAAATGGTGGGCGAGCTCTCGAATGACGAGCACGCAGCCGACGATATGGAGTCGTTACCCTACGAGGACAACGCCATCGAGGTCGACCCCGCGCTCGGCTGGGCGGGCACGCGCTGGAGCCACGCGCGCGATTACGCCATACGCGCCATCTCGGCGCTAACGTGTGCCACCTTTAGCTTTTTACTGATGCAGGCAGCGGGCGTCGCGGCACTTCCCGGTCTGGTCGTCGCAGCCATCGCTATTGGTGCGGCCGCCGGCCTGGCCCCGCAGATTGGCTCTGCCATCTCTGCCGTGGGCTTTTTGGTGCTCATGGCCAACGCCACCATGCAGGCACAGGGCATCCTGTCGATGTTGCCCGTCGCGGTGATCTTTGCCGCTGCCATGTCCGGTTGGTGGATCGCCTGGGGTCGCACCGAGGCTGCCGCGAGCGCCGCGCTCACCTGTGCACTCGCGCTTGGCTGTCTGACTGGCAATACCTTCCTGGCAGCTGGGGTCGCCGCCGGCGTCGCGTCATTTTGGCTCGGCCCGGCAAGCGCCGCCGCGGCAACGGGCATGGGCGTGCTTTTTGCCCGCCTGGCCACGGTCGCGCTTTCAGCCGGAGGCGTGCTGGGGCTCGGTAACGTTGCCGCAGCGCTGGAAGACCCGCTCCTTTGGGCTGCCTTTGTGCTGGTCGCGACAACTGCCGCAGCGTCATCTGCGCTGCTCAATGCCCATGCCAAGCGCGCCGAGCAGGGGTCAAACCTTGCCGCAACCGCCGCCATCGCCGTCACCGGCATCGGCTGCGCAGCGGCATCCTGTCTTGCACACCATATGGAAATTGCCAGCCTTGCAGGCGCGGTCGTCGCCAAGGCGGCGGTTGCGGGAATCCTATCCTCTATAATCGTTGGGATATGCCTATATTCGCTCGGATACCAAAGAACCTATACGGAGAGTGATCTTTCGTGAACTTCCTGAACATCTTCGAGGACCACGTGGCCGGCATCTTCGGTGCCACCCGTGCCCCGTTCTCCTTTAAGAAGCTTGCCAAGCAGGCCGCTCGCGACATGGAGGATCAGACTCTGGTGATCAACGGCGTCAACACCGCGCCGGCACTCTATACCATCCTGATCGCCGCCGACGACGATCCCATGCTCGCCCCGTTCTACCCCGAGCTTTCGCGCGAGGTCCGCGAGTTCGTGAAGGCGCAGGCCGAAAAGCGCCGCTATGTCTTTGTCGGCGAGCCCCTCGTTCGCTTTATGATCGACCCGCAGCTGCGCGCCGGCAAGTTCTCGGTCTTTGCCGAGAACGTCGATGCCCCCACGCTCGGCCGCCTGTACGAAGAAGAGCGCGCCTATCAAAACGGCCTGGGCCAGAACAACTCCGCGGCAAGCCGTGCCGCCAGCGCCCCGCGCGCCGACCAGCAGCAGTTTGCTGCCCCGCAGCAGCAGCGCCCCGCCGCCATGCCCCAGCAGCAGCCGACGCCTCGCGCCGCCGCTCCCGACCCGCTTGCTGTGGCAGACCCCTTCGCGCCTAGCGTCCCCGACCCCGCCGCCGCACCCATCCCGGTGCCGCAGACCGTCTCGCGCGACGCGCTTGCCGGCATGGGCGGAGCCGCCGCGACCGGTGCCGCCGTGGGCCTAGGTGCCGCAGCCGGCATCGCCTCCAACATGGCGAGCACTCGCGCCCCGCAGCGCCCGCTCGCCCAGCTCATCGACGTCGTGAGCGGCGAGAGCCATAGCATCACCTCCGCACAGGTGACCATCGGTCGCGAGCGCTCAGTTTCCGACATTGCCCTGCGCGACCCCAACGTGTCGCGCCGCCACGCCCAGCTCACCTTTACGGGCTCGGATTGGTCGATCGAGGACCTCAATTCCACCAACGGCACACTCGTCAACAACCGCCGCATTACGCGCTGCCCGCTGCGCAACGGCGATCTGCTGACGTTTGGCCTGAGCACCTTTGAATTTAGGGGATAGTCGCTTATGAACATCGATATCGTCCTTTTTGCAGGCCGCATCGTCCTGGTCGCCCTGCTCTATATCTTCCTGTTCGCCGTCATGAAGACCGGCGTGGGGCTTGTGCGCGGACAGCGCCGCGACTCGGCTATCTGGACGATCGATGTTGACAAGGGTCCGCGCGGTATCCGCGGCATCCACGTAGATATGCTCGGCCCCGTCATCGTCGGTCGCTCGCCATCTTCGGACATCTGCATCAACGAACCGTTTGTCTCGGCCTCGCATGCGCGTTTTTCGCTGCAGGGCCCCGCACTTATTATCGAGGACCTCAACTCGCTTAACGGCACGCTCGTCAACGGCCGCCAGCTCGTGGAGCCCGCGACGCTGCGCGAGGGCGACGAAGTCCAGATTGGCGACGTGGTCATGAAGGTGAACCGTCGATGATCGACGAGGAGAACAAGTCCGCAACTATGACCGAGGCACCGGCTGCCACCACAGCTGCGCCGGCCCACGCCGCTCCGGCGGACTCCACACCCGTGGAGCCCGAGGACACCGTGTTCTCCCTGCCTCTTTCGCATGTAACGCATGATATTTCGGATCTCGCCGATAACGAGGA
>ERZ869979.692-NODE-692-length-10338-cov-3.570120_pt1 | contig 10338 bp, 7 predicted proteins | sample MGYA00521269_ERZ869979 | MGnify/ENA primary metagenome ERZ869979 (study PRJEB32232, sample SAMN07284974) | human gut metagenome | biome: human-associated habitat; material: feces | host: Homo sapiens | place: Tanzania | collected 2014-04-05 ... | reverse complement strand
GCAAACAGTGACTTTGAAGTAGTAATTTCGTGATAGGGGGAAAGTATAAATGTCCAGACCAAGAATTATCATAGCAGATACGGACGTGAATTATATACAGTCCCTGCAGTTGAAATTTATAGAAGAATTTTTTGAAAAAATAGATTTAGAGATTATTACAGAACGAGAATATTTTGACGAACTGTTTTCCGTACCACAAAAAGCAGAAATATTGGTTGTGTCGGAAGATTTATATGAAAGCAGTCTTCAAAGACATAATATTAGCAAAGTGTTTTTGATGGTAGAGCAGGATGAAAATGATGGAACGGAAGAATTAAATGTAGATAAAATATTTAAATATTCGAGCATTAAGGAAATATTTAATCGTATTTTTGCAAAAGCAGGTAAAGTATTAAATATTGATAATATAGGAAAACAAAAACCACAAATTATTACGGTGACATCTGCTTGTGGTGGTGTTGGAAAAACTACTATAGCTATGGGATTGTCAAGTTGTTTAAGTAAAAGTTATAAAAAAGTATTGTATTTAAATACAGATTTTATTCAGTCATTTTTGCATCTACTAAAAGATAAAACTCCAATTAGAGGTAATCAAGTTTATATGGAACTAATTAAAAATGAAGCTAGTATATATCATGAAGTTAGTCATTTAATTAGGAAAGAGATATTTGATTATTTGCCACCATTAAAAGCGGCAGCTATATCATTAGGAATAAAGAGAGAGGTATACTTAAATATTGCAGAGTTGGCAAAACGAGCTGGAGATTATGATTTCATTATAGTAGATACAGATAGTAACTTTGATGAATTTAAAACAAAACTTTTGGATAAGTCGGACAAAGTAGTGGTAGTTTTGGATAAAAGAGAAAATACAATAAGAAGCACTTTAGATTTGATAGAGAATATTAGTGATATAAATCAGGAGAAGTATAGTTTTATTTGTAATTGTATTAAGTCTGAAGAAGAAAAAGACAAGGTTGTACGTGAAGTCTCCAATCAGTTTCAGATAAATGAATTCATTGAAATGACGAATAGTTATGAAGAGATGTCAGCCTCAGACTTTGCTAATATAAATGGATTAAAAAAGGCTACTTATATTTTTATGTGAGGAAAAATTATGGATAATAATATAATTGTAGAATTTAGAGATATAGAAAAAAATACTAGTGTTGATATAGAAGTACCATTAGATATAACAGCAAATGATTTAATAATAGCACTTAACACAACATACAATTTAGGTCTTGATGTAGATAATATTTTTAATTGCTATTTGACGTCAGAAAATCCGATTGCATTTTTAAGGGGAAATAGATGTTTGTCGGAATATGAAATACGAAACGGAACAGTATTATATTTTAGGAGAGGGTAGGATGGAATATCAATATAAAATTATAGTTAGTAATAAGAATTTATATAAGGAATTTGAAATTCCAGAAGAAATACAATGTATTAGAATCGGAACGACATCTTTGTGTGATTTTCGATTAAATCCAGATTATTTCTTTGAAGATATGGAAATTGTATTGGAGAAAAAAGATGTCTGGACAATATTGTGTAATGATAATTTTTATATACGCAGAGATAATGTACGAAAAATTTATTATGATGAGCTCTCACACGGAGATCTAATAGATATTTGTTATTCGAATTCGTCAGAAAAAGCGATTCAATTACGATTTTTGATAAATTTTGAAACTAAAATACCTAGATTTAATTGGAAAGTAGATATTTCTAATTCTAATAAAATAAAATTTTCAGATGATATTAGTGCTAATGTGCATATATTGAGTTCATTTACTAAAAATAGTGAATTTGATATCTATAAAGAAAACAACAAATATTTTATTAATCCAATTAGGAGTGGATTTGATATTTGTTTAAATGGACAAAATATCTTAAAGAAAACAGAATTAAAAAATTTAGATTTTATATCAATTGCAGATTTTATGTGTTTCTTTAAAAATGGATGCATCTATTTAGATATGCATAACGTCACAATTCGTGGATTAACATCAACACCAGTTGTGGATGTTTCTAATAGTTTTAAATATCCATTGTTTAATAGAAACACTAGAATTAAATATCAGTTAAATAATGAAAAGATTCCTATTTTAGTTCCACCGTCGAAACCTAAAAAGCCGGAGGATAATTTAGCATTAACATTGTTACCAGCATTAGCTATGTTGATACTTGTTATTGTGGTAAGAGGATTTATGAGTAAATCTTCTAATAATACTTTTATTATTTTTAGTGTGTGTTCGATGGCTATGGGAATTATTACTTCTATTGCTTCATTTATAGGAACAAGGAAAAAGTATAAAAAATCTTGTGAAGATAGAATCGTTCAATATCAAAAATATATAGATAAGAAATGTATAGAAGTTGAAGAAGCGAGAGAAAAAGAAAAATCTATTTTGGATAGAATGTATCGGAACGTAGATGAAAATATTGAAAATATTTTTACATTTAGTGAAAATTTATTTGATAGAACGAGAGAAGATCCAGATTATTTAAATATATATCTTGGAAGAGGAAAAGTAGAATCCAGTCGTAAAATAGATTATAAAAAACCAGAAGCTTTTGAATCTAATGATGAGTTAATTGAAATACCAGATAAAATAACTAAAAAATATAGATATATAGAAAATAGTCCTGTAATTGTTGATTTAAGAAAAGCAGGAGCAATAGGAATAGTAGGCGACAATAGTAATAATTATGAATTCTTAAAAAATATAGTTATAGATATTATTTCTCGTCATTATTATTCAGATGTAAAGTTAGTCATGCTACTTCCTGAAGAAAGTCAAGCTACTATGTGGGCAAAATATATTCCTCATATTAAGAGTGATATGGGTACACGAAATATAGTATACAATAAGGCTTCAAAAGATAATGTGTTTGAGTTGTTATATAAAACACTTACAATAAGAAGTAACTTAAAAGATACATCAGAATTAGAAACAATTGTTGTAATAGTTTTGGAAGATTGGGGAATAAAAAGTCATCCGATTTCCAGATTTTTAGATCAGGCATCGGAACTAAATGTTGACTTTATATTCTTCGAGGAACATTCAGAACAATTACCACAAAATTGTAACAATATAATTAAATTGCAGACTCAAACATCAGGAATTCTTTACAATTCAGAAAATGGAACGGATGGAGTGGATTTCTCCTATGAAACAATATCAGATAAGCGTTTATATGATGCATGTCGACAGTTATGGCCGATTCATTGTGAAGAAATAAGTCTTGAAAGTACATTAAGAAAGAGTATTTCTTTATTTGAGCTACTTAATATTTATTCAGTTAATGATATTGATATAAAGAAGAGATGGGAGCAGTCAAAAGTATACGAATCTATGGCAGCACCACTTGGAGTTAATTCAAAAAACGAAATTGTTTATTTAAACTTGCATGAAAAAGCACATGGTCCGCATGGTCTTGTTGCAGGAACAACAGGTTCTGGTAAAAGTGAAATTTTACAGACATACATATTAGCAATGGCTACATTATTTCATCCGTATGAAGTTGGATTTGTGATTATTGACTTTAAGGGTGGAGGAATGGTAAATCAGTTTAAAGATTTACCGCATTTAAATGGAGCAATAACTAATATTGATGGAAGAGAAATTAATAGATCCTTGAAATCAATAAAAGCTGAATTGCTTAAACGTCAAAATCTTTTTGCGGAAGCAAATGTTAATCATATAGATAAATATATTAGATTATATAAAAATGGGAGCGTAGAAATACCATTACCACATTTAATTATTATTGTAGATGAATTTGCAGAATTAAAAGCAGAACAGCCGGAATTTATGAAAGAATTGATTAGTGCAGCACGAATTGGAAGAAGTTTAGGGGTACATTTGATATTAGCGACACAAAAACCTTCAGGACAAGTTAATGAACAGATTTGGTCAAACTCAAAATTTAAACTGTGCTTAAAAGTTCAAAGCAAAGAGGATAGTAATGAGGTATTAAAATCTCCACTTGCAGCAGAAATTAAGGAACCAGGACGAGCTTATCTTCAGGTTGGAAATAACGAAGTCTTTGAGTTATTGCAGTCAGGATATAGTGGTGAACAGGAAAAGAGTGACGATTTAAAGCAAAAGGAATTTATAATTTCAGAAGTTGATTTAAGTGGAAAAAGAACGATCGTTTTTGAACAGAAAAAGAAAAAAGATCGTAATAAAAATCGTACACAGTTAGAAGCAATTGTGGATTTTGTTCATGAATATTGTGAGAAACAAAATATTGTTAAATTAAAAAGTATTTGTCTGCCAGCATTAGAAGATAGAATCCTTATTACTTCTCAGATTAATAAAAGTCAGAAAAATAATATTGCAGTAGGAATATATGATGATCCAGATTCTCAATATCAAGGTCCGGCTCAATTTGATTTTTGCGAGCAAAATACTATGATTATAGGAGCTTCTGGAACTGGAAAAACAAATCTTATTCAAGTGCTTATTAGACAATTTTGCAGTCAATTTTCACCGAATGAAATTAATTTCTACATCCTTGATTTTGGCGCTATGTATTTAAAAAATTATGAAGCACTTAATCATATTGGAGGAGTTGTAACGATTTCAGAAGAAGAACGTTTAAAAAATTTATTTAAACTTATCCTGGAGGAAATACAACTTAGAAAAAATAAATTTGCGAACATTGGAATTAGTTCCTATACGGCTTATGTGGAAGCTGGATACACGGATTATCCACAGATAATTTTAGTAATAGATAATTTTGCAGCATTTAAAGAGCTTTATGCGGATGAATATGAAGAACAGCTTATTTTTGTCACAAGAGAGGGCTTAACATGTGGTATTTCTTGTATAGTAACAAATGTTCAAACAAATGGTTTGGGATATAAATATATGTCAAATTTTGCTAACAAAATAGCTCTTCACTGTAACGATTCTGGAGAATATAGTAATTTATTTGAGCGTTGTCGTATGGAACCAAAAGATGTACCAGGTAGAACTCTTTGTTCAATAAATAAACAACTTTATGAAATGCAAACTTATTTAGCGTTTGAAGGAGTTAAAGAAATTGATAGATCTAATGCCATAAAGAAATTTATTGAACAAATAAATAATAAGTATGAAGATGCACATGCAAAATTAATTCCTTCTATTCCTGAAATTTTAGATTATCAATACTTAGAAAGAAATTATAGATATCAATTTATGAATAGGCAGTATCCAATAGGATTAGATTATGCAAATGTTGATATTGTAACACTTGATTTAGAAACAATTACAGAATTTTGTGTAATAGGTGCAGATTACAAGTTAAGAAGTAATGCAGTGAAATCAATATTGGTATCATTAATGGAAAATATTTTGTTTGCAGAATTAAGAATATTTATAATTGATGATGTCCAGCGGTCTTTAAAAAAGGAAAGTGAATTACCGTGCATAGAGAATTATTCTATAGATTATAGTCTTATTGGAGAATGGCTGTTAAATATAGAAGAAGAAATGGCAAAGCGTTATGAAGTTCTATTAGAAGAAGGAATCGAAGTAATTAGAGAATTACCGTTCATCTTAGTATTAATTAATAATAAGGATGCCATTGAATATATTTCTAAAACAAAAGATGTTTTGGAATCTTATAATAAGATTGTGCAGAAATATAAGGCATTGGGAGTTTCATTTATATTTTCAGATATTGAAGATGCATCGGTACCGTATGGAGCTCCTGAATTATTGAAGAGATTTAAAGAACAAAAGAGAGGTCTTTTATTAACGAAAAACTTAAAAGAAGTAAAATTCTGTGATGTTCCAGTAGCTATTGCAAGAAAAATGAAACCATTAGATTTAGGCGATGCGTATTTATTAAATGGTTCTACTGTAGATAGAATAAAATTATTGGAGGTAGAAAATGAGTAGAGTAAGCGATCAAGAATTTAAGTTAGATACGTCAAGTTTTGATGAAGTGGCAAAGGCGTGTAAGGATTTAGCAGAAAAAATGGAGTCATTGAAGCAGGAAATGGACGATTATAAAACAAGGTTAATGTTTTCGTGGGCAGGAGAAGGAAGAAATATGTTCGAAAAAAAATATAGAGTTTTAGCCCAGCAATTTGGAGATTTAAGTGATAGCCTGAGAGATATGTCAGAGGAGATATATAGTAAAGAACAGGCATATATTCAGGCGGATACGGATTCTGCAAAGGCATTGGAAGGCGTTACCAATAGATATTAGAGGGGAAGGTGAAAATATGCAGAGCAGTGCTTCGTTGAAAATGGTAAGAAAAAATAAAATTAGTCAAGTAAACACCTATAAAAAGAGAAAAAAAGAAATTGAACATCTAATATCTGCTATTGAACAAAAGCTATCATTTAAAATATCTGATGTGACCCTAAACATTAAAGGATGTGGAGTGAATTTTTCGGCTGGATTACTGGGAACAGAAATAGATAAAATTAGTACGATAGAAAGTGAAATAGATGAACTAGAAGAAAAAGATATTAATTCAGATAGGACAATGTCAGCATTTATGGAAAGATTGCGGGAAGAAGCTAATAGATGTCAACGAAAAATAGATGGTCTAGAAGAAGAAATTTCTAATTTAGATAGAAAAATTTTTGTGACAGAAGCTAATGAGAGTAAGGAAAGAGCAAATGGTAAAATAACAGAATGGCAAGGTAGATATAGAGATATGCCACTTTTAAAATAATAGGAATTAAATTTAGAAAATCTAGTTATGGAAAAACAGATGGAGAAAAATTAGGTCTTAGCGATAGGTACTGAAATTGATAAACAGGGAGGACAAGCTGAATATGAGTACTGTATGGATTAGATATTCCGGATTGGAAGATGCTGTTTCCTATTCTGGAAAAGTATTAAAGAAAATAGATGAATATAGGGGAAGTTTAAGCACTTTCCCTTCTACTCTTTCAAGAATGTCAGGTTCTGATGAAGCTGGATATATGCAATCTGCTTCAAACTTAGCAATTCAGAAAATGAATTCATTAGATAATACGAGAGCTCGTTTTTCAAACTTTGAAAAATCCTTAAATCAAGTAATTGAAATTGCTAGAACAGCAGATTCAAATGTCGCACGTAGAATTGAAACGATTGCGGAAAGTTATATTCCTAAAAGGTCATGGATAGACCGTGCAGGAGATTGGATTTATGATACATTTTGTGTTGATGGGGCTAATCGATTTCCATTAATTAGAGATTTTTCTGATTTAGTAAAAAGAGGCATTATTAAAATAAGTAAGGTTACAAAAAAAATCCATAATTGGTTTAAATATGGTGATGGAAAATATATATGGAAAATTGGTAAGGCAGTGGTAGCAAGTGTTGTTGCTGTGGCAGGTGCAATAGCAGCAGTGTGTGCGATTCCATTTACAAGTGGTGCAACTATTCCAATCGCGATTGCATTTGTAGGAGCGGTAGCAAGTGCTATAGGCGGTGCCATAACTATTGTTAATTCAGCTGCAACAATATACAGTAATGGTAAGGCGTTATCTCTAAGTGGAAATATATTTGACGATGATGATGGAGAGCCAGGTGCGGCTAGATATTATGGTTCTTCCGAAACACTTAGTGATGTTTGGAAAAAGACAGATTTAGGAGATCAAAAGACAAATGATGGTTATAAAATGACCGGAAAAGTCATAGATGGAGTAAAAACAACAGCCGATACAACTGCATTTATATGTAATATTGCAAGTCTTGGAAATGTTAAAGATTATCGTGTAACAACAAAAAATAATAATATTAACTCAAGATATAATGGAGATAAATGGTATAAGGGTTATAGTTTTACTCCAGATAATATAAAAAGAAATATTGCGCATGATATGGGATATTATGCTTCTAAAACGAAAGAATTAAAAAATGGAAAAGTAAAACCTGTGTTGAAATCTGGTTCTTTTAAATTGAATTTAGTAGAGAAAAGCAAACAGGCAAAATATACACTTACAACAAATAATGGGGTTTATAAATTATCGGAAAAAACAGTAAAATTCTTTAATAGTGTTAAGACTGTAGATAATAGTATAAGTCTTGCCGAAAATGTAGATAAATTATATGAATATGGGAATTCATCAAATAAGAGTGCTTCTAGTACGATAAAAGCTATAGGGAATCTTACAGGTACATTTAAAACATCTAAATGGTTATCAACGCCGGATAAATACATTACCAAGACTATTAAAACAGTAAAAAGTAATATCAAATTAGTACAAACAATCAATGGTAACAATATGAAGGCGTCAATGGCATCCGGAGGAGGTGGCGGCGGATATCAAAGATTTTAATTTACATGTTAGTGTAGAAGTTGGTGACAAAAATCGGAATCTTTAAATCACATAGTGAAAAAATTAAAGGAAATCTATAATGAAGAAATTTAAGATAATCCCTAAAAAGAAAAAAGAGTTAACAAAATTAGCAAGTAAGAAAAAGAAGAGTGTAGTTATAACTCAAAGGATAGAAAAATTCTTTTTTGTTATGTCTATATGTGGAACTTTATTATTTCTTATATATAGCTTAAGTGGAAATACTCGTTTTATGGAAGAAGTTATGGGAGTAGTAAAAAAACAATATTTTATGATTGCTTTATATGCTACGATAATTTTCTTATTAAATATATTTTTTGGAGTTATGATTCACTTTTTGAAACTTAATCTTATGAGTTCTAATACAGAAGAACGAATTGACGAAGAGTTAACGATTGATCAAAATAGTTTATTTTATTCCTTTAGAATTAAATATCAATCAAGAGCTAATGAACGTATAGCTATAGAGATGCCATTTGGGAAAATAGAAGAAGTACACTACGATTCAGAATGTAAAAAGTTAGAGATAGTGGGTCAAATAAGTAGAGAGTATATTAATATTAAAGATGAAAATAACTTATCCAACAAAAAAGATTTTAATCAATCAAAAATTATTATTTATGATTATTTTAATCCGAGTTTATATTTAACCATGAAAGAGATGAATATAAAAATGATGACAACATTGTGAGAAGCATTTATGAAAAAGAAGGAGAACTATTAAAATGGATATTGCGAAATATAATGATTTAATATCTCAAGGTATTGGGTTAATGGCAACAGAAAATTATGAAGCAGCAGAGAAAAAATTTTCTGCTGCTATTAAGGAAAATCCAAAGGAAAAAGAAACTTATCGTCATTTAGGAAATGCGTATGCAAATCTTCAAAGATATGAAGAGGCAATAGCAACATTTAAAAAAATATTATATTTGGATGCAAAAGATGCAGAAACTTTTTATGCTATTGGAAGTATTTATATATTGCTTGAAGACAAAGAAAAAGCAATTGAAAACTATAATAAGGCAGAATCTTTAGGTTATGATAATGCAGAAATGTATGAGATAATGGCATCTGTATTTTTAGAAGAAGATGATCCGGCTCAAGCATTAAGAAATATCAATAGAGCAATAGCGTTGTCACCATTAGAAGGTAACCTTCGAATCTTTAAGGTTCGAGTTTATCTGGCTTATGATAAATTTAATGAAGCTCTTGCTACATTGGATGATATGGAAAAAATATTGCCTGATGCATTTGAAGTTTATGATTTGAAATCGCAAATTTATTTAGGACAAGGAAATTATCAGAAAGCGATAGAGACTGTAAATAAAGGATGTGCACGTTTTCCAAAAGATGCAGGTCTTGCTTTAATAAAATTAAGAATACTTGTAGAAAGTAGTAAAACTGATTTAGCATACGAGTTGATAAATGAAATGAAAAAAAATGGAATGTATGAAGAACAGTTAAAAGACACGTCAGTTATAGAAGCTACATTGCTAATTCAGGATAATAAAATTGATGATGCACAAAACGTATTAAAAAATGCACATGAATCATTACCGCAAGATGAAGATATTTTATATTTGATAGTTGATCTTAACGGAAAAATTGGAAAATATGAAGAAGTTTTAAATAGATATAATATAAAAATAGATGTATTAGATAATGATTTTATAGGTGGTTGTAAATTAAAAAATGATAAATTATATTTTTCTAAACAAGAAGATTATAAAAATGGTGATGATATTTTTGAGTATTTTAGAAATGTAAATGAGAAAGTTGCACAGGCTGGTGGATTGAAGACTACAGCAACTTGTTTATTTGTACCAGTAATTTTTCAAAATTCCGTTTCCAATGAAGAATTAAATGCATTTTTTCTGCAAAGCAAAAAAATGATGGAAACGATCAGTCATATGCGAACAATTGATTGGCAGCCAATTGTTGTTTTGGAAAATGCACTTGCAGCAGATCGTCAAAATGTGAAACAAAAGAATTGTTTGGATCTTGTACGCATATGGGTAAAAGAATTACGTGAAAA
>ERZ869979.690-NODE-690-length-10354-cov-11.935487_pt1 | contig 10354 bp, 13 predicted proteins | sample MGYA00521269_ERZ869979 | MGnify/ENA primary metagenome ERZ869979 (study PRJEB32232, sample SAMN07284974) | human gut metagenome | biome: human-associated habitat; material: feces | host: Homo sapiens | place: Tanzania | collected 2014-04-05 ... | reverse complement strand
TAAGTATATATCAAGTGAAATGTGGCTTTCATCCCACACGCAAGCGTGTGGGTTTTTCGCCACAAATTTATAACACTAAATAGAACAGCTGCTGCAGTTCTAGATTCTTCTGTATCTTGATCAAACCCAAAATTTTTCCAATCTTCAACATAAAAGCATGATGGGCCGACACCGTCAAAAGTAAATACAACTGGTACTGGAGACTCCTTTGCATCTCTATAAGCATAAATCATTGCGAGTGTATGTCCTGCAGAACCACCAGCTACTGTCATCTTATCAATGTTATATCCTTGCTTTTTAGCCTCCTCTACTACTAGAGGTATAGCTTCCTTAATCTCATTTGACTGTGATAATACACTTGCATTGTTTGTATCAGTGCAAAGGGTATAATTAATACCAGCTGCAACATATCCTTTACTGCAAAGCCATGCAAGCATATTTTCATCCCCTGACTTATCTCCAGAAGTAAATCCCCCTGCATGTAAATATACAACTAAACCATAAGTGTCTTTTGATGCATCCTTTGGTAAATAAAGATCAAATTTATTAGCTTGACCTTCTCCATAAGAAACATCAGTCATTTTAGTACCAATTTTATCAGACCAGACTGCTGTATACTTTGCATTCCATGATGGCTTAATAGCAACCTTTGATATAGCCCCAAAAGAAAATGATCCGATAAATAATAAAATACAAACCCATAATGGCATAATTCTTTTCTTCCTTTCTCTTATTCTATTCATCATAAAATATTTCCTCCAAACAGCGTTCCTCCTAAAAGAAAATTCATAAGTGCTCTTACAGCTAATCTTCCTAAAATAAACGCTATAACAACAATAATTGAAATGAGTATGACTCTTTTTGTAGTAATTGACATATCTTCTCCCTCGTTTCCTTAATCATTTTTAGTACATACTTGACATTCTAATGTTATTTATATACCATTTGATGTAACAAATGTACCATCACATTATCTTGAAATCCAGTTAATAAAAAAAATGGTACAAACAAGGGAGATTTGTACCATCATGAACAATCAGGATAAAAACACTTATGTCAAACAACAAATTACAAATGCATTATTAGAACTACTAAAAGAAAAAGAATTATCTGATATCAATATTGGAGAATTAACAAAAAAAGCTCAAGTAAGTCGTAATTCATTCTATAGAAACTACACTGATAGAGAAGATATTATAAAAAAATATTTCTATCAGCTGCTATCAGAATGGGACAATAGTTGGAAGCAACAAGCATCAGATTCTAATTCTGAGTTATTCGGACACTTATTTATGTACTTAAAACAATATAGCGATATTTTAGTTTTAATTCAAAAACGTGGTTTGTTTTATTTATTTAAAGAAAGTTATCTTAGCATTTATGGTCCTTTAGAAACAATGGATAATATTACAGCATATACTCTTGTATTTATCGCAAATGGTATACTAGGATGGATAGAAGAATGGATTAAACGTGGTATGTGTGAATCAGCTGAAACTATGACTTCACTACTTAATATGAATGGCATGTTGTAGTTTTATTTAGCATAGATTCATTTTCTGGTAATTTGCATGTACATACACCACATTACTCTTACTAGAATAATAGCCAATCAAATAATTCAGAGCCATAAACTATTGATCTAATGCGGTCATTTACTGACAAATAAAGAACAAAGATATATTTAGTCTCTTCTACCGAATACAAAACTGATATGACGTTGTAAGCGAACTACCATTCTTTAAACGAATGTCTTCTATTATAGCGACTTCTTGGTTTCATAGTAGCTTTTCCATTAAGACAAGTATATCGTATTTCTCCATGTTCAGAATTCAACTGAATACTTTTCTTACCATCACCATAAGTTCCTGATATATTATTTCTGTGGTTACTCGTAGTACAAGAAATAGTATACTCACTTTCTTCTCCACATAGATTACAAATAATATTTCCTCTTGTCGATGAAATATATATTGCATCAGATGCATCGATTCCATAACAATTTGTTTTTCCGACATTAGCTCGAATATCGATTAATCTTGCTGCAACATTTTCTAATAAGATTTTACCTGTACTTGTAGAAACGCCTAGATTCCCCTGAAAATTAACATCAGTCACATGAACAATTTCTTCTCTTGTCTGTAAGGTGACTTTTCCACTATATGCTTTAGGCAATTTTATTAAAAGCTGCGCATCTTTTTTCAGATTTATCAAAGCAAGGGTTCCATAAATTCCTATAGACGCATGATCTACAACTGAAATAGTTCCATTATTTTCTTTAATCTCCAATGTTCGCATTACAGAGTCACTCCAGGAAAATTCAATCTGCTCTGATGGTGATTCTACAATACGTATTTTGAATATTTTACAGTTCACCTCGATTTTCATAACCTGATTTAATTCGTATTTTCTTTGCTTTAAGCTCATTTTTAACAGCCCCTTTCTTTATAGCGTAAAATAATACTACAAATTATAAATATAATAATTCCAACAGTTGAAAAAATATAACTCAGATAAGGATTCCACATCATTGATAAAACTGAAGCAGTAACAACTAAAAACGATATAGTAAAAAAAAGAATCAGCATTGTTTTCTGTGTTCGCTGTTTTTGTTCTCTGTCTGTAATTTTTCTTTGAACCGCTAATGGCAGATTTGCAACCATTTCTTGATATAAAAGCGGAAATGCTGAGGGATCACCTGAATATTTTTTCAAAAGTTGCATTCTCTCTTTTAGTAAAGCGTTATTCAGATCAGAAGTTTGTTTTTGTGATATTTCTAATAATTCTGGAATGTCATGAAATACTGCCAGCTTCTCCTGACTTGAAATATGGTTTGCATTGATCAGAAGAAACAGCAGCAGAATTTCCATGATAATGTAACATCCAAGATAGATTAAACTTAAAAATGTTCCAGAAACCGTAGATAAAAGTTTTGTAAATACTGGAAACAATGTAATAAAAAACATCAATATGATATTGATAAAGATATCCAGTGGTTTCCCAAGACAATCATTTGCTGCATAAATCCATGCATGAACTGTCCATATGCTTGCAAGAGCAATAAAACTGATAAAATAAATAGTTGTTTCCTGACAAAGCATTTTAAATGCTATATAGTCAAATACTTCTATATCTGGCAATGAAATTTCAAGAGCAATCATTGTTATTGCTATAGCTATTACTGCATCAAAAAATGCTTCTGTACGATGCATAATCTTATCAGACCATTTATTTGCATTTGATGTAAAAAAGTTTTCTTTCAAGTAATCATCCCCCTCGTTATCCAACTTCAAGTTGTTTATTTTTAACATATGGCTATAATAAAAGATGAAATACATTTTTACAATCAGCAAATAGCCACCAAATAGTTGGATAAACTACTTTATAAAATTGAAAAGTTGGATAAGATAAAAGGAGATGTTAAATTTGAAAAATATAAAACATGATCTGCGATATATAAAAACAGAAAGAGCAATACGTAAAACGTTTCATGAACTTTTACAAGAAAAAGATATCAGCAGAATAACTGTTAAAGAACTTACTGAAAGAGCCGAAATAAACAAGACTACTTTCTATGCCCACTATGAGACTTTACCAGATTTAATTAATACTTTAGAGATGGAAAACATAGACAATATAATAAAAAATCTAGATCAAGTTCAATTATTATATACCAACTCAGACCTCTTTATTGATAATCTATACCGTAATCTAAAGGACTGTAATATCGCAAAAATATCTCAAAATGTAAACAAAAATACTGAGTTCCTACAAAAATTAAAAGAACAAATAGAAAAAGAACTTAAAGAAAAGCATATTAATCCAGAAGACTACACAAAAATAGTAGCTCTTTTATTGTTTGTATTTCATGGTATATTAGGAATTGCAAATGCAGATATGGACGATGAGATTGCTCTTAATACAATTAAATTATTCGTAAAAAACGGAATGAGCATGAACAATTAGAACCATAATAATAGTAATGCAAACTACTATGACTTAATATAGAATAGAGAGTCTTCTGTCGTATCTTTAGATAAACGATTTAATGAAAAACCTCTTCGATTTCAAAATCAAAGAGGTTTTTTGTTTAACTTAATACCAGTTTTTTTATTCTTCCTTTTCAAAAACTAAATCCATTTCCTGTATGTGTCCAGTTCCACGCTGCTTTACAGGAATATATCCAACATATCGCCATCCTTGTAAAGCTCTTTTCTCAATAATAGAACGATAATCATCAATACGATATACAGTACCTGCATCTAGTCCATAGCCACTTAGTTTACAGCTTACAGTTTCATATGCATACTTATACATAATTTATTCTCCTTTCATGAACTTGATATTGTCGCAATAATTAGTTCTCTGTAACATTCTGTAAATCTCGACAAAAACTTTCATAGTCAAACTTACCTTTAGTTTTAACTTTTTTTACAGCTCTCATAATAGTATTTTTAATAATGACAACCTTTTCTTCATCCGTCGCATTATAATATTGATCAAAATCTATTCTAATATCAATACTGGCACAACTTCCATTTCCAATAAGTTTAACCCTTTCTTTCCACATTCCCTTTTGATACAAATCCTTTGGGGCACATTGGGGACATATCCCAATTGTTTTCAAATTCTCGCTATATTCCTTATCTTTGAAGTATTCACGACATTTTTGGCAATAGTAATACACACTTTCATTTACGCCATATTGCTGCGTAAAATAAGCAGGCGAGTTAATGTTTAATTCCAATTATTATCACCTCTCATTTTGATTTACTTTCTTGTTCCATCTTCGTTAAATACCTTTTTCAAAGCAATCTCCGTTGGAATAATTGATACAATTAGAATAACACATTGCAATAGGACAAAGATAAGAGAAATCATACTATATGTATTGTCATTACTACGTAATAGTAATACAGAAACAAGAATTGAAAAAACAAGCATGAATAACCCCATCTTATACCAAAGTCTTCCACAGTGCTCATTCGCAAATCTCCATGTATCCATATTTTTCATTGAACGAGTTGTTCTGTATCCTACTAAACCATTTATATTTTTTGGGTAATGATTCCACATGATTCTTCCTGTTATAATCACAACAACAGGAATCAACAAATTACATACGAATAATACATACATAAGATCTACCTCCCTTTATACCGTATTTAGAAGTAGTTGTCGCAAAATTTGCGACAACTAAATGATTCAATTCTTCTTCCAATCCATTCTTAATATGTTTAGCTATCGTCTTTGCAAATAAACTGTTTCTTTTATAAATATCTTTACTATTAAAGTAATCATTCATTTCCTCTTCTATAATTATTAATTTCAATCCGTCTTATTGTCATGCTAAACCGCAGATTTTTACTAATAATTAATATAACACTACAAAGGTACAGCAACATGCAAGAAGAATCTGTGCTACGACTAATAGTCTATGTAAAACCTCAAAGAAACGTGGAGTAAGCATTGTTATATGATTTTGAATGCAGTAACTAGTCAAAATACCCATTGGTCCTGCAAGTGCTTGTGCATCAACATAAGCTAATCCACCTAATTTTGCTGTTTGTCCTTTGAGATTAGCTCTCATGGCAGCATCGTTTACTTTCCTGGCTCCATCTAATCCACCATCTAGATGTATACACATCACTTCTGTTATTTTATAACTAATAGCACATGTAAACCCCGCAATCGCAAATAAAATAAGAAATACTAAGCATAAATCAACAAATATACCACCTCTACACAAAAATGTTTCAGGTGAAAAATCAATATTAACATCCATTACACATGGAAGCGCTGATGTGCCTAAACATAGCACTAAAAACAAAATTAAAGATAATATCAAATTCCAGCCAGTAACTACCATCAGCTCTGCCGCATAGCAAGATAACTTCGCAATCTTAAATGATTTCCTTTTCTTTTTGTTATATTCTTCTTGTGAATATTCTTTTCGTTGTATTGCAGGTTCATTATTCCAATTTTTCTTTTTACCCATTAAATCCCCTTCTGATCTATTTAATGTGAATCACTGTATTCTTATCTTTTATGTGGATGCAAGCGAAGTTTCCTATATGTATTATACCACTTCTTATCTACAATTACTTTTACAACTATGTTACAACATTTATTTCAATACAAAAATAGGAGTATCACCCACCATTATGGTTGAATGAATACTCCTAACAATCATGACTTATAAAATCTTAATACCTGATATTGATAATAGTCATCCTTATCTAGATAACCAACTGAAATACCTTTTCCATTATATGCTGTTTTATTACTACTTGATTTGTCTTTTGCTTCTTTGAATAATGTATCAATCTCATTATCAGTTGCTTTATTGTAGTTTGCTTTAATAAGTTTTTTCGCATATGTAAGTGCCTCATCATTATACTTACTTGGCTTATTCACAAAAATAAGCATATAATCCACAATATCAGTGGCTTTATCTCCAGTATACTTCTTAGGCACAACAACTAAAGAAACACCTTCAAGAAATCCATACCAATACTGGTTATTCTCTTCTGTCAAATAATCAGTTGAAGCAGCGTTAAGTGAACTATTTCCTACTTCAGTATTGAACTTTGCGACTAATACATCTACCGTTTCTTTTTCTACAGAACCATACTTTTCATGGCTCTCCTTAAGATCTTTCTTTGCATCTTCTACCTTAGACTGACCACATCCTGATAATCCAAAAGCCATTAAACAACATAATAGAATAGTGAGAACTCTCTTCATGTTCATTCCTCCTCTCTATTAGTATAAGAAAACATATTACTTCTATCCATTCTTATCCTATTTCTATTTAATGTTTCTCGTTTTAGATGAGCTAATAATCATCTTATTATCTTTCTTAGTCTAGGTATGAATATATCTCATTACTTCAAATTATCATTGAATTTATATCCTATACCCCAGATAGTTAATATATATTTTGGTTCATCTGGATTAGGTTCAATCTTCTTTCTTAACTTTCTAATAAAAGCCATAATATTACTATCATCCAACAAATAGTTATCTGACCAGACAGCTTTATAGATTTGTTCCTTAGTAAAGACTTCACCCTTATTTTGAATAAGAAAGTAGAGTATATCAAATTCTTTAGGAGTTAAACTAATATCCTTACCTTCCATCACTACTCTTCTACTTCTTGGATACACCTCTAATTCACCTGCACTTAATACATCTACAGGTATTTCTACTTCTGTTGATGTACTTAATAAGAGTGATGTAACCTCTCCAGTCATCATATCATGAATACCTGATAGTAGTTCCTGTCCACATTCTGTTTGTGGTGGATCTTTAATTAACTTTTCTAACAACCATTTTTCAAGGATGGAATCCATCTTGATTAAACCAATATTCTTTTTCATCGTGGGTTCCCCCTAAATTAATTCATGACATTTCTTCTGATAGAATGCTTTGACAATAGTAGTCAAAAGCATATACAGAACAACTACTACCAAGAGATATATAAAGTACCATTGAGGTAATTTTGTGAGTCCAAAGAATGATGCAGCATGCGTAAATGTGAGTGCTGTAAAGGTAATAATACCTGTGATTGTGATCATCATAACAGGTTTGGATGGTTTAGATTGAATAAACGGTATTTTACGTGTACGTAGGAAATGAAGGATTAAAACCTGTGTCCACATAGATTCTAAGAACCAGCCTGTTTGAAACAATGAAATATAACGCATACACATTGTACTATCATTTAATTGTGTAAAGGTTGCACCACATACAAATGGACAAAGCACAAAATATAAGAAAATAAATGTAATGATATCAAAGAGAGAACTGATTGGTCCAAATATCAACATAAAGCGTCCTAAAGTTCTACCAGACCAGTCTCTTGGAGTAAGTGTTTCTTCTATATCTACATTATCCCATGGAAGAATGATACATAACACATCATATAAGAGATTTAATAGTAATAGCTGTAAGGATGTCATTGGCAGAAATGGTAAGAAAGCACTGGCTACTACAATAGATAAGATGTTTCCAAAGTTAGAACTGGCAGTGATCTTGATATATTTCAACATATTCGTAAATGTTTTACGTCCTTCTAGTATTCCTTGTTCTAAGACATTTAAATCCTTTTGGAGAAGGACAACATCTGCTGCATCTTTCGCTGCATCAACTGCTGTATCTACAGAAATGCCTACATTGGCTTCACATAGAGCAGGAATATCATTGATTCCATCTCCTAGAAATCCTACTGTATGACCATTCTGACTAAGTAGTGAAACAAGACGGACCTTCTGCCCCGGTGTTAAAGAAGCAAAGACATTAACTTCTTCTACACTTTTTCTTAGTTCATCATCCGTCATTGTTTCCATAACCGGGCCTGTAATAACTTCTGATGCATCTATGCCTACTCTACGACAAATAGAAATAGCGACATCTTCTTGATCACCAGTAAGAACCTTAGGTGTGACCTTCAATCTCTTAAGTGCATTAATAGAAGCTTTAGCTGTCTTTTTAGGGGCATCAAAGAACGCAAGATAACCCATTAGAATCATATTCTGTTCATCATCAAGAGTAATCTGAGTCTTATTTCCAAGTGGTTTTCTTGCCACCGCAATGACCTTCATTCCCTCTTCCAACATTTCATCTACAACACTAGAAACGCTCTGTTTTACTTCTTCGTTAATTGGAAGTACTTCATCATGATATTCAACTGATGTACATCTTGATACGACCTGTGTAATATCACCCTTCACAATAAGTTGTCCTTCATCATGTGAATCTACTACAAGAGTACTTACAAATTTACGACTATAATCAAAAGGGATTTCATCTTTTTTTCTATATTCTTTAATAAGATTATCATAATAAATTTGACGTCCTGGCATAGTAGAACAAGCCATAATCGCATGGTCTATCGGATTACCTACACCAGAATGATACATACTATTCAAATAAGACAGATCTAAAACCTTTGTACTCTCATTACCTAATACATCCATATAATATTCTAATAGAATACTTTCATTCGTGAGTGTACCTGTTTTGTCCATACATAAAACATCCATACTGCCAAAGCCCTGCATCGCATTGATATCTTTAATAATAGTCTGTTTGCGACTCATAGCCAGACTTCCTCTTGCAAGACAAGCTGTAATAACCATAGGAAGCATTTCAGGCATAAGTCCTACTGCCACAGATAAAGAAAAAGCAAGAGATTCTAGCCACTCTCCTCCAGTAATACGAAGTATGATAAATACTAAAGGTATAAGAACCACAATAAAGCGAAGCATTACCCAGGCAATAGAGTGTGCACCTTTCTCAAATGACTGTTTCTGTTCATGATTGTTTTGAATAAAACTGCCATAAAGAGTTTCTTCACCTACCGCAAGCACAATACCTTCTCCTTTACCACTAATAACAGTGGTTGCCATAAAGACTATATTATCTAATTGTGAGAATGTTTCTATATCACCTATGTGATGCGTATGACTCTTTTTTTCTAATATAGCACTTTCACCAGTGATAGCTGCCTGAGATACAAATAAGTCATTTACATAACTTAAACGAATGTCTGCAGGGACACGATCTCCTGCGGATAATATGACAATATCTCCTACGACTAATTCATCAGCTGAAATCTCCTTAATGATTCCATTTCTTTTTACTGTGATTGTTTCATGAATCAGTCGTTCTAGCTGCTTTGATGCATTTTTAGTTCTAAATTCCTGAATGAGACGAATAGTACCACTAATAAGAATCATTGAAAATATAATAATTGCGGTCGTCGCATTTTTCGTGAAATTACTTACTAATATAACATCAGTGATTAAAGAAATTATACCTAAAACAAGTAAGATCATATTAAAAGGGTTAATAAAAGCACGATAGATACAATATAGAAATGTATCATCATTCTTTGTGAAGCTATTACTCCCATATTGGTTTCTCTTTACTTTTATCTGATTATAGGTCAAACCATTGGGTGAGGCATCTATTTCTTTATAGATCTGTTCTATATCACAATACGCATATTTCTTAATACGACAATTGATTGATGTTTTAGGCATAAGACTCCCTCCTTCATACTTCTATTCTATCATTATACAAGTATGTAGTTTCTTGCTTTTTTCTTGCGATTAAAAAAGAACGTATAATTTCTATACGTCCTTCAACAAACTGGAAGTTATCTATTTCTCCTCTTCGTTAAGACCTAGTTCATTACATATTACTCGCTATCCCTGATACCTTATTCTTTCTACCAGCGTTTCCTTTTTCAGATTACTGCTTAAAACACAGGAAAGCACAATTTGTAGAATACCAACCAGAAGAATCATAACAAGAATCGGGATAAGAGGAACGTGATAAACGTTCA